>Ga0207640_10001122_pt1 | contig 14763 bp, 14 predicted proteins | sample KBSCornC42_FD_184300 | JGI IMG/M metagenome (GOLD analysis project Ga0207640, IMG submission 184300) | Corn rhizosphere microbial communities from Kellogg Biological Station, Michigan, USA - KBS Corn C4-2 (SPAdes) (version 2) | ecosystem: Host-associated > Plants > Roots > Rhizosphere > Soil ... | reverse complement strand
TCCTGGCCCGCGGCGAAGTCGGATCCCGAGGACCCGGAATCCGCCGGAGCCGGTGACGAGTCGACGCGGCCGATCTCGCGCTGAGGAGTGACCGTGTCAGACAGAGAAGCCGCCGGTGAGGTGGACTGCAAGCATCTTGTTCCAGGCGTCCGTTGGGATCTCCGAAAAGACCGGATAGGCGCTGCCGTGGCCGGCATTGGAAACGACACAATCGATCCGGCCCCCCATCGTGGCGATGGCCTCTGCGAAGGCATCTTTGACGCTCTGTTCGTCTGTAACATCGACGACCTGTGTCAGCACGCGGGGCGCACCCGCCTCGCGCAGTCGTGCCTCGGCCGCCCGGTTCTTGTCCGCATTGCGCCCCCAGATGACGATGCTGGCGCCCTGCTTCGCCATTCCGGTGGCATAGCCGAGGCCGAGCCCACCATTGCCGCCGGTCACCAGTGCAGTCTTGCCGGTGAGGTCGAATAGAGACGTTCTTTCAGACATTAGTGCTCCGCGCAGACTTCGGACGCGACCGCATCGGCCCGCTTCATTTCAGCAAGCACCTCGCCCTCCGCCATGCGAATTGCTGCACATCGACAACCCCTTTCGACTGCGTTCAGTTTGGAAGATTTCTGTCGTGCACCAATTGGCATGGCGACTGCGCACCCAGCGGCAGCCGCCCTCACGGACCGAAGGTACCAACCCGCCGAGACCAGCCTTGTATGTTGTGCAATAGGTTCTAGACCCGCGATGGATCGGCGGCAACACAAAAATGCAGTTTCTGCAAATTTGCAGGTGGATCTCGCCGCTGAGGGGCATTGAACAGGATGAACGTTAATTCCGAAGAGAGTCAGCGAGCCCGCAAAAAGAAAATAACTAAAAAGCGGATAGCTGAAGCAAGTCTCAGATTGTACCTGAGAGATGGCTACGACAAGACCACAATGGCGTCTGTCGCAGTGGAAGCCGGCGTCTCGGAAAGAACGTTGTACATTTATTTTCCTACGAAGGAGTACACTCTACGCTATTGGCTAGAGGACGATTTCTACAATCTCGTTCCGGGTGTTATCGCCGCTCAGCCTTTGCGGGATTCGCCAATTAAGGTGGCGCAGCGCTCCATCCTAGAGGTGATGGAGTTGCGCGATGTTACCCATTCGATCACGATCGACCGCCTGACCGAATCAAGTATAGCTCTGTCGGAGCACAAGAAGGCGATCCTGCTTCAGCTCGAACTGGAAATGACGGCGGCACTCTGCCAGCTCTGGCCCGACCCTGGAATGGCGCCCGGTCTGCGGCGCATATCCATGATGGTGATTGGCGCAATGCGCATTGGCCTGGAACGCTGGCGAAACGATGGCGCAACTCTGCCGATTACGCATTACGTTCTTGAGGAATTTGCTCACCTCGGCAGGCCGGATAGTTTCACCTGAGCCGTGGTGGCACTTGGGCGGGTATGCGATGCAATTACAAGTAGTTAGCAATTCTGACGTGAGCCGTTGAGTGACCTCCACTCCCGTGAAGCCGGAATAGCCTGAACGAGCTATCGCGGTGCCCACCAAGCCGGCAGCAGGCTATCGTTTCGCCTCTTAAGCTGCGGAACGTCGCCTTTGGCCGCGGGAGGTGATGAGGAGGAGCGGTACAGGAAATGGGTTCATCGTCGAACGGCTCCGACGAAGTCCAGAGGGCGGGATCGGCAACCCGGAGGGGGGTGCGGCGGCCCTCGGACAGCGTCGCGTCCTCGGACCGATGAACCCACATCGCCCCTTCGGACACTCCTTGCCGAGAACCGCCGCAAGCCCGTCGTCAGGGGTCGGGATCAGCGCACCTTGGTATTACGCGCCACCAAGTGCGTGCTGCTCCGCGGTCACCGGCCATCCATGACTAGCACGCTGGGATAGTGCGGCCGATATCCAGATCACGGACAGCGCAACGATCGCGAGCAATAGGCTGATACCCAGTACGTATCGCATGACGTGAAGCGTCTGCCCGGAGCGCGCCTCATCAACATCTACATGAATTTCTTCGCCAATTCTCTTCATGTCCCGTACTCCCAATCCGGCAAACTTCCAGGAGTTGCCGTCGTTCCGCACCGCCGTTCTGGGTGCGTGTGCTCCCAGGGGGCAGTACGCTGAAGACTCCATACCACATCCGGATCGCCGCGCCATCTGAGCTTGGCAGCGTGAGCGGCCAAAGCGTGTCCGCACGAGAAACGGGCTGATGAATGAGCGGCCTGTTGAAGTGGTCCCGGATTTTCGGAGAGGGTGTTAAGCTTCTCCCGACCTGAAGGACTGGTACGGGAATGAAGACGACGAGGAAGCGCTACAGCGCGGATTTTAAGGCGAAGGTAGCGCTGGAGGCGATCAGGGGCGACCTGACGCTGGCGGAACTGGCCGCCAAGCACGGTGTGCACCACACGATGATTGCATCCTGGAAGCGTCAGGCCATCGATGGGATGGCGGGCACCTTCTCCGGTGCCGGCGATGCGGCCAGGACCGTCAGCGACAGCGAGGTGGAAAAGCTGCACGCCAAGATCGGGCAACTGGTGGTGGAGCGGGATTTTTAGCGAAAGCCTTCAGTCGATGAGCGTGGATCGGAGGCGGGTGATGGTCGAACCTGCTCATCACCGCCTGTCGATCTCGACGCAGTGCAGCCTGCTGCGGATCAGCCGCTCGTCCTATTACTATGCGCCGGTGCCGGAGACCGACGAGACGCTGGCGCTGATGACGGTGATCGACGCGACCTTCCTGGACTGCCCATGGTACGGCAGTCGCCAGATGGCGGGGCATCTGCGGCGAGCAGGCCATGAGGTTGTCGCCGCCGGGCACGACGGCTGATGGCGAAGATGGGCCTGACGCCGATCTACCAGCGGCCGCGCACCAGCGATCCCCATCCGCAGCACCGGGTCTATCCGTACCTGCTGCGCAAGCTGGCGATCGAGCGGCCCAACCACGTGTGGTGCGCTGACGTGACCTACATCCCGATGCGCCGGGGCTTCCTGTACCTGGTTGCGATCATGGACTGGGCGACCCGCAAGGTGCTGGCCTGGCGACTGTCGAACACGATGGACGCCGGCTTCTGCGTCGCGGCACTGGAGGAGGCGTTGGCCCGCTTCGGCAAGCCCGAAATCTTCAACACCGACCAGGGCAGCCAGTTCACGTCGCAGGCCTTCACCAGCGTGCTGCGCGAGGCCGAGGTCCGCATCAGCATGGACGGCCGGGGCCGGTGGATGGACAATGTCTTCATCGAGCGCCTCTGGCGCTCCTTGAAGTACGAGTGCGTCTATCTCCATGCCGTCGAGACCGGCTCGGAGCTGCGTGCTGGCCTTGGCCGGTGGATCACCTATTACAACACCCAGCGCCCGCATTCGGGCCTTGCGGGGAGAACCCCGATGGAGGCCTATCGACGGAACGGGCAATCAGATCATGGGGGCATGCCCCCCATGATCTGATGATCAAACAGGCGGCATGAACGACAACCGGGATTAGCTTAACTCAGCCGCCAAACTATCCAAGAAGGCGGGACCACCTCAGGGCGCGCCAGAAAAACCTACGTGAACTAATGCTCTGCACAAGGGGAAACAGCCCTACGCCGGAACGCCAGCTCGAGCTGCGCCGTCGCGGCGAATTGCGCTGGAGTGATCGGAATAACGGCTGGGAAGTTCTAATCCCGTCAGCTGCCCTCAAGAATGCCACGTCATCGTTTTTCGGGGGCAAGCCCTTCCGCTTGGTCTTGCCCGACCTCGGCGAGCTCTATTCGTACCTTGAAGCCTATATCGACCGGCACCGGGCAGCCTTGCTCAACGGTGCGAATGATCCTGGCACGCTATTCGTGAAAACGGTGAAACGCTCGAGCCGGGACGCTGCCTACAACCAGAACACTTTCTATGAGGCTTGGCGGATCATCACCCAGCGCTACGGCATTGCCAATCCCTACACAGGGCGCGGCGCGATCGCAGGGCTGCTGCCCCATGGACCTCACAATGTGCGTGACGTTCTGGCGACACACATTTTGAAGCAGACCGGCTCTTACGAACAAGCGAGCTATGCGATTCAGGACACCCCCGAAACTGTAGCGAAGCACTATGGGCGGTTCTTGCCACAGGATAAGGCTGCGTTGGCCGCGCAGATCCTCAACCAAGTTTGGCAAGCGGCCTAGAAACTCGCCTGTATGGCCCCTGCGAAAGGCCGCAGGGCATTATGTGACTCCCACCACGATTACGACGCCGGTTTCCCCGCTGGGAAACCGCTGTTGATTCCCTGAGGCAACCGCCGTTGCGTGCATTTAGGTGCGCTTCGGTTCGCGTACAGCCACGCCAGAAATGGGCACAAAATAGGCATCGCGCCTGATGCCCCAACCAAGATACTGATTTCAGGGTAGTTCTGGCGGTGCTGTCAGTCCTGTGCGAACCAGTCTCCACTTGGCAGAGCTCGATTTATGAACTGGCGGCTTCAGGCAGCAAGCGTCTGCCATTCCGCCAGGGCGGCGGAGCGGCGTTCCTTGAATGTGGTGCGATCAACGAGGTGGCGTTCCTGGGCGAAGTGGTTGTGGAGAGAAGCATGGACGGATGCGAACTTCTGCAGTGACCTCATCTGCCGGAACCGCAGCATCGCCCGCTCTCGTCGTCGGAACGGCAGATGGTTGTTCTCCGCCCGATTGTTGGCGTAGCGGCCAATTTCCTGCTTCTCTGTGTTACCGAGTTCGGTCATCGCCGCCCGATAGGAGCGGAGACCATCGGTGGTGGTCGCCAGGGGCGAGCCGTGCAGCTTCAGCGCCTTCTTCATGAACCGCAGAGCTGCGGCCTTGTCGCGAGTCCTGGTGACGTAGCTTTCCAGCACCTCGCCCTCATGATCGACGGAGCGCCAGAGGTACACCATCTCGCCGTTCACCCGGACGTACATCTCATCGAGATGCCACTTCCAGTGCCGGAACCCACGCATGCGGCTGACCCGCTGGCGACGAATGTCAGCGGCGAACAGAGGGCCGAGCCTGTTCCACCAGAACCGCACCGTCTCATGGCAAAGATCGATGCCGCGCTCGAACAGCAGATCTTCGACGTTCCGTAGGGTGAGTGGGAAGCGTACGTACATGAGGACCACCAACCGGATAACCTCCGGTGACGAGTTAAACCCGCTTGAACGGACTGGGAGGCTTTGCTCGGGATTTGCGCGGCATCCAGCCAACCTAGCAGTGCCAGGTCACCCCTGCCACACAGCTCTGACAGAGCCATTTGAGGCCCTCGTTCTCAATCCCCACCAGTTCGCCGATGCATTCGTCATGATCGCCATAGCTCATCACGCAGGTCGGCGCTGCCAGTCTGATGCGAATTCGTCTCCGCGTGGCGGAGGTTTGGCTCAGCGTTGCCTCCTCGGCGGCCTGCCAAAGGCATTGGTATGCCAGCGGGTAAACGCTCCGATCGAGGAGTAGCCAAGCATATCGGCAATGTCGGTCACCCGCAGGCGCGGGTTGGCAAGGTATTGCGTTGCGAGCTGCATGCGCGCGCGGTTGAGAATGGCGCTGAAGCTTTCCCCCTCCGCGTCCAGCATGCGCTGGAACGTGCGCACCGTGAGGCCCAGGGCAGCCGCGCAGCCCTGGACCGAGGCACGACCGGATGAAAGCAGGAGGCGGATCGTACGGTCTGCATCTTCAACCACGCTGGACCGGTCGCCAGCCATGGCAGCTTCGAGCAATTGCCGAGCGTGGCGGCCAAGCTGTTCGTCCGCCTCCCCGGCAGCCTTGTTGCGCGGCCGGTCGAGATCTGCCGAGACCACGACTAGGCCGTTGAACTCGCAATTGAAATCCGGACGACGGCGGAACAGGCGGGTGTAGACGCCGAGTTCGGCCGGGGGAGGGGGCTCGTGGGTGAAGCACACGGCGGCAGGTGACCAGGTCTCGCCCAGGAAGGCAGCGCAGAGCCGCATCAGCACGCCCACGGCAAGGTCGTTGGCCTGCCGGGTCTGTTCGGGCCGGCTGAGCGAGAAGTCCTCTCGCAGGAGCGCCTCGCCCTCATGCTCCTCGAAGTTGAGCACGAGGGTCGAATTGATCCGCTTGCGGAACTCGCGCAGGGCGCCAAGTGCCGCGCGCAAGGTCGGCTGGTGGGCCAACAGCAGGCCAGTTGCGCCGAGGTGGGCCATAGTCCGCCCCTGCGCCATCCGCACGCCCAGCGTCACGCAACCGGTCGCTTCCGCGCTGCGCTGGAGCAGGCCCAGGGCGGCGCGGGCCGGGATAAGCTGTTCGGGTGCTGTCAGTCCAATGCGAATTCGTCTCCACTTGGCGCACTGAGCCCGCGCAGCACGAGCGTCAGCTGGCGAGCGACTGCCACTCCGCCAGGGCGGCGGAGCGGCGTTCCTTGTACGTTTGACGATCGACGAGGTGGCGTTCAGAATTGAAATGGTTGTGCAACGAGGCGTGGACTGAGGCGAATTTCTGCAGGCTCTTCATCTGTCGAAACCGCAGCATGGCGCGCTCTCGTCGACGGAACGGCAGATGGCTGTTCTCGACCCGGTTATTCATCCAGCGGCCCATCTCGCGGCGATCGAGATTGCCGAGTTCGCGCATCGCCGCAGGATAGGATCGCAGCCCGTCGGTGACGATGGTCCTCGACCTCCCGTGACGCTTCAATGCCTTCTTCATGAAAGCCAAGGCCGCAGATTTGTCCCGTCTCCTGGTGACGTAGCTCTCGAGGATCTCGCCCTCGTGATCGACGGCGCGCCACAAGTAGACCATCTCGCCGTTCAGCTTCACGTACATCTCGTCCAGGTGCCAGCGCCAATGCCGGAAGCCGCGCATCCGATTGACCCGGCGCCGCCGGATGTCGGCGGCAAACAGCGGGCCGAACCTGTTCCACCAGAGCCGCACCGTCTCGTGGCACAGGTCGTAGCCGCGCTCGAACAGCAGATCTTCAACGTTGCGCAGGCTCAGCGGAAATCGCACGTACAGCATCACCACTTCGCGGATCAGCTCGGGCGAAGAGTGGAAATACCGGAACGGCGACAGCGGCTTGCTCATCGCTCTCGGCTAGCAGACGGCTCCACCGTCAGCCATCGCTTTGACAGAACCCGCTGGTTTGCGCCGCCCGCCGTGGATCAGAGACGGCCAGCGCAGTCAGGTCCGGCAAAGCCGGGATCGGCGACGGCAAATGTCAGACTGGCAAAGCGACCGTTAGCGCTGAGCATTTGCGAAATTTGCGCCGCCGGCATCGGCCGCCCATAGAGGAAGCCCTGCCCGGCGGCGAACCCTTTGCGCAGCAGGCGGGCGGCTTGCTCGGGGGTTTCGATCCCTTCACCGACCACCTCGATGCCAAGGCTGAGGCACAGGTTGGCGATTGCTCGCACGATCGCGGCGATCTCGGGCTTGTCGTTGATCTGCTCGACGAACGAGCGGTCGACCTTGACTACGTCGACCGGAAAATCCCGGAGGTGTGACAGCGAAGAGTACCCGGTGCCGAAGTCATCGAGCGAAATCCGCACCCCTGCCTCGTGGAGCCTGTGCAGCGCGCGCCGGACATATTCGCCGCCACGGCCGACGAACACCTGCTCGGTGACCTCGATCTCGACCATGTCGGCACCGATGCCAGCGTCGCCCATCGCAGCAAGCAGCCGCTCGGCATAGTCATTGCGCAGGAACTCGGCCGGCGCCGCGTTGAGCGACACCCGCCCGACCGTCAGACCTTGACCGGCCCAGCCGAGCATGTCGGCAAAGACTGCCTGCCGCATGGCCTGACCGATCCGCGCGGCCAGTTCGTAGTCCCTGAACGCTTCTGTGATCGCCTCGGGGCCGAGCACGCCCTGGCCAGGCCGGGTGAACCGTAACAACGCTTCAAGGCCAATGATCCGGCCGGTCGCCAGGTCGACCTTGGGCTGATAGTAGGGACAGATCCACTGCCCGCCGATCGCCTGGCCAGCCAGGTCCAGCTGCGAGGCGGCCGCATGCAGCTGCTGGCGCATGTAGCCGTGGAACATCCTGGTTCCGCCGCGCCCTTCGGCCTTCAGCGCGAACAGCGCGGTATCGGCGTTCCTGAACAGCTCATCGGCCGACCCACCATCGCGCGGAAACAGGGCGCCGCCGATGCTGGCGTGGGCGCTCAGCACCCGGCCGTCGTAGCGGATCGGCGCGCGGATCCGCTCCTGGATCGAGTCTCCTGCACGAAGCAGATCGACCTCGCCCTTGACCTGACGCAGGATCACCGCGAACTCATCGCCGCCGAGGCGCCCCACGAAATCACCCTCGCGCACCGACCCCGCCAGCCGTTCGGCAAAGCTGGTCAGCAGGAAATCGCCCGCCTGATGGCCGAGCGTATCGTTGACGTGCTTGAAGTGGTCGAGATCGATAAGGAGAAGACCAAGGTATTCGCCCGACGCGGCCGCCTCGCGCGTGGCAGCGGCAAGGTGGGCCTCGAACGCGCGGCGGTTGGGCAGCAGGGTCAGTGCGTCGTGGTCGCTCGACCACTGCAGCTGCTCGGTGGTCTGCCGGATCGCCGTAATATCGCGCGAGATCGCCAGTAGGCGAGTAACTGCCCCTTCCTCGTCGGTCATCGGGGTGATGACCACGTCCCACCATTTTGGCGTGCCGGCAGCGGTCGGGCAAAGCCCGGAGAACCGTGAGGCTACTCCGGCAAGGGCAAGGGTGATCGCATTCCTGACCGCCTGCCGTCCCGCATCCGGCCAGAGTTCCGCCCAGAGCGAGCCTGTCACCGCCTCGGCGCCGGCAAGCTCCATCGCCCGCACCCCGGGCTGATTGATCAGTTCGATCTGGCCGCCCGGTGAGATGATCTTGATGCAGTCGGCGCTGGCATCGAGAATGCCGCGATTGAGCGTCTCGATCTCGCGCAGCGCCGCCTGCATCAGCTGGTTTTCGGTGAGATCGTGCAGCGCGCCCACCAGCCGGGTTGCTTTGCCGGTGCTGTCTCTGACAATACACACCCGATCCAGCACCGGCGCATAGGTCCCGTCTGCCCGCCTCAAGCGATATTCCGTCGCGTAGTATTCCTGGCCCGTGTCGATCGCCTGATAAGATTCCGCGACCACGCGCTCCCAGTCATCGGCGGACATGCGTTCCTGCCACCACGAGAGCGCCCGACCGAGCGCGCGGTTGTTGTAACCAAAGTGAACGCCCGGATCGTTGTTCCAGCTCACCCTATCGCTGACGAGGTCCCACTCCCAGATGAGGTCCCGCGTGGCCCGGCTGGCAAGACGAAAGCGCTCCTCGGTCTCGCGCAACTTCTCCTCGGCCACGGCGTACTGGTGGATGTCGCCGATGAACCCTTCGAGGTAGAGAGGGTGGCCGTCGCGACCATAGACGGCCGAGCCCCGCTCCAGCACCCAGCGGATCTGCCCCGATGCCTGCACGATCCGGTAGCGGATGACAAACCCCTGGCGGGCGGCAAGGGCCGTTGCAACGGTCTCGCGGACACGTGAGCGGTCTCCCGGGAAAATAACGTCCTCCCAGGTGCGACTGCCGGACAGGAACTCATCGGCAGGATAGCCGGTCAGCCAGGCCGTTGCCGAGCTGATCATCTCGATCGTCCACGGGGGCTCGACCGAGCAGCGGTAGACCACTCCCGGCAGGTTATCGATGATCCCGCGCAGCAACTTGCGATTTTCTGTAGCGCCCAGTTCGGCAAGCTTGCGATCGGTGATATCGATCATGATCCCGCTGATGCACGGGTGTTCGGCCAGGCGGTGCTCGACAAGGCCGCCGACCGCGTGGAACCATCGTTCGGCTCCGTCGGTGCGGATGATCCGGAAAGCGATGTCGTGGGGCCTGCCGGTCTGTGCGCAGGCACCCAATGACGCATATACCCCGGGACGGTCGTCCGGGTGGAGTGGCATGACCGAAAGCACCGGATCGGTACCCCCCGAGATGCCGAGCAGCTCGCCCGTCACGTCATCCCAGTGAACGATCCCGGTGCCGTGCTCATACCGCCAGGTGCCGACCCGGACGCCACGCAGGGCAGCTGCGAGCAGCCCGCCATCGGTCGGGAAGCACGGCGCCTCCTGTCGCTCTCCCGTGAGCGCCCCCATTCTTTCCACCCCTGTCCAGCTAAAGCACTGCCCCCCAGCGCAATTACACGTGAGGTGTTAATGAGTTATTTGAATAGTGCCCGGGCGTTGCGACGACCGAAGACGAGCGGAAGAATCGGGTATTTGGCGGACCATGACATTACCGAGATAGCATCCGGCCGCGCTGGAGGCCGCGTTGCACCAGGTTGGCCAGCTGCGATGCAATGCGTGCAACGAAATTGCGCGGTCTGAGATAGTCACGACTGGTGACGATCAGCAGTTTTAGTCGTTCGGCCACCCTGCCCAGCACGGGGTCAAGTTCAGGCGTTGCAACCAGCCTCGATGAGACCAGAAACTCCTGATCAATCGCCTCCAGTACGGCCTAGTGAGCAACCTGCCAGACTGTTTCGGTCGGGGACGCTCGGCGCGTGACAAGCGCCAAAGCCCGGTTGACCCCCTCGTCGAGCCGGATCGCGCCGCGTTCGAGCGCCAGCCTGTATCCGTTGGCGCCAAAGCTCATGCCCAGGTTGGCAAGCTCCCATTCGAGTTTGACGCAATCATCGTTCCATCGGGCATGCGCTTCGGCAATGCAGCCGGTAGCGCAATCAGCAACCGTAGGCGGATCGTCTCGCATCCCCGGACCGAACCCTTTGAGCCACCACAAGCCGTTGATATCATGAAATAACGCTAATTTACTGCTAACTGCAGTGCCGAAAATGCCAATCGCACCGCTAGCCCCCATTTTGACTGTCCTGCGGTGGTCCCGCCTTCTTGGACAGTTTGGCGGCTGAGTTAAGCTAATCCCGGTTGTCGTTCATGCCGCCTGTCTGATCATCAGATCATGAGGGGCATGCCCCCCATGATCTGATTGCCCGTTCCGTCGATAGGCCTCCATCGGGGTTCTCCCCGCAAGGCCCGAATGCGGGCGCTGGGTGTTGTAATAGGTGATCCACCGGCCAAGGCCAGCACTGTAAAAACGCGTAAACTCTCCGAATTTCTCTCAGACGCCCGCTGTCAGCTAGGGCGGGCGCGTTGTCGGCCAACCCCTGCAGGAGGTGAGCCGCTAGAGATCAGTTCAATGCGCGGGGCCGACACAAAAAGTGATACCTCGAGATCAGCGTGATCAACGGGTACAATATTACGCGCTTGGACGGTGGGCTGACGGCTAGGAGGTTTTAGGGAGTTGGGGAGCCGCCAGCCCGGCAGCTCGTGGCTGCCTGCAATGCTTTGCACAGAACCCGTGAGCCGACGCAAGGGTTTTCCGACCGCGAACACCATCGTCGCTCTCCGCAAGACGTTGGGGCTGGATGCCGCGCGCCGCCAGCCGCCGCGGGAGAGATCGAGTGAGCTGGCAGCGGGCGGCATTGGAGAGGCAGGATAAACAGTGGCGTCGTGGCGGCGACTGGCTCACGTCAGGCCTCCCCAAGGTGGAGGAAGCCGATGTCAGACATTCCATCCGTCCTGCGCACTCGCTGCGCAATCTACACGCGTAAGAGCACAAACAGCCGCCTCGACAATGAGGTGAACTCCATCACTACCCAGCACGAGATCTGCTCTGCTTACATCTCCAGCCAGCAATACCGCGGATGGACCACGCTGACACGCTGCTATGATGACGGCGGCCACTCAGGAAGGGGACTTGAGCGCCCTGCCCTCGCATCGCTGATGCATGACATCGAGGCGGGCGAGATAGATACCGTGGTCGTTTACAAGATTGATCGTCTGACGCGGAGTCTTCTGGACTTTGTGCGCCTGATCGAGATTTTCGACCGACGCTCCGTCGGCCTTGTCTCAGTGTCGCAAGCCTTCAATACCGCAGACAGCATGGGACGAATGATCTTGAACGTGCTGCTGACATTCTCGCAGTTCGAACGCGAGCTGATCGCCGAACGGGTCCGCGACAGCATTCGCACGCGCAAACGCCACGGCCGAGTTCATGGAGGACTGGCCCCGTTCGGATACGATTATCACAACGGAGAGCTGCAGGTCGTCCAGGAAGAGGCGAAGATTGTCAGGTTCATCTTCGACGCTTTCCTTCAGCACCGAACCTACACCGCCGTAATGACCGCGATGCACGAGGCGGGCTTTTGCAGCTCAGTTAAGACTTCGCGCAATGGTGCCGCGCGAGGCGGAAAGCCGATGAGCCCGGGCTCGGTTTACAACATCCTGCGCAATCCGATCTACGTCGGTGAAATCCGCGGACACGACCGCACATGGCCTGGGCGCCATGAGCCTATCATTGATCGCGAGACGTGGGACTTGGCCTGCTCGCTAGCGGCGGCGCGCACACGGAAAGGACCTACGCCGCTCGGCACGCGTCATTTTCTGGCAGGCATCCTATGGGATGATCTCGGACGGCATATGCTGCTCGACCTCAAGTGGGTCGAGGGCAGGCCATATCACTCTTACGTTTCCAGCAATGCACAGTGGTCGCAAGCCGAGTACCGCCGTGCTTATCGCTCGCGTGCTGATAGGCTGGATCAGGTGGCGCTGGCGGCGCTGGGCGCGTTCCTGATTGACCGCCGGCGACTGCGCGCTGCGCTCAGCACGCATGGCTTGTTCGGGGATGAGCTCGACCGGCTCGTCGTCGGCAGCATTCTGGCAGCGCATCGCCTCGCAAGCTTCGCGTCCGATCAGCACGAGGCTCTCTTCGCCGCTCTGTTCACACGAATCGAGGCGTCTCCCGAAAAGCTCACGATGCATGTTCGACTGATTGAACTGAGGCGGTTTCTGGAATGGGACGGGCAAGGTACTTTTATGGCACGTCAGGCTGACTGGCCTACAAGCAACGCCCGCTACGCCATCGAAGTGCCGGTCAGCGTCATCTCGCCGGAGCGCTGGCCCGGGTTTAACGTCCAGCCCCGTGACACTTCCTCCGCGGCCAAGCCGGACAGGCAGCTCAACGTATTGCTCCGCAGCGCTCGGGCGGCTCGGACTTTGTTTGAAACGCATCGCGACCTTGATCTCGTCGGGATGGCAGAGCGGTTTGGGCGAACGCCCGGATACTTCTCGCGGCTTATCCGATTGAATTACCTTGCCCCGGATATCGTCGCAGCCATTGTCGACGGAACTCAGCCCGCCGGTCTGAACCGCAAGACACTTTCGTCAGCCCACATCCCGCTCGATTGGGCCGTTCAGCGCCGGATGTTCGGCTTTCCAGAGCCTCGCCGGCCGGCCACGCCTCGCAACCTGTATGGCCGAGGCATGTGGCCCGCGCCCGAATCCGAGGAATTGCCAACGACCAAGACGTGCGATCAGATCTGAGTTGAGAACGGGCCGCGTACGTGTCGAGGTCATTCCGCGACAGAGTGGTTGGTCCCTAAAATTCTTCCCGACGGTCAATGCGGTTTGGATGTATCCGCCAGATCCAGAAGGTATTCGCCAGTCACGATAGCTCGCTCGATTGTGCGAGCAGCGGACAACTCCGCCAGAGGCATTGCCCGGTGCGCTTCGTCCGTTGCCTCGACGAGAGCCTCAAGCTCTTCGATATACCTGCGCAGCCACTGGCCTATCGCATGTGCTTCCCTGCCCACCTGTAAGCTGTTCCCTCGATATGTCTGGGACGTCCCCAGGATGTCGGCCTAGTCAAACAGGATTCCCGGCGGAGAACAAGCGATGCACACAGTCTGCGAGTCAGAAGCGAAGCGCTGCGCGGTCTATACCCGCAAGAGCACAATTGATCGGTTTGAACGAGATTTCAATTCTCTGAAAAGCCAGCGGGAGGTCTGCTCGGCTTATATCAAGAGCCAAGGTTACAAGGGCTGGGTGGAGTTGCCCAAAAGATATGACGATGCTGCCCAGTCGGGCGCTACGCTCGATCGGTCGGCGCTGCAGGAGTTGATCGCCGACATAGAGAGTGGTCTCGTTGACGTCGTCGTGATTTACAAGATCGATCGCTTGACGCGAAGCTTGGGCGACTTTCTGCGGCTGATGGAGGTGTTCGAGCGCTCTTCCGCTTCATTCGTCTCCGTCACCCAATCCTTTGACACGTCCGACAGCATGGGACGGCTGGTCCTGAACATACTGCTGACATTTGCGCAATTTGAACGCGAAATGATCGCAGACCGGATCAGGGACAAACTTGAGGCGATGAAACGGCGCGGCATGTGGACCGGGGGTGTTCCACCTTACGGCTATGATGTGATTGATCGGCGGCTGGTGATCAACAAAGCTGAAGCCGTTCAGGTTGACTGGCTGTTTCGCCGGTTTCTGGAGTTGGGTTCGTACACCAAGGTTTGCAGAGAGGTGCAGCGTAATGGGATGCGCGCGAAAGAGTGGATTGATCGAAAGGGGAGGAGTCGTGGTGGCGGCGTGGTCAGCAGCGGGATGGTCTACAACCTCCTCGGAAACTGCATTTACATCGGGAAAGTCAAATCTCGCGAGCTGACCTTCGAGGGTGAACACGAGGCCATTATCGCGCCTGACATCTGGGAGGCAGCTCAACAGCTCCGCACGGAGCGGTCGATGTACAAAGTTATCGACGAGGCTTCGCCGAACATCCTGCTCGGTCTGCTGTACGACAGCTTCGGGAGACCAATGCAAATAAGCGACACTCGCAAGCCCGGGCACCGTTACCGTTACTATGTTTCCAACCAGGCGCTCTGGGCCAAAGGCCACGGGGTCAAGCGAGCTCGCACCAACGCGGATGAGATCGAAAAGCTGGTGCTCGCTTGCGTTCAATCTTTCCTGAACAGTCGGGACAAGGTGCGCTCGGCGCTTCTGAAAATGGGAATTCACGGGAAGCGGCTGGATGCGTTGGGAAAATCGGGGCGCAGGCTTCTGA
>Ga0207640_10001120_pt1 | contig 14773 bp, 19 predicted proteins | sample KBSCornC42_FD_184300 | JGI IMG/M metagenome (GOLD analysis project Ga0207640, IMG submission 184300) | Corn rhizosphere microbial communities from Kellogg Biological Station, Michigan, USA - KBS Corn C4-2 (SPAdes) (version 2) | ecosystem: Host-associated > Plants > Roots > Rhizosphere > Soil ... | reverse complement strand
CCGAAGCCGAACAGGAAGGCCGGGAAATAACCGAGGTGCGCGACACCGTCGTTGATCAGATCCTGGCTGTCGCTCCAGCGGTGGAAGATGACGACCTGGCTCAGCACAAGATAGACGACCGGTAGTACCAGCGCGCGCCAGCCGCCGAATATTGTATCGAACCACGCCTGTAGCCGTTCGGGCCTGGGGACCAGCAGGAGCAGCGACAGCGCGGCGGTATAGGTCCACAGATAGGCCACGAACCACAAATGGTTCCAGGTCGGCAGGAACACGCCATCGATTGCGCGGAAGCGGAAATAATCCTGCGCCAGGAAATGACCGAAGCCTTGAGTATAGCCGTGCTGCGTCGTCACCTCGACCCAGCTTTGCGGCGGCACCATCACGACCATGCCGAAGATGAGCGGGATCAGCAGGCGGCTGCTCCGGCTCGACATGAATTTCGCAACGCCGCCCGACTTCCCCAGCAGCGCCCGGCTGGCATAGCCCGATACGACGAACAACAGGGTCAGCCGCCACGGATTGGTCACCAGCATCAGCACCGACAGCCACTCTACCGGCTGGGCGGTTTTCACGTGGAAGCCCCAGGGCGTGAAGACCATCGCGGTATGATAGAGGATCAGCAAGGCGAAAGCGCCGACGCGCAGCCAATCCATGCCATAGTGACGTGCCATAGGAGTCATGTAACGCTTGACGGCGCGATGACTACCCATCGCGCCGTCGCTGCGCCCCCCAATGTGGGTCAGAAAGGCCTCAAGCCACGTCGGGACGAGCGCGCACGGCATCGATCCAGTCGCTGCCCGGCTTGGCTTTGGCGACCGTTCGCCGCGCTTTGAGGCCGATCAACGGACGCAGCACGTTCACCTCGCGCCCGATCAGGTAGAAGGCCCAGCATCCCGCGATCGTCGCCGGCACCAGGATCGCGAACTCGCCGGCCGCGCCGATGCCGAGTGGCTTCACCCAGAATTCGACCAGGACGATCACGGTCTGGTGGATGATGTAGAAGGGGAAGGTCGCCTCGGCGAGCGTGCTGCGCCATACGTGATTGCGGTTGAGGAAACGCTCCGCGGCCCCAATTAACTGATGTAGAAGGGGAAGGTCGCCTCGGCGAGTGTGCTGCGCCATACGTGATTGCGGTTGAGGAAACGCTCCGCGGCCCCAATTAACGCAGCGATCGCGATCCAGGTGTCGATCTCGCGGGCCAGCCGGAAAACCAGCGTCACGTTGTGTGTCGGGAAGCTGAAGTCGGGATAGGCAACCAGCAGTCCGGCGATGACGACATAGCAACCGATCGCGACCGCCGCCGACGCCGCCCACCAGCGCGACAGTCCATTCATCGCCGCGCGCGATCCCGCCAGGCCAAAGCCGAACAGCAAGGCAGGGAAATATTGCAGATGGGCAAGCCAGTCGCCGAACAGATCGTGCGTGTCGTCCTCGCGGTGGAACAGCCAATATTGCGTGACGAGCAGGAACACGACCGGCAGCCAGACCGCGCGCGCGCCGCCGAACACGCGGTCGAACACTGCCTGCAACTTGTTCGCTCCCGGTGCCAGCGTCATCAGCGCCAGCGCCAGCGTGTAGACCCAGAGATAGACGACGAACCAGAGGTGGTTCCAGGTCGGCATGATGATCCCGTCGAGCGTGCCGAAACGATAATAATCATGCGCCAGGAACCAGAGATAGGACTGGCCATAGCCATGCTTGCCGACAAGCTCGACCCAGGTCTGCGGCGGGACGATCACCGCCATGCCGAAGACCAACGGGATCATCAGGCGGCTGGTGCGGTTCTTCAGAAATCCGCCGATGCCTGACGATTTCGACAGCAAGGCGCGGCTGGCATAGCCCGACACGACGAACAGCAAGGTCAGTCGCCAGGGGTTGGTCAGGAGCATCGGGATCTCGACCCAGTCCATCGGTCGCGCAGTCTTGATGTGGAAGTCCCAAGGCACGAACACCATGCCGATATGATAGAAGATCAGGAGAGCGAACGCTCCGATCCGCAGCCAGTCCATTCCGTAATGCCGTTCCATTGCTCGCCTCCATTCCTTGCGATGCGGTGACGGCTAGTCGGCGCCGTTCGAGCCCGGTATCGGAGAGGGTCGGAAGGCGGCTTCACGGGGACGATCGAAATAGTGGCTGGGACGAGCGGCGGGTGGCGCGGGATGAACGGGACGCAGCGCAAGCTGGCGCTCGGGCTGGCTGCCGGGTTTCTGGTCATCGTCGCCGTCATCATGATCGCCAATGCGGAGTCGTCGCTGAGCGATTTGCGCGCCAACGGGCATTTTCTGCGGCCCGATCTGGTCTGGTCGTGGGAATGCACCAGCATGATCGCCTGGTTCACGATCTGGCCGATAATCTGGCTGGCAGTGAAACACATCCGCCCGCCGCGTTTCCCTTGGGCTGCGGTCGGTGCAGCGCTCGTGATCGGCAGTCTGGTTGCGTCCACCTGGCACGTGCTGCTGATGGTCGAACTCCGGCACCTCTATTATGCGGCCACGGGTGCAGGGACGTATCAATTCTTCGACGGAATCGAGAACAAGCCGCTCTACGAGTATCGCAAGGACGTCGGGTCCTATCTGCAATTCGTCGGATTGTTCGCGCTGGCGCAATGGCTGATTGCGAGGGCCGGGACGGAGTTGGCCGCCGAACCCGGCCCACCCAGGACCCTGGCCGTGGCCGACGGCGCCGTCAGCCATCACGTGCCGATCGACGAGATCGAATCGATCGCTTCGGCGGGAAATTATGTCGAGATCGCCTGGGGGCCTCGCACCTTGCTCCATCGCGCCACATTGTCGGCGGTCGAGGCCGAACTGGGCGACGCGTTCCTGCGCATCCATCGCGGTCGGTTGGTGCGGCGCGCGGCGATCCGCCGGATCGAAACCGACAAATCGGGCGACTTCACCGTCGAGTTGGCGTCGGGTGCCAGCCTACGCGGAAGCCGGCGCTACCGTCCGGCGGACTGATCTCGGGCTGAGTCCGATCAGCGGGCGCAGCCAGTCGACCTCGCGTCCGATCAGATAGAAGCTGACCGCGAATGAAAAGGTGCCGGTCAGGATCAGCGCGAACTCGACGAAGGGGTTGAGGTTGAGCGGCAAGGTGTACCAGGCGAGCAAGATGATCGCCGGATGGTGCGCTATGTAGAGCGGAAATACCGCTTCGGCCAATGTCGCGCGCCATTTGTGATCATGGTTGAGGAAGCGCGTCGCGACCTGGAACAGCACCAGCATCATGCTCCACGCCATCGTCAGGCGCGCCGCACGGTCGAGCATCATGATGGCGTGCGGCGGGACATTGTGCCCCTCATAAGCGAGCTCGATGCAGACCACGACGATCCCGGCGATCAGCGCGACCGCCGCCGCCGGCCATTGCAGCCGCGCGATCGTCGGCCACAATTTGCTCTCACCCGCCAGCGCGAAGCCGAACAGGAAGATCGGGAAATAGGCGAAATGGGCGTTCCAGTCGGTGAACAGGCCCTGCTTTTCGGGGAAGACGAACATGACCGACAGCTTGAGCAGCACCAGCAGGGCGATCGGCGCCCAGAGCAGCCGCGTGCCCGACGCCAAGCGATCGGCGGCGCGGGTCAGCCGCTCGGCATTCCAACCCGGCACGAGCAGCAGCGCCGCGAGCACCATCGTATAGGCCCAAAGATAGACGATGAACCACAGATGCTCCCAGCTCGGGAAGCCATGGCCATAGACCGGCGTGACGCTCCAATAATCGGTCAGCCAGAAATGGAGCAGGCTGCCCGGATAGCCCTGCTCACGCGCCCTGACCCACATTTCGGGCGGGATCAGCGCGACCATCGCGAATCCCCAGGGAATCAGCAGCCGGCGATTGCGCGATTCGGTGAAGGCGCGGACGTCGCCCGACTTGGCGAACAACATGCGGCTGGCATAGCCCGACACCGCGAACAACAGCGGCAGGCGCCACGGCGTCAGCAACGCCATCGGCGCGGTCAGTTCGTGATAGGTCACCGGCGATTTGATCACCCAGTCCCAGGTCGAAAAGACCATCGCGACATGGTACACGATCAGCAGGCCGAAGGCGCCGATCCTGAGCCAGTCCAGGCCATAATGTCGTCGCTGGGGATTCATTGACGCCGTTCGTGTCCGAGTTGATCCAGCTCATAACGGACCGGCCCTGACCAAAAGGTTATCGCGCGCGAAACCTCTATTGCCCAAAATGGGTGTCGCCGGCTTTTATCGCCGCGTATCACCGCGTTGCCGGGGGACGACCGATCCGGTCATGTCTGAACACCGATCCGCGCAAGGGTGCTAGGTTTCGCAGGCTCCCGCCGCTATATGGCGGGCGACCCAAGAGGATTTCGAATGTCAGTCCGTCCCTGGCGCGACATTACGCGCCGCAAGAGCCGCCAGATCATGGTCGGGAACGTCCCTGTCGGGGGCGATGCGCCCGTCACCGTCCAGACGATGACCAACACGCCGACCAGCGACCCCAAGGCGACGATCGACCAGATCCGCCGCTGCGAGGATGCTGGCGTCGACATCATCCGCGTGTCGTGCCCCGATGTCGAGTCGACCGCGGCGCTCAAGCAGATCGTCCGCGCCGCGCGCGTGCCGATCGTCGCCGACATCCATTTCCACTATAAGCGCGCGCTCGAGGCGGCCGATGCCGGCGCTGCGTGCCTGCGCATCAACCCCGGCAATATCGGATCGGCCGAGCGGGTGAACGAAGTGGTCGCCGCGGCGAAGGCCAATGGCTGCGCGATCCGCATCGGGGTCAACGCCGGCAGCCTCGAACGCGACTTGCTCGAAAAATACGGCGAGCCGTGCCCCGATGCCTTGGTCGAAAGCGCGCTCGACCATATCAAATTGCTCCAGGACCGCGACTTCCACGAATTCAAGGTGGCGGTGAAGGCAAGCGACCTGTTCCTCGCGGTTGCCGCCTATCAGCAGCTTGCCGAGGCGGTCGATTGCCCGCTCCATCTCGGCATCACCGAAGCCGGCGGGTTCGTCGGCGGCACGGTCAAGTCGGCGATCGGAATCGGCAGCCTGCTCTGGTACGGGATCGGCGACACGATCCGCGTCTCGCTCTCGGCCGAGCCCGAGGACGAAGTGCGCGTCGGGTTCGAGATCCTGAAGGCGCTGGGCATCCGCAATCGCGGCGTCCGCGTCGTGTCGTGCCCGAGCTGCGCGCGCCAGGGCTTCGACGTCATCCGCACCGTCCAGGCGCTGGAGGAGCGGCTCCAGCATATTCGCACGCCGATGTCGCTGTCGGTGCTCGGTTGCGTGGTCAACGGGCCGGGCGAAGCGCGCGAGACCGATATCGGCATTACCGGCGGCGGCAACGGCAAGCACATGGTCTATCTGTCGGGCGTGACCGACCATCATGTCCAGGACGCTGACATGATCGAGCATATCGTCAAATTGGTCGAAGCCAAGGCGGCCGAGATCGACGCCGCCGACGAGGCGAAAGCGGCGGCATGAAGATCGCGCTCGGGCTCGCCGCGGCGGCTATCGCGCTCGTCGTGCAGCCCGGAGCAGCGGACACCGCGGCACCGACCACAGCGCCTGCCCACCCCGAAGCCCGGCCGTTCGGCGATCCCGATCGTGCCGGCCGCGACGTTGCCGATGCGATGGAGCGCGCCAAGGCCAACGGTCATCGCGTGATCCTCGTGTTCGGGGCGAACTGGTGCCACGACAGCCGCGCGCTGGCCGGCTGGTTCGCCAGCCCGCGCTTCGCCGCGATGCTCAGCCCCCGCTACGAAATCGTCTGGATCGATGTCGGGCAAAAGGACCGCAATCTCGACCTCGCGCGCCGGTTCGGGCTCGACGGGATCAAGGGAACGCCGACCGTGCTGATGCTCGATTCCGCCGGGAAGCCGCTCAATCTCAAGGACGCGCCGCGCTGGCACGACGCCTCGACGCGGAGCGAGGACAAGATCTATCGCTATTTCGACCGCTAGCGGCGCTGGGAGGGGAGAGAGGTCATGGCCGACGGACGCTTTCGCTTCGCGCAATTGCTGGTCGGTCTGGTGGCTATCTTCGCAATTGGGTTCGGCGCGTACATGCTTGCCCAGCCTTTGCTCTGGTATCGCGCACTGCCGACGCTGGCGTTCACTGGCCCGTTCAACCAGCATTTCGTCCGCGACATCGGCGCGGCCTATCTGACATGCGGGCTGCTGCTCGGTTGGGCGGTGCTTGACCTGCGCGTGCGGCGACTTGGGGCGCTGGCCGGGGCATTGTGGCTGAGCCTGCACGCGCTGGTCCATTTGTACGAAGTGATCACCGGCATTTGCGGCGTCGCGATCTTCTGGCGTGATTTTCCCGGCGTATTCGGGCCGCCGGCCCTGGCGCTGCTCGGCTGGTGGCTGGCGCGGCGGTAAGCTCTTCTTAGCCATCACCATTAGCCAAGCCGCAATCGCCATGCGGTAGAAGAATGGCCATGAAATTTGCGCTGCTTGTGGTGACCGTGATCGGGATAGTGATCGGCCTCGCCCTGCCGGGGGCGAAGCGCGCGCCGATCGCCGCAGCTCCGCGGGCCGCTGCAGTGCCCGCCGACCAGCCGCAGCCGACCGTGCTCGACCGCGCCGATAACGGCCATTTCTTCACCGTCGCCGACGTCAATGGCGAGCCGATCAAGTTCGTCGTCGATACCGGCGCGACCGAAGTCGCACTGACTCAGGACGATGCGCGGCGGGCCGGGGTAAAGTTCGATCCTGGCCAGTTCGATGTGGTCGGCACCGGCGCGTCGGGCGATATCAGGGGACAGGAAGTCCAGCTCGAGGACGTCGTGCTCGACGGTAAGCGCGTCAGCGGCATCCATGCCGTGGTGCTCGACGGACTGACCATCTCGCTGCTCGGGCAGAACTATCTGCGTCGGCTCGACAGCGTCTCGATCAGCGGCGACCAGATGACGTTGAAGTAAGGGTCATTATTCCCCTCCCATTTATGGGAGGGGCTAGGGGAGGGCATGTCGAGACAGTCGATGCTGCGGTAAACGGACACGCCCTCCCCCAGCCCCTCCAGCGAGCGGGAGGGGAGGCTTTTCCACAAGCCCACCTTCTCAACTCATGAGGGAAGCGGCTGATGACGTAACGATCGCGTCCGGCTATCGCCTGAAACATGCCGCGCAGCCCCGCCTTCGTGTTTTCCGTCGCGGTGCTGGGGATCGCCGTCTTCTCGTCGATGGACGCGGTGATGAAGGTACTGGTTCGGGAGATCGGCACCTACGACACTTTGCTATGGCGGACCCTGGCCGGCGCGATCCTGACCGGGTTGATCTACCTGCCGCAGCGGCGTGGCTGGCCGTCGCGGGCGACGATCCGAGTCCATTTGATTCGCGGAACGGTGTCGGCGGTGATGGCCGTCACGTTCTTTTGGGGCCTCGCCCGCGTGCCGATGGCACAGGCGATCGCGCTCACCTTCATCGCTCCGTTGCTGGCACTGTTCGGCGCGGCGTTCCTGCTCAAGGAGCATATCTCGCGCCGGGCCATCGTCGCCTCGCTGGTCGCCTTTGCCGGTGTCGGGGTGATCATGCTTGGCCAGGCGGCCTCGGCGCCGTCGCCCGACCGATTCCGGGGCACGATCGCCGTGCTGCTCTCGGCGGTCTGTTATGCCTACAACATCGTACTGATGCGCCAGCAGGCCCTGGTCGCGGGGCCCAAGGAAGTCGCTTTCTTCCAGAGCGTGATCGTCCTGGTGATCCTGGCCGCCGCGGCGCCGTTCATGGCGCACGTGCCCGATCTCCGCCATGCGCCCGCGATCGTCGGGGCGGCGGTGCTGGCGACGGTATCGTTGCTGCTGCTCGCCTGGGCCTATGCGCGCGGCGAGGCCAACTACCTGGCGCCGACCGAATATACCGCCTTCATCTGGGCGTCGTTATGGGGCTGGGTCGTGTTCAGCGAGCGAATAGCGCTCTATACGCTCGCCGGCGCCGCGCTGATCATCGCCGGTTGCCTGATCGCCGCGCGGCGGCGGTCGATCGAGACTGTGGAGGCTGCATTTTGACCCTTACCATCCGTCCCGCCACGCCACAGGACGTCGCGCTGATCTTGCGCTTCGTCCGCGAACTCGCCGAGTTCGAGCGTGAGCCCGACGCAGTGAAGGCCACCGAAGAGAGCCTGAACCACGCCTTGTTCGGCGAGCGATCGGCCGAAGCAGTGATCGCCGAGCAGGATGGCGAGCCGATGGGCTTCGCCCTGTTCTTTCACAATTTCTCGACCTGGACGGGCCTCAAAGGCCTGTATCTCGAAGACCTCTACGTGACGCCCGAGGCGCGTGGATCGGGCGTCGGAACGGCCTTGCTACGACATTTGGCAGGCATCGCGCTCGATCGCGATTGCGGACGCTTCGAATGGGCGGTGCTCGACTGGAACACGCCGGCGATCGATTTCTATACCGCGATGGGCGCCGAAAGCCTGGACGAATGGCGGATCCGGCGCGTCACCGGCGACGCGCTGGTCAAGCTCGCCGGCCGCGGCTGATGGCCTGGGCTTGGTTGATCCTGGGCGGCTTGTTCGAGGTCGGCTTCACCACTTGTCTCCGCCACGTCGACGGTTTCCGCAATATTCCCTGGACGCTCGGCTTCCTCGGCTCGGTCGCGCTGTCGATGGGGTTGCTCGAATATGCGTCGCGTTCGATCCCGATGGGCACGGCCTATGCGGTATGGGGTGGGATCGGCGCGTTGGGCACGGTCATCGTCGGCATTGCATGGTATCAGGAACCAGCGAGCCTGCCGCGACTCCTGCTGATCCTCGGCGTCGTTGCGTGTATCGCCGGACTGAAGATCACGGGAGCACGCTGATGGCGGCGGACGAAGGGCTGATCGACTGGGTGACCGAGGCGATGGAGCCGGTCGGCCGCATCACCAAGCGCGCGATGATGGGCGGCGCCACGCTCTATTGCGACGGCACCATCTTCGCGATCGTCGCCAGTGGCGGCGGACTGTGGCTCAAGGCCGATGCCGAAAGCGACGCGGTGTGGGACGAAGCGGGGTGCGAGCGCTTCACCTATGAGATGAACGGCAAGACCGGCAGCATGAACTACCGCCGCGCGCCCGACGACGTCTATGACGACGCCGACGAACTCCGGCGCTGGGCTATGCTGGCATTGGAGGCGGGACGGCGCGCGCCGAAAAAGGCGCCGCCGCGACGAACGGCGAGAGCGGCGACGCGGGGTCCGCGTCCCTCGCGCAATTGAGCTAATATTCTCCCTCGCACGATGGGTGGAAATCGAACGGGGTGGGCGGCAGTCTCGGCGGTCGGCAACGCGTTAGCGGACGTTGGAACAAGGTGACCGCGCGCTTTTTCATCGCTTCGACCCCCGCGATATAATCATCCTGCGCCGCTTCTAGTCCCTGCGAGTAGGACGCGGCTTGTGCACGCGTCGCGCGCGGACATAGCCGTGTCAGCTCACGGAGCAGTTGGCCCATGCGTCGCCACAACGCGACCTCACCGAGGCGACGCTCATACCGTAAATAGGTCTGCGCGCTTGAACAATCGTGGCCCGATATCTGGATCCCGAGGGTCGAGCCATTATCGACCAGCTCCGCTTTGAAGTCGCCAGTTGGTGCTCGCCAGCGCAGGTGGAGACTGCTCCCTTCTGCCGGAATGTCGAGTATCGGCGGCGTTTGGGGATCAGGCGTGTTTTCGACGAGCGAGATCGACCCGAACGAGATGCTGCGCTCGGTCGCCATCGCAGGCGCAGCGGCACCAAGGAGTAGTATGATCGTGATGATACGATGCAACATTACATAACTATGTAAAACATTGCGGCAGTTGACAACGTAAAGTTAGACTCGGCGCGGTGCGAAAACCCCCGCCGCGAACGACGCCACAATCGCCGTCACCAGGATCGCGAACCACGCGTAGGTAAATCCCGCCATCATCATCGTGTTGGGTAGTAGCCAGAACCCATAGACCGCCGCCGCTCCTCCGACCGCGATGACCAGCCCGAACAACATTGGCCACTGCTTGAGCGCGCGGATTAATTCCAGCCCGATCAGCGTCGTGCCGATCGCAAGCAGGCCGAACTTGACGTGGACGGCCCACCACAGGCCGTGAAGCTGTGCGGGTGTGCCCGGCAGGTCGCTCATGATCCGCCACATGAACAAACCCTCGATCTCGTCGCTGAGCCCAGCGATCAGTAGCATCGCGACGATCGCGCGCTGAGCCCAGCCGCGACTGGCGGCAATCGCCGCCAGCACCAGGAACGCAGTGTAGGACGGGATGAACCCGAGCGCGTCGAGCCACAATCCCGTATTCTGTGCGCTAACGAACGTAGCGCGGCACGTGCCGCTGCCGAACAGCGCGGCGACGTCGCCCGGCGTCCGGGCCAGCTCGAAGGCCAAAATCGGCCCGAGCTGCCCGGACCCGGCGAACGTCCCGCAGGCGATCAGCCCGGGGATTTTGCCGAACGCAAAGGAACAGGCAAACGCGATCAGTCCCGCCAGCACGCTCAGGCGCCAGGCGGTGCGTGGCCTCACGCTTCCTCGGTTGCCTTGGCGCGTTCGATCGCCTCGATCACGATTTGCCGGGCTTCGGCCGCGTCGCCCCATTTGCCAACGCGCACCCACTTCTCGGCCTCGAGGTCCTTATAGTGGGTGAAGAAATGCTCGATCTGGGCGAGCACGATCGAGGGCAGATCCCCCCGCTCGCCGACGTCCGAATAATAGGGAAAGGTCGAGTCGACCGGCACACAGATCAGTTTCTCGTCGCCGCCATGCTCGTCCTCGAGATTGAGCACGCCGATCGGCCGCGCCCGCACGACGCAGCCGGGGACGAACGGCGAGCGCGCGATGACCAGCGCGTCGAGCGGATCGCCGTCGGGCGACAGGGTATGCGGAACGAAGCCATAATTGGCCGGATAGCGCATCGGCGTGTGGAGAATACGGTCGACGAAGAGCGCGCCCGACTTTTTGTCGAACTCGTACTTCACCGGCTCGCCGCCGACCGGCACTTCGATGATCACGTTCAGGCTTTCCGGCGGGTTGTCCCCGACCGGTATCAAATCGATCCGCATGTCATTCCTTTATGGCGTGGCGCGCCGCCCCGTCTCAGCGGGGCTGGAGCAGCAGGTCGAGACCGCTCTCCCCGGTCCCGGTTTTCACGAGGTGCGGATAGCGCAGGCCGTCGTGATAGTCGATGCTCGCGCTGCGGACTTCTTCGCCCGCCTTGACCAAAAGGACGATAGGCGCCTTACCGCCCTTGGCCTCGGTCACCGCCGCCTTCAGCCGCTCGTCCGAATAAGCAACGCCGTTCACCGCGACGATCGTGTCGCCGATGGTCAGGCCCGAATCGAAGGCGGGGCTCTGCCAACGCACCGCGCTCAGGCCACCGTCCGCTGCAATGTTGAGGCCGAGCGAATAATAGAAGTCGCTGAACTTGCGCGCGCGTTCAGCCTGCTTGCCGATCGCCGGCTGCACGTCGGTATAGACGAGCTTGTAGCCGTTGCGGTCGAACCCGCCGAGCGGTGCCGGCTCGCCGACGGCATAGAGTCGCTTGGTCAGCAGGCCGCGCCAGTCATAGGGCTGGATCTTGTCGAGCGTCGCGACGACATCGTCGAACGTATAGGTAACCTCACCCCAATCGCCGTCGTTGATGCCGAAGAAAGCGCGGGCGAAATCGTCGATCGACTTGCTGCCCTTCGACTGCTGGCGAAGGATCGAATCGACCTCCATCCACACCAGCAGGCCTTCGTTGTAATAATCCTCCGAGCGCTGGTCGCTGGTCCAGCCCTTGGGCCGGCGGTTGGAAATGATCGGGTCGTTGGTCGTGTCGATCAGCGGACGCCAGTTGCGGCCCGGCGTATTCGGGCGTATTATCGAGATTGGCCATGATCGCGGCATAGCCGTCGAGCGTATCCTGTTTCGACACCAGCCCCGACCGTGCCTGGAGCACATAGCCCCAGAATTGCGTCTGGCCCTCATAGACCCAGAGCAGGCTGTCGCGCATCGGATAGAGGTAATCGGGCGTCCACAGATCGGCGCCGCGGCGGAACTTGCCGTCCCAGCTATGGGTATATTCGTGCGGCAGCAGGTTGCGCGCGCCGGCATTGGCCTCCCACTCGCTGAAATAGCCCATCCGCGTGCCGTCCTCGGAACTGCGGTGATGCTCCAGGCCGATCCCGCCGAGCTCGTTCGAGATCGACAGCAGGAATTCGTAATGGTCGTAATGCTGCGCGCCGAAGGTCTTCACCGCCTGTTCGACCAGGCGCTTGTGCGCGTCGATCATCGCCGGGGTGGCGGAATCGAGTTCCTTCTGGGTGTCGGCATAGACGTTGAGATTGACGCGTTCGCTGAGCGGCCACTTCTTGTAATAGCGCCCGGCCAGGATCGGGCTGTCGAGCAGGATCTCGTAATTGGTCGGCTCGTACTTCCTTCTGGGTGTCGGCATAGACGTTGAGATTGACGCGTTCGCTGAGCGGCCACTTCTTGTAATAGCGCCCGGCCAGGATCGGGCTGTCGAGCAGGATCTCGTAATTGGTCGGCTCGTACGTATAGGTCGACCCCGTCACCTTGGCGTTGAGCGCCGACGACGCGGTCCAGCCTTCCGGATATTTGACCGTCATGCGGATCGGGATCTGTCGCACGAAATAGCCGGCGGGGTAGAAGCTTGTGCCGATCGGCTCGAGGCTGAGCAGGTTGCGCGTGACCATCATCCGGCCCTGATCGCTTTTGGTCGAGGTGACGTATTTGAATGTGACCTCGATCGACTTGGCGCCCTTGGGCACGTCGAGATGGAACGCATAGACCTCGACCGGGTCGCGCTTCCACGCCACCGACTTGCCGGCGGCAGTGATATGCAGGTCGACGACCTTGTCGATCTCGTTGCGCGGCGAGTGCCCGCCCGGCACCCATTTGGGATAGAGCAGCACCATCTCGCCGCTGCCCGAGACCGGGATAGTCTCCTTGATGACGTAGATGCCGCGCGCCGTATCGGTCGCGTCCACGTCGAGCGTCAGCGTGCCGGGATAGGGCTTGTCGACCGCGACGGGGATCGTGTTCTCGACCGGCGTCGGCTGCGGCTTCGAATTCTCGGCGAGGGCGACGGTGGCGACGGTGGAGGCGAGCAGGACGGCAAGAGCGGCGCGGCGCAGCATGGAGGAGGACCCCTTTTATTGTGCTGGCGTGACCTAGGACAGCCATACACTCGACGTCCAGTGCCTAACGTCACGGAATGGTGGAATTAAGAGCCGCCGATCGAATTGATCGTAAAGGCCAGCACGCCAAGGTTGAAGACGAAGGCGGCCAGGCAATGGCCGGTGACGACGCGGCGGACGCGGCGGCTCTTGATGTCGACATCGCTGGTCTGGAACGTCATCCCCAGGGTGAAGCTGAAATAGACGAAATCCCAATAATCCGGGTCGTCGCAATTGGGGAAATCGATCCCGCCGCTATCCTCGTTATCGTCGGCCGGCAAATAATAGAGATGCGCATAATGAAGCGCATAGATCATGTTCGAAAAGGTCCAGGCGAGCACCAGCGACGCCAGGACCAGCACGATCGTGAAGGGCGTCGCCTTCGCGAGCTTTTCGGTGACCACCGAAACCATGATGATGATCGACGTCACGACGGTGAGCAGCAACAGGAAGGCGCGATTGGCGTCATTGCGTTGCGCGGCGGCGCGCATCTGCTCGGCCGTACCGCGCGCGAACAAGGGCATGATCGAGACGAGGAAGATGGTAGCGGCGATATCGAACGCGATCATCGCTCCCCGTCCGTAACCCTGGGCCGGGATCGTGAAGAACAACCCCACCACGAAGATCGCGACGAACGCGATGAAGCGCGGAGGCGCAAGCCGGTGACCGAGATGCATGTTCGCCATGACGAAACGCTAGCGTAGGCCGCTCGCCTCTACTAGATACCCGCCCCCAATGGCACGTATCGAGACTCCCCGGCCCGTCAGGGGCACCCAGGACATCTTTGGCGACGAACAGCGGCGCTTCGCCCGCGTGCTCGAGGCGTTCGATCATGTCCGCAAATTGTACGCGTTCCAGCGCGTCGACTTGCCAGTGTTCGAGGATACTCAGGTGTTCGCGCGCTCGATCGGCGAGACTACCGACGTCGTTTCCAAGGAAATGTACACGTTCGAGGATCGCGGCGGGGATTCGCTGACCTTGCGGCCGGAATTCACCGCGGGGGTGTGCCGCGCCTATCTGACCCAGGGCTGGCAGCAATATGCGCCGCTCAAGCTGGTCACCTCGGGACCGCTATTCCGCTACGAACGCCCGCAAAAAGGCCGCTATCGCCAGTTTCACCAGATCGACACCGAAGTGATCGGCGCGGCCGAGCCGGCGGCGGATGTCGAACTGCTCGCCTTTGCCGACCAGTTGCTCCACGAACTCGGTATCGCCGATGGCGTGACGTTGCAGCTCAACACCTTGGGCGATGCCGAGACGCGCGACGCCTGGCGTGGGGCATTGGTCGCGCATTTCGAGCAGCATCGCGGCGAACTGTCCGAAGACAGCCTCGTCCGGCTCGACAAGAATCCGATGCGCATCCTCGACAGCAAGGATCCGCGCGACCGTCCGATTGCCGACGCCGCACCGGACATCGACGCGCACCTGACGAGCGAGGCGGGGGCATTCTTCGAGAAGGTGACCAAGGGGCTCGATGCCGCCGGGGTGAAGTGGACGCGCAACAGCCGACTGGTGCGTGGGCTGGATTATTACCGCCATACCGCGTTCGAATTCGTCACCGATCGGCTGGGCGCGCAGGGCACCGTGCTTGCGGGCGGCCGCTATGATGGCTTGATCGAATCGCTGGGTGGACCGGCGACTCCCGGCGTGGGCTGGGCGGCGGGTGTCGAGCGGCT
>Ga0207640_10001107_pt1 | contig 14880 bp, 15 predicted proteins | sample KBSCornC42_FD_184300 | JGI IMG/M metagenome (GOLD analysis project Ga0207640, IMG submission 184300) | Corn rhizosphere microbial communities from Kellogg Biological Station, Michigan, USA - KBS Corn C4-2 (SPAdes) (version 2) | ecosystem: Host-associated > Plants > Roots > Rhizosphere > Soil ... | reverse complement strand
CCGGGGTTACCGGTCGCGCCCACGACACTGGTAATCGTCACGATCCTACCGAACCGCGCCTTCATCATCGGCTTGGCCGCGGCGCGCATCAGACGGAACGCGGCCTCGAGATTGATGCGGATGACCGCATCCCACTCCTCGTCCTTCATCCGCATCGCCAGGTTGTCGCGCGTGATCCCGGCGTTGTTGACCAGGATGTCGAGCCTGCCAAGGCTGTCGACCGCGGCCGGGACCAATTTCTCGACATCTTCGGCCTTCGACAGGTCGCAAGTGATTGCGACGTGGTCGACCTCCTGGACGTGCTGTGGAGTATGCTCGTCGAGTTCGTCGCGGAATGCTCTCAACTTGGCCGAGTTGGACCCCGACACTGCCAACCGCGCCCCCTGCGCCGCCAGCGTCCGCGCGATCGCCGATCCGATGCCGCCGCTGGCACCGGTGACGAGCGCGGTCATTCCGGTGAGGTCGAACAGGCGATGGTCCATGCTCACAGCTCCTTCGCCAGCGCTTCGATGTCGGCCATCGCCGCCACGCTGGTCACTTCCGCTTCGGCCACCGTGCGCGAGATCATCGGCCCGACCACCTTGCCGCCCAGCTCGACGAAGCGCTCGACGCCGAGCTCGCCGAGAGCAATCATCGATTCGCGCCAGCGGACGCGATGGGTGACCTGTCGCACGAGCAGCCGCGCCGCCTCCTGCGGATCGCTGACCGGCTCGGCGGTTACGTTCGCGAGGACCGGCAGACGCAGCGCACCGGGCGGCGTCCGCTCTAGCGCCTCGGCCATCGCCTCGGCCGCCGGGCCCATCAAGGTCGAGTGGAACGGCGCCGAGACGGGCAGGAGCACGCCGCGCTTGACCTCAAAATCCTTGACCGCCGCGACCGCGCGCTCGATCGCGGCGCGCTGGCCGGAGAGCACGACCTGCGATGGGTCGTTATCGTTGGCAACCTCGCAGATCTCGCCTTGCGCGGCCCAGTCGGCGAGCGCCTGCGCTTTGTCGACGTCGGCGCCTAGCAGCGCACACATCGCCCCCTGCCCGACCGGGACCGCCGCCTGCATCGCCCGCCCGCGCAGCTTGAGCAGGCGCGCGGTATTGGCAAGCGTGAACGCCCCGGTGGCGCACAGCGCGGTGTATTCGCCAAGGCTGTGCCCGGCGACATAGTCGGCCTTTGCCGCCAGCTCGATCCCGCCCTCGTGCTCGAGCACCCGCAGCACCGCGATGGCGTTGGCCATGATCGCCGGCTGGGCGTTCTCGGTGAGGGTGAGCTGGTCGTCGGGACCGTCCTTCATCAGCGCGAACAAGTGCTGCCCGAGCGCGTCGTCGACCTCCTCGAACACCGCGCGCGCGGCGGCGCTGGCCTCGGCCAGCTCGACCCCCATCCCGACCTTCTGGCTGCCCTGCCCGGGAAAAACGAACGCTCTCATGCCGATACTCCGAAGGGGACGATTCTGTTAGCCGCGTAGTGGCCCACTTCGGCGGTGCCGAGGTAGGCGATTCCGCTGCGTGCGCACCAGTAGCGCGCCATCGCCTCGGGCTCGGAGCCGAACGGGCGGTCGTTGTCGGGCACGTCGCTGACCCGGCCGAGACGCAAGCCCGCGACTCCGACGGTCGCGAGCACGTGTGTGATGTGAAACAGCAGCCGATCGACCGCGTAGAGGTGCTCGGCGACCTCCTCGACCATCACCACGTGGCCCGACAGGTCGGGCATCAGTTCGGTTCCGGTCAAGGCAGCCAGGGTCATCAGGTTGAACGCGACCGCCGGTTTGCCATCGAGCGACGGCTCCAGTCCCGAACGATCGCCGGCGAGCCAGGCCAGGGTGCGCCGTACCGCCTCCTCGCCGCCCGCACGGCGGATGTCGGTCGGCATCGGGGCGTGAACCGGGCGGCCGACGCCGGCGCGGTAGAGCGCCGCGAGGACGTTGCCGCCGTCACTGTAGCCAAGGAATGCCTTGTCCCGCGCCGCCGGGCCCATCCTCGCTGCAGCTTCGGAGGCGATGCGGTTGGCGCCATACCCGCCGCGGACGAACCACACCGCCTCGCAGCTCGGGTCGTTCGCGCATTCCAGCAAGGCGGCGAGGCGCAGCGCATCGGCCCCCGCGAAGTGACCCTCGATAGCGAAGCATTGTTCGTGGAAGACCAGCTCGTGCTCGGGGAACTCCGCCGCGGCCAAGCGGCTGACGCGCTCGGCGTCGTTACGCGTGAACGGGGTCGAAGGGGCGCAAATCGCGACGCGGGCCATAGCGTCCCCTAGCTTTGCGGTTGTCTTGTCGCAAAGCCAAACCTACCGCGCCGCGATGACTTCGCCGACCAACGACCTTACCGCCCATCCCTGGTTCTTTGCCGGCATCGGCGGTTCGGGAATGCTGCCGCTGGCGCTGATCCTGCGCGGATACGGAGCGGAGATCGCAGGATCGGACCGGAGCCGCGACCAAGGGCGCAGCGCCGAAAAATTCGCCTGGCTGGAGCGCCAGGGCATCCGCCTGTTCCCCCAGGATGGCAGGGGGATAACCTCTCCGCAGCAAACGCTCGTCGCCTCCGCGGCGGTCGAGAGTACGGTGCCGGAAGTGGTCCGGGCAACCGAGCTCGGCTGCCCGCGGATGACTCGGGCCGAGCTACTCGCGCGACTGTTCAACGCCAGCGGCTGCGGCATCGCAGTGGGCGGGACCAGCGGCAAGTCGACGGTCACCGGCATGATCGGCTGGATCATGGCGCAGGCCGGGCGAGACCCAACGATTATGAACGGCGCGGTGATGAAGAACTTCGCTTCACCCGACACGCCCTTCGCCAGCGCGCGGATCGGAGCCGAAGACGTGTTCGTCAGCGAGGTCGACGAGAGCGATGGGTCAATTGCGCTGTACCGCCCCCATGTTGCGGTGCTCAACAACGTCAGCCTGGACCACAAGAGCCTTGAGGAGTTGCGCCAGCTGTTCGGCGATTTTCTCGCGGAGAGCGACAAGGCCGCGCTAAATCTCGACGACGGGGAAACTGCCGCCTTGATCCCTCGCGCCCGCGAGGTTCTGACCTTCGCCATCGAGACCGAGGCAGACCTCTGCGTCGAGCGCGGCACCATCTCGGACACCGCAACTGCTCAAGAGGTAACGCTCCTCGACCGCCGCAAGGGCGCCCGCCACGCGCTGACCCTGGCGGTTCCGGGCCGCCACAACCTTGCGAACGCGCTCGCTGCAATAGCCGGCGCGGAGTTGGCGGGTGTGCCGGTCGCCGTGTCGGTCGCTGCGCTGGCTGGCTTCCAGGGCCTCGCTCGCCGCTTCGATATCGTCGGGACCTCGTCAGCGGGCATTTCCGTGATCGATGACTTCGGTCACAACCCGGAAAAAGTCGCGGCGACGCTTTCCACGCTCAAGGCCCACCCCGGCCGCGTCATCGCCTTTTTCCAGCCACACGGCTTCGGTCCCTTGAAACAGATGGGCCGCGAACTCGCGGAGGTCCTCGCTACCCGGCTAGGGGCGGACGACGTTACGATACTCTGCGATCCGGTCTACTTCGGGGGCACGGTCGACAGATCAGTGGCCAGCGAGAACGTGGTGGAGTGGGTCGAGGCTGCCGGGGGGCATGCCGAGCACATTCCCGAACGCCCAGACTGCGCCGATCGCATCGTCGAGATCGCCCGACCGGGGGACCGTGTCGTGGTGATGGGCGCTCGGGACGATACGCTAAGCGATTTCGCTCGGGAGATACTCGACCGGCTGGGCTGATCGATCCCTAGAGCCGGGTCGGCTCGCTCCCCACCAGGCGATGCGTGCAGCCGAGTGCGACTGCGTCCTCCGCGCCGTCCAGCGCCGCCAATGTTCGCCACCCGACCGCGCGCAGCCGCGACGCGACCCCGCGATCATGGTCGAGCGGCAGGAACAAGGTCTCGCGCAGTGCAGTGTCCGTATCCGGGGCCTGCAAGCCATCGGGATACAAGGAAAAGCCTGTGGCAACTTCGCCCTCGCCGCTTTCGCGGGTGATTCGATAAGTTCCGCCACGACCGAGGCTGCCGCGCACACCCTCGGCGAACAGGGTGAAGCCGAACCAGCTTTGGTATTCGAAGCCGTGGCGTTCGCTCGGATCAAGCGTCACGCGCGCGCTGGTCCCCAAGCGGTCGGCAATTTCGCGCAGTGCGGCGATGCGAGTAGCGAGGACGCCCCCGGCGTCGACCGCCGCCAGCTTGGCGATCGCTTCTTCGAATGGCCCGCTGCCATAGAGGAGCGGCAGGTAAGCTTCGCCACCCGCGGCGATGAGCGCGCCGGCATCCTTGGCGTCAAGGTGACTCCGCACGACTTCGATCCGATCGGCTGCGAGAGGAAGCGCGCTCGCTGCCAGGGTGTCGACCAGATCGGGCATCGTGAAGTCGATCGAAATGCCGATGGCTCCTGCAGCGGCGAGCGCTTCGATCGCGAGAGCAGCCACTTCCGCCGCAGCGACGACGCTGTCGCGCCCGATCAATTCCGCGCCGACCTGAAGCCTTTCGCGCGCGGGATCCAAACCGTCTCCGCGGATTGTCACGACCTGTCCGGCATAACACAGCCGGAGGGGTCGTGGGGCGTTCGCCAGCCGGGTCTCGGCAATTCGGCCGATCTGCGGTGTAATGTCGCTACGCAACGCCAACGTGCGCAAGCTCGCGGGATCGACGAAGCGGAACATGCGGCGTGTCCGGATGCCGCTCATCCGGCCTGCGAAGCTGCGCTCAAACTCGATCAGCGGCGGGACCACGCGATCGTACCCGTGCGAGTCCATCGCATCGAGCATCGCGCGCATGACCCGCTGACCAGCCGCCGCTGCGCGCGGAAGCCGGTCCTCGAGGCCCTCTGGCAGGAGATCGGGATCGCTGTCGTCCATTCAACTCTCTCGTCACCCCGGCTTGACCCGGGGTCGCCGCGGCCCCTGCCGCAAAGCCCCCTAGAACGCCAGCGCCTTGACCGTCTTGACGCCGGGCAGCTTGCACGCCGCGTCAAGCACATCCTGCGGAATCGCCTGATCGACCGAGAGCAGCAGCACGGCTTCTCCGCCCGCCTCGCGGCGGCCTAGGTTGAACGTGCCGATATTGATCCCGTTCTCGCCGAGCAGCGTTCCGATCCGGCCGATAAAGCCCGGCGCATCCTCATTGACGATGTAAAGCATGTGGCCCTCTAGCTCGGCCTCGATCCCAATTCCGAAGATCTCGACCAGGCGCGGCTGGGTGTTGCCGAACAGCGTGCCGGCCACCGAACGGTCGCCCTGGCTGGTGGCCACGGTCACACGGACTAGGGTGTGGTAGACACCTTCGCGGTCGTGGCGGACCTCGCGCACGTCCAACCCCCGCTCCTTGGCGAGGTACGGCGCATTCACCATGTTCACGGTATCTGAGTAGCGGCGCATCAGCCCGGCCAGGACCGCGCCAGTGATTGGCTTGGGATTGAGCTGCGCCGCCGCGCCCTCGACTTCGACCGAGATCTTCTCGAGGTTGCCATGGGCCAACTGCCCGACCAGGCTGCCAAGGTTCTCGGCGAGCGCCATGTACGGGCGCAGTTTGGGCGCCTCCTCGGCGCTCAGCGAAGGCATGTTAAGCGCGTTGGTGACCCCGCCGTTGACCAGATAGTCGGCCATTTGCTCGGCAACCTGGAGCGCGACGTTGACCTGCGCCTCGTTCGTGCTCGCGCCGAGATGCGGCGTGCAGATGAAGTTCGGCGTGCCGAACAGCGGCGAGTCCTTCGCCGGCTCGGTCTGGAACACGTCGAGCGCCGCACCGGCGACATGGCCGCTGTCCAGCGCGTCCTTGAGTGCAGCTTCGTCGATCAGCCCGCCGCGGGCGCAATTGACGATGCGCACACCCTTTTTGGTCTTGGCGAGGTTTTCGCGGCTCAGGATGTTGCGGGTCTGGTCGGTGAGTGGGGTGTGCAAGGTGATGAAGTCCGCCCGCGCGAGCAGCGTGTCGAGATCTACCTTCTCGACGCCCATCTCGACGGCTCGCTCCTCGGTGAGAAAGGGATCGTACGCGACGACCTTCATCTTCAAGCCGAGCGCGCGGGTGGCGACGATCGAGCCGATGTTGCCCGCCCCGATCAGGCCGAGCGTCTTGCCGGTGACCTCGACGCCCATGAAGGCGTTCTTGGGCCACTTGCCCGCCTGGGTCTGAGCATTGGCCTCGGGAATTTCACGGGCCAGTGCGAAAACCAGCGCGATGGCGTGCTCGGCCGTGGTGATCGAGTTGCCGAACGGGGTGTTCATCACCACCACGCCTTTGGCCGACGCGGCCGGGACATCGACGTTGTCGACGCCAATACCGGCGCGACCGATCACCTTGAGGTTCGACGCGGCGTCGAGGATCGCCTTTGTCACCTTGGTAGAGCTGCGAATGGCGAGGCCGTCGTACTCGCCGATCCGGGCGGCGAGCTGCTCGGGCGTCTCGCCGGTGATCTCGTCAACCTCGCAGCCGCGCTCGCGGAAAATCTGCGCGGCGTTGGGATCCATCTTGTCGGAAATGAGGACGCGGGGCTTGGTCATCTGCTTTAGCCTTTGAAATAGAGAGCACTGTTCAGCTGAGCTTGTCGAAGCTCTGCATTTTGCGTCGTGCGACGGTGCGAATGGAAGAACGGCCCTTCGACAAGCTCAGGGCGAACGGCTTTGAATTATGCGGAGCGCACGCTCGCGTAGGCCCAGTCGAGCCAAGGCCCGAGCGCCTCGATGTCGGCGGTGTCGACCGTGGCGCCGCACCAGATGCGCAAGCCCGGCGGCGCGTCGCGGTAGCCGGCGATGTCGTAGGCCGCGCCTTCGGCTTCAAGCAGCCCCGCAAACTTCTTGATAAAGTCCGCGTCGGCGCCTTCCACCGTCAGGCATACCGAGGTCTTCGAGCGGATGCCGCTGTCGACCGCGAGGTGGCCGAGCCAGTCGCGCTCGGCGACGATCTTGTCGAGCGCGTGGGCGTTCGCGCTACTGCGCTTTTCCAGCCCCTTGAGCCCGCCGACCGAGCGCGCCCATTCGAGCGCCCAAATCGCGTCCTCGACCGCGAGCATCGAGGGGGTATTGATTGTCTCGCCCTTGAACACGCCTTCGACAAGCTTGCCGCCCTTGGTCAGGCGGAAGACTTTCGGCAGCGGCCAGGCTGGGGTGAAGCTCTCGAGCCGCTCAACCGCGCGGGGGCCGAGGATCAGCACGCCGTGCCCCCCCTCGCCGCCAAGCACCTTCTGCCACGAGAAGGTGGCGACATCGATCTTATCCCAGGGGATCTCGTAGGCGAACACGGCGCTCGTTGCGTCGGCGAAGCTCAGCCCATCGCGGTGCGCGGGGATCCACTCGCCGTCGGGCACACGCACCCCGCTGGTGGTGCCGTTCCAAGTGAACAACACATCGTCCGCCCAATCGACCTTGTCGAGATCGGGAAGTTCCCCGTAGTCGGCGCGGATCACCGTGGGCTCGAGCCTGAGCTGCTTGACCGCGTCGGTTACCCAGCCCTCCCCGAAGCTTTCCCATGCCAGCGCGGTGACGCCGCGCGCTCCAAGCATCGTCCACATCGCCATCTCGAACGCGCCGGTGTCGGAGCCGGGGACGATTCCGATGCGGTGCGTCTCGGGCAGCTCGAGCGTTTCGCGCAGCAGATCGAGGCAATATTGCAGACGCGCCTTGCCAATCTTGGCGCGATGCGAGCGACCGAGCGATTGGGTGGCGAGCTTGCCGGGAGAATATCCTGGCGGCTTGGCGCAGGGACCGGAGGAGAAAAAAGGCCGCGCCGGCTTTGTGGCGGGCTTAGTGGGCGCAAGGGTAGCGCCCGCGGCAGTAGTAGCAGTCATGTAGACTCTCCTTGCAGAGAGCTCGCGCGGCGTTGGGACCGCGTGGCCCGGGGACGCTCATAATGCTGCGCCGCAGCAAGTCAAGCGAAGGAAGCTAGGAGGATAGAACGAGATAGCGGATCAGGTCCTCGCCGGCATCGCCGATCGGCGCCATCGAGGCGAGATAGTCATGCATCTTGCGCTCGCCCAGCGGAGTCAGCGAGAGATACTTTCGCCGCCGGTCGGTGCGGTCGGGCTTGCGCTCGACGAGCCCGAGGGCGACCAGCTGGTCGATGTAGCGCAGCGCGGTCGCCTCAGGCACGTGCGAGGAAAGACAGGCCGACTTGATCGAGCGCAGCTCGTTGGCCTTGCTCGCAGCGTAAAGGTCGAGAAGAATGTCCCACGCCGGCTCTCCGAACAGGTCGGCGGGAAAAAACTCGGAGCGACGCAGGCGCTCGCGATAGAGCTCTCCAGCGAGTCGCCCGACCTGCCGACGCTCGCCGTTGCGCGAAACGCCCGCAGCACTATCGGCACCCTCGGTAATCGTCAGCATGGCACGCGCGAGTGTTCGTAGGCTACTGACGAGGCCAGGAGGATCGCCGGCGCGCACCAGCGGCCGCAACGGAGCCGCGGTCGCGAACTTCTCCGGGGCACTCATCGACCGCTATCCGGCAAGGTCGGCGTGATCCACCGACCCGCTCTCGAGCCACAAACGGACGGCCTCGGCGCTGTGCCGCGCGCCGAGCTTGGTCAGCGCGTTGTTGCGGTGAATCTCGACCGTCCGCGGGCTTATCCCGAGCGAGCGTCCGATCTCCTTATTGGTCAGCCCAGTGGCCATCCGTCCCACGACATCGCGTTCGCGCGGGGACAGGCGCTCAGTCCTGGCCCTGGCGTCGAGCTGACGCTGGTGCTGCGCCCGCAACTCGGCCGACTCCAGCGCGACCTGATCGAGAACGCGCGAGAGTTGATGCTCCTCGAGCGGGAGCGGCAGGTAATCGAGCGCACCATCCTTGATCGCCCTGACCGCCTTTGCGATCGAGGGGTCCGGGCTCGTCGCGATGATCGCCAGCCACCTGCCCTCGCGATTAAGTAGGCCACGGAGGCCGGAGATGCCTTCGTTGAGCGCGCTCTCCAATGCGACCACAACGCCGCCTTCCGGCGCGTGCGCGGCTAGCTCATTAGGATCGGAATACACTTCCGCGTGGTGGCCCAGCGCATAAGCGCAACGCGCGATCTGAGCGCGACGAGCGTGGTTGTCGTCGAGGACATGGATTGCGAGGCGTGCGACCATGTCCGCACTGTCCTCATTTCGGTATCAGCCTCCAGCCGGAGCCGCGCGATTAAGGACGGATAAGATAGTCGAAAATACCTAGTCGGCGAAAACCATTCCCATGCCCTCAGCCAATCATAGTCACTCCATTTTGGAGCATTAAACTGCTTCTTTCCCTTATTCCGCAGCCACCCGCTGCTCCGCCTCTTCAAAGCTGTAGTCAGGCAGCGAGTAGAACGCATCGCGCAGCGCGGTGCCCCAGCTAGACGAGAGCATCTTGAAGTAAGGATCGTTCGCCAGAATCCGACGCTGCTGGAGCGGCTCGAAGCGGTCTCGCTCGATTACCAGCATGTCTAGCGGCAGCCCGACCGATAGATTCGCCGCCAACGTTGAATCGAAACTGACCATCAGCAGCTTGACCGCGTCCTCGAAGCTCATCGCCCGGTCGTAGCCGCGCAGGATGATCGGGCGGCCGTACTTGGTCTCGCCGATCTGGAAGAACGGCGTGTCGAAACTGGCCTCGATGAAGTTGCCTTCGGGATAGATCAGGAACAGCCGCGGCTCCATTCCCTTGATCTGGCCCGCGACGATCATGGAGGCGGTGAACCGCGGGCCGCCCCCGGGGCCGTTGGTCGCCTGGCGGCTCGAGATCACGTCCTGCAGCAAGTTGCCAGCCAGCGTCGCGACCTGAAACATCGTCGGCGCTTCGAGCACCGACGGGCGACGCTCGCTGGGCGCCTTGGTCCTCTCCTCCAGCTGGCTAATCACCGCCTGGGTAGTCGCCAGGTTGCCCGCGGTCATGATCGCGATGATCCGCTCGCCGGGCACGCACCAGTGGAACATCTTGCGGAAGACCGAGATGTTGTCGACGCCCGAATTGGTCCGGGTATCGCTCATCATCACGAGGCCCTTGTCGAGCGTCATGCCCACGCAATACGTCATCGGCCTCTCCCCTTGGCGACCGCGCCTGCTTAGCGCGCGTCGGGCGCAGAGTCATCGTCCCCGCGCGCCATCGGGACAGCGTTTTTTCGATCACCTCAGGAACGTCATGTCCCTTTCGTCATTGGTTAACGTCCGGTTGGCGAGGAGCCGGACGTCGCACACCATCGGGTCACATCCTCGGGACGAGGCACTAAATGCAGCAGGCACTCCGCAAAGCGCGGCATGATGACGGGCACTTCAGCACCAACGGGAACTGGGTCGACAACGCTCGCTGGGAGCAGCGCAAGACCGAGGCCGCGGAGCTGGTCGGCCGCCGCTATCTGACGCTATGCGAAGCGGTCGAAGTGTTCGCTGTGCCCGAGGACGAGATCGTCGAAGCCACGGCGCGAAGCGCCACGCTGACTTAGTCGACCAGCTTCCTCAGCTTACCCATAAGCGCATCGATGCGCTGCGCCGCTTCGGTGAAGGTCGCCACATCATCGCGGCGGTTGTTGCCGCGCGCTTCCTTGGCCGCCTCGACGTAGCCTTCCTGATCGGCCTCCAGCGCGTCGATCAGCATCTCGATCTCTTCCGAGGTCAGCTTGAGGGCAATCGTATCGACCATGTGGGCTCCGTGAAATTCAGATTTCGAGTTGGCTGCCGAGCTCGACCACGCGGTTGGTCGGCAGGCGGAAGAATTCCATCGCGCTGGCCGCGTTGCGCAGCATCCACGCGAACAGCTTCTCGCGCCAGATCGCCATGCCGGGCTTCGAGGACGCGATCAGCGTCTGGCGGCTGAGGAAAAAGCTGGTGTGCATCATCTCGAACGGAGCGCCGCACATCTTGGCCTGACGCAGCGTCGCCGGCACGTCGGTCTCCTCGAGGAAGCCGAAGCGCATGGTCATGCGGTAAAAGCCGTTGCCGAGATCCTTGACCTCGGTTCGCTCGCTCTCCTCGACGTAAGGCACATCCTGGATCGCCACGGTGAGCACGACCACGCGTTCGTGAAGCACCTTGTTGTGCTTGATGTTGTGGAGCAGCGCGGAAGGCACGCCGCTGGCGGTCGAGGCCATGAAGATCGCCGTGCCGGGCACACGAGCCGCCGAGCTGTGGGCGCTCTTGGTGAACACTTCGATTGGAATCGCGCCTTCGCTCATGTGCTGGCGCATCAGCGCACGCCCGCGCGACCACGTGGTGAGAAGCGTGAAAATCGTCAGCCCCATCATCAGCGGCACCCACCCACCGTCGGGAATCTTCGTTAGGTTGGCCGAGAGGTAGCCCAGGTCGATCAGGAAGAATACGACGAGCAGCGGAACGCTGAGCCACGGCTTCCACTTCCACATCTGGAACAGCACCACGCCGAGCAGGATGTTGTCGATCATCATCGCGCCTGTCACCGCGATGCCGTACGCCGCGGTCAGGTTCGAAGACCGCTGGAAGACAAGCACAAGTATGATCACTGCAATCATCAGCCCCCAGTTTAGCACCGGGATGTAGATCTGCCCGGCGGCGGTCTCGCTGGTGTGCTTGATCGTCATGCGCGGCATGAAGCCGAGCTGGATCGCCTGCTGGGTGACCGAGAACGCGCCAGAGATCACCGCCTGGCTGGCGATGATCGCAGCGAGGCTCGCCAGCACCAGCAAGGGGTACTGGAACCACTCCGGCGCAAGGAAATAGAAAGGGCTCTCCAGGCTGGAGGGGTCACGGATCAGGAGCGATGCCTGGCCGAGATAATTGAGGGTAAGAGCCGGCAACACGAAGGCTAGCCACGACATGCGTATCGGCGGCCGGCCGAAGTGGCCCATGTCGGCGTAGAGCGCTTCGGCGCCGGTCACCGCCAGCACCGCGGCGCCCATCGCCAGGAAGCCGCGGAATGGATCGGCGAGGAACATCGCGACCGCGTGGTGCGGGCTGAGCGCGCCGATCACTCCGGGCATCTCGACGATCGAGAACAGTCCGAGCACCGAGATCACGCCGAAGTAGAGGAGCATGATCGGCCCGAAGAACGTCGCGACCTTTGCGGTTCCGCGGCTTTGAATGAAGAACAAGAAGACCAGGATGCCCACCACCAGGGGCACGACCAAGACGTTGAGCGCAGGCTGATAAACCGCGAGACCTTCGATCGCGGACAGCACCGAGACCGCCGGAGTGATCATACTGTCGCCGTAGAACAGCGCGGTCGCGAATACGCCGAGCAGGACGATGCCGGCCGTCCATTTCTTGCCGCCGACGTTCTTGTTGATCAGCGCGAGCAGCGCGAGGCTGCCGCCCTCGCCCTTGTTATCAGCGCGCATGATCACGGTGACGTACTTGAGCGTCACGATGATCATCATCGACCAGAACATCAGGCTGATGATGCCGAACACGTGGAGCTGATCGAGCGGCAGGGGGTGATGCCCGGCGAAGGTATCGCGCAGGGCGTAGAGTGGGCTCGTGCCGATGTCGCCGAAGACGACGCCGATCGCGCCGACCGCCATCTTGAGCACCGAGCCGCTGCCGTGACTGTGCCCGTGCCCTTGATGCGGTTCCCCAGCGCCAGCGACGGGCGCTTCGGCGGTGGTGACGGCGTCGCTCATCTGCGTCAGTGTCCCGGTCCGCGAAGCCGGGCAGAAGTGCGCCCGCCGGACAAGCCGCGCCGCTTAGCAGTGCCCCAAACCGACTGCAACCGAACCTCGCGAGCCGCTGTCGCGTTGAAACGGACCGTCACGACTGCGGTTCCGCTCAGCGGCTTTGCGGCGCTGGGGGCGCTTGCGCCGCGGAACCGGGCGCCGGGGTCCCGCCCTGCGCCGCGATCATCGAGTCGATCCGCGCGAGGCGGGACTCGAGATCGCCCCGATAGCTCGCGTCGGCGGGCGCGCGGGCCAGCAATTCGGCCCAGATTGCACGCGCCTCGGTCAGGCGGCCGGACTGGGCGAGCGCCAGTCCCATAAAGAACGGCGGCCCGGGGTGCTGCGGTGAGATCGTCGCGGCGCGCTGAAAGGCAAACTGCGCCGCCGGGCTGATGAACCCGTCGCCATGACCCACCAGTGCGTTGCCAAGCGCGACCCACAGGTCGGCGTCGCGGGGGTTCTGCCGGATAGCGCTACGCAGCAACTGCGCCGCTGCGCCGTATTGCCCGCGGCGAGTCAGCCCGTCGGCGATGATCAGCCAGCTCTGGCCGGAGCCGAACGAGGCGCCCATCGCCTGACGCTCGGCGATCAACGCCTCATCGGCCGTTTTGGCGGTTTCGATCGGCTCCTTCGGCGCGCCAGGCTCGCCGGGGCTGCCCTGAAGCGAATAGCCGGCCAAGCCCAGCAGCAAGGCCGCACCGACCCATTCCCAGCCGTTGCGCGGAAGTTTGAGCACGAAAACCAGGAGCGAGAACACGATCGCAACGACTAGAAGGATCAGCACCCAGGTCATGCCTTCGCGCTCCGCGTTTTGCGGAAGCGGCGGCGCAGCAGCAGCGCCGCGACCAGCACGAATACAAGGGGCGCGGCGAACAACGGCGCGGTCAACGCGCGCACTCGGGGCGTATAGGTGACGTAATCCCCGTAGCGTTCGATCAGCCACGCGCGGATGGCTTCGGGCTTTTCACCCGCGGCGATACGCTGGCGGACCTGGTTTCGCATGTCGCCGGCCATTGGAGCATCGGAATCGGCGATCGACTGCGACTGGCACTTGAGACAGCGCAGCGTTTCCATCAGCGCCTGCGCCTTGGCCTCTTGCGCGGGATCGTCGAGCTGGCGATAGGCATAGGGCGCCGGCGGCAGCAGGTCCTGGGCAGCCAACGGCGAGGCCAGCACTAGCAACATGAGCACGAGCAGCCGCCTCATCGCCCACCCGCCTCGCGCAGCTTCTCGAGCAGCTTGGGTATGTCCTCGACGCGGATGTCGCCGATGTGCTGGTGGCGGATTACGCCCTTGCCGTCGATCACGAAAGTCTCGGGCACGCCCGAGCTGCCGATCGCCAGTTGCACCGCACTGACATCGTCGGCGCCGATCCGCGCGAACGGATTGCCGTTGGTGGCGAGGAAGCGCTGGACGTCCTCCTGCCGGTCGCGAATCGCAATGCCGTCGATCTCCACCCCTTGCTGGGCGAGCGCGGCGAGCTGCGGAGCCTCGGCCGCGCAGGGAATGCACCAACTGGCGAAAACGTTCAACAACCGCGGCTTACCGTCGGCGAACTCGGCGGTCTTGAGGCCGGGCCGTTCGGGCACGGCCGCGCGCAAGTCGAATGGCGGCAGCGGTTTACCGATAAATGCGCTGGCGACCTCGCGATCGGCCGGGCGCAGCAGCCCGACCATGACCAGCACGAAGAACCCGGCGAACAGCGCCAACGGCAGCCACAGCCAGACGCCGGGGCGCTTCCTCTGGCTTGCGGCTTCCTGGCTCATCGGCCCTGCCTCTGCCGGCGATACGAAATCTTGTCTTCGGCCCGAATCCGTTTCACGTCGCGTGCGACGCGGCCGATCAGCGCGAGCAGCCCGCCCAGCCCGACGAGCAGTCCGCCGTACCAGATCATCGGTACGAACGGTTTCCACCACAGCCGCAGCTGCCAGCGTCCGTCGTCAGCTTCCTCGCCGAGGACGGTGTAGAGCTGCCCGTTCCACCGGGTGTGGAGCGCGCTTTCGCTCGTGGTCTGCGGCGGCGAGGTGAAATTACGCGATTGCGTGGCGAGGATCGATGGCGATCCACCGGCGTAGCTCGCCGCCAGCGTCGCCTCGAGCGCGGTCCAGTTGGGACCCGCGACCGGCTCGACGTCGCGCAGGGTGATCCGGTACGGTCCCACCTGGTGAGTTTCCCCGACGCGCGAGGCGACGAGCTTCTCGGTCGAGAACGCGCTGTCGCTGGCGACACCGAACAGCACGCAAGCGATGCCGAGATGCGCGACGACCATGCCCCAGACCTGCAGCGGGGTGCGCTTGAGCTCCCGCCCGACGAGGGGGAGCACGCTGGCAATCGCCAGC
>Ga0207640_10001100_pt1 | contig 14935 bp, 15 predicted proteins | sample KBSCornC42_FD_184300 | JGI IMG/M metagenome (GOLD analysis project Ga0207640, IMG submission 184300) | Corn rhizosphere microbial communities from Kellogg Biological Station, Michigan, USA - KBS Corn C4-2 (SPAdes) (version 2) | ecosystem: Host-associated > Plants > Roots > Rhizosphere > Soil ... | reverse complement strand
ACCTCGATGTCGCCCTTTAAGGCTGGCGAGGGGGAGCCCGTCAGCTCCTGCTCCGCCACCGCTTCAGCCGCCGCGCTCATGCCGCGTCCGAATGGCGATGGCCGCGCTTGGCCAGGAGCATCGCGACTTCTCTCGCCACGTCGATCGCCTGGTCCTCGTTGAGCCGCGGATCGCAGTGCGTCAGATAACGGTGCGGGAGGTCCTCCTCCGAAACCTTTCCCTTCCCGCCCACGCATTCTGTCACATGGCCCCCGGTCATTTCGAGGTGCATCCCGCCCGCGTGAACGCCCTCGGCTTCGGCAACCTGAAGGAAGGTGCGGATCTCGTCGAGGATGTCGCCAACCAGCCGGGTCTTCAGGCTGCCGACGCTGCGCGTGTTGCCGTGCATCGGATCGATCGTCCAGATTGCATTGCGGCCTTCGCGGCGGGTGATGCGCATCAGTTCCGGCAAATGCTTGGCGACTTTCGCCGCGCCGAAACGCCCGATCAGAACCAGCCGCCCCGGCTTGTTGTCCGGATCAAGCCGATCCATGAGCCGAAGCAGATCATCCTCAGCGAGGCTGGGGCCGCACTTTAAGCCTACCGGGTTTGCGACGCCGCGCGCGAATTCGACATGGGCGCCGTCGAGCTGGCGCGTGCGGTCGCCGATCCAGATCATATGGCCTGAGGTCGCCCACCAGCTCTCGCTCGGCTCGTCGTAGCGGGTCAGCGCCTGCTCATAATTGAGAAGCAAAGCCTCGTGACTCGTGAACATCGTGACCGGCCGAGGCGGCTCCTTCAGCCCGACTTCGCGGTGAACCGCCGGTAGATCGGTGTAGGATGCCGACGAGTAGGCGTTCAGAAGCTCGATCGTCACCTGCGCCTGCCGATGTGCATCGAGCAATCGCTTGGGGTCCGGAACGCGCGACTTTTCGGTGAAGGCGGGGCCATTCACCGCATCACCGCGATAGCTCGGAAGCGTTACACCGTCGATTGTCTCGGTGAGCGACGAGCGCGGCTTGGCGAACTGGCCCGCGATCCGGGCGAGGTGCACGACCTCGCTGCCGCTTCCGGCACGCAGCATCGCCCCCATCCGGAGCAGCAGATTGTAAGTCACCCGCACCTTGTCGGCGCTGAATTCGGCGAAGCTTTCGGCGCAGTCGCCGCCCTGCATGATGAAGCCTTCGCCAGCCGCAACACGGGCGAGCGCCGCCCGCAGGTGGATGATCTCCGCCACATCGACCAGCGGCGTGGACCCGGACAGCCGCCGCTCCACGCGAGCCAATGCGCCGGGATCGGGATAATCCGGCAGCTGATGTGCGGGGCGATAGCGCCAGCTACCGGGTGCCCAATCCGACGATGCCGCTTTGCGGGCGCGGCGCTGCAGTTTGACAGGTTGGGACTCGACACTGATCGCATCGTCCGCGGCTACCCGGCCGACGACGTAGCCCAACGGCTTACCGGCCTCGGTGCGGACAATATCGAATACGCGCAGGTTCCCACTGGTATCGGGGAGCGGTTCTGGAAGGATCGCGATCACCTCGCTTTCCATTGCCTGGCGCGTGGCCTGCGTGGCGCTGGTCGCCCACTTGATCGGAGCGGCCGAGCCGAAGTGCGCCCGGACACGTGCTTCGAGAAGCTCGGGGTTTTCGTCCGCGACCAAAACCAGCTGAGTCTCGGCCTGCGCCTGAAGACTGTGCGCCATCACCTGCCGCCAAACCTCGTTGATCAACTCGGGATGGGCGCGCCGTGCCCGCTTTTTCAGCCGCTCGAGGATTTGCGCCTGGCGCTTCGGCCGGATCTTGAGGTGGCGGTCACCTTCCTCATTCTTGCGCGCGGCGATTTCACCCGACGCTGCGAGGCGCCGGTCGATGAGATCGAGAATCTGGTCGTCGATTGCATCCAGCTCCGCCCGAAGTTCGGCGAGCCCTTGCGACTGTTTCTGTGCCACTGTCTTTGTCTCTTCTTTGCCGCGTCTGTCGCGGCGGGATTACGGGGTCAATGCGTCAGCGATGTCTCCGGCCGCCCGCAGGCGTACCGGCCCGTAAACGAGACAAAAAAATAGCCGCGAACAGTCGAGGAAGCGAGGACCAGCCCTGTGCTCTTTCCCGTGATCATGTTCGTGGCTCCAATGGCCGGCCTGTCGCCGCGCCTCGCGCTGCGCTGACGAAATACGTCCCAAAAGTCAATATGGGATACAATTGATGAATTGTCGTTGAAGCCGAATGGCCGTACAGGCGCGGCCCCATGCCCGAGCAGCAAACTCTCGCGCGCGCAACAGCGCTGATCGAGACTTCGCGTCGGCTCACCGTCAAGGTGGGTTCGTCGTTGCTTGCCTGCGAAAATGGGGTACGGCGAGATTGGCTAGGCACTTTGGGGGCGGACATTGCGTCGCTCAGAAAACAAGGCAAGCAGGTCGTCGTGGTCTCATCGGGTGCGGTGGCGCTTGGGCGCCAGCATCTGAAACTGAAGCGCTCGAACCGGCTGCCGCTGAAACAGGCCGCGGCCGCGACTGGCCAGCCGCTGCTGATGGACGCCTGGGCCGAGGCGCTGCGCCCGTTTGGGATCCCGGCGGCGCAGCTGTTGCTCACGTTGGACGACACAGAATCGCGACGGCGCTGGCTCAACGCCCGGGCGACGATGGAAGTGCTGCTCGGGCAGGGAGCGGTCCCGGTGATCAACGAGAATGACACGGTGGCTACGCAAGAGCTCCGCTATGGCGACAACGACCGCCTGTCGGCACGCGTGGCGCAGATGATCCAGGGAGATGTCCTGGTCCTGCTGTCGGATGTGGACGGAGTCTACACCGAAGACCCGCAACGCGATCCCGAGGCTCGCCACGTTCCGCACATCACAGCGATCGACGACCAGGTCGAGAGCTGGGCCGGCGGAGCGTCCGGCAGCGGAGTTGGCTCGGGTGGAATGCAAACCAAGATCGCCGCCGCGAAGATCGCCAGCAGCTTCGGCTGCGCGACGATCATCGCGTCCGGCCGCTCGGATCATCCGCTGGAAGCCTTGGCCTCGGGCGATGTTCGCGCGACGATCATCGACGCGTCCGGGTCGCCCGCAAGTGCCTACAAACAATGGATCGCTGGAACGTTGACCCCGGCAGGGAGCATTCTCGTCGATGAGGGTGCGGTCAAAGCGCTCGGGTCTGGCAAGAGCCTCCTCCCCTCCGGTGCTCGCAAGGTCGAGGGCAGTTTCGAGCGGGGGGTTTGCCTGCGGGTCCTGGCCCCCGATGGGCGCGAAGTGGCGCGTGGGATTACTGCCTACACCTCGCGGGAAACCGAAGCGATCCTGGGCTGCGCGAGCTCCGAAATCGAAACGCGCCTCGGCTATGGCGGTCCCGATGAGCTTATACACCGCAACGATCTGGTGCTGATGTGAGCCTGCAGGACGAAATGTTGCGGATGGGCCGTGCGGCGCGTGAGGCAGCCGAAGCTCTCCGCTCTGCGACCGCCGGGCAACGGAGCGATGCGATCCGCGCGATGGCCAAGCATGTCCGCGCCGACTCCGCCGACATTCTCGCTGCCAACGCCGAAGATGTCGCCGCCGCGACGAGCATGATCGACCGGCTGATGCTCAATGAAGAGCGGGTCGAGGGAATCGCAAAGGCGCTTGAGGAGATCGCCGGGCTTCCCGATCCCGTCGGGAAAGTGACGGAAAGCTGGACTCGACCAAATGGCCTCGAGATTTCCCGGGTTCGCACCCCCATCGGCGTGATCGGGATGATCTACGAAAGCCGACCGAACGTCACCGCCGACGCCGCGGCGATCTGCATCCGCTCAGGCAATGCCATCATCCTTCGCTCCGGATCGGAAGCGCTGCAGAGCGCGCTTGCGATCCATCAGGCGCTCGCCGACGGACTACAGGAAGCAGGACTTCCTCGCGAAACGGTGCAAGTGGTCACCACCGCCGATCGTGACGCCGTTGGTTTTATGCTTCACGGCTTGGGCGGAACAATCGATCTGATCATCCCGCGCGGCGGCAAGGCTTTGGTCGAGCGGGTCACGAAGGAAGCGCGCGTGCCGGTGCTCGGGCACCTCGAAGGCGTCTGCCACACCTACGTCCACGCGTCTGCCGATCCGGAAATGGCCGCAGAAATCGTCCGCAATGCCAAGATGCGGCGGGTTTCCGTGTGTGGATCGACCGAGACGCTACTGATCGATCGCGATGCGGCGACCTCACTCCTCCCGCGCATTGCGGAAGTTCTCGATGGGTGTGAGTTACGCGGCGACGAGGTGGCACGGGCTATCGTGCCGATGGAAGTTGCAAGCGACGCTGACTGGCGCGCTGAATATCTGGCACCCATCTTGGCCGTGAAGACGGTCAGCGGCATCTCAGAGGCAATCGACCATATTGGCCGCTACGGCACCGGCCACACCGAGGCTATTATCGCCGAAGATGAACAAGCCGCTGAGCACTTCCTGTCGGAAGTCGACAGCGCGATCGTCATCTGGAACGCCTCGACGCAATATGCCGACGGCGGCGAATTCGGCTTCGGCGCGGAAATCGGGATCGCCACCGGAAAACTTCATGCCCGCGGACCTGTGGGTCCCGAGCAACTTACCTCGTTCAAATATCAGGTGCGCGGATCGGGGCAGACCCGCCCCTGAACATTCCTCTTCTCCAGCCGTTGTTAAATCTATGAAACGGAAGGAGAACCGTCATGGACGACCGTGATACTCGAAGCGGAATCGACCCCGATCGCACCGAAGGCAGCATGAAGCAGGCCGGCGGCAAACTGAAAGAAGGCGCGGGCGCCCTCTTCGGCGACGAAAAGCTCAAGAACGAAGGCCGTGCGGACAAGGCGGAAGGCAAGCTCCAGAACGCCTGGGGCAGCATAAAAGATACCGCGCGTGACATGGCTAACGACAGCGACGACGACGCGTAAAAACGTAAGATAGAAGAATCGGCGCTCCGCCTCACCGGCGGAGCGCCTTTTTTCGTCGTGCAGTGACTTGGGATTCTTGCGCTTCTCCCTTACATGGATACTATCGAAAGTTAATTTACGAGGGAGAAGATCGATCAAAATGTTGAGAAGACTAAACACTGTTATCGCCGCCGCTTTGCTCGCAAGCGGAGCGCTACTCATCGCCCCCGCCCTGGCTCAGAATGCTGGCGTCGAACCTGGAATGGAGGTTGTGGATACGGCCGGAAACCCGGTGGGAGTCATCACGTCGTTGAAGGGCGCAAATGTCGTGCTCAAGACGGACAAGCACGAAGTGCAGCTACCTGCCGCCTCTTTCACGCCGAACAAAGGCAAGCTTCTGTTCGGAATGACCGAAGCGCAGGTTGACGCAGCAGCAGAACAAGCGGTTGCGCAGGCGCAGGCGGCCATCACGCCGGGTGCGCAGATCTATGGGCAGGGCGGAGTTCTGGCCGGCACAATCGATTCGATCGACGATCAATACGTCACCATCAAACTGACCACTGGCGAACTGGTCCGAGTGCCCAAGAGCGGAGTCGCAGCGGCGAACGGCAAGGTGATTGTCGGCGCGACTGTCGCGCAGCTTAAGGCAGGCGCTGGCCAGGCTTCGACGACGCCAGCAACGACCGCGACCGACAGCGGAAGCTGATCAAAGAGACTTGGATGTGCTGTCGGCCTGTTGCATTGCTGCGGCATGCCCGAAGGAAGAATTCGAATCGGCATCGGCGGATGGACCTATCCGCCCTGGCGGGGGGCCTTCTATCCTGAGGGTTTGCCGCAGCGGCAGGAGCTCGAATACGCTTCGCAACAAGTAACGGCGATCGAGATCAACGCGACTTTTTACGGGCGACAGAGCGAGAAAAGCTGGAGAACCTGGGCCGAGACGGTGCCTGATGATTTTCAGTTCGCGATCAAAGCCTCGCGGTTTTGCGTCATGCGCTCAAAGCTCTGTGAAGGGTCTGAAGGGATCAGCAATTTCCTTACTCAAGGATTCGCGTGCCTGGGGCCGAAGCTTGGGCCGATTCTCTGGCAGTTCGCCGGCCGCCGAATTTTCGATCGCGACGATATCGCGGGATTTATCAAGATGCTGCCGGAAAAGCTGGTGGGGCTTGAACTTCGCCACGCGATCGAGCCACGGCATGAAAGCTTCCGCGACGAGACATTCTTCGAACTCTGTAGGGACCGCAACATTGCCGTCGTCCTCGAAGATTCGGATGAATATCCTACTATCGATGTGGATACCGCCGACTTCGCCTACGCGCGGCTGCAGCGGATGCGGGAGGAGATCCCGACGGGCTACGCCGATGAAGCCTTGAGTGGGTTCGCGGAGCACGGCAGACGTTGGTCGGCAGACGGACGAGATGCCTACATCTTCATGATCAACGGAGCGAAGGTCAGGGCTCCCGCGGCCGCTGTCGCCCTGAGGCACCGCCTCGCCGTTTAATTTGCGTTAACCGCACGAAAGTGCTTGAACAGCCGTAGGAACGACGCCCAGTGCTGGCGACGCCGTTCCCATGGAAACGACGGCCGGGGGGCCGCCGTCAATGGGGTAATCGATATGCGAAGATTGATGCTTGCCGCGCTCGGCGCGGTGACACTGGCTGTAACTGTGCCTGCCGCTGCTCAGGAAATACCGCTGAACCCTGGCGACTATTGGGACGTCACCTCGGTCAAGATCGATGATGGGCATTTCGGCGATTATGCCGATTTCCTTGCCGACAAGTTCCGCAAGCAAAACGAGTATATGAAATCCAAAGGCTGGATCAAAGGCTATCACATCCTTTCGAATGTGAACCCCCGTAATGGTGAAGCCGATCTCTACCTGGTAACGATCTTCGACCACGTACCGACTGCAGCCGAGCAGATGGCGCGCAACAAGGAGATGAACGCTTTCCTTGCGACTGACGATCGCAAGGAGCTCGCCGGAAGCGGCGCGCGAGCGACTTATCGCCACATCACCGAAGATGAACTTCTCCAGGAGCTGACCTGGGCGCATTGATTTGAGCCGGGGCGTCGCCATTGCGCGGCGCTCCGCCTTTCGCCATGACGCGCGAATGCCCACTGAAACACAGCCGATCCGGATAGCGCTGGTCGCGACGAAGGGGCGGATGGGACAAGCTATCGCCGCGGCTGTAGCCGAAGATTCCACACTCCAGATCGACAGCGATTCCGGCGAGGTGCTGGTGGATTTCTCCTCGCCGGCTGCGCTGCAATCGAGTCTTCATCGAGCAGTTACCACCGGCGTTCCGATCCTGATCGGCACGACCGGGCTGGACGGGAGCGCGGATGCACAGATCGCAGAGGCAGCTCGCCATGTCGCCGTATTGCGCGCGGCAAATACCTCGCTGGGAATCGCCGTCCTGACTGATCTTGTCGAGCGGGCGGCGCAAGCGCTCGGCGACGATTGGGACATTGAAATCCTGGAAATGCATCATCGGTACAAGGCCGATGCTCCGTCGGGGACCGCCCTTGCACTGGGAGAGGCGGCGGCAAGGGGCCGCGGTTCCGCGATGCAAGCCGAGCGCGGGCGCGATGGCACGGGGTTAAAGCGCGCCAAAGGCTCAGTAGGTTTTGCGGTATTGCGTGGCGGCACCGTCGCGGGCGATCACGACGTCATCTTCGCCGGCCCGGATGAACGCCTGATCCTGTCGCACCGCGCTGAAAACCGGATGATCTTCGCGCGGGGCGCTCTCGCGGCCGCGAAGTTCCTGATCGGCAGGCCTGCAGGCCTTTACTCGATGCGTGACGTCATCTCCGCCTCGTGAAGAAAAACCAGGTTTTCGAATTTTTCCGGCGTCTGGCCGAGGACAATCCGTCGCCGACTACCGAGCTGGAATTCTCCAATCCCTACACTTTGCTGGTGGCGGTGGTGCTTTCGGCGCAGGCCACTGACGCCAGCGTCAACACAGCCTGCCGGCCATTATTCGCGAAGGTGACGACGCCGAAGCAGATGGTCGAACTCGGCGAAGATGCACTTCGCCAGCAGATCAAGACCATCGGGCTGTTCAATACCAAGGCCAAGAACGTGATCGCCTTGTCCGAGGCCTTGATCCGCGACTTCGGTGGCCATGTTCCGCGCACTCGCGACGAGCTCCAGACGCTGCCGGGCGTCGGGCGCAAGACTGCAAATGTCGTCCTGAACACCGCGTTCGGGGAGGAGACGTTCGCGGTCGACACGCATGTTTTCCGCGTCTGCAACCGCACGGGTCTCGCGCCCGGAAAGACGCCGGAGGAAGTCGAAGCCAAGCTTGAGAAGATCGTGCCGCAGCCATTCCGCCGAGACGCTCATCATTGGCTGATTTTGCACGGGCGCTACGTCTGCAAGGCGAGGACGCCCGAATGCTGGAGGTGCATTGTCGCGGACCTCTGCCGCTACAAGCCCAAGACTCCTATGCCCAAATCCGCTCGAACCGCGAACCCAGGGTCGTCAACAGCTCGTACTGGCTGAGACCTGACGCTTGTGCAGCGGTGGGAAGATCGTAGTCGAGCTCGACCCAATCGCCTTCCTTAAGCTCTGGGGCGGCATCGCAGCCGAGCGCAATCAGGTCCATCGACACTCGCCCGAGAACCGGCAACGTGAATTCGCCGGCGAAGGCACTCCCGCGTGACGAGAAGCCGCGCAGATAACCGTCGGCATAGCCGATGTTGATAATTGCAGCCTCGGTGTCCACCGCAGCAGTAAACGTTGCGCCATAACCACAAGTCTCGCCGGCGCGGATGGTGCGTCGCTGCACGACTTCCGCCTCCACCCGCGCCACCTGACGGATGTGGCCTTCAGCCTCACGCCGCGGGATGCCGCCGTAGAGCGACAGACCTGGACGAACGAGGTCGAAGCTGAATTCGCGGCCCAGGCAAATCCCGGCGGAATTCGCGATGGCATACCGACTCGCCGAAATCTCGGCCGCGACCTCGCGAAAACGGTCCAGCTGGCGCGCATTCATCGACGAGTCTGCGTCGGCGCACGCGAGATGGCTGTGCAGCGTATCGATCTTCAACCCGTCCAGAGCGGCGGCCTCTTCGGCCCAAAGTCCGAGCCGGTTCATTCCCGTGTCGATCATCACGTCGCACGGCCGCCCGGGCGCGATCTGTTTCCATCGGAGCACCTGATCAATGCTGTTCAGCACCGGCCGCGCTTTCGAGTTCAGAGCCGCCTCGATATCGGCAGGACCCACCCCGTGCAGAACCACAATCGAGAAATCGCCGGGGATATCGGCGAGATCCTCCGCCTCGGCCCAGATCGAAACGAAGAAGTCGCTGCAGCCCCTCTCATGCAGCGCCCGAAGTGTCTCACGCGCGCCCAAGCCGTAACCGTCCGCCTTGATTGCCGCGCCGGCGGCTACACCCGCGTGGTCCCGAAGCCAGCGCCAGTTGTGCTGGAGCGCGGCTCGATCGACGCTAAGCCGGAGTGGGCGATGCATTGGCAGCCCCTATCCGCCGCTCTTCCCGGCGTCGAGCCGCGCTTTCGCTTGCTTCCAATTTCTGCCGTCAAACGTCTCGACCGCAAGCTCAACCGGTTCATCCAGGCAATTCGCGTTGACGCTCCAGCAATCCGGATGGGAGCGCGGTTGATAGAAGCTCTTCACGCCGCAACGGCCGCAAAAGAGATGTTCGGCGGCCCCCGTTCCGAACCGGTAGCCGACCAGGGCGTCGCGGCCGCTCAGCAGCTCGAACTGGTCGTGTGGGACGATGATGTGGCGAAAGCCGGTCATCGAGCAGATCGAACAGTTGCAGTCGAGCGCGGGCACCGGCGGGTCGGCCAACTCCGTCTCGAACCTGACAGCGCCGCAATGACAGCCGCCTCTTGCCTTCATCTGCGCTCTCCAAAAAGCTGTTCAACAGCAGCCTTGCCGCTCGCCCAGGCGCCATGGACGGTGGCGTAGTCATTCTCCGAACAAGCCTCGCCGGCAAAGGCGAAGCGTTCGTTGACGGGCTCTGCGAGAAGAGCGCGGGCGCCGTGTTGCCCCGGGCGGGCATAACTGTACGAGCCGCAGATGAAAGCGTGTCGCTGCCAATCGGAATATGCGATCGGGTGCAGGCTTCGGGCGAAATCTGTGCCGAGAAGATGGCCGAGTTCCTCGCGTGCTTTTGCAGCGATGTCGTCGCGGGTCCGGCCCTTCAGCCAATCTCCCCCAAAAAATCCCTCGATCACCGGCATCGCCAGCGGGCGGAGCATGTAGCTGCCGGTATCGGCACTTCGCGGATTTCCGAGCAGGTGGGCGCCCACGGGAAACGCGTCGGGATTGGGCAGATCGAAGAAGAGTTTTTCGACATGCCCGAGCGGCAGCTGCGATGCAGCGTGTAGCCACGGGTCGGAAACTGACGGAAAGTCGATCTCGCCGGATGTGAGGATGCTGGTCGGTACGGCGACGATGGTGTGCCTTGCCTCAACATTCCCTCGATCAGAAACCAGTCGGACGCTGTTAGCCAGGAACTCAATTTTTCGAATCGCGCAGTTGCGCTGGATATCGAGACCGCCCCCAACCAGCTCCACGAATGATCCAATGCCCGTCGGAATCCGCCAGTTCTGGTCGCCCGACGTATTCCAATAGGCGGTGAAATCGGCAGCAGAGACGTTCTCGAGGCCGGTGCCGTTCAGGAAATTGGAGAGCGCCTCGAGAGCGCCGTTCCACTCGGCGTTCGGCGTCAGCGCGTCGCTCGCTTTATCGGTCGATGGCGGATTGATCGTGAGGCGTTCGGTGAATTCCTGGATCGCGGCACGCGACTCCGCTTGCTCCGATTTCGAAACTCCCAGATCATTGAACTGTTCGCGCCACTTGGTCTGCGAACGATCGAGAGGCACGCCCAGCTGATCCGCGACCGGCACCAACGGGTTGCGTTCGGCGGAATGAAGCCAGGTAGCGCCGAGATCCAGTACGCTATCTCTCAAACAAACGCTGTACGCTCGGCCGCCTATGCGATCCGACGCCTCGAGGATCATTGTCGATAACCCGCGGGCCTTCGCCTCGCGAGCGGCCGCTATTCCCGCTGCCCCGCCTCCGACGATTGCAAGATCGATCACTGGAGGCGCTTCGCCTGAGTCATCCAGGCGAGATAGAGTCAGCGATGGCGCTCAACAACAGCCGAGCGATCTTAGTCCACGTAATGCGGCTCGGGATGCTCGTAGAGTTCCTCATAGTGCACGAGCGCCGGTCGAGGTCCGAACGGCACGGGCTTCCCTTCACGGAATGCCCACTCGCCGCGATCGCAATCTACGGCCCGCACATAGCCGTTGATATAAAAGCGCCGCCGGTGGTTCGACCGATTGGTTCCCGATCCGTGGACGAGGTAAGGACTCCACAGAGCGAAATCGCCGGGATCGAGTATCAGGTCGACCGCTTCAGCCTCGGTAAGACCCACGTCTTCGAGAGCCCTGCTCGTCATCGCGGCACCAAGCGATTTTTTCGAGCAGTCCATTCCGAGATCGCCTCGCAGGTGGCTGCCGGGAATGAACCGCATGCAACCGGATTCGGGTATGTGCGGATCGATTGCCAGACCGGTCTGCACATAGGAATCTGCTAGGTTCCGGTAGGCGGATGCCGGACGACGCGAGCGGCTGTCCTGGTGCCAGGCGAAGTCCCCGAGCGATCCCGGCGCTTTCCAGTGCACCTGGTTGATGATCTGTTTGAGATTGTCCCCGATGAGCGGCTCCAGAAGGCGCGCAATCCTGGAATCGAGGCGAACCCGGTTCAGTACCGGCTGATGATAGGAGGGCCACTGCGCCATTCGGACCAACGGCTCACCGTCAGATCCCGAAGCGACATTGTAGAACAGATTGCCGTGACGGAAGCTTCGGCCGTGCTCCACGCCCTCGGCATACAGCTCGTCAGCGGCCGCCGCGATCTCTTCGATTTCTGTGGCACTGAAGAGGCCCCGCACAATGGCGTAACCGTCGCGCCAGTAACTGGCGATCTCATTCTCGCTCTCGCCGAAATCGGCCGACTGCAGTCGTTGAGGGAAACCCACCGCTCTTCTCCGCTCGGTAGGTAATATACATCAACTACTTGAAATTTCCAGTGTTTTTACAGAACGGCTAGTCACGGGCGACGTTCAGCGTCAGTCGCTGGCCTCCACGCACAACTGTAAGGGAGGCATTCTTGTCGTCGGCATCGAGTGCCCTCCCGAGCTCGGAAGCGCTCGAAATTGGCGAGTCGTCGACCGCCACGATCACGTCTCCCGCCCGCAGCCCGGCCTTGGCCGCTCCCGACTTGGGCTGCACCAGGGCCACCCCAGTTCCACGCGACCGGGTATCGCCGAGCCTCGCGGAGAGCCCTGGCGTGAAGTCTGTGGCGCGGAAGCCGAAAGCGATCGTCGGCGATGGGCTGTTGCGGATCAGTTCATCGACAATCGTGGCGGCGATCGGGGACGGGATCAGTGTGTCCGTCGCATTCCCCTGATTGGTTGCCAAACCGATCACTCGCCCGTCGCCGGAGACGAACGCGGTTCCAGCCGGAAGGGCCGGGCCGCCGGACTGAAGGCGCACATAGCTCACCGGTCCGCCGCCATCGGCCAGGAAGTCGCTTCCGATCATGGCGATGTCAGCGCTGCATCCATTGCCGCTGGGTGTCTGCAGGGCGAGACCGAAGTCGCCGACCCGCGGAAAGCTTTGATCTTCGACGGTCACAGCAGTTAAAGTTGTTGTGTCGGCCTTTGCGACGCTTATTCCGGAGACTGGGTCGGTCCGGATTTCCGTAATTCCGAGCCTCGTCCCATCGCCGAAAACCGCCTCATACTGATCGGCAGCTGGCAGTGGCGTCGAGGTGACCAACCATCCGTCGGCAGAAATTGCGAAGGCGGGAGCCTCGACAACCGGAGGTGAGGATTTGCTGCCCGATCGTTTCGAGGATGATGTAGCCGCGACAGGCGGGGGAGTTGGGGTTGCGCCCGCCGGGACGATTTCCGCCATCGATGGGCACAGATGATCGATGGTGTCGGCCAGGCTCGGCAAGCCCGGCTGCTGACGAACTATCTGAACGATCGGGCGCCGCTGTTGGGTCTGGCCGGTTCCGCTCGACGCAGGAGCCAGCGACCTGCTGAGAAACGCACCCGCCAACGCTGCGATGATTGCGACAATCGCCACCAATAACCCCAGCCGCCGGACGGCAACAGTCGGTTCAGAGGAGTCGGGATCACTCACCGAAGAGATCCCGCTGGGCCTTCTCCACCTCATCGGTGTAGCGGCGATGGACGAAGCGTTCGGACAGCGTTCCGAGCACGTGCCCTTCATCGTCAAGGACCGCGAGGTCGTCCGCCTCGCTCGCGTCGAAAATCTTCATCACCGTGCGGACGTCCTGCGCGGGGTGCAACGCGACGTCGCGCATTATCGCAAGCGAACCAACCTCGGCATCGGCTTTCGTGGCCGAGTCGAACGCCTTCGGCGTTTCCACGATGCCAAAATACTGGTCAGTCGAATCGACCAGCACGACCCGTTCTGTCGAGCCAAGTGGAAAACGCCGCCGGAACTCCTCGACGCTCATGCTGGAGGGCGCGGTCTCGGCCCCTCTTTGCATCATCTTTCCGACGGTGAGCGACCGCACCCAGCCGATGTCGCGGGCGCTTCGGATGTTCTGCCCGCGCGAGTGCATTCGCCACGTCGAGAAGGAGAAGCCGAACGTGTCGCGAACCACCGTGCTCGCAACTAGCCCAGCGGTGACCGCGACACTGGTCAGCGCGAAATCGTGCGTCGTTTCGAGGACCAGCATCGACATCGTCATCGGTCCTCCGACGATCGCGACACCCATGGCAGCCATGCCGATCAGCGCGGCGTCGGAGGGATCGACGACAACCGGGAGCCACGGCATCCGAGCGATGGCGCCCGCGAACAACTGACCCGCCAAAGTGCCGATGAACAAGGATGCAAAGAACAGACCGCCGCGAAACCCGAAACCGAGCGATACGGTCGACGCGGCGATCTTCACAAGAAAGATCATCAGCAGGAATCGAAGGGCGACTTCCGCGCCAAGATCCATGTGCAGCGCACCGTGACCGGATGAAAGCGCTTGGGGCGTGATCCACGCCAGCGGCACCATCAGCAAACCGCCAATCAAAGGCCGAATGTGCTCCGGAACGAAGGATTTGCGGACATGGTACTCGAGCCAGGTCACGGCGCGCATGATCGCAATTCCGACAACGGCACAGGCAATACCAAGGACCGCGTAGACAAGGTAATCTGCGGTCGTGATCGCCTTCGCGCCAGGGAGCGCGATCAGGTAGGCCTCCAGTCCCATCAGCCGAGCGAAGAGAACGGCGGTAAGACAAGCCGCTGCAACGGGGGCGATAGCCGCAGGCGTGTAGGCACCGATGACGATCTCAAATGCGTAGAAAGCGCCGGCCAGCGGAGCGCTGAAAGCGGCACCGATCGCCGCGCCGGCACCTGCCCCGACGATGATGCGCATGTCCGCGCGTCGCAGTCGGAGCCAACCGCCGATCACTGAGGCGAACCCGCCGCCGGCCTGGCCGTACGCGGCCTCCAGCCCGACCGAAGCTCCCGCTCCGTTAGAGACGATGGTCTGCAGGCACACCAGAACCGAATCGCGCAGCGGAATGACGCCGCCGTGAAGCGCGTTCGCTTCGACGACGTCCACCGGGGATCGCCAGCGCCGCATTGCCTCGCGAGTCCCAAATCCCAGAAGCGCGCCACCGGCCGGCAGAGCAAGCAACGATAATGGCGAAAGATTCGACGCCGCGCTCAGGCTTTCGTCGGTGAGGCCGTAGAGAATGTTCTGCAGCCCATGTGCGGAACGGTGCAGCAGCAGCGTGAAGATTCCGGCGGCGAGGCCGACGCCGATCGCCAGCACGATAAGCGCCATTTCGCTCGTTCTGAAAATGCGGCGGATCGACGCGACTCCGCGGGCGTAACCGACTTCGCCAGCGTTCCTGAGCGCCGCCGCCCTCACCTCATTCCACCGTCACGCTCTTCGCGAGGTTTCGCGGCTGATCGACGTCGGTGCCCTTCAGCACCGCCGCGTGATAGGCGAGCAACTGCACCGGAACGGCATAAACGATCGGGGCGATCAGCGGGTGGACCTT
>Ga0207640_10001098_pt1 | contig 14946 bp, 17 predicted proteins | sample KBSCornC42_FD_184300 | JGI IMG/M metagenome (GOLD analysis project Ga0207640, IMG submission 184300) | Corn rhizosphere microbial communities from Kellogg Biological Station, Michigan, USA - KBS Corn C4-2 (SPAdes) (version 2) | ecosystem: Host-associated > Plants > Roots > Rhizosphere > Soil ... | reverse complement strand
CTCACCGCGATCAGGATCGTAGAGCCGCGTTTCCTGGACGACTGTGCCACCCTCCTCGATCACCTCGATCTGGCGCTTCGCCTCGTGCTCGATCACCGCCATCACGAACCGGACCGAATTGACGTTCTTCGTCTCGGTCCGGGTGCCGAACTCACCGCCCGGCTTTCGCACGCTGACATTGACGTCGGCGCGCATCGAGCCTTCCTCCATATTGCCGTCGCAGGAGCCGACGTAGCGAAGGATCGATCTCAACTTTCGCAAATAAGCACCTGCTTCGGCAGGAGAACGCATGTCCGGACGCGAGACGATCTCCATCAGCGCGACGCCCGAGCGGTTGAGATCGACATAGCTCATCGTCGCATGCTGATCGTGCATCAGCTTGCCGGCATCCTGCTCGACATGGATGCGTTCGATCCCGATCTTCTTGGCCGAGCTCGCGTCCTGCTCGTCGACCAGCACCTCGACTTCACCCTCCCCTACCAGCGGATGGTAAAGCTGGCTGATCTGATAGCCCTGCGGCAGGTCCGCGTAGAAGTAGTTTTTCCGGTCGAAGCGGCTCCAGCGGTTGATCTTCGCGTCGAGCGCCAGCCCGGTGCGCACGGCCTGCCGGATGCACTCGCTGTTCGGCACCGGCAACATACCCGGCATCGCCGCATCGACGAGGCTGACCTGCGTGTTCGGCTCGGCACCGAAGGCGGTCGCCGCGCCGGAGAAGAGCTTCGACGCGGTCGCGGTGATCTGTGCGTGCACTTCGAGGCCGACCACGACCTCCCATTCGCCGGTGGACCCCTGAAGACGATAGCTGCTGTTGCTCATGTCTCGCCGATAGTGGCGCAGTGGGCGGCTGAAAAGCTTTTCATCGGTCGCCGCCCCTCTATAACTATCTCCGGGCAAAGAGCGGACCGGAGATAGCGGGAGAACACGAGGGACCGTTTTGCGGGGCTGGATCTGCTGCGCGGCATTGCGGCCGTCGCGGTATTGCTCATGCATTGCTGGACGACACCGTCGTCATGGCCGCAGGCTTCGCCCAATCTGCTTCCGCGCGCCTATCTTGCAGTCGACCTGTTCTTCGTCCTCAGCGGCTTCGTCATCACCCATGCCTATGATCAGAGATTGGGGAGTGCGGCTGAACTGAGGCGATATTGCCTCGCGCGCCTGATCCGGCTTATCCTTTTTACCTCGCTGCACTCGTGATCGCTGCGACGGAAATGCTTATGGCGGTCAGGATGGGACAAGGCGCCGATCCCAACGTCACCTCCGGCCACCTCTCGGCCTCTCTCGCGACCGCCCTGCTCTTCCTGCCGACGCCCCAAAGCTGGTCGGTGTGGCCGCCGTACCTGTTTCCGCTGGCCTTCACCGCCTGGACGCTCCTGTGGGAGCTTCTGGTGAACCTGCTTTACGGTTTGGGCGGCTCGCGTTTTCGCGGAATCTGGCTTGCCGCACCGGTTCTTCTGGGCGGCGTCGGCCTGGGCGCGGCGCTCTACATTTTCGGAAGCGCCGATGGCGGCGGCTACTGGCAGGGCGCGTGGGTGGGCGCTGCCCGCGCCCTCTTCTCCTTCTTCGTTGGTGTCGCGCTATTTCGTCTCAGGGAGCGACTCCGGGCTCCCTCGATCCCACTGCCGATCCTCGCGATTGCCTTGGTGCTGGCGTTCGTTCCTGCCCGAGGCGGCGCGATTTACGACTTCGCCTGCATCGCCTTTCTCTTCCCGCTTCTAGTCTGGTTAGGCACTGAGGCGAGCATGAGGCCGCGCCTTCGTGCCTTCTCGCTTTTCGCTGGCTTCCTCTCCTATCCGGTCTACCTGCTGCAGGCGCCGCTGCTTTGGGCGCTCCCGCCGCTAGCGGTTCGGTTGTCGGGCTTGGTCCCTGCAGGAGAGCTTCGGCAGGTCGCCATTCAGCTCTATCCCTGCGCAATTATCGCTGCCGCGTGGCTGATTGCCCGCTGGTTCGATCAGCCGGCGAGAGAGTGGCTTCGCCGGCGGTTGCTCGACGATACGCCCCCGCGCACCACACCGGGCGCGCCGCCTGCGGCTACCACCACTTCTCCGGCTTGGCGGTGAACTGGGCCCGCTCCTCGATCGCCAGCCCGGCATTCAGCACCGTCTGCTCGTCGAGCTCGTTGCCGATCAGGTGAAGGCCGAGCGGTAGGCCCTGCCCGTCCAGCCCGCCCGGAACACTCATGGCTGGAAGGCCCGCAAGGCTCGCCGGGACCGCGAAGACGTCATTCAAATACATCGCTAAAGGATCGGTCGTCTCGCCGATTCCGAAGGCTGCCGAAGGTGCGGTCGGGGTCAGGATCACGTCACACTGCTCGAAGGCCCGAGCGAAATCCTGCTTGATCAGCGCGCGGACCCTCTGCGCCTTGGTGAAGTAAGCGTCGTAGAATCCGGCCGAGAGCACATAGGTGCCGATCATGATTCGGCGCTTCACCTCGGCGCCGAAGCCGGCGGCGCGCGTGGCGGCGTACATGCCGTTCAGCCCGTCACCGTCGACCCTGAGGCCGTAGCGGACGCCGTCATAGCGCGCGAGGTTGGATGACGCCTCGGCCGGAGCGATGATGTAATAGGTCGGAAGCGCGTATTTGGTGTGCGGAAGGCTGATCTCGACCGGCTCGGCACCCGCATCCCGAAGCCACTCGAGTCCGCGATCCCACAGCGCATTGATCTCGGCTGGCACGCTGTCGATCCGATATTCTTTCGGAACACCGACTTTTTTGCCTTTGAGATCACTGGATAATCCTGCTTCCCAATTGGGCACCGGCAGATCCAGCGACGTCGAATCCTTGGGATCGAAGCCCGCCATCGCCTCCATCAGGATCGCACAATCTCGAACAGTGCGCGCCATCGGCCCCGCCTGGTCGAGCGAGCTCGCAAACGATACTATCCCCCAGCGCGAGCAGCGTCCGTAGGTTGGCTTGATTCCGGTGATTCCGGTGAACGCCGCCGGCTGCCGGATCGAGCCGCCGGTGTCGGTGCCAGTCACCCCTGGAGCAATGCTCGCGGCCACCGCCGCCGCCGATCCGCCCGAGGAGCCGCCGGGCGTGATTGCCGCGTTGCTGCCGTCCCGGCGGCGCCACGGCGAAATTACGGGCCCGTAGGCGCTGGTTTCGTTCGACGAACCCATCGCAAACTCGTCCATGTTGAGCTTGCCGAGCATACCCGCCCCTGCCTTGCGCAGGTTGGCGGTGACGGTGCTCTCGTAGGGGGGACGGAAGTCCTTGAGGATCCGGCTTCCTGCGGTCGTATCCACGCCGCGCGTCGCGAACAGATCCTTGATGCCGAGCGGGATTCCGAGGAGCGGCGCCAGCTCCTCGCCGGCAGCGCGGGCTTTGTCGGCTGCCTCCGCGCAAGCCAGCGCATCGTCCGGAGTTTCGACCGTGTAGGCGTTCAGCGCCCGCGCCGCGGCGACCGCGGCGTTGTAGCTTTCCGCCACTTCGCGGGCCGAGAACTCACCCGAGCGGATCCCGGCCTGCAACTCGGCAATCGTGAGGGCAGTAAGCTCGGTCACTCGATCACCTTGGGCACTGCGAAAAAGCCGTGCTCGGCAACCGGCGCGTTCGCCAAGACATCGTCGCGGCAGTCACCGTCCGTCACCTTGTCCTCGCGCAGCCTCAGCTTCTGCTCGACCACGGTAGCGAGCGGCTGGATTCCGTCGGTGTTCACCTCCGCCAGCTGCTCGACCCAGCCGAGGATGTTGTTGAGTTCCGGCACGAGCCGCTGGATCTCCTCCTCGCTCATCGCGAGGCGGGCGAGATTGGCGATATGGCGGACCTGTTCGGCGCTGACGGACATTGCGGCTGCGGCGGATAGCGGCGCGTGTCCGGAGCAGCAAGCACGCTTTACTGTGCCGGTCCTACATATTCGAATTCAATTAGATAGACGTTCGTGCCGCTGCCGTGCTTCGCCGTCTTGAGAAGATCGACCACGCCCTCGAAGCCTGATCGCCGTGCCAGCTCCCCGGTTATGTCGCCGATCGCGATCTCGCGGATCGAGGTGACCATCACCTGTCCACTCTCCATCGGGTAAATGCCGCCGACCTTCACTCGCGGGCGGTGCCAGATTCGGATCGTGCAGGTAATGCTGCCCGAGCGAATTCCCTCCCGAAGCCGCTTGGCGAACATCATGGTTCGTTTATAGCCTCATCTACAGATGACGTGTCTCCGGCGGCTCGTTCTGCCAGTTGTTGTTGCGTCCATCGCAGCAGCGAACCGGCGCCTCCGCCAATTCGCTGTCACTTGCATCATCTAGGCTGGACAGGAACACGCCGACGAAATCGCCTCCCAGATAGTCGGCGCTCCCGGTCTCGTGCGTATAGACCCCACAGATCGGGCAGAAATGCTTGAGAGGCGCTTGCGGATGCTTGTGATAGGAGGTCGTCTGATCAGCCCCGCTGGACAGGCGGAAAGCTTCCGGTCGAACGAATGCCTTCCATGCGCGCGCTTTCATGCAAAAGGTGCAGTTGCACTTTGTGGTGCCCGCGTTGAGGTCGACGTCGGCCTCATAGGAAACGGCGCCGCAGTGGCAGCTTCCGTGGTATGTTCGTGCCATCGTTTCCTCCGTTTTCGATAAAGTCTTCAGAGCGTGCCCATTGCGGTCGCCGCAGCAATAATGACGCCGACCAGCGCCAATCCCGCAGCGCCGACGACAATCGCGGTCGATCGTGCGACCAGGGCAATCGAAAGTAGCACGATGGCAACCTGCATGGCTGTCTCGGCAAGCTCGAACCATTCTCCGCTTTTCGAAGCGGCCTCCCCTTCATCGCGAAGCCGGTCGGCGGTTCCCTGCAGCTGGACGATTCCATGCCCCGCCGCATCGGGGTTCCTGAGTCTCGCGGCTTCCTTCAGCATCGCCGCCTTGGTCGCCGCATCGAAACTCGGATTCTGCGCCTCGGTCTTGAGCAGCGATTCCCGGATGATCTTCGCTTCCATGTAATTGTAGGTGTCGGAGGCTTTGACCGTCCGGAGCAGGCTCTCGCGGGCACTGCTCGCCGCCTCGACATGGATCACCGCCAGCAGGACCGCGAAGATTCCGACCAGGACCGACACCCGGTCGCGAAATCGCTTCTCTAGCTGGCGTTCCTTGTGATCGACGCGTTCGACTTCCTCGATCGCTTCTTCGATCAGCTCTTTGGCATCTGCGGGTTCGACCACGGCCATCTCCTAAGGCGGGGGTGCCAATAGCGGGCAACCGCCAAAGGTGGAATCCCGTTAAGCAACTACAGAGCCGTCGCCGCTTGCCCGCTGCTCCTCGCACCAATAGGGCCGGAAGTTCATGTGTGCACGGCGCTTCCTGTTGGCGATCACGATCCTGACGCTGCTGGTCGTCGCGGGAGCATTTGCAATGTTTCAGTGGGGCGGATCGGCGCTTCGCCACATGTACACGCCGCAGGGCCACTACGCCGCGCCGGCGCCGAACAGCGGTCCCGATTACTCGAAGCTGGACTCGTGGATCGCTCGGCCGGGTCTGGCGAACGATCCCGCCAAATGGTTGCCGAAGGGCGTCGGTGCTGGTGTGGTGGGCGATGCGGCGATCTTCTACATCCATCCGACGACCTACCTGAACGGCGACCGCTGGAACGCACCGCTCGTCGCCGATTCCGAGACTCAATTTCGGACGAACCTCTTCGTTCAAAGCGAGGCGAGCGCCTTCGCCAGGGCCGGGGCGACCTGGGCGCCGCGTTATCGCCAGGCAACCTACGGCTCCTTCCTCCTGAAGAGCGAGGACGCCGAAAAGGCGCTCAATCTTGCTTATTCGGATGTTTCTGCGGCGTTCGATCAATTCCTCAGAAGCATTCCGACCGACCGGCCGATCATCCTTGCCGGACACAGCCAGGGGGCGCTCCACCTGATGCACCTGCTCCGGGATCGGAAGGATCAGCTCAGGGGACGCCTCGTCGCTGCTTACGTAGTCGGCTGGCCGATCGACACGGCATCCGACCTTCCGGCGCTTGGCTTCCCGGGCTGCAGTTCGCCCGCCCAGACCGGATGCATCCTAAGCTGGCTCAGCTTCGCGGACCCGCCCAATCCGTCCCTCATCCTTGCCGATTGGCAGAAGACGAAGGGGCTCACCGGCGGCCCTCGAAAGCGAGAGGACATCCTCTGCGTGAACCCGATCACCGGTACCGCCAACGGAGCAGCTCCGCCGCGCGCAAACCCTGGCACTCTCGTTCCTTCCAGCGATTTCACGACGGCGACCCTACAACCCGGCGCGGTCGGCGCTCATTGCGACAAGGGGCTTCTGATCCTCGACGGCAACATCCCGCCGCTCGGACCCTACGTCCTTCCAGGCAACAACTATCACGTTTACGATTATGCGCTGTTCTGGGGCGCAATCCGGCAGGATGCTGAACGGAGGCTCGCCGCGTGGCGCAGCCGCTAATCACGACCGCTCCGGCTGAATTTGCTGGCGCTGTGGCAGCCGGCCGGCTTGCCGGCCTCGATGTGGGCACGAAGACGATCGGCCTCGCGACCTGCGATGCGGAATGGCGCTTCGCCGGCCCGTCACAAAGGATCCGCCGAACCAAGTTCACTCAGGACCTGGAGGCGCTGCGCACCTTCGTCGACAGCAACAGGATCGCGGGGCTTGTGGTGGGGCTGCCGCTCAACATGGACGGCAGCGACAGCCCGCGCACCCAATCGGTCCGCGCTTTCGCCCGCAACCTCGCGCCGCTCGGCTTGCCGATCCTGCTCTGGGACGAGCGCTGGTCCACCGTCGCGGTGGAGCGGGCGATGATCGAGGCCGATGTCAGCCGCGCCAAGCGCGCAGAGAAGGTCGACGCACTCGCGGCCGCCCATATCCTCCAGGGTGCGATCGACGCTCTGGCCAATCTCGCCGGCGGCGGTTAGGCGGGGCGCTCGTGGACCTGCTTTCGATCGATTCGCTGTCGGACGACCAGATCGCGACGATTCTGGACCGCGGGCAGCATTGGTTCGACCAGCTCCGCGACGGTCGATCCAGCGATGCCCTGAAGGGCAAGCTGGTGTTCAACGTCTTCTACGAAAACTCCACCCGGACCGCGATGTCGTTCGCAACGGCTGCGCACCGGCTCGGCGCTTCGCCGCAATTCCTGTCGGTTGAGCATTCCTCGGTGAAAAAGGGCGAAACCCTCGAAGATACCGCCCGCACTTTGAATGCAATGCGCCCGGACCTGATAGTGATCCGGCACGAGGAGAATGGGGCTCCCGAACGGGTGGCGGCGATCATGCGCTGCCCGGTGATCAATGCCGGCGACGGCACGAACGAGCATCCGACTCAGGCGCTCCTCGATGCGGCGACGATCCGGTCGCGGTTCGGCCGGATCGAGGGGCTCACGGTCGCGATCTGCGGCGACATCCGGCATAGCCGCGTCGCCCGATCGAATGCCAAGCTTCTGCCGAGGCTGGGCGCGACAGTCCGCCTCGCTGGGCCGCCGGAGCTCATGCCCAACGGCCACGCAAGGCTATCGATCGAAGAGGCTGTCCAGGGTGCCGATGTGGTGATGATGCTCCGGATTCAGCGCGAGCGATTAGAGCGCGATCTGGAGGATCGTCCCGGCGAATATCTGCAGCGTTACGGCCTCACGCGCGAGCGGCTAACGCTGGCCAAACCGAATGCTGCGGTCATGCATCCCGGACCGATGAACCGGGGCGTCGAAATCGAGGGCCAGATCGCCGACAGTGCGGAACGGTCTCTGATTGAGCTTCAGGTCGAGTATGGCGTAGCCGTGCGAATGGCCTGCCTGGAGCTTGCGCTTCGCGATTAGCGCGAGGCGAACTGGACGGGCGAGTCTCCGGCGACGCCGCGAACGAAGCAGTTCGCACCCTTTTCGCGGAGCGTCGAGCAAAGATGCTGTGCCTGGCCCGCACTGGCGAAACCCTTCACGGAGAGGCGGTAAACGGTCCCTCTTGAGCTCTGAAACCTGGCACTGACCGGCTCATATCCGCCGAGAGCGGAATAGCGATGCGCGATCATATTCCAGGCGGTCTCGACGGCTTTGGGAGAGCTGTAAGCGCCTAGCTGGACCACCGCGTTGGAACTGCCTTCCGAACGAGCCTTGGCTGCAGCTTTGCGGACGCGGTCGGTGATCGCGACATAGCTCGGCGGCGGAGCGTCGAATTTGGTTGGCAGCGGCGGCGCGGCGGGAGCCGTAGTGGGCTGGACCAGTCGCTTCGCGGCCTCTGCGACTTCCGGGGCGGCAATCGGTTCAGGGGCCGCCTGAGGCTCCGGCGCAGCGGCCGCAGTCTGCGGAGCCGGCTGAGGTGTCGCTACGGGCTGGGGCTGCGGGGCAGCTGGTGCTGGATCGGGAAGCAGGACCGAAGTGGTCTGCTCGGCCTGCTGGGTAGCGGCCTGAGCCAGACGCTCAAGCGGGTTCTGGACGCCCTTTAGCGCCAAACGCTGCGGCTCGCCGGGATCGACGGCGGGTTGAATTCCGGTCACTGCAGCAACCTGATCGGACGGCCGGGCCGGCTTCGCGATCAGCATCCACTGCTGGATCCGGGGCTCCAGCTGTTGCGGGGCGAGGTCCTGCGCGGCGATGGTCCGCGCTTCGGTCCACTGACCGGCCAGCCCGTAAGCCATTGCCAGATTTTGCCGCACGCGGCTGTCCGCACCCGGAGTGCGGGCGGCGGCCTCAAGCACCTGGATGGCGTCGACCGGTCGCCCGGCGAGCGCCACGGCCAGCCCATAATCGGCTGGATCGAGCGAATCGCGGGCAAGGTTGAGGTAGCCAAGCGCCTCTGCATTCTTCCCTTGGGCAATCTGAACCAGCGCCAGCTTCAGGACGACCTCCGGCTGGTTGGGCAGAAGGCTCAGCGAATCCTGGTAGGCGGTTTCCGCCGAAGCGAAGCGGCCTGCAGCGAAATAGCAATTGCCGAGCAACATCCGGAAGCCGGCATCGTCGGGCGTGTACTGGACGGCTTGCTCTGCAAGCGAGACAGCAGTCGCATATTGCTTTGCCTCTAGCGCGGCCTGGGCCGCAGTCGCGAGGCCGACGTGGCCCGAAGCGGTACCGAGCATCTGACGGTTATGCGGCCCAATGGCGCACCCTGTCATGGTCGCGGCGACTGCCAGAGCGGAAACGGTCGTGACGATTCGGAGCGACTTGATCATGGGCTTATCCCTTGCGTTTTGCCTTCTCGGCCACCGCCTCGAGTTCGGGCATAGAGGCCAGCAGCTGGTCGAGCGCCTCGGTCACCAGCATCTGGGCGGAGCGTCCGTCGATTGCACAGGCGAGGCGAAGCTTGAGATGCCGCTCGGCATCAAGCCGGAGAGTGAATGCGGCCTTGTCCTTGCTGCCAGGAGCCGCCCTTGGCGTGCGCGAAAGGCGTGGCGCCGGAGCACGGACCGTCTCCACCGGTGCGGGCGGCGCAACGAAAGCCACAGGCTCGGCAACGGTGCGAAGTTCCAGCACTTCCGGTTCGATTTCGTCGGCTTCGGGCTGTTCGGCTTCGTGGGCTTCTGCGCCTTCGAAGGCCGGGCTGACTTCGTCGGCTTCAGAGGCGTCGTACAGCTCTGCCGTCTCGTCGAATTCCTCTTCCTCCTCACCGGCATCTTCCGGCGAGTAGGACGACAGACGGCCGGTGAGTTCGGCCTGTTGCTTGTGCACTGGCGACTCGACCGGGGTCAGACCACCGAGATTGTGCGGGTGCGCAGGCACCACTTCACCGAAGGCGTCGTGCTCGGCATCGGGGGCACGTGTAAGCGTCGGCTTGGGCGGTTCGAAGCCCATGTCGTTCCAGCCGAGGTCATCAAGGCCAGCGCCCATCTGGCCGAAGCCCTGCGGACGCATCGCCGGACGGGCCGCGCCCTTGCGCGCCAGGAGACCGGAGGAGAGAGAAGCGAAAGGTTTGGGTTCAGCCACCGCGGGTCTCCCTTACTGACCCACGACTCGGCGGCCGAAACCGCCGACGGGACGCGGACTAGCCGGGCTGCTTATCCCCGGCGAAGCACTCGGAGCCGCGAACACTGTGCGGCGGAAATTCTTTTCGAGCCGATCCGAGATATAATCCCAAAGCTCGATAACCTCGCGGGCAGAGCGACCCTGCGGATCGACTTCCATCACAGTTCGGCCGTCGATCATCGAGGCCGCGAAATCCGTGCGGTGGTGGATGGTGACAGGAGCCACAGTGCCGTGTTGCGATAGAGCGACCGCGGCTTCGTAGGTGATCTTGGCTTTCGGCGTCGCGGCGTTGACGACGAAGATCAGCGGCTTTCCGGCGCGATCGCAAAGATCGACGGTAGCGCCGACGGCGCGAAGGTCATGCGGGCTCGGCCTCGTCGGGATCACGATCAGCTCGGCGACTGCGATGACGCTCTGGATCGCCATCGTGATAGCCGGTGGCGTATCGATGACTGCAAGGCGGAAGCCCTGCTGGCGAAGCACTTCAAGGTCGGAAGCAAGCCGGGCGACAGTGGTCTGCGCAAAGGCGGGCATTTCCGCCTCGCGTTCGTTCCACCAATCGGCAAGGCTGCCCTGAGGGTCGATGTCGATCAGGCAAACGGGGCCCGCTCCCGCCAGCTGAGCCTGCACCGCAAGATGCCCGGAGAGGGTCGTCTTCCCCGAACCGCCTTTCTGCGATGCCATAGCCAGAACGCGCATGCTTGTCCCCTTGAGTGAATTCGATCGATCGAGGGTGGAGTGGCACTCAAGGCTCTAAAATCTGGTTAATGTGGCGAGGACTCTGTTGCCCCGCGGCTCGACTCGGCTAGGCTGAAGCCATGGAGTGGCGTTCGGAGGGAATCGTCGTGAAGGCTCTCAAAGGCTTGGCTGCGGCCGCCGTTCTGATCGGAGCTGCAAATCCGGCGTTCGCGCAGCAAAGCGTGAAGAGTGGAATCGATGCCTGGCAGCACGGCGACTACGCTTCGGCCGTCGCGATCTGGCGGCCGCTTGCGGAGAAAGGCGATGCCGATGCCGAGTTCGATCTCGGCCAGGCCTACCGCCTCGGCCGCGGAGTTCCGGTCGACCTGGCGCTAGCCCAACTCTGGCTTGAGAAGGCTGCCGACGCCGGTCATCTCGACGCGCAGACGACGCTAGGGCTGCTATTGTTCGACAGCGGCAACCGCTCCGGCGCGATGCGGTGGCTGAAAAAAGCCGCCGAACGTGGCGAGCCGCGGGCGATGCTGGTCTACGGCACCGCGCTGTTCAACGGCGACGGTGTGCCGAAGGATCCGCTTGCTGCTTACGCCTACGTCAGCCGGGCGGCGGCGCAGGGGTTGGAACCCGCGAAGGCAACGCTTGCGGACATGGATCAGGTGCTCCCGGTCGACGTGCGGCAGAAGGCGCTCACGATGGCGATGAACCAGGCGAAGGCGGCCCCGGCGCCGTCGAGTGCTTCAGTGGTCAAACCTGCGCGGACCAATGCGCAACCCAAGCTGCAACCGGCACAAGCAAAACCAGCCTCGGTCGAAACTGCGGTAATAGCTCCACCACCGAAGCGGACCGTTCCACAGACCGCGCCAACGCCGAAACCTGCCGCTGTCGCAGCGTCCGGCGGCTGGCGAATCCAGCTCGGCGCCTTTTCCCAGCGCGGGTCCGCCGAAGCGCTGTACCGAAAGCTGGGCCGGAGCCTGGGCGGGCATCAGGCCTATTATATTCCGGTCGGCAAGATCACGCGATTGCAGGTCGGTCCCTACCCGAGCCGTGAGGCAGCTTCGGCCGCCTGCGCTTCGCTTCACGGACAGGCGTGCTTCCCGGTCGCGGCCAAGTAACTTTTCAATGCTCGCCATGCCCCCGGCATGGCTGCGCGCCTCAAACCCACTCTTTTTTGCGGATTCCCTGCACCCACAGCAATGCATCGAGCCCGTGATGATCGAGCCGGGCGTCGGCGACCTCAGCGAGAGCAGGCTTGGCGCGGTAGGCGATACCGAGTCCAGCCTCCTGGACCATCAGCTTGTCGTTGGCGCCGTCGCCGATCGCCATGACCTGATCGCTCCGAAGCCCAAGTTGCTCGCGCGCTTCAATCAACGAGGCGCGCTTGGTTTCGGCATCGACGATCGGGTCGCCGACTTTCCCGTTCAGCTGAGTGCCGTCGAACAGCAGCCGGTTTGCCTTCACGCGATCGAAGCCGATCATCTTGCCCACCGGCTCAGCGAAGGAAAGGAAGCCGCCGGAGATCAGCAAAGTCTGTGCGCCGCCCACCCTCATCGTGCGGACGAGCGTCGCCGAGCCGGGATTCGGCACGACACGCTCCGCCAGGCAGCGGGCGATGGCGTCCTCTTCGAGCCCTGAGAGCAGAGCCACGCGCTCGCGAAGCGCGGCCTTGAAATCTAGCTTGCCCTGCATCGCGCGCTCGGTGATCTCCGCCACTTCGCGCTTCAGGCCTACGAAATCGGCGAGCTCGTCGATGCATTCCTGCCCGATCATCGTCGAATCCATGTCGGCGACGAGTAGCTTTCGAAACCGCGGCTCTTCCTCCTGAACGACGACGTCTGCATCTTCGAGCGCGCTTAGCGCCCAGCGCGCGCTGGCGAGGTCGCCCGAGAATGTGAGGTCGGCGGCGTCGCCTTCGTCGATCCATTGCAGGAACGAAGCCTGGGAATCGACTTCGCGCAGAAGCCCAAGTGCGCGATCGATCAGCCTGTCATCGAGCCGTCCCGCTGCTATCAACGTCACAATGGCCATAGGTCGAACCCGCAAACCTCCTGTCGCTCTCATTGCCGGGCCGACCGCAAGCGGCAAGTCGGCGCTCGCGCTCGAATTCGCAAAGCGCAGCGGAGGGGTGATCGTCAATGCCGATAGCGCGCAAATCTACCACGGCCTGCCAATCCTGAGCGCCGCACCGACGGCGAAGGAACGGTCGGAGGTAGAGCATAGGCTCTATGGGGTGCGCGATCCGGCAGAGCCCTGCTCCGCCGCGGAATGGGCGGAGATGGCGCGTAAGGAGATCGCCGAGGTCCATTCTGAGGGGCGGCCGCCGATCCTGGTCGGCGGAACGGGGCTGTACATCCGAACGCTGCTGGACGGGATAGCGCCGGTGCCGCCGATCGATGCAACTATTCGCGAACGGGTGCGGTCGCAATCGGTCGAGCAAAACCGCACGGAGCTGGAGAGTGCAGATCCCGAAGCAGCATCGCGCCTAAGATCGACTGACAAGACGCGGATCGCGCGGGCACTGGAGGTGGTCCTTTCGACCGGGCTAACGCTTGGGCAATGGCAGCGGCATCGCGAAGGAGGGATCAGGAGCGAGATTGCTTTGAAGTCGCTGATCCTGCTGCCGCCGCGCGAATGGCTCTACGCGCGTTGCGATCAACGGTTCGAGCGGATGTTCGAAGACGGCGCAGTCGACGAGGTGAAGGCGCTGCTCGCACGCGGGCTGGATCCGTCGCTTCCGGCAATGCGCGCCATCGGCGTGCGGGAAATCGCGAGTTATCTGTCGGGCGACATCACTCGTGAACAGGCAATCGCCGCCGGCCAGCAGGCGACGCGCAACTACGCCAAGCGCCAGTATACGTGGTTCGCTCACCAGCCTCCTCACGAGTGGCCGCGCTTCACTGAGCCGGTTCAAGGACATGCAATGGACGAGGCTCTGGCCCTGCTCTAGGCGACAATTGTGGACCTGATCCGGGAAAGCGAAATCGATCCTGCACCGCTTGCGGACAAACGCGTGGCGATCGTCGGCCACGGCAATCAGGGGCGAGCGCAGGCGCTCAATCTTAAAGGCAGTGGCGTGGATGTCGTAGTCGGCCTGCGCGATGGATCGGCAAGCAGGGTCGAAGCTGAAGCCGCGGGACTGGAGGTCGATCTCCTGGAGCATGCGACCGCCTCGGCAGATGTCGTCATGCTGCTCGCGCCAGACGAAATCCTCGGCGACCTCTACTCGCAAATCGAGCCGTCGTTGAAGCCCGGAGCGGCAGTGGGCTTCAGCCATGGATTGGCGATCCATTTCGGCTTCATCAGCCCACGCGAGGATCTCGATGTCTTCCTGGTGGCGCCAAAGGGGCCGGGGACAGCACTTCGCTCGCTCTATCAAGCGGGCAAAGGCATGGTCGCGCTGTGGGCCGTGGCGCAGGACGCAACCGGATATGCGCGCAACATCGCGCTCGCCTATGGCCGCGCCATAGGCTGCGCTCGAGCCGGGCTCATCTCCTCCAGCTTCGACGAGGAAGCCGTCGCCGATCTGTTCAATGAGAATGCGGTCGTGTGGGGCGGCGTCCCCGAACTGCTGCGCGCCGGGTTCGAAACCCTGGTGGAAGCCGGAATCTCGCCCGAGGTCGCCTATCTGGAATGCGTCGGCGAGTTGAAGCTGCTGGCCGATCTGATCGAAGTGCGCGGGATCGCCGGGATGCGCGAGGCAATCTCCAACACCGCTGAACTCGGCGCTGCCCTCGGAGGACCGAAAATCATCGGCAGCGACGTTCGCGAGCGGATGAAGCAGGTGCTCCAATCAGTCAGATCGGGCGAGTTCGCGGCTGCGCTTCGCGAGGAACAACGGAGCGGCTATCCACTTCTGAACGAGGCTCGAGCGGACGCGGCAACTCAGCCGATCGAAGAGGCCTGTCGGAGCTTGGACGACCTGAAGGACTAGCCGATCACCTCCGCGGGCGGGGGAGTTTCACGATTTCCGATGGATGCGCGCTCCAGATACGCTTTCTGGAGCTTCCGATGAGCCGCGGCGGCCTCTTCATCTGAAGCGCTCTGCGCGAGTTCCAGCTCTTCGGCCGCGCGCTGGGCATAATATGCCCGATCCTTGCCGTCATACTCGTCCATAACCCAGCTCCTCGCTGACCGAACGATAGCACAACGATCCGCGAAAGTCGTCCGCTGGAGTGCGAATCGTCGGCTCAGAGGTTCGTTTTGCCCCGTTCGATCGCCTCGAGAACGATGCGCTTTGCCTCTGCAGCGTCGCCCCATTCCCCGATCCGAACCCACTTTTCGGATTCGAGGTCTTTGTAATGTTTGAAGAAATGCTCGATCTGCTGGAAAATGATCGATGGCAGGTCGTGCCGCTCGCCGACGTCGGAATAATACGGAAAT
>Ga0207640_10001097_pt1 | contig 14953 bp, 13 predicted proteins | sample KBSCornC42_FD_184300 | JGI IMG/M metagenome (GOLD analysis project Ga0207640, IMG submission 184300) | Corn rhizosphere microbial communities from Kellogg Biological Station, Michigan, USA - KBS Corn C4-2 (SPAdes) (version 2) | ecosystem: Host-associated > Plants > Roots > Rhizosphere > Soil ... | reverse complement strand
CGATCTCTTCTTCCTTGATGCGCTTCAGAATGTCATTCGCTTCGGCCATTGTGTCGTCCCCGCTCATGATCCCGGACAGCCGGGACATCAGTTGAAATCCTTGTGAGAATCGGCGTCCCGAACGGTGTCCGGATTCGCGCGGGGCAGCTATTTAGTGCAGTGCACAATGAATCCAGTCGCGTGTTAATATTTCACCGGAACCGCCCTCGCATCAAAAACGATTGGAGCGCGGGAAGCCAATCGGCGGCATCCGCCCTGCCGCGCCGCGCGCCGCCCGCCAGGGTCCCAGATCGGTTTCCGTCCGTATGCGTCCGCTTTCGCCGCCAAGTGCCCAGCTCAGTCCATCTTCCAGCTTGAATGCGATCGCGTCCGACATGCCGCCGTCGCGGTAGCGCTGAAGCATCACGCCCTGGCCCCGCGCCAACTCCGGGAGTTCGGCGAGAGCGAACACCAGCAGCTTACGATTGTCGCCGATGACCGCCACCGCATCCGCGCCAGCCGGGATCGGCCGAATGACCGCAACCTTCGCCCCAGACCGGAGGTTCACCAGCTGCTTGCCCTTGCGAGTCTCGGCCAAGGTGGCTTCGCCCGTGGCGATGAATCCGCGCCCGTCGGAGGACGCGATCAAAAGCTTCATCTCCGGCTTCACGGCCAGCAGGGTGACGATCTCCACCTCCGGCTCGAGGTCGATCTGCAACCGCACCGGCTCGCCGAATCCGCGGCCGCCGGGAAGCTTGTCGCCGCCGAGCGTGTACACCCGGCCGTTGTCGGCGAAGAGCGCCAGCTTGTCCGTGGTCTGCGCGTGGAAATGGATGAAAGGTCCATCGCCCTCGCGCCATTTCAGCTCCTTGATCTCCTCCAGGGCGACATGCCCCTTCATCGCGCGGATCCAGCCGCGCTGCGACAGGATGACGGTGATCGGCTCCTTCTCGATCATCGCCGACCAGTCGATCTCGCGCGTGGCCGCGACCTCTTCGATCCGGGTGCGGCGATCGTCGCCGAACTTCGCCTTCACCTCGCTTAGGTCTCGCTTCAGCCGCGTGCGCTGGCGTGCCGGGCTTTCGATCAGCTTCTGAAGCTCTTCGCGCTCCTTGGTAAGCGAATCGCGCTCGCGGCCGATCTCCATCTCCTCAAGCCGCCTCAAGCTACGCAGCCGCATGTTGAGGATGGCTTCGGCCTGCCGGTCGGTGAGCGAGAATTCCGCCATCAGGATCGGCTTCGGCTCATCCTCGCTTCGGATGATTGCGATCACGCGGTCGAGGTTGAGGAACGCCTTCAGGAAGCCTTCGAGAAGCTCCAGCCGGTCCTCGATCTTGCCAATCCGGACCGTCGCGCGCCGCACCATCACCTGGAACTGGAAATCCAGCCACGCCAGCAGCGCTTCCCTCAGGCTCATCACCAGCGGCGTCCGCGACGCGTCGAGCACGTTAAGGTTGAGCGGGAATCGCACCTCGAGGTCCGTTAGGCGGTACAGGCTTTCGAGCAGCAGGTCGGCATCGACCGTTCGGCTCCTCGGCTCCAGGATCAGGCGTACTTCCTCGGCGCTTTCATCCTTCACGTCCGCGAGGATCGGCAGCTTCTTGTCGGCGATGAGCTGCGCGATCTGCTCGATCAGCTTCCCCTTCTGCACGCCGTACGGGATTTCGCTGACCAGAAGGTGCCATCCGCCGCCTTTCTCACGCTCGACCTCGACCTTGGCGCGAAGCCGGAAGGCGCCACGGCCGCTGGCATAGGCCGCGGCGATGCTCTCGCGGCTGTCGACCAGAACGCCGCCGGTTGGGAAGTCAGGGCCGCCGACGAAGTCCATCAGCGCCGAATCCTCGGCCTTCGGATTGTCGATCAGGTGCATGGCGGCGTCGATCAGCTCACCGACATTGTGCGGCGGGATCGAAGTCGCCATGCCGACCGCAATTCCGCTGGCGCCGTTCGCCAGCAGGTTGGGGAACAGCCCCGGAAAGACCTCCGGCTCTTCCTCTTCGCCATTGTAGGTGGGCCGGAAGTCGACCGTGCCCTCATCGAGCCCGGCCATCAGCTGCATCGCGACCGCGGTCAGCCGCGCCTCGGTGTAGCGGTACGCGGCCGCATTATCGCCGTCGATGTTGCCAAAATTGCCCTGGCCGTCGACGAGCGGGTAGCGGAGAGCGAAATCCTGCGCGAGCCGCACCATCGCGTCGTACACGGCTGCGTCGCCATGGGGGTGATATTTGCCGATGACATCGCCGACCACGCGCGACGATTTCTTGTAGGCGCCGGTGGCATCGAGCCGGAGCAGCCGCATCGCCCAAAGCAGCCGGCGGTGGACCGGTTTCAGCCCGTCGCGGACATCCGGAAGCGAGCGGGCAGTGATGGTCGAAAGGGCATAGACGAGGTAGCGCTCGGACAGAGCGGCATCGAACGGAACTTCGATTTCCTGGTTTTCGGCTTCGGCTTGCATCCCCGACCTCTAGCAACGCACTCCTGAGCGCGTCGAGGGGTCGAGGTGCAGAACCCATGCCTATCGAAAGTTCACTGGGTGGCGCGGGACAGCAGGTGTAAACCGCGTCCGGGTCCGGGGGATTTCTGTGTCAGCGTACCGGCTTTATCACATCGACGGGTCGGGTCATTTCTCGACAGCCGAATGGATCGAAGCGTCGGACGACGCTGAAGCGATCGAAGCGGCAACTTCGCGCGCTCACTCCGGCGGCTGTGAAATCTGGCACGGCGGCCGGCTCGTCGGACGAGTCGATCCTTGTGAACAGAAACCTCAGTCGGGCCGGTCCTCGCCGAAATAGCGCTGGCCGCGCGCCTTCATCGCGCCGTCAAGCAGCCGTTGCGATGTCTCCTCCGCGGCTCGGGCGGTGAGCCGGACGTCGACTGCGTCAGGACCCTTCACGATCACCACGCCGTCGTCTGCATCGACCTGACTCGCCTCGTCATAAACCATATCGTCGGTCATGGCGCCTCAACGGCTGGTTTGTCGGAGAATATCCTCTGCACATCGCAGGCGGAAGGCGATTAATTGCTGCGCAACCGTAGCAATTTGCTTGGAGAAATGCAGGCGTCTCGTGCCGTATAAGAAATGGGGGCCGGCATCGCTGCCAGCCCCCACTGCGCCGAGCGAAGGATCTGCCAAATCTCCTGTCTCAGGTCCCAGGGGAACCTTACCCAAGAACTTCGGCTCACCAGCTCAGGCGTCGCTTCCCATCTGATCGCCTCCTCCCGGGGGAGGAACCCGATAGCCCTACCGCAGCGCGCTGGTCCGAAAACCTCGCTTCCGTTTCGACCCACCGGGCCTGGCCAAGCCAGAGCCATCCGATGTTCCGCGGCCCTTCTTGGGATGGCCTCGTTTCGCGTTTCGCTTCGCTCACCGGCAGTCCGAAGACCGTCGGGAGCCGCGTCCCGCGACCGAAAGACCATCTCTTCCGGCGCCTCTTCCCGGCTGGCCCCGGAAAGCTCCGAGGGGAACTTTCCATTGCCTGCCGGCGGAGATCGGGTCTTGAGCCACCTGCCGCATCTTCATTCCGTTGCCGGCTTTCCGATGAGGCCGGGACCGCCGCCCCGATCACAGTTGGACAGTGACTCCGTTTCCCGAGTCGCGCAAAGCGAAAAATATGGGTGCAAGCCTGTGGATAGCGTGGATATCGTGCAAAACCCGCGGAACCTTTTCGAATCGGCTTCAACGGCTGTTATCGAAGGTCAGTAACGGCCGATTACTCCATTCCCGGGTAACGTTTGAACGCGCCGCCTTCCCAGCTAAGACGTTGCGCAAATTTCTGAATCGGTTGAGCCAATCCGACGCCGGGGTCACTGAGAAAAATGTTCGTGAATGCAATTCGGCGGCTCGGCCAGAGTCAAATCGACACCTATCCAGCATTCGATATCCGGGCGACGCCAGTATACGCCGCAATCACTATCGGGGGAGCGTTGACGCTGTTCTTCGTCGTGATCGGCGGCTTTCGATTCTCTGACCCATTTATGGCCATTCCTGCCGCCTGGTGTATCGGATTGTTCGGCGCGGGCCTTCTCGCTCGGCGTTATGGTCATCCGAGCGTCGGCGGCGCGTGCGAGGCGATAGGATTGGTCTACAGCCAGGGCCTCTTGATTGAGAGCTGCCTTCCGATGCTAACGTTCTATAGCGCGCCACTCGTAGACTCGCGACTGGCACAAGCCGACGCCCTTCTGGGCTTCGACTGGGTTGCCTTTGTCACCTTTTTTGGCGGGAGTCGCCTGGCCCTCCAATTCGCGGGTGTTCTTTATATGAGTTTCCTGTGGCAAGCCGCTGCAATACTCATCATCTTATTTGCGATCGGTCTAGATGGCCGCGCTTGGCGATTCGTTGCAGCGGCGGCAATCGCGCTTCTCATTACCGTAGCCCTCTATCCCTTTGCGCCTGCTGTTGGTGCTTTTGTCCATTTTGGAATTGGGCCTCGAGACTATCCGAATCTTAATACCCGTACGCCGTGGAGTTTCGCTCCCGCTATCCATGCGATGAAATCGGGAACAAAAGTGATCACGTGGAAGCTGATGGTCGGCTACGTTTCGTTCCCAAGCTATCACGCGGCGAGCGCTCTATTGTTCACTTGGGCCGCATGGCCGCTTCGCCGTGTTCGTTGGTTCTTCCTTTTTATCAATGTCGGCATGGCCGCATCAGCAATGATCATCGGCGCTCACTATTTGATCGATCTTATTGCGGGCGCATTGGTCGCTTTGCTCGCTCTTTGGGCAGCGGGCGAGATACTCGATCGCCTCTCAACCGGTGACGTTGTGCCTTGCACAGGGAGCTTATTTCCTTCGATCACTCGATCCCCGGATAGCGTTTGAACGCCGGCAATTCGTGCATCTTTTCCATCCAGCCGATCCGTTCCGCCGACTGGACCTGGATCTGCGGCGGAAGCGCGTCGGGATCGTCCAGAGTCGCCGTCTGCACGTCGACCTTTCCAGGCAAACTGGCGTCGTTCGTGTAGAACAGGCCGGTCCCACACTTCGGGCAGAATTGCCGGCGGCCATTCTCTGACGACGCATATTCCTGAGTCTCGCCCTCGACCTTCAGCTGGTCCTTCTCGACCAGCGCCCAGGAGACCATCGGCGCACCCGATTGCTTGCGGCAATCGCTGCAGTGGCAGATCGCGCGCCACACCGTCTGCTCGGGCATTTCGTAGCGAACCGCGCCGCAATGACAGCCACCCTTCGGCATCCCGTGTCCTCCTTTTGTTCTCACTAGCCGCAATGGCAGATCGGACGCGATTCGGCCAGAAGAATTCACCCGAACGGCCATCGCTTGGTTGCCGTTCCGTTCTCCTCCGCCTACTTGCCGTGGAGTGCCTGAATCGCCCGCCACCATACCCGAACCAGCGCGCGGAAGCGGACAGTCCGGGGGACTGTCTGACGCGCCCGCTTATCTGCAGGGCCTGAATCCGCCGCAGCGCGAGGCGGTGCTGACCACCGAAGGGCCGGTCCTGGTTCTTGCCGGCGCCGGGACCGGGAAGACGGCGGCGCTGACCGCCCGGCTCGCCCACCTGATCGCGAGCCGCAAGGCCTGGCCGAGCCAGATCCTCGCCGTCACCTTCACCAACAAGGCGGCGCGCGAAATGCGCGAGCGAGTTTCCGCGCTATCGGGCGGAGCGCTGGAAGGGATGCCGTGGCTCGGAACCTTCCATTCGGTCGCCGCCCGGATGCTTCGTGCCCATGCCGAGCTTACCGGTCTCAAGAGTAATTTCACCATCCTCGATACCGACGACCAGCTGCGCGTGCTTAAGCAGTTGATCCAGGCGTCAGGGCTGGACGAGAAGCGCTGGCCGGCGCGACAGCTCGCGGGAATGATCGACCGCTGGAAGAACCGCGGCTGGACTCCGGCGCAGGTGGATGCGGGCGAGGCGGAGGCATTCGGACCGGGCAGGGGACGCGAGCTCTACGCCGCCTATCAGGAAAGGCTGAAGACTCTCAACGCCTGCGATTTCGGCGATCTTCTGCTGCACATGCTGTCGATCTTCCGGACTGAGCCCGACGTGCTCGCCGGCTATCGTGAGCGCTTCAAATATATCCTGGTCGACGAATATCAGGATACGAACAGCAGCCAATACGAATGGCTGAAGCTGCTCGCCGAACCGCGCCGCAACCTCTGCTGCGTCGGCGACGACGACCAGTCGATTTATTCCTGGCGCGGGGCCGAAGTCGCCAACATCCTGAAGTTCGAAAAGGATTTTCCCGGCGCGACGGTGATCCGGCTAGAACAGAATTACCGCTCGACCAGCCACATCCTCGCCGCTGCCGATGGGCTTATCGCCAACAACGCCGGCCGGCTCGGCAAGACTTTGTGGACGGAGGCCGGTGACGGCGAAAAGGTGCGAGTCATCGGGGTTTGGGACGGGCCCGAGGAGGCGCGCCGTATCGGCGACGAAATCGAAGGGATGCAGGCGCGGGGGCGACCGCTTAGCGATATCGCCATCCTCGTGCGCGCCCAGTTCCAGACGCGGGAATTCGAGGAACGGTTCATCGCGATCGGCCTTTCGTATCAGATTATCGGCGGCTTCCGCTTTTACGAGCGCGCCGAGATCCGCGATGCACTCGCTTACCTTCGCCTGATCCATCAACCGGCGGACGATCTGGCGTTCGAGCGGATCGTCAACACGCCCAAGCGCGGCTTGGGTGATAAGGCGATAGCCACAATTCACGCTGCTGCCCGGGCGCAGCAGCAACCGCTTTTGATCGCCGCCGCGTCCATTCTCGATTCCGATGAGCTGCAGGCCCGGGCCCGCAATTCGCTCGCCCGGTTCATCGCGGATGTGGCGAGGTGGCGAAAGATGGCGGGTGAAATCCCGCACGCCGAACTCGTTCGGACGGTGCTCGATGAGTCCGGCTACACCGCGATGCTCCAGGCCGAGCGCACCGCCGAAGCCTCCGGCCGGCTCGACAACCTCGCCGAGCTCGCGCGGGCGATGGAGGAATATGAGAATCTCAGCGCCTTTCTCGAGCACGTCAGTCTGGTGATGGACAATGACGAGGACCGGTCGCGCGACAAGGTGACGATCATGACCATTCACGCCGCCAAGGGCCTGGAGTTCGACACCGTCTATCTGCCCGGTTGGGAAGAGGGGATTTTCCCGTCGCAGCGATCGCTCGACGAGGGCGGCCTCGCTTCATTGGAGGAAGAACGTCGGCTCGCTTACGTTGCGATCACTCGAGCCCGCCGCCGGGCCACGGTCATTCACGCGGCCAATCGCCGAATCTATGGGCAGTGGACCAGCTCGATCCCGAGCCGCTTCGTCGCCGAGCTTCCGAAGGCGCACATCGACGAGGAAACCACGATGACCGGCGGCGAAAGCCTGTGGCGCGCGCAATGGTCCGAACGTGCCGATCCGTTCGCGCACCTCGGCCCTGCACAATCGATGCGGGCAAGCACGCGCGGGCCGGGCTGGCAGCGCGCCTCGCGGGGCACCTTTAACCCCGAACCGCAGCGCGTTATCGAAGCCCGCGCCAGCGCCGTCAGCCTTGGCAACCAGGGCCGCACCGACCTCGCGCTCGGCCAGCGCGTCTTCCATCAGAAATTCGGCCACGGCACCATCGTCGGGCAGGAAGGCAACAAGCTCGAGATCGAGTTCGAACATGCCGGTCTGAAGAAGGTACTCGACAGCTTTGTCAGCGCAGGGTGAACGCTACTCGTCACCGAAATTGCTGTCCTACAGACGGGCGATTATGCACATTGCCGTTGATGGCCGATTGTTCGCTTTTCATGATACAATTTTGCTGCGGGTCCCGGCCCGGCCATCGTGCGCGCGCGCATAGGGGAGCAAACTTAGCAAACTTCCGAGCCATGAATGGCCACTGACCCCGCCCGAATCACCACGCCGGAGCGAACCAGCGAAGACGCCGACGCGGCGCTTCGGCCCAAGTCGCTCGACGAGTTCATTGGCCAAAAGGCGGCGCGCGAGAATCTGCGCGTCTTTGTCTCGGCGGCGAAGGCCCGCGGCGAAGCGCTCGACCATGTGCTGCTGCACGGACCGCCGGGGCTGGGTAAGACGACTCTCGCCGGAATCCTGGCGCGGGAGATGGGGGTCGGCTTCCGCGCCACGTCCGGCCCGGTCATCGCCAAGTCGGGCGATCTCGCGGCCTTGCTCACCAATTTGGAGGACGGGGACGTCCTGTTCATCGACGAAATCCATCGGCTCAATCCGGCCGTCGAGGAGGTGCTCTATCCGGCGATGGAAGATCGGGCGCTCGATCTGATGATCGGGGAAGGGCCGTCGGCGCGCTCGGTCCGCATCGATCTCCCGCGCTTCACGCTGGTCGGCGCCACGACCCGGCAGGGGCTGCTGACCACGCCATTGCGCGACCGCTTCGGGATTCCGGTCCGGCTAAATTTCTATTCGGTCGAGGAGCTGGAGCTGGTTGTCCGCCGCGCGGCGCGGCTGCTGAATGCGGAAATAACGGACGACGGCGCTCGCGAGATCGCGCGCCGGTCGCGCGGAACGCCGCGAATCGCCGGCCGCTTGCTCCGGCGGGTGCGTGATTTCGCCCACGCCTCTGACGCGGAAGCGATCGACGCGAGCGCTGCCGACTCGGCGCTATCGCGGCTCGAGATCGATGCGCTCGGGCTCGACGCGATGGACCGCCGCTACCTGACGATGATCGCAGATATCTACCGCGGCGGACCGGTGGGGATCGAAACGCTCGCCGCCGGTCTCAGCGAACCGCGCGACACAGTCGAGGATGTGATCGAGCCCTATCTGATCCAGCTCGGCCTGATCGCCCGGACCGCGCGCGGCCGCTGCCTCAATAGCCCTGGTTGGAAGCATCTCGGGCTCAACCCGCCGCCAGGCGCGCAGACTGGCCTGTTCGACACAGCCGAATGAGAATCGGCGGTTAACGTTAAACTGTCGTTTACCAACGGATTGACGAGGCTCGATGGTTCCGCTGTTTCCGAAATCCATGCGCAAGAGCTTGAAATGGATTGCGATGGGCGTGGCGGCGAGCCTGCTTGCCAGCTGCGCCACAACTCCCCCGCAGGTCGCCGTCGCACCGCCTCCGCCGCCCGCGACGCCTTCGATGTATCCCTATCACTGGAGCGAGGGCGATGCGCCCAAGGCCTACCAGCAGGCGACCGAAGAATTCGGCCCGCTCAACCTCAAGCCCGGCGAGTACAAATGGGCGGCCGACATTCCCACCACTGGTGAGACCAGTGTGGTCATCGATACGCTGAAGCAGCTCTTCTACGTCTATCGCGACGACAAGCTGATCGGGGTCGCCACGGTTTCGACCGGCCGCAAGGGGAAGGAGACTCCGCTCGGCTTTTGGAAGGTGATGCTCAAGAAGGTGAAGGGCTACAGCCGCAAGTACGATGACGCGCCGATGCCGTATATGCAGATGTACGATCCGAAAGGCATCGCGTTCCACGCAGGGCCGAATCCCGGTTACCCGGCGAGTCACGGCTGCGTTCGGCTGCCGCTGAAATTCGCGGAAAAGCTGTACGGACTCACCCAGATCGGGACGAAGGTGACGATCGAGGGCTGACGCTGGAGCCGGCTCGCGGCTATGGCGGCGCCGATGGTGATCCCGCGCGCACTTCTGAAGCTGGCCAACCTGCCCGGAATCCGGGCCGTGCCGATCTGGATCTGGAAGCGGCGCTACAAGGCCTGGAAGGCGGCAAACCCCGGCGGCACTTTCGCCGATTTCTATGCTGCCGACGCCGAAGCCAAGATCCGCAGGGGCAAATCCCACGCCACGCTCGGGGTGCGCAGCTGGGCGGACGGGCAGGCCGGGCCGGTGGAGTGGGACCAGTCCACCTTCTCCCAGCGGGGCAGAGAGAATTGGCGGCAGATCGTCGAGCTCGGGCTCAAGCCGGAAATGCGTTGCGTCGACTATGGCTGCGGCAGCCTTCGTCTCGGCCAGCATGCGATCCGCTACCTCGATCCCGGCAACTACTGGGGCATCGATATATCCGACGCCTTCTATTCCGAAGGCCTCAAGCTGCTGCCGACGGACCTCCTTAGGGAGAAGCGGCCGAAGCTCGGCATCATCGCCGAGCCGCTGCTGGCCCAAATCCGCGAATGGTCGCCGGACTTCATCTTCGCCAACGCCGTGCTTCAGCATGTGCCGCCGGAGGAACTGGGGCTGTTCTTCCGCCGGCTCGCAATGATGATGACGCCGGCGAGCCGGGCCTACATCATCTTCGTGGCCGGGCAGGGGGCGAAGAGGATCAAGGGCATGAGCTGGGTCTATTCGCCGGATTTGCTCGAGCGCGAGGCAGCAGCCCACCTTCCCGGCTTCGCCGTTCGCCTGCAGGAGCCGATCGCCTCTTACCAGCAAATCGCCGGCGGCAACCGCAAGATCCTCTGCATTGAACCTGAGCGAGCGACTGAGGTGAATTTTCTTTAATCCGTTGTCCACAGCAGGGTGAGACTTGGTCCTCCACAACCATTCCTAAGGGGGGTGCCTTGTACAGGTACTGATTGAGGAGGATTTTCGAATGAAAAAACTGCTTGCTTCCCTTGCTGCCATGTCCCTGCTCGCGAGCCCGGCGTTCGCCCAGACAAACACAATGTCCTCGAGCAAAACGACCAAGACCACGCATGCCACCTCCAAGGTCGCCAAAGACGCGAAGGCCGAGCATGAATCGACGGCGACTGAGAAGAAGGAAGTTAAGGCCGCCGCGAAGCATCACTACGGCAAATACAATCGCTGCGGGACGAGCCACATGAAGGGCCACAAGATGGCGCATCATGCCACTCACAAAGCAGCTGCGAAGACCACCAAGAGCACGACCAAGACCAGCGGCTAAGCGTTCCGACGGTATCCGCCCGGCGAATCCCTTGACGCCGGGCGGATCATCTACCGTTCATCGGAACGGCGGTAGCCGCCAACTGCATCCGCCGGAGAGCCCATGGGCCGGAAGATATTGCTCGTCGAAGACGACCGCGAAACCGCTGCCTACCTGACCCGCGGCCTGGCGGAAGAAGGTCACAGTGTCGAGCATGTGATCGACGGGCAGGAAGGTCTGTTCCGGGCCAGCGGCGGCAGCTACGATCTCATCATCCTCGACCGCATGCTTCCCGTCCTCGACGGTTTGGCGGTCCTTCGAGCGCTTCGGGCCGCGAATGTGCACACTCCCGTCCTCATCCTTTCTGCCCTCGCTTCAGTCGGGGACCGGATTGAGGGCCTCGATTGCGGGTCCGACGATTACCTCGTCAAACCTTTCTCCTTCGCCGAACTTCTCGCGCGCGCGAACGCGCTATTCCGCCGGTCGGAATCGCGAAGCGGCGGCGACATCCGGATAAATGTCGGCGATCTCGAGATCGACCCTTTATCTCGAAGCGTTCGCCGTGACGGCAAGAAGATCGAGCTCAAGCCGCGCGAGTACATGCTTCTGGAGTATCTCGCCCGGAACGAGGGACGGGTCGTCACCCGGACCATGCTTCTGGAGCAGGTGTGGGACTATCACTTCGATCCTGGAACCAACGTGATCGACGTTCACGTCAGCCGGCTTCGGCGCAAACTCGATGACGGCTTCGAGCGGCCGCTCCTGCACACGGTGCGCGGGGCTGGCTATATGCTTGCGACCTGAAGCGGCCTAGGCAGGGGCGGCCATGCCGACCAGCCTCAGGATCGCGCTCCTCGCCGGACTGCTCGCGCTGGCGACCAACCTCGCCATTATCGGCTTCATCCACTGGCAGACCTACGACCAAAGCGTCGTCACGCTTCGGCGGCAGGTGACCGAGCAGGCGCAGGTCCTGACCGACGTCTACCATTCAGGAGGAATGGATTCGCTGGTCAGCGCGATCAACGATTCCAATGATCCGGACGAACCGGACGTTGCCGCCGACCTGCTCGACCCATCGGGGCGCCCACAGCTCGGCAATGTCGCATCCTTGTCGATGGGGTCGGAGCCGCTTGGCGAGGGCTATCACGCGGCGCTCGTGACACTGGAGGGCGAGACCGCGCCGCACGAGGCTGCCATCTACCTCCACCATTTGCGCAATCATGGCTGGCTGATGACGGTCAGGGTCGCCGGAGAGGGCTTCGCGCTACGCCAGACTTTGGAGCGGTCGCTGCTGATCGGTCTCGCGCTTTCGATCCTCCTCGGTACGGCGTGCGGAGTCATTCTCGCCCGCTACGTCGGCAGGCGAGTGCGGGGGATCGCCAGGGTCGCCGACCGGATTGCCGCCGGCGATTTCAAGCAGCGGATCCCGGTTTCTGGCTCCTACGATTCATTCGATGGGCTCGCTCGGCAGATCAATCAGATGCTCGATCGGATCAGTACTCTGATGGACGAACTGTCAATGCTGACGGACTCGCTCGCGCACGATCTTCGATCTCCGGTGGGCCGGCTACGCGCCGCCGCCGATCGTGCGCTCGCGACGGAATCAAGCGAACAGCGCGAGCAGCTGCTCTCGAACATCATTGTCGAAGCGGATTCACTGATGCGGATGCTGACGACCGTTCTGGAAATTGGACGATCGGAGGCGCTCGCGACCCGCAAGCAGTTCGCGCGCTTCGATCTTGGTGCTTTGGCGTCGGAGCTGGTGGAAATGTACGAGCCCGTGGCCGAGGAAGCCGACGTCGCGCTGAAGCTGGAAGCGCCCACAGAGCCGCTGCAAATGGTCGGGCACCGGCAACTGCTCGCCCAGGCCGTCAGCAACCTGATCGAGAATGCGATCAAATATGCAGGCGAAGGCGGTGAGGTTGTGCTCGCCGCCAATGAAAACGGGGATCAGGCGCGGATCGAAGTGCGGGATCGCGGGCCGGGCATACCGCCAGACTTACGGGCTCAGGCGCGCCGCCGCTTTGTACGGCTGGATTCGAGTCGAAGTGCGGCCGGGGCAGGGCTCGGGCTCACGCTTGCCGATGCCATCGCCCATCTGCATCGCGGCGAACTGGTGCTGGCCGACAATCACCCAGGCCTTCGCGCCTCGCTCGAACTGCCGGCACGGGTGTCCGAACAGCAGGCATAAGGAATCGGGAGCGCCGGAGCGCCCCCGATACTCTCTGGCGTCCGCTCTAGTGCGGCTTCTTGTGCTTTCCTTTGGTTGGAGCGTCCGTTGCCGGCGCAGTGGTCTGATCGGTGCTGCTCGCCGAAGGTGTCGCTGGGGTAGCCGGATCGGCAGGAGTAGCAGGAGTTGCCGGCGTGGCCGCGGTTCCGGCTGCCGGATCGGCAGGAGAGGCCGGTGTTGCTGGAGTTGCGGGCGTGGCTGGATCCGCCGGAGTCGCGGCTGGAGCCGAACCCTGCTGGGCGAATGCTGTTCCGGAAACGCGTAACAGGGCTGCCGTTGCAACCGCGAGACAAATGGCTTTCATTCCCCACTTTCCTTTCGCTGTTTGGGAGGAACGCTGAACGTGTCGACACGAAAAAGAGTCGTTCACCTGACGTTTGCTCGTTCGTATTGTCGGCGAAACGTTCTTGGGCCGGGGCTGGTTGAGCAGCTTTGTCGCGGCTAAAGGCGGCGAATGTCGACATTCACCATCGACACCTCGACCAGCCGGGCGACACCGTCACCGGTTCCGGGCAAGCGCACGACCGTTCCGTCGATCCGCTCGCGCAAGCAGGATGGCAAGACGCAGCAGCCGATTGTCATGCTGACTGCCTATACGATGCGGATGGCGCAGCTGCTCGATCCGCATTGCGACATGCTTCTGGTCGGCGACAGTCTGGGGCAAGTGATCTACGGCCTCCCATCCACGATTCCGGTGACGATGGAGATGATGTGCGCTCATGGCGCCGCCGTCGTTCGGGGAAGCTGGCATGCGCTGGTCGGTGTCGACATGCCGTTCGGAAGCTATGAAGCGGCTCCGGAAATCGCGTTCGAGAACGCGGCGCGGGTGCTGAAGGAGACCGGCTGCGCCGCGGTGAAGCTCGAGGGTGGCGAGGAGATGGCAGAGACGATCGCCTTCCTCACCCTTCGCGGAATCCCGGTGATCGGCCATGTGGGGCTCACGCCGCAGGCGGTGAACATGCTCGGCGGTTACGGCGCTCGCGGGCGCGAGGATCTGGAAGCCGAGAAGATCCTCGCCGATGCGCGCGCCGTCGCCGAGGCCGGTGCCTTCTGCATGGTCGTGGAAGGCGTGATGGAGGAGATTGCGACCCGAATTTCGGCCGAGGTGGCGATTCCGGTGATCGGCATAGGCGCATCTTCAGAATGCGACGGGCAGGTGCTGGTGACGGAGGACATGCTCGGCCTGTTCGAACGCACTCCACGGTTCGTGAAACGCTACGACAATCTTGCCGAAAAGGTCAGTGCAGCAGCGCAGGCTTATGCCGACGAGGTGCGGTCGCGGGCCTTCCCCTCAGCGGACCAGACCTACCGGGCGAAGTAACGTCGGCGCTTTCGACCTATTGCGAACACCCATTAGTTCCGTATGAATCGGGGGCGTTGCGATACTGGTCGATCATCCTCGGGCTGACCGCATTTTGCGCGGATTCGGTGACATTCGCCTGGTCGCCGGAACCGCCGCACCCTCGGTATCTGGACAAGATAGAAACCGCGCTCGCGGCAGACCGATGCGTCGGTGATCTCCGCCGGTGGGAACGCCGATACGCGTACCATGAATGGATGACAGATGGCGGCTCTGTCTATCATCTCGACAGCGCGGTTATTGATTTTGAACTAAGGGAAGTTGGCAAGTTTGGCTTTCGGCCAGGACGGAAGTTCGTCAGCGGTCCGCTCGTCAAAGGACCAGACGACCGCGCGTTCAAGGTCGTATTCGGCAACTATGACTTTAGACACAATCGGGTGGCGGTGACCTTTTGCGGACCTAATGCAAGGTAAGGACCGTCGGCTGTCAGTGGCTGCATTCCACCTAAGGCTAACGTTTCGGTCAGAGGCTGGCATAGCGCCGGTCCAGCCATGCCCCGCATGGCCGGCTGCGGCGCAACCCCTTTGCCTTTGCCGCGACAACGGCTAGACGCTCTCGCCTGCCAGCTTCCGTTCATCTAGCGTGGGGAAGGAAGCGGTGAATTCTAATAGCTCTTAAGCTCCTGAGGCTC
>Ga0207640_10001093_pt1 | contig 14971 bp, 13 predicted proteins | sample KBSCornC42_FD_184300 | JGI IMG/M metagenome (GOLD analysis project Ga0207640, IMG submission 184300) | Corn rhizosphere microbial communities from Kellogg Biological Station, Michigan, USA - KBS Corn C4-2 (SPAdes) (version 2) | ecosystem: Host-associated > Plants > Roots > Rhizosphere > Soil ... | reverse complement strand
CGCCTACGCGCCCGGCAAGCGCCAAGAGATGGATGATGACGTTGGTGGATCCGCCCACTGCGCAGAGCAAGCTTATCGCATTGTCAAACGCCCGCTCGTCGAGGATTTCATCCGGGCGAGGGCTCCCTTCTGCAGCCATTCGAACGCTGTGACGGCCCACCTCGCGCGCGATTTGACTGCGGTGCCGGTCCACTGCCGGAACCATGCTGCTCCCCGGCAAAGCAAGGCCGAGCGCTTCGCAGATGGCCGACATTGAGGAAGCAGTTCCCATCTCGGCGCAATGCCCAGGGGCTCCCATGATGCTGCGTTCAAAAGCGGCGAAGTCCTCTCTCGACACTTCGCCGGCGCGCAGTTCGTCGACGAAGCGCCACACACCCGTTGCTGTCGCAAGATGGCCGCCGGTTCGCGAACGTGGCGTGGCGGGGCCGCTCGCCAAGAAAATCATCGGGACATTGGCGCTGGCAGCGCCCATCAACAGCGCCGGCTGCGTCTTGTCACAGCCGCCAAGCAGAACCACTGAATCGAAGGGATAGGCGCGAATCGACTCTTCAGCATCCATCGCCAGCAGATTGCGAAATGGAAAGGAGGTCGGCTTGATAATGTTTTCGCTCAAGGAGATCAGCGGCACTTCGAACGGGATCCCTCCAGCCTCGAGGATTCCCGTTCTCACCTCTGCTGCAAGAGCGCGAAGGTTAAGATTGCAGGGATTGATGTCGGACCAGGTGTTCAGCATCCCGACAACGGGACGCTTCATCAAGTCCTCGCGGCTCCAGCCCCCAGCGGCCAAAGTCGAGCGATGGACGAAACCCGGCAGATCGTCTTTGCGAAACCAGCGCGCACTCCGCTGTTGCCGCCGGTTCGTCTCATTATCGCCCATAGATCACCCCATTTTGTGGAGGGTCATAGGCCTTCCGCGCTCGAAGGTTATGCCGTTTCGGCGGAATTTTCGGGAGGAATGGATCTCGGGGGAACGGGCGCGCGGTGCGTTCTTCGGAAAGGTTCGATCACCGGCGGAAACCGACGTAAGCGCCTTGCATCGGGTCAGCGAATGCGTGTTCGAAACGCAGCTTTCGCGACAGCCGGGCAGGAGATGAGGATCACCTTCTCCGATCCGTTTCGCGAGCGCGAAGTCGCATCGGGAGCCGTTCGCTGTCACAAAAAAGGGGACCTATATATTTAACTAGCCAAACTGGCGCTTGACTAGCCAAGAAAATCTGGCTAGTTAGGTTTCATGACCGACAAGCCCGAAACCGTCAGCCTGTACGAGTTCTTCCAGCGCTTTCCTGATGAGGAAGCTGCGCGGCTGTACTTCGAACGTAACCGATGGGCGGGCGAAGTCGTCTGTCCGCATTGCGGCTCGCTTTCGGTCGCCGAGGTCAAGAACCACAAACCTATGCCATATCGCTGCCGGGATTGCCGTCAGCATTTCAGCGTCCGCACGGGCACTGTACTGGCCGAGAGCCGGCTTCCTTTGCACAAGTGGCTAATGGCGATCTACATGATGACCACAGCGCGAAAGGGCATTCCTTCGACGCAAATGGCCAGAGAATTGGGAGTTACGCAAAAGTCAGCTTGGTTCCTCGCGCAGCGTATTCGTGAGACTTGGCTTAGTGGGTCCCACGGCGACATGGGTGGCCAAGTCCAAGTTGATGAAACCTACTTTGGCGGCAGCGAAAAGACGAAACATGCCAGCAAGAAGCTTCGTGCTGGGCGTGGTACTGTCGGCAAGACCGCCGTTATCGGAATGATGGGCGAGAACGGCACCGTAAAGGCGGAGCTAATCCCCAACACCAAGATTGCCACGTTGCAGGGCTTCGTTCGCTCGAACGCTCCGCAAGGTTCAATTGTCGTCACCGATCAGCACGCTGGTTACGTCGGCATTGAGGCAGACGGCTACCAGCATATCCGCATCAATCACTCAGTCGGCGAATACGTCCGCGAGATGGCTCACACCAATGGCATCGAAAGCTTTTGGGCGCTGCTGAAGCGCGGTCACTATGGCATCTTTCACTACATGAGTGCCAAGCATCTGCACCGCTACGTCAACGAGTTCGCATTCCGCCACAATACAGCGCAGTCCGGCACAATGCGCTTTATCGACCTGACGATCACGCGGATGATCGGCAAGCGCCTCACCTACAAGGGCCTGATTCATGCCAGATGACAAGAAGATGATCGAACCTCTCGACGGCGACTTTGATGCTGTAGCCAAGGCGGTCGTAACTCCGGCCACCAAATTGCCTAATAGAACCAACGCTTTAACCGTTAGTCAGGCCCAAACTCCGGCCACCCCCAAGCAGCTTCGACTTGATCTCGGAATAGAGGTCGAACGGGTCATCGGCGGCATTGAGATGGGCGTGTTGGAAAACGGCATTCCGTATCTGACGCAGCGCGGCCTAGCTGACATGTCGGGCGCAGCTAGATCAACCATTCAGGAATTGTCGCAAGAGTGGGAAGATGCTTATTCCGCAGGCGTATGGCCTCGCGGAAGAATGCAGTTCTTCCGAGACTATCTGGCCAAGGCTGGCTTCAACGAACCCAGTCTCTTTATCGAAATCATAAAGGACGGGTCGCCCCACTACGCATACCCGGACGTGGTCTGCATGGCGATGGTCGAGTATTTCGCCTTTGAAGCCCAACGCAAAAACGACACGGCGCTGGCCAATTACCGAAATCTTGCGCGCTATGGCCTGCAAAAGTTCATCTATGACGCTCTCGGGTACATCCCCGAAGACCCATGGAAGCTCTTTAACGCCCGCGTCTCGCTGCTGAAGGACAGTGTCCCGGCAGGCTATTTTAGCGTGTTCAAGGAGAGCACCGGCCTCGTGGTCGACCTCATCAATGCAGGGTTGCCCGTCAATCAACATACCATTCCTGACGGCAGTGTCGGAGGGACGTGGGGCCGCTATTGGACTGCAAATAACCTAGCGGAGAAATATGGCGAACGCATTGAATACCCGCACTACTATCCGGCTGAATACCCGCAGAGCGCCAGCAACCCACAGATGGCCAATGCATATCCAAATGAAGCTTGGGCAGAGTTCCAGAACTGGTTCCGGACAATCTACTTGCCCACGAAATATCCGATCTACATTCTGAAAAAAGCCAACCTGTTACCCGGAGGTCAGGGCGAAGCACGCAAGCTGGCGGCGATGTATGAGCCGAAGGCGATTGAGGGCTGAGCTAACCGTTGCGCTCCGGAGCGGCCTTGGGTGCCAGCCTCGGATCATAGGCGTTCGGCGCCGACGCGCTGTGTGACGGACGCCCTCCCGCGCTACCGGCGGTAGTCTGGCAGTAGCGAGGCGCGTCCGCAGTCGGACGATAAATGCCGCTAAAATCGGAGGTGTTGTTCATGGCAACTTTCTCCATCCTTCAAACGCCTTCTGATCCACAATGTTTCCGGGTTGGGGTTCCGCGACCGTTCCCTCAGAAACATAGCCGTAGCTGCTGTCGGTGCTCTCGATAAGCCCTCTTACGAGGGTGTACGCCTGCGAGGGCTGTCCGGCCAGTAGACCCTGTAGAGAGTACGGCTCGAATGTTTTCAATTCAGAGTGATAAGATTTCGTTATGTCCCTCAGGATGGCGTATTCGTCCGCTGTCGGCTTCACAATGTTCAAACCCATGTCCGCCGCCTTTCGGCGGTTGATGGTGTAATCGTGACTGCCGGAGTCAGAGCTGAGCAGCTGAATTATTTCCTCGCGGGTTTTCTCATCCTTCACCTGAGCTTTGATCAAATCCCCTGCCAGAGACCTAATTTGCCCACCGAGCCTGAAAATTTGGCCGAGCACAAGCGGGTGTATTTGCGTTGAGAGTTGATTCCACACCGTCGCCAGAGCCGTTGGGTCCGTCACGTCCTTCTTGACCTCTTCGATATAGCCCCTGACGGCTTCCGCACTGACCGGAATGCTAACAAGCTGCCCGGTTGGGGTCTGAATCTTCGGCGCAAGTGGATCGTTCGTGAGGCTCGGGTCAATTGGTCCCAAGGCCGCCTGCTTGGTCATGACAATCTTGTCCGCTCCAAGCGCCATGAGTGTTCCGGTGCTCATGGATTTCGTCGGGACAATGACTTCCAGGTCTTCGCAGAATGACCGAATGAGATTGATCAATCGCCATCCAGCCGACGTGTGGCCGCCATTCGTGTCGAGAATGAGAGAAAGTCTATGGGTCGGCCCAATGTCGTCGAGCAACGCTACAAACGGGGCCACGGCGTCCGCCGCAATCCCGGTTTCAAGACCGCCTCGCTCGCTATTTACGAGAGCCAGAACGCGGGTGTCTCGGTCTCTCTCGATACGCTCGTAGAGAGCCTTACGCGTACCATGATCCATGTCTTGCCGTGCATCCCCCTTGCCCAAGCGGCAGCAATGCCGATGGACGCCCCGAGCGGACCGGCTTGAATCACAGCCGAGATCAGGAGTCAATTTTCGTAAACTGCGTGGCGGGGCTAGCTATGTATATAGGTCCCCAAAAAAGCGCCTCGTGGCCTCCTGATCGAAAATGCCGAACTTGGGCCTGACTGAACACGGATGTGCTCGTAACCCGCCGCACAGCGGAACAAAATTGACGGCGCCCCGGGTAGAGAGGGCCCGTGGAAACACCAGAAACACACCATAGCGGCCTGCCCGCCAACTCGCGTGGACTCGCAAATGCGACGACGGCGCTTGGCACCAGCGCGCCCCGGCTCGCGGCGGCGGAGGTGGAGCAGTTGGTGTTCCGGCTATACGGATTGGCCTCCCGAGCCGAGCCACTAGCTGCCGAGCGAGACCAGAACTGCCTCGTCCATGCGGCGTCGGGCGAACGCTACGTCCTCAAGATCAGCAATCCGTCCGAACCGATGCCGATCGTCGATTTTCAGATCGCCGCGCTCGACCATGTTGCCGGTATCGCCCCGAGCCTGCCGTTGCCACGGGTGATTCGCACGGTAGCAGGGCGGGCACGCGAAGCCGTGCATTTGCCGGACGGCTCGCGCTGCACCATTCGGATGCTGACCTATGTTGACGGTCTTCAGGCCCGCGAGACCGCCAGGTCGGCCGCGCAGAGGCGCGCCATGGCCAGGTGCCTGGCAGAACTTGATACTGCCCTTGCCGGGTTCGTTCATCCCGCAGCGATGCACGACCTCTTGTGGAATGTGGCGACGGCGCACCGGCTCCGCGACAAGCTGGAGTTCATCGCAAATCCGGACCGCCGCGCAATCGCGGCACTCTTCATGGACCGGTTTCACAAAGGACGTGCTTCGCGGCTGCCGGCGCTTCGCGCCCAGGTCATCCACAATGATTACCATCTCTACAATGTGCTGGTCGCACCGGACGACCCTATTCGCGTGTGCGGCATCATCGACTTCGGCGACATGGTGTTGGCGCCACTGGTCGGAGAAGTCGCTACCGCGGCAAGCTATCATATGGAAAACGAAGAGGAGCCCTTCGCCGGAGCTTCGCAGTTCATCGGCGCCTATCATTCGTCACTGCCATTGACGGATGCGGAACAGGACGTCCTGCCGGACCTCGTCGCAACGCGTCACTTGATCACGCTGCTCATCTCGGAGTGGCGGGCGAGCCGCTACGCAGACAACCGCGAGTATATCATGCGCCACAACCCGTCCGCATGGCAGGCGCTCTCGCACATGGCCGATTGCACGCGCGATACGTGCCGCGAGCAGCTGCTCGCCAATCTCAAAAGTCCAGGAGATCCTGATGAGTAGCACTGTCGATATGAACATGGTGAACGCCTATATCCCGGGGCGGACCGAGCTTGCGCCGGAGACGGCGGCGATGATTGCCCGCCGCGACACGCTCCTCGGACCGGCCTACCGCCTCATGTACGAGGAGCCGCTGCACATCGTGCGCGGCGAGGGCGCGTGGCTGATCGATCCAAAGGGGCGCCGTTACCTTGACGCCTACAATAACGTCACTTCGCTCGGACACTGCCATCCTGCAGTCGCGGATGCCATTTGCCGGCAGGTGAAGACGCTCGCGACCAACACGCGCTATCTCCACGACACGATCTTGGAGCTTGCCGAACGCCTGCTCCGGACGGTCAAGGAGACCGGGCTCTCGCACCTGATGCTGACCTGCACCGGCAGCGAGGCGAATGATCTTGCCTACCGGATCGCCAAGGTGCGCACGGGCGGTACGGGCGTGATCGTCACCGAGACCGCCTATCACGGGATCACCGACTCCGTCTCGCAATTCTCCCCGTCGCTCGGTCCGACGGTCGACCTTGGCGTTCACGTCCGCACCGTCCCGGCGCCGAGCCTCTATCACGCGCAAGGCGATGATCTCGGTGCCCGCTTCACTCGGGACGTCGAGGCCGCCATCGCCGATCTCAAGCGGCATGGCCTCCGCCCCGCCGCGCTAATCGTTGATTCGGTCTTCACGAGCGACGGGATTCTGCCCGAGCCAGCGGGATTTCTCAAAGGCGCGGTCGAGGCCATCAGGCGCGCGGGAGGGCTGTTCATTGCCGACGAGGTCCAGCCCGGGTTCGGGCGAACCGGTGCCCATATGTGGGGGTTCCAGCGTCACGCTCTGGACCCGGACATCGTCACGATGGGCAAACCAATGGGCAACGGTCAGCCGATCGCCGGTTTGCTGGCGAGCCACGACGTTCTCTCCGATTTCGGGAAGTCTGCTCGTTATTTCAACACGTTCGCCGGCAACACCGTGTCCTGCACGGCGGCCGTCGCGGTGCTCGATACGATCGAGAAGGACCACCTGATGGCAAATGCGGCGCGCATCGGCACAATGTTGCGCGATGGAATTGCAGCGCTCGGGAAGAAGCACGAGGCGATCGGTGACGTTCGCGGCGTTGGACTGTTCGTCGCAGTTGAGTTGGTATCGGACCGAGCCACTCGCGTTCCGGACCGGGCCCTTACCAGCCGGATCGTCAATTCAATGCGCGACAAAGGCGTTCTGCTGAGTGCCTGCGCCAAGGGGCACAACGTGCTAAAGATCCGGCCGCCGCTGATCCTGACGGAGGAACAGGCCCGAATGGTCGTAGACGCTCTTGACCAGTCGCTCGAGGAGATGGAATCGGCCGAGCGCAAAGCCACGATCGGGGCGTGACCGGAACCCGATGACAGCAGCCGTTCCTCTGGACAGGATGGATCTTAAGATCCTGACGCATTTGCAGACGGCGGCTCGATGTTCAAATGTGGATCTTGCCGACGCGGTCGGACTGAGTCCCAGCCCGTGCCTCGTGCGTGTGAAGCGTCTTCAGGAAAGCGGTCTCATTCGCGGTTACAGCGCCGACCTCGTGCTCCAAAAGCTTGGGGAGTTCGTGATCGTATTTTCCGAGATCACGATCAGCAATCATCGCCGCCAGGACTTCCGCCTGTTTGAGGACACGGTAGCACAGTTCCGCGAAATCATCGAATGCTACAATGTCAGCGGCGGCTACGATTATCTAATGAAGATCGTCACGACCAGCGTTGGCCGCTTTCAGAAAATCATGGACGAGCTTTTGGCAAGCGACATCGGAATCGAGAAATTCTCGAGCCGGATCGTTCTTCGACGACCGATCGAGAGGCGCGAATATCCAATCGACCTTATCGTCGGAAAGCGCATCTAGCTTCGGACAGTTCGTCCGATCTGGGTTAAAGGGACCCGACCACCAGTTTCGATCCATCCACAAGCCGCGACAGGCGGAATGGAGAGGCCTCGACCGACGGCGTGTCGCCGGCGATCATCTCGGCCGCCAGGAAGCCGATGCCGGGGCCGAGGCCGAAGCCGTGGCCCGAACATCCCGCCGACAACACCAGGCCGCCGGCCTGGTCAACCGGCGATATGACGGGGACCGCGTCGGGCGTGCAGTCGACGAACGCACCCCAGCTGCTGTCAACTTCGATTTTGGCGAGCTGCGGGAAGGTAGTCCGCACATTGTCGACGACCTGACGCGCCAGCCACTCCATCGGCGGCGGGTCGAGCACCCGATTTTCCTCAAAGATGCGATCATTGTTCGTCAGCACTGATGAAAGCGAATCCGGACCGGAGAAGAAGGATTTGCCGATCCCAAGCTTCACCATCTTCAGCCGTTGCCGGAACTGGGGCATGAATTCGCGCGCGTAGCGGAGTCCCTGAGGCGTGATCTCAAGCGACGCCCGTCCGCTGATTGCGAGCGTGTAGCTGCCGTCGAGACGGCGCGTCATCGCAAAATCGGGGCAATAGAGAGCGCCGCCGACGTCGGCCGCGGGCCGGGTGCGCACCGCGGTTTGGCGGACGCTTGCCTGTGGAAAGCTGATGCCGTGCGGCCGAAGGAAGCGCGACGCCCAGGCGCCGGCGGCGCAGAGCACCGCGTTTGCCCGGATGAATCCTTTCTCGGTATGAACGCCAGTCACTCGGCCGTTCGCCAGATCGAGCGCTCGCGCGGCACACTGCTGGTGGATGGTGGCGCCAAGCTGCCTTGCCCCCCCGGCGATGCGGGGAGCAGCAATTGCAGGCTCGGCTTTTCCATCGTTGACCGAGTGGAGCCCCCCGATCCACTTCCGCCGGGTCTGCGGAATGAACTCGGAGGCCTCCGCTGCGGTGAGCATCCGGGTGTCAACGTCGAATTCCTTCGCGATCGCGCGCCAGTGCTCCCATTGCTCCAGCGCCGCCGAGTCATCGGTGGCATAGCGCAAGCCGCACCGGCGGAAGCCCGCATCCTGGCCGATCTCAGTCGCCAGCTGCTCCCACAATCGCATGGATTTGACCGCAAGCGACATCTCGCGACGGTCGCGGTTCTGAAGACGGCACCAGCCCCAGTTGCGGCTGGATTGTTCGCAGCCGACGTGACCCTTTTCGACGAGCGCGACCGAGAGTCCGCGCTTGGCCAGATAATAAGCGGCCGTCGAACCGACGATTCCACCGCCGACGATCACCACGTCGGCGCTCGCCGGCAGCCGCTCGTCGCTCGGGATGCGTTCAACTACAGGCGACATCTTCTAACCCCCGCTCAATTTTTCCTCGCCGGCGAGAATCCCACAATCGCCTTGGTCTCGAGGAACTCTTCGAGGCCGTACACGCCATATTCGCGGCCGTTGCCGGACCGTTTGTAGCCCCCGAACGGCGCATGGCCGTCCCAGGCAGGATAATTGATGTGGACCTGCCCCGATCGAATGCGTCTTGCGACCCGCCGAGCGCGCTCGAGATCGCCCGATTGGACGTGGGCGCCAAGCCCGTAGACCGTGTCGTTCGCGATTGCGATTGCCTCCTCCTCGGTGCTGTACGGAATGAGGCAGAGTACCGGCCCGAAAATCTCTTCCCGGGCGATTCGCATGTCCTGGTCGACCTCCGAGAAGATGGTCGGGCGGGCAAAGAAGCCGCGGTTGAGGCCCTTCGAGCGGCCCGGCCCGCCGCAGACCAGCTTGGCACCTTCGTCCATCCCTGCAAGGATCATGTCCTGCACGCGATCGAACTGTGCCCGGTTGGCGATCGGCCCCATCATCGTATCGGAGGTCCACGGATCGCCCACCACGATAGCGTTCGCAGCTTTGGCTGCGAGTTCCTCGACTTCGCCGAGCCGCTCGGCCGGAACCAGCATTCGCGTCGGCGCGCTGCATGACTGGCCGGCATTGCGCATGCCGGCCAATACGCCTTTGCCCACCGCAGTGCTGAAATCAGCATCGTCGAGCAGGATGTTCGGCGATTTGCCGCCGAGTTCCTGGACGACGCGCTTGACTGTTGGTGCAGCGGCTTGAACGACCAGCACGCCGGCCCGCGTCGAGCCCGTGATCGAGATCAGATCGACATCGGGATGGCTCGACAGCGCCGCTCCAACATCCTCGCCGGTGCCATTGACGAGATTGAAGACGCCGGCAGGGGCGCCCGCATCGTGAAGCACCTCGGCAAAGAGCAGGGCGCTGTAGGGCGAAAGCTCGCTCGGCTTGAGGACCACCGTGCAACCCGCGGCGATAGCCGGCGCAACCTTCGCCGTGATCTGATACAGCGGCCAGTTCCACGGCGTGATGAGGCCGCAGACCCCGATCGGTTCCTTCGCGATCGCGGTCGTGCCCTCGCAGTGGAGGAATTGATAGCGGCTGAGCACGTCCATTTGGACCCGGACATGTTCGATTGCGAACGGAACGTGCGATGCGCGGGCAAAGCTGACCGGCGCGCCCATTTCACTGACCAGCGCACGCACGAACTCTTCAGAGCGCGCGTCCATCAGGTCGCGGATCCGGCCGATGAGCGCGAGCCGGTCATCGGCCGAAGTGCGAGAGAACGTCTCGAACGCGCGCCGTGCCGCCGCGACGGCGGCATCGACGTCACTGCGGCTACCTGCGGCAACCTGGCCAACGACGCTTTCGGTGGCGGGATCGATGACCTCGAGGAGCGCCGCATTCGAGGCGGGGCGCCATGCCCCGTCAATATAGAAGCTGCGCGACCGGTCGTCGGCCATAAGGCGATTATCCTCGGCGAGTGCTTCGGTCACTGAACTAACTCCGCAAATGGTCTTCGGAGCGTAAAGCCTAGCCAGCGCTGGCCGTAGTCGCTCCCGTTTTAGCCGATCAGAAGCATAATTCCTGCTGCGAACGGATCGCGGCGGAAGCGATGATGCCGGTTCGGCAATCGAAAGGCCGAATTCCCCTAGGCGCTCAGCAACAATCTGCCGTGCCGCCCCCGCTTACAGTGAATTCTGTGCGGCTGGCCCAGCAGTTTGGCACATTCGTTGGACGGCAACGCTCGATAATCGACTCTCTCAAATCAGGATGGGAGTGACCTGATGATCCGTGCGCCTCGCTTTTTCGCATTCACCGTTGCCATGTTCTCGATTGCCGCGGCTTCTGCGGTCCACGCGCACGCCGTCTGGGTCGCAGAGCGAGCGGTCGGCTCGAGTGCGACCACCGGCGGAACGCTCACTGGCCTCGCCGTCACTTTTGGCGACGGATCGGAGGAATCCGATCCAATCAAGCGACAGAAGCTGATCACCAGCGTCGCTGGTTACGACAGCGACTACCGCCCGATACCAGCCACGTTGCACGTCGACGGGCCCCTGCTCCTTCTTGAAGGCGCCAAGCCGACCGCCGTCGAAACTGTCGCGGTCGACTATGGTGTGTGGAGCAAGACACCGGACGGTGAATGGCACAACGCCGGCAAGGACGAGGTCGCGAACGCACGAGAGAGCGAACACAATTACAAATATGCAGTGCACCTGAGCGGGCCCCTCACCAAGCGGCTGCCGCTGTTTCCGGACCAGATGATCCAGATCGTTCCGCTCGGGCCCATACCGCAGCAGATGGGCAAACCGCTGAAGGTTCGGGTCTATTTCAAAGGCAAGCCGCTCGCGGGAGCCTTGCTCCAGCCGGACGAGCCGACCGATCCGGACGATCCGGGCCTGAAGACCAGCCGCGACGGCACGGCGATCATGAAGGTACGCAATCAGGGGCTGAACGTGATGGTCGCGACATTCAACGCCCCCAGCGACCAGCCGAAGAAGTACAATCAGATGGAATATAAGGCGACCTTGTCGTTCGTCCTGCCCCACGCTGCCGAATGAGGCGAAGCGAACGATGGAGCATCAGCGGATGAGTGCGGCCCGAAACGCAACGCATGAGGGACATCGCGTCGGAGCCGTCGTCGATCTTCGCGCTTATGCCGCCGCGACGCCGCCGTCTGGCGACTGGGTGCAGGGACGCGCATCGCCGGCGTTCAGCGACGCTGCAGCGACCGTCGCGGCGCTGGCGCCTGTTGGTGAAGGCCATGTTGACATCTTGGCAGCCGACGAGTTCCTCTTAGTCATAGCCGGCCGGCTGGAAATCGACGCCCCTGCCGGACTCCTGGTGCTTGGGGCCTCTAAGAGCGGAGTCATTCCGGCGGGCACAGGTTTTAACTGGCGTGCCGCCGAGGGCACGCTGGTGATCATCGCCAGCGTTCCTGCGGCAATAGCGGGAGAGCCCGCCCGACCGGTGCCGATTGATGAAAGCGCGCCGCTGACGCCCTCGAACCCGCCGCTTGCTGAACTGCTGATCGGCTCGATCCCCGAGTGCAGGAATCATTCCGATTACCGCTCTGCCACAGGAGAATTCGTGTGCGGGACGTGGGATTCGACACCCTATCACCGGCGGCAAACATCCTACGCGCACATCGAGCTGATGCACCTCCTCGAGGGCCGGGTCAGCTTCTACGACGAGAAGGGTCGGGTCATGTTCAGCGCTGGCGACGCCCTGCTCTTTGTGCGCGGTGAGGGATGCGCCTGGCAGAGCGAAGTCCATGTGAAGAAGGTCTACGCGACGCACCGGCCCATCCGACCGATTGAGTAGCGACGGCGCTTTGAGCAGGCGCAAGGTACGGGAGGAACGAGAAGATGGCTGCAATGGGTTCGGCGGCGGCAGTGCCGTTCAATCGCGCTGCGACGGCTGAAGCGAAGTCCACGCCCGCCGCCCGCACGCGCCTTCAAAACATCGATGCGCTCCGCGGCCTGGTCATGCTTCTCATGCCGCTGGATCATATTCGCGAGACCTGGTTCGTCTATGTGCCGGTGAGCGATCCGGTCGATGCACGCACGACGCTCCCGGCCATCGTCATCGCTCGGCTCCTCGTCAGCCTGTGTGCGCCGGTGTTTGTTTTCCTTACCGGGCTCGGGGTGTTCCTCTTCCGACAGAATCATACGCTCGAGGAGACGACCGCCTATCTGGTGAAGCGGGGGCTCGTGCTGATGGCAATCGAGGTCCTCTACCTCTCTCCGATCTACTGGGGAATCGTACCGCAGCCGACGTTCTGGCTGCAGGTGATCTGGTGCATCGGCCTGTGCATGATCGTGCTTGCCGGCGCGATCCGGCTGCCGATGCCGGCAATGATCGCTTTGGGTTTGCTGATCGTCTGCGGGCACAATCTTCTCGATCCGATTCAACTGACGACGAACAACCCGCTGTTCCCGCTGTGGGCTGGATTGCACCAGCGTGCGGTGATTGACCTGCCGTTCGGCCTAGTGGCGAAGACGACCTACCCGGTCCTGCCCTGGATGGGCGTGATCATGCTTGGCTACGCCATCGGGCCGTGGTTTGCCCGCGACAGCGATCCTGCGCTTCGGCAGCGGCGGCTGATCTCGGCCGGCATAGGAATGCTGGTGGCATTCCTCCTCATTCGGGGCGTGAACCTCTATGGCGACAAGCCGTGGTTCACCGTCCCGGGCGACCCCGGCCGGACCTGGATGAGCTTCTTCTCGTTGACGAAATACCCGCCCTCGCTCCTGTTCCTGCTTCTGACGCTTGGAGTGGGAGCGATCCTGCTCGCGTTGTTCGAGCGGATGGGCGATTCTTGGACGATCAGGATACTGGCGGTCTTCGGCGGCGCCCCAATGTTCTTCTACATTTTCCACCTGACGCTGCTGCGCATCCTCTACCACAGCGCCTTTGCAATCTGGGGCCCGAACCACGGCCAGTATTTCGGCGTGGCGAACTATGGATGGGTGCTGGTCTGGTATTTCGCGCTGATCGTGCCGCTCTATGTTCCGACAGCCTGGTACTCGCGGCTGAAAAAGCGCCATCGCGACATCGAATGGCTGAAATATTTCTGAGCGCTCCAGCCATGCTTCACCGACCACAGGTCGTGGGGTTACGCGCTGATCATCTGGTTCAGGCGCTCGAGCTGTCTCGCGCTCTACAGTGGCCATACCGTCTGGAGGATTGGGCATTCGCCCATCGGCTGGGACGCGGATTTGCGGTTGAAGCCGATGGGCGGCTGATCGGGACCGCGCTCTGGTGGGCTTATGGGGATCGGTACGCGACCGCGGGCATGATCATCGTTGCCGCCGAAGCCCAGGGGCGAGGCATTGGCCGGGCGTTGATGGACGCGCTGCTTGCCGATGCGGCGGGACGAAACATCCTGCTGAATTCAACCGAGGAAGGACTGGCCCTTTACACGCGCCTTGGTTTCAAGGCCCGCGGTTACGTTCATCAGCACCAGGCGGTGCTCACGCAGGCGCCAAACAGCGAGAGGATGGAGTTCACCCGCGCCTTTCAGGCTCCGGATCGAAGCGTCATCTACGATCTCGATCGCGCGGCGAGCGGAATGGAGCGCCAAGCCCTCCTCGACGCGCTTCTGCCGATAGCTGAAACTCGAGTCATCGTGCGCGATGGTCGCATCGCGGGCTACGGCTGCATTCGAGAATGGGGGCGAGGGCTCGTGATCGGCCCCGTCGTGGCGGCAACCGAGGGGGACGCCCGAGCACTGATTGCGACGCTTGCCGCCTTTCACCTCGGCAGCTTTGTCCGCATCAATCTGCCAGCTGATACCGGTCTCTCGCCATGGCTGGAGAGCATCGGTCTGCCTCTGGTCTATCGGGAGGTGGCCATGGCCCTGGGAGACATTCCTGAAACCGGGCCCAATCCGACGCTGTTCGTTCAATCGAACCCATCGCTCGGCTGACATCGGGCATTTGTAAGGAAGTATTGGATGGTTGAGACCTTGCTCGAAAAACCAGCTCGGAACCACGGCGAAATGGTCACGCTCGAGGCGATCGAGACTCCCGCCCTGATTCTCGACGCGACGAAGCTTGACCGGAACATCGAGAGGCTGAGGCAGCGCCTGACTAATCTCGGGGTCCAGTTTCGCCCGCACGTAAAGACAGCGAAATCGATCGACGTGGCTCGCCGGCTCTTTGCGGAGGGCCGGGGACCGATCACGGTATCGACGCTCGCCGAAGCGGATTATTTTGCAGCTGCCGGGTTTAGCGACATCACATATGCAGTCGGCCTGTCACCGGACAAGATCGCGCGTGTTCGTGCCCTCGTCGGAGAGGGGGTGGATCTCGGGGTTCTGATTGACTCGGTGGAACAGGCCCAGGCTCTCGCCGAAGCTGCGCAAGGCGGCGGTCCGATGCCTGCCGTGCTGATAGAGATCGATTGCGACGGCCACCGCGGCGGACTTCTGCCCAATGATGCGGCCGTCGTTGAGATCGCCAGTATTCTTCGGCTAGCTGACATTGAGCTGCGCGGGGTGCTCACCCACGCCGGCGAATCCTACGCCTGTCGCAACGGCATTGGCCTCGCAGAGGCGGCGGA
>Ga0207640_10001089_pt1 | contig 15016 bp, 9 predicted proteins | sample KBSCornC42_FD_184300 | JGI IMG/M metagenome (GOLD analysis project Ga0207640, IMG submission 184300) | Corn rhizosphere microbial communities from Kellogg Biological Station, Michigan, USA - KBS Corn C4-2 (SPAdes) (version 2) | ecosystem: Host-associated > Plants > Roots > Rhizosphere > Soil ... | reverse complement strand
CGCCGTGCCACAGCGGGGAGATCGACGCCATCCCAACACGCCTTGTCAGCGGATGCGGGGTCAGCGTGGGCAGTCGTTGCGGTCATCGCTTGCGATCGGTGGGGTCGAAAATGATCTCGAAGTTGAAGGGTGCCAATCTTGGCTGCCGTCATTCCCGCGAAAGCGGGAACCCAGCGCCTTCATCGAACGGCAAGGCACTGGGTTCCGGATCGCCGCTGCGCGGCGTCCGGAATGACGAGCAAAAAACTGACGCCCGTAATCGGTGATACGTTCCAACTAATAACCCGCCGCCAATCCCGCCGAGCGATGCGGGTCGCTCGCGCCCTCAAGCAGGCCGGTCTTCGGGTTGACCAGAATAGATTCGAGCACGCCCAGGTGGCGTTCCTTGAGCGTGTAGCCCATCGCTTCCAGTTGCTGTTTCGATTCGGGTGTCAGCAGGCCCGGCCCGACGTACACGACGTCCGGGTACCACTGCATGTGGATGTGCGGCGCGTTGACGGCCTGCTGCATGTTCATGCCGAAGTCGACCACGTTGATGATGCTTTGCATCGTGGTCGAGATGATGGTGGCGCTGCCGGGGCTGCCGCTCAGCATGAACGGCTTGCCGTCCTTCAGCACGATGGTCGGGGTCATCGAACTCAACGGACGCTTGCCCGGCGCGACCTCATCGGCCTTGCCCTGCACGAGCCCGGCACCGTTGGATGCGCCGGGCTTGGCGGTGAAATCGTCCATCTCGTCGTTGAGATAGAAGCCGGTGTCGCCCGCGATCTGCTTGTTGCCGAACAGGAAGTTGATGGTGTAGGTGACGGCGACCGCGTTGCCGTTCTTGTCCATCACCGAATAATGCGTGGTGTTGTTGCCTTCGCTGGGCGGCAGGAAGCTCTTGATCTCGGACGAGGGCGTGGCCTTGTCCGGCTTGATCGTCGCGCGCAACGATGCAGCGTACGACGCCGACATCAGCTTCTGCATCGGGATCTTCACGAAATCCGGATCGCCGAGGTACGTGTTGCGGGTCGCGAAGGCGCGGCGCTCGGCTTCCGCGAAGTAGTGCACGAACGGAACCGAGGCATAGCCCCAGCCGGCGATCGGGTAGGGCTTCAGGATGTTCAGCGCCAGGCACATCGTGGTGCCGCCGGAACTGGGCGGTGGCGCGGAAATGATGGTGTAGCCGTGGTACTCGCACTGCAGCGGCTTCAGCCACTCCGCGTTGTAGGTGGCGAAATCCTTCATGCTGAGGATGCCGCCGTGGGTCTCGCTGGCTGTCACGACGGCCTTGGCAATCGAGCCCTTGTAGAACGCGTCGGTGCCGCCCTTGGCGATCTTCTCCAACGTGTTGGCCAGGTTCGTCTGTACCAGCCGGTCGCCGGCCTTCCACGGCTTGCCGCCGTGGCCGAACACCGCGGCGGATTCCGGGTATTTGTTGAGGGCTTCGAGGTCGTTGTTGATGATCTTTGCGTCGCCTTCTTCCAGCACGAAACCTTCGCGGGCCAGCTTGATCGCGGGCTGGATGACCTGCGCGACGCTCATCGTGCCGTACTTCTTGAGCGCGGTATCGAGGCCCATCACGGTGCCCGGCACGCCGACGCCAAGGTAGGTATCGGTGCTGCGGCCTTCGACCACGTTGCCCTGCGCATCGAGGAACATGTTCGGCGTGGCTTTCAGCGGTGCCTTCTCGCGGAAGTTCAGGAACAGGTTCTGGCCATCCTTCAGATGGATGGTCATGAAACCGCCGCCGCCGATGTTGCCGCAGCACGGTTGCGTCACCGCGAGCGCGTAGCCGACCGCGACCGCCGCATCGATCGCGTTGCCGCCTTGCTTCAGGATCTGCACGCCCGCATCGGTCGCATAGTGTTGATCCGAGACGACCATCGCGTGCCTGGCCAAGACCGGCTTGGCCTTCGCCAGCATCGCCTGGGTGGCGGCAGGTGCGTGGGAAAAATCGGGCGTGGCGGGGCGCGTCTCGCGCGCGACGGCGACGGTAGTGCATGCCGCGATCGCGAGTGCCAGCGCGGTGCGGCGCAGCGCAGCGCTCGCGCGGGCAGATCGAACGGAAGAACGCCGCGCCGTGTCAGGCTGGAACATCACTTTTACCCTCTTGGTTATCGAATCGAAAATAATCGCGGGCCACAGGCGGCACCAATGAAAAATGCGGCACGTGGCATAACCGGAGATTGTGGACGGCGCGGGAACGCCGTGCACGCAATGGTCTGTTGCGAAGGGACGGTCTGATCAATTTTCTGTTTCATTATTCCGGAGAGAATTTTGGTTATGCTCGTCATCCCGGACGCCACGCAGCGGCGATCCGGGACCCAGTGGCTTGCTTGAACGGATCAAAGACGCTGGGTCCCGGATATCGCTTCGCGATTCCGGGATGACGAGTAAATTCAAAACTTCCTTCGCTTACGCCCCCCAGAACCCCGAAGATGGTGGCGAAAGCAAACCATCCTTCAATTTCACGCCGTCGGCATGATCGTTTTCCAGCCACAGTGGTCCATCCAGATCGATGAACTCCGCTTCGCGTGCGATCTCCAGCGCCGGCGCGATGCCGAGCGACGAACCGACCATGCAACCGACCATGATGCGGAAGCCTTGCTCACGCGCGGCGCGCAGCAGGCGCCACGCTTCGGTGAGGCCGCCGGTTTTGTCGAGCTTGATGTTGATCGCCTGGTAGCGCTCGAGCAGCCGCGGCAGGTCGGCGCTGGTGTGGCAGGATTCGTCGGCGCAGATCGGGATGCGGCTCGCGAAACCCAGCAGGTCGGTGTCGGCCACCGCCGGCAACGGTTGCTCGATCAGGTTCACGCCAACACGTTCCAGCGTCGGCATGAGTTCGCCGAGGAGGTCGAGCGTCCAGCTTTCGTTGGGGTCGACGATCAGATGTGACTTGGGTGCGGCGCGGCGCACGGCTTCGATGCGCGCGCCCGGATCGTCGGCATCGACCTTGATCTTGATGAGCTTCGCATCCGCGATGCGCGCCGCTGCTTGCTCCATCGCTTGCGGCGTGTCGAGACTGACCGTAAGCGCGGTCACGATCGGTTCGTGCGATGGCCGCGCCAACTGCGTCCACACGGGCACGCCGGTGAGTTTCGCTTCCAGGTCCCACAATGCCGCATCGAGTGCATTGCGCGCCGCGCCGGGATGCAGGCGCGCCTGCAATTCGTCGCGGCCCATGCCGGCGCACAATTCCTGGCACAGTGCTTCCATTTCATCCAGCACCGACGCGATGGATTCGCCGTAGCGCGGGTAGGGAACGGACTCGCCGCGTCCCATGCGATCGCCTTGCGCAAGTTCAACCGTCACCACCTCCGCGGCGTGGCGGACGCCGCGCGAAATGCGGAACGGCGAGTGCAGCGGCAGGCTGCGGTGCCGGATATTCAGTCGGCGCAGCATGCAAGCAGGTTGTCGACGATGGCTTCGACACCCATGCTGACCGGGTCGAGACAGGGCAGGTCGAGCTGGCCGCTGATCTTCCGGCACTCGGCGAGCGCTTCGCCTGCGCCGAGGTTCGACGTGTTGAGCGCGACGCCAACGGCCTTGACGTTCGGATTGGTCAGGCGCGCGGCGGCGAGGTTGGTTTCAAGGCACAGCTTGAGGTCGGGCATCGGGTAATCCGGCAATCCGCGCATGTGCTTGCGGCCCGCCTCGTGGCACAACACCAGCGCATCGGCCTGTGCGCCGTGCAGCAGGCCCAGCGACACGCCGGCATACGAGGGATGGAACAGCGAACCCTGGCCTTCGATGAGGTCCCAGCCGCCGTCGTCGCGCGCGGGCGAAAGCCATTCGGCGCCGCCGGAAATGAAATCCGCGACCACGGAATCGATGGGGATGCCGCCGCCCGCGACGAAGATGCCGGTCTGGCCGGTGGCGCGGAAATCCGCCGAAAGGCCGCGCTTGCGCATGCCGCGTTCCAGCGCGAGCGTGGTGTACATCTTGCCGACCGAGCAATCGGTGCCGACCGTCAGGAGGCGCCTGCCCGCGCGCTTGTGGCCATCGCCCACCGGGATCTTGCGGTTGAACTCGCGCGCATCGAACAGCGTGCGGCCGTTGCGCTTCGCCGCCGCGACGATGCCGGGGTTGTCGCGCAGCTTCTGGTGCAGGCCGGCGATCACGTTGAGGCCCGCATCCAGCGCGGCGATGATGTCGGTGACGGTCTCCGGCGCCATCACGCCGCCGGCATTCGCGTTGCCGACCACCATGGTGTCGGCGCCCGCGGCTTTCGCTTCCGCGAAGCCGAGGTCGGTCAGCCCGAGCGTGTAGCGGCAGTCCGGGTGCCGGTGCTGGCCCACGCACCATTGGGGACGCCAGTAGGCAAGGCCCCTTGCGGTCTTGATCGACAGTTCGTCGGCGGCCTTGCCGAGGTACAGCAGGTAGGGCGGCCCCCAGTGGCCTGAACTGGCCGCTCCGGCCTGATCGGACATGACGTCTTTCCTTCGGATATCCATGGCGTTGCTCGGAATGCCCGCAAAAGGTTACTCGTCGCCGTGCGCCGCCTGCCAATGAAAAGACGGCTACATGGCATAACTAAGGGTTGTAAGTTGTCCGGGCCGTCCCCGGGATGTGCAGGCGGCCGGATTACGGGGTGCCCGCCGCGGATGCGGCCGGCTGGACGACCGGGTAGCCACGCTGGCGCATGATCCGCAGCACCTTGTCCACCGGCAGCGCCTCGATCCGATGATGGTCGCGGCCGGTGGTGGTTTCGGCATGGAACAGCGAATTGAGGATGGCTTCCTCGGTCGCCTCGATCGCGGCCATGAACAGCGGCGACATGTCGTCGTTGCGCACGACCGTCATCTCCTGCAGTGGCGTTTTCGATTCGTACGCAACGCGCACGTCCTTGCTGGTCGAGAATGCGATCGCGTAATCGCCGCTGCCGTTGGACTCGATGCCGCCGGTCTTGCCCAGGCCGAGGATGGCGCGCTTGGCGAGCCGTTCCAGGTTGCGCGAACCCAGCGGTGCATCGGTCGCCACCACGATCATGCAGGAGCCGTCGGGCGAATCGTTCAACGTGTCGCTGAGGTAATACTTGTGCAGCAGCTTGCCGACCGGCACGCCGTCGATGTCGAGCACGCCGCCGAAATTGGTCTGCACCAGCACGCCCACGGTGTAACCGCCCAACGACGCGGGCAGCTTGCGCGACGACGTTCCGATGCCGCCCTTGAAGCCGAATGCGACGGTGCCCGTGCCCGCGCCGACATCGCCTTGCGCCAGCGGCCCACTTTTCGCCGACTTGATGGCATCGAGCACGTCGGCCTTGGTGACGTGGCGGCCGCGGATATCGTTGAGGTAACCGTCGTTGGTTTCGCCGACCACCGGGTTCACCGACATGACGTCGGCGTTCGCCGGAAAGGAAAAGGTATAGTCGATCAGCGCGTCCGCCGCGGTCGGCACGCTCAAGGTATTGGTCAGCACGATCGGCGTTTCGATGTTGCCGAGTTCGGCGATCTGCGTGGTGCCGGTCAACTTGCCGAAACCATTGCCGACGTAAACCGCGGCGGGCACCTTGTCCTGGAAGATGTTGCCCGCGTACGGCAGGATCGCCGTCACGCCGGTGCGCACGTCGTCGCCTTGCACCAGCGTTTTCTGGCCGACCAGCACGCCGGGTACGTCGGTGATCGCGTTCCACTCACCCGGTTGCAGCACGCCGATGCGGATCCCGTAGTCGCGCAGGTTCGCGTGTTGCGCATGCGCCGGCAGGCAGGCCAGCAGCAGGACGATGACGGCGGCGAGGCGTAGAAACATGGTGTGTTCCCGTTGGCGTGAACGGAAAGTCTAACGGCCACCCATACTTTCGGCCTGGGCCTTTGCGCCGGGTCCGTGCGATGATTCGGCAAAGCTGGGCGGGAACATGACATGCGTCTGCGCTACATCGAACTCTTCCATGCCGTGCTGACCACCGGCAGCCTGACCGGGGCGGCGAAGCTGTTGAACATTTCGCAGCCTGCCGCCAGCAAGGCGCTGCAGCACGCCGAGGACAAGCTCGGCTTTGCACTGTTCAGCCGCGTGCGCGGGCGCCTGCAGCCGACGCCGCAGGCGATGCTGCTGCGCGACCGCATCGAAAAAATCATCCAGGACGTGCACGAGCTGCAGCGGCTGACCACCAACATGGGCCAGCCGGGCAGCAGCCCGTTGCGGATCACCTGCACGCCGACGCTGGCGCAGGTCTTGCTGCCTGCCGCGATCGTATTGCTGCGCAAGGCTTTCCCCGACGCGATCATCGAATTGTCCACGCAGCATTCGGCGGCGATGTGCGAATCGCTGACGCTGCGCGAAACCGACATCGGCCTGACCTTGCAGGACACCGGGCACCAGAACCTGCGGCAAAAAGTGTTGTGCCGCGGACAGGTGATGGTGATCGCGCCGCCGGAATGGTGGCCGGAAGCGGAACTGGCGCTGCCGTTGCCGGTCGGCGCACTGGCCGGCCAACCCATGATCGGCATCACGGTTCGCGATGCGCTGGGCAGTATGCTGCAAAGCCATCTGGCGCAGGTCGAGCCCGCGCCGCGCACCGCGGTTTCGGTGCAAACGTACCAACTGGCGCAATCGCTGGTTGCCAAGGGAGAGGGGCTTGCACTGGTCGATCCTTTCACGGCGCGTTGTGGAGGCACACACAACGTGCAGCGGCGCCCGCTGCGGCCGCAGCTCGATGTCGTGTTGTACGCGATGCATCGCCCCGACAGCCCGCTGAATCCGGTGCAGAAGCGTTTCCTCGACCTCGTCAAACAGCTCGCACAGCGGATGTTGGCGGGCGGGTGAGGGTGTTTTTGATCCGGGCGCGACCACAACTGCAAGTTATGCCTTGTGCCCGCTTTTTCATTGGCAATACTTGAGCGTTTGTGGCTACGCTCGACAAGCAAGGGGATATCTGATGTTCGTTACAAGCAACGGATCCGCTGCATCGTGCGGCGGCCGAAAACGCGGAGGGACTGCAATGAATAGGCGTGCCAGGCAAATCGTTCCGACCCTGCTGGCAGCATCGGTGCTGCTGGCGTTGACTGGCACGGCCACGGCGCAGGGCACGCAAGCCGCGAGCGGCACGGATCAGGAATCCGCGAAGCCGACGGCAAAGGCCAACCAACCCGCGACCTTGTCGACCGTGGTGGTAACGGGCACGCGCGTGCTTGGCCGTACCTTGAAGGATTCATTGCAGCCGGTCGACGTGGTATCCGGCGAAACGCTTCGGCAGACCGGCGCGTTCGACTTCGGCACCGCGCTGTCGCGCGCGATCCCGTCGCTGAACTTCCCGATGTCGCCGGCCTCGGACCTCGAAGCCTTCCAGCGTCCGTTCCAGTTGCGCAGCATGCCGCCGGACGAAGTATTGGTACTGGTCGACGGCAAACGCTGGCATCCGGGCGCGCTGGTGATGACCCTCGCGAATATCGGCGTGGGCTCGCAGGGCTACGACCTCAATACGATACCGTTGTCAGCGGTCGATCACATCGAGGTGCTGCGCGACGGCGCTTCCGCCCAATACGGCTCCGATGCGATCGCGGGTGTGGTCAACGTGATCCTGAAAAAGGGCGCGAAAGGCGGCAACGTCACCGCCACCGTCGGGCAGTACGCCGCGGGCGATGGCAGGACATGGCGCGGGGCCGGCAATTTCGGCGTGGCGCTCGGCGACAAGGGCTGGATGCGCTTCAGCCTGGAGGATGGCGGCCAGGACGAAACCAATCGTGCCGAACCGGATGTCAGGGCCGGCCTCACGCAGTACGGCACGCTGTTCCACTACGGCGTCGTGCCGTTCAAGGATTCCAACGCACTGATCAACGGGCAATACGACATAACGCCCAACGTGCAGTTCTACGCGTACGGACATTTCGGGCGGCGTGAAGGCACGCCGTACGACTTTTACCGCTACGGACTCAATACGACTCATCCGAAAAGTCCATGGCTGGCCATCAGCCCTTATCCGGACGGGTTCCTTCCGCACGAGCGCGGTGTCTCGACCGACAATGCCCTGGTCGCCGGGTTGCGGGGAGCGATCGACGGCTGGAATTGGGACGTCAGTGCGAATACTGGCGGCAACCGCGTTTCCTATGCGACGGAAAACACCACCAACTTCGCGATGCTGGCGGACCTCGGCACCAGCCCGACCGAGTTCCACGACGGCATCCTGCGCGCGAAGCAGCAAACTTTCGACATCGACATCTCCAAGCCGCTGGACGTGAGCTGGTTGTCGCATCCATTGAACGTGGCGTTCGGTACGCAGTGGCTGCGGCAGAGCTACAGCGTGGCGCCCGGCGACTTGGGTTCCTACTACATCAGCACGACGCACGCCGATGCGACCGGCGGCGCGCAGGGCTTTGCCGGCTGGTCGCCGGCTGACGCGATTTCGGTTTCGCGCCACAGCCTGGCCGAATACGTGCAGTTGGAATCGAACCTTACCGACGCCTTCGACATGTCGTTGTCGGCGCGCCATTCGAATTACTCGGACTTCGGCAGCAATACTTCGTACGCGCTGTCGGGCCGCTACGAGTTCAGCAAGGCGTTTGCGTTGCGCGGCACGATTTCAACCGGATTCCGCGCGCCGACGCTGGGCCAGGAACATTACTTTGAAACCTCGTCGACCTCGTTCGGCGCGGGCAACAACCTGGGCTTGCCGGAAGGCATCTACCTGCGTGGCATCGTGCCCTCGACCATGCCGCTGGCCGCGCTCCTGGGCGGCGAACCGTTGAAGCCGGAGAAGGCCAGGAATTACACCATCGGCGCGGTGTGGACGCCCAACAATGCCTTCACCACGACGCTCGACCTCTACCAGGTCACGGTCGACAACCGCATTGCACTGTCCAGCACCATTCCGCTGACGACATCCTCGGTGCTGGCCTACCTCGCGAGCAATGGTGTCACGAATCCGGGCTACAGCGGCTTCAACTATTTCACCAATGCGGGGACGGTGCGTTCGCAGGGCATCGACCTGGTCATGACGTACCGTTCCGACTTCGGCAATGCGGGCAGCCTGATGACCACGCTCAGCGCCGATTACCACAAGAACAAGGTCACGAAGGTCGAGCCGAACCCTGCAATCCTCGATTCGCTCGGCGTCAATTTCCAGCGCCTCAACCGCAACGCGATCAAGGGGCTGATGGCCGACGCGGCGCCGCGCAGCAAGCTGGTCCTGGACGAGCGCTACGACGTGGGCAACTGGGAATTCGGCGGCACGCTGACCCGTTACGGTTCGGTCACCAGTTACAGTTCCACCAGCTACCTCTTCGATCAGGTCTATTCGCCCGAGTGGGTGCTGGACCTCAACGCGAACTACTTCCTGGACAACTGGACCTTCACGCTGGGGGGCGACAACGTGCTCAACAATTATCCGGACAGGACCCGCGTTGGCCAGAACACGAATGGCGTATTCCCGTATTCGCAGCTCTCGCCGTTCGGATTCAGCGGCGCGTATTTCTACACCAAGATCACGTATCGTTGGTAGATGCAGTCATTGCATGTGGCGGGCCGCGCAGCCGCGCGGCTCGCGCGACGAAGAGGGGTTCAATGAAATCGTTCCGCAGTTTGCTTCCGGTTGCCGCGATGGCATTCACCGCGGCCGCTTTCGCGGCCAGCGCGCCGGTTCCGGGCTTTCCGCCTGCGCTGCAGTCCGCCGACCTGGTGCTGCGCGACGCGACCATCGCGACGCTCGACCCGTTGCAGCCAGAAGCACAGGCGCTCGCGATCCGTGATGGCAGGATCCTGGCCGTCGGCGGCGACGAATCGATTTCGCGTTACATCGGCAAGCAGACGAAGGTACTGGACCTGCATGGCGCGTTCGTGACACCGGGTTTCATCGAGGGCCACGGCCATTTGCTGGATACCGGCGAATCGCTGATGCAGATCAACGTCGGCAAGGCGAAGAACTGGGATGGCGTGGTGGCGATGGTGAAAGCCGCGGCCGCCAAAGCCAAACCCGGCGAATGGATCGTTGGCTTCGGCTGGCTGGAAAGCAAATGGGATCGCGCGCCGCAGCCGAACCTGGATGGCCTGCCGCTGCCGACAAGCTTGAACGCAGCCTCGTCGAACAATCCCGTGCTGCTGACGACCGCCAGTTACCACGGTCTCTATGCCAACGCGCTCGCGCTGAAGCAGGCCGGCATCACCGACAAGACGCCCGATCCGGTGGGCGGCACGATCGTGCGCGATGCGCAAGGCCACGCGATCGGCATGCTGAAGGACACCGCGGCTGATCCCGTGTATGCCGCGTACAAGAAATATCTGGATCACCTGCCACCCGCCGAGCAGCAGGCGCGTCGCGAGAAGGCGCTCAAGCTCGCGGTGCAGAACGAGATCAGCAAGGGCATCACCAGTTTCGTCGACCAGGGCGAAAGCTTCGAAACCATCGATTGGCTGAAGCAGCAGGTTGCGAAAGGGGTTGCGGACGGAAGCTTCCCGTTGCGCCTTTACGTCAATGTCGGCGTGCTGGATGTCGCCAGCCTCGACAAGAATCTCGCTAAGTACAAGACCATCGGTTACGCCGACAATCATTTCACGGTGCGTGGCGTGGGCGAAGATGTTTCCGATGGCGCCCTGGGCACCCGCAGCGCGTGGTTCCTGAAGCCGTACAGTGATGCGCCGAACATCACCGGCAAGAACGTCACGCCGATGAGCGATCTCGCGCAGATCGCCCGCATCGCGGCGCGCGACGGTTTCCAGGTTTCCATCCACGCGATCGGCGACCGCGCCAATCGCGAAGTGCTGGACATGTACCAGAAGATCTTCGAGGAAGACCCGGCCGCGCATGCACTGCGCTGGCGCATCGAGCACGCGCAGCATCTGAATCCTGCCGACATCCCGCGCTTCGCCGAGATGGGTGTGATCGCTTCGATGCAGTCCATCCATACCTGTTCCGATGCGCCCATGGTGGTACCGCGGCTCGGCGAGCAGCGCGCGAAAGAGGGCGCGTATGTCTGGAAGAAGTTGATCGACAGCAGCGCGATCGTTCTGGACGGCACCGACACGCCGGTCGAGGACACCAACCCCATCCCGGTGTTCTATTGCGGCGTCACCCGCGCGTACGACCATGGCAGGAAGACGTTCTTCCCGGCCGAGGCCAAGACGCCGATGCAGGAACTGAAGTCCTACACCTGGAACAACGCCTATGCGATTTTCGAGGATCACGAGCTGGGCTCGCTCACGCCCGGCAAGCTGGCCGACATCGACGTGTTTTCCGGCGACCTTTTGACGATGCCGGCGAATGACATCCTGCGCACGCGGGTGCTGTACACCATCATTGGCGGCAAGGTCGTCTACACGCGTCCGGGCGCGGACAAGTGGCGCAAGGGCGAGCAGTTCGAAGCGATGCCCGAGTTCGATCACGCCGAGTGATCACTCTTCCTTCTCCCTTCGGGAGAAGGGGCGGAACGCCGCTTTTCCTTTTGTGCGAAGCGCCGTATGAGGGTTCGGTCGAGCGAATAGAAAAACCATGTGCGAACCGGTGCCCCTTCTCTCGAACGTACCCTCACCCGCCCTTCGGGCACCCTCTCCCGGAGGGAGAGGGGTTGTGGCAGCCGGACTGGGGCGATAAGCGATGCATGTACTCGTTCTTGGTGGCGGCGTGATCGGCGTGAGCAGCGCGTGGTATCTGTCGCGTGCGGGCTTCGATGTGACGGTCGTGGATCGCGAACCCGGCCCCGCGCTGGAAACCAGTTTCGCGAACGCCGGGCAGATCTCGCCCGGTTACGCGGCGCCGTGGGCGGCGCCCGGCGTGCCGCTGAAGGCATTGAAGTGGTTGTTTTCGCGTGACGCGCCGTTGGTGATCAAGCCCGGGCTCGATTCGCGCCAATACATTTGGTTGCTGCAGATGCTGCGCAACTGCACGGCGAAACGTTACGCGATCAACAAGGCACGCATGCTGCGGCTGGCGCGCTACAGCGCGGAATGCCTCGACGAACTCGCAGACGAACTCGGCATCGATTACGAAGCCCGCAAGCTCGGCACGCTGCAACTGTTCCGCACGCAAGCGCAACTGGATGCCGCTGGCGGCGATATCGCGGTGCTTGATCAATACGGCGTGCCGTACGAACTGCTCGATCGCGCGGGCATCGTGAACGTCGAACCCGCGCTGGCGGAAGTCGCGGATCAGTTCACCGGGGCGCTGCGGTTGCCCGAGGACCAGACCGGCGATTGCGCATTGTTCACGCGCCGGCTGGCCGAGCGCGCGAAGGCGGCGGGCGTCGAATTCCGTTTTGGTGCAACAGTGGAAACGATCGAAGCTTCCGGGGATCGAATCATTCGTGCGCGCGTCGATGGCGAAGTCGTGCGCGCGGACAAATACGTGCTGGCATTGGGCAGCTACACGCCGCGGTTGCTGGCGCCGCTGGGCATCCGGCTTCCGGTGTATCCGCTCAAGGGCTATTCGCTGACCGTGCCCATCACCAATGCGGCAAGGGCGCCTGTATCCACGGTGCTCGACGAAACGTACAAGATCGCGGTGACGCGCTTCGACCAGCGCATCCGCGTTGGTGGCACCGCGGGTGTGTGCGGCTTCGATTTGTCAAAATCCGCGCGGCGTCGCGTGTTGCTGGAAAAAGTCGTCGCCGATTTGTACCCGCAAGGGGGCGATGCGAAGCAGGGAGAATTCTGGGCGGGCTTGCGGCCGGCGACGCCGGATGGCACGCCCGTGGTGGGCGGCACGCATTACAAGAACCTTTTCCTCAACACCGGCCACGGCACGCTGGGCTGGACGATGGCGTGCGGTTCCGGGCGCTACCTCGCCGACCTGATGGCCGGTGCTATGCCGCACATCAGCAGCGAGGGACTGGATATTTCGCGCTATCAGCGGCGCGAGCGGATGCCGCAGGAACCGCACACCGCCGCGAACGGATTTGCCGTCTCGCGCTGATGACCGCGCAATCATTTTTCCGTGGCGCCGCGCTCGATCTTTCCGACCAGGTTGTAGAGGATGCGCAAGTCCTCGGCGTCCAGCGTGTCGCCGCCGCTGCCACGGAAATGATCATGGAACGCGCGCACTGCGGCCTTCGGATCGTCCATCGAATAACCGATGACCGTCAGCGCCGTCCAAGGGTTGAAGCCTGGCGGCGGGGTGAGACCTTCGAAGCCTGGATCGGGCCACAGGCCGAAACCGTTTGCGGCCAGCGTCGCCCATGGGAACAGCGGGCCCGGGTCATCCTTGCGTGAGGGCGCCATGTCCTCGTGGCCGATGATCTGCGCACGCGGTATGTGCCAGCGTGCGGTGATGTTGGTCAGCAAACGGATCAGGCTGTCGATTTGCGCGGACGGGAAAGGCACGTGGCCGTTGTTGTCGATTTCGATGCCGATGGATGCCGAATTGACATCGGTGATGGTGCCCCAGCGTCCGCCGCCCGCGTGCCACGCGCGATCGACGTCGCTCACCAGTTGGTAAATGTGGCCGTCGCGACCGATCAGGTAATGCGCGCTGACCGGACCATCGCTGTTCGTGGTGCGCAAGGTGTCGAGCGACTGCGCGGCCGAATCCTGGTCGGTGAAATGCAGCACGATCAACTGCGGTTTGCGGATGTCGTGGTTCTTCGACGGCACCCATGTTGCAATGGGATTGCGCGGCGGCAGTTGAGCGCAGGCGGCCATCAGCATCAGCGTTCCACAAATCATCAGCAAGGCAACAGTACGGAATGCGCTGCCACGGGCCGCCTCAAATTTCCGTTCGCCCCGAGCGTAGCGCCGAAGGCGCGAAGTCGAAGGGCAAAAAAGCCTTCGTGATCCGCGTGTTTCGACTTCGCGGAGCTGCGCTCCGCTACGCTCAACACGAACGGCTTCGATTTGGCGACGATTCCCGCTCACTCCGCCAGCACTCCCGCATCGCGCAGCCGCTGCCGCAGTCGATCCAGCTTGTCGCCATAGCGCGCGCTGCGCGCGGTATCACGGCGGATCGGTTGCCGCACCTGCGCCGCGCTGGGCAGGCTCTGTACCGTGCGCGCCGTCTTGTGGAAATCGATGCACGCGGGATCGAAAGGCAGGCCGCAGAAGTCCAGCAGGCGGCGAACTTCGGTTTCCGGATCGGCGACCAGCGATTCGTATTGCAAATCCATCACGCGATCCGGATATTTTTCGAGCCAGAACCGCGTGAGGCGCAGGAAGTCGATGCAGTAATCGGCCAGTTCGTCCATGCTGCAGGCGAAGCCGCTGTTTTCGCTGAAGCACTGGCGGAAGCAGCCGAGGCAGGTTTCCACCGGGTCGCGTCGGACAATGATCGCGCGCGCGGCCGGCATCATCGCCAGCGCCGCGCCCACCAGATACCAGTTGACGAGGCTCTTGTCGGTGAAGCGCGGCTTGCGTTCGCGCCAGCGTGAGGTGCGCGCGAGATAGTCGCGGCCGAGGCGCAGCCAGTCCTCCGCGCTGGCATCCGGCACCCACAGCGGGAATGCCGAATTGGAGCGGGCCGAATGGCGGCGCGCAGTTTCCTCATCAATGATGTGCGTCATGTCCTTGATTTCATTCGCACCCTCGACTTCGGGATGCGAAGCGAGGATCTGCTCGACCAACGTCGAGCCGGAGCGCGGGATGCTGACGATCAGGATGGCTTCGCGTCCAAGCCGTGGATCGAGCGGCGCCGGCTGGTCTTTCGCAAACACGTCCGCGATCGCCGCGACGCGTCGGCGCTCGCCCGCGGCATCCCACTTCACCCGCTGGCGGCGCGAGGCATTGGCGCGCGCGAACACCTCGTACGCCTGCGGGTGTTCGTCCTGGTTTTCCAGCGCCTTGGCATAACTGAAAGCCAGCAATTCATAATCGCGACCCGCCAGTCCGGGGCGCGCCAACGCGCGCTGCATGCGTGCCGCGTCGGCGGCATCGAAGCGAACGGTGTTGAGATTGGACAGGCCGAACCAGCCTTCGGCATTGCCGGGATCGCGACGCACCACTTCGCGGTATCCGGCAACCGCGGCGTTGATCTGGCCGAGGCTGGCCTGCACCCGTGCCAGCGACAATCGCGCCGAAATGTGCGCGGGATCCAGTTCGATCGCGCGACGCAACGCCGCAACGGAATCCTGCGACAGTGCATGCCGCCCAAGCGCCTCGCCCAGGTTGAACCACGCCA
>Ga0207640_10001080_pt1 | contig 15115 bp, 14 predicted proteins | sample KBSCornC42_FD_184300 | JGI IMG/M metagenome (GOLD analysis project Ga0207640, IMG submission 184300) | Corn rhizosphere microbial communities from Kellogg Biological Station, Michigan, USA - KBS Corn C4-2 (SPAdes) (version 2) | ecosystem: Host-associated > Plants > Roots > Rhizosphere > Soil ... | reverse complement strand
TCTCGACCTGGCCGCCAAGCTGATCGCGGGCGCCTCGCCGGAAGCGCAACGACTCAACTCGATGCGCCACGTTTCGGAACTGATCGCGAAAGCCCGTTCGGCCACGCACGCCTGAAAGTCAGGACCCTTCTCCCCGCGGGAAAGGGAAAAGGAATGCGCGTCGCCCCATCACCTTCGGAGGAACCTCGCTTACACGCCCCGTAGGCAACCGCCGACCATGTCAAGCGGTATGCGCTGCTGCCGCCCTCTCCACTTCCCGGTCAATCTGTTTCCACCCGATGGAGGAAATGGACATGGCCCATCTCGCAGGCGGAGACCGCGGTTTCACCCTGACGGAATTGCTGATCACGCTGGCCATCGCCGGAATCCTGGCGATGATCGGCGCGCCGGCCATGAGCCACCTGTTGGCGCGCACGCAAAGTGCCACCGCGGAAGCATTGGTCGCCGGCAACCTGCGGCATGCGCGCACGGCGGCGATCATGAGCAACACCCGCGTCCTGATGTGCCCGAGTACCGATGGACATCACTGCCGACCCGACGATGACTGGCAGCACGGCTGGATACTCGCGCGAGATGCCGATCACGATGGGCAACCCGACGCCGATGCGCCGATCATCACTTCGCAAGCTGCCATGCATGCAGGAACCCGAATCGTCACGAGCATCGGTCGCGAAAGGGTCGTGTTTCATCCGAACGGGAGCGCGGCCGGAAGCAATACGCGCTTCACGATCTGCCATGCGCGCGAACGCACCGGCAAGGCGGTGATCGTTGCCAACTCCGGACGCGTACGGCTGGCGAACGCGGACGCCGCGCACCTGCAGACGTGTCTCGCGGGGCTTCAGTGAGGGCAGGCCGCGGAGGACTCCGGAGGCCGCAAGAATTTTTCTGGCGTCATTCCGGCGAAAGCCGGAATCCAATTTGATTTGTGAAGCAAAGAAGCCGTATCCAGGGCTCCGCCGGGATGACTGCAAACCCGAACTGTCGCAGGACGCTTGCCGGAAACATCACGGCCGTCCGAGATACTTGTAATACGCGACGCCGCAATCGTGGAACGCGTGCTCGTTGCGCGTACCGATGCGTTCGATGACCACGCCCGAGTTGCTGGCCTGTACGCCATCTTGCGCGGCGCTGTCGTGCAACGCGATGTATCCGGCCTCATCGAGATCCACCGCGCCCGCCAAGGCATCGTGGAAGCGCATGGCACGTGCCGCCTCGCGCCAGCCGGGCGCCACCCGCGCCGGAATCGCCTCGGCCGCGTCACCGCTGCCGTAACCCAGCACCAGCAAATCGTGCCCGTCCAGTTCGACATCGTGCGTGGCGGCATCGTCCAGGCCCGCGGCGAGCCACGCCGGCAGCGCGGCGGTGTAGAGGTTGCCGAATTCCATCATCGCATCGGAACCTGTTTGCAAGCTGGCCTCCACCACACGCTCGTAAGCAGCGCTCTTGCGAAAAACCTTGAGTAACGCCGACGCGGCCGGATACGCATCCGCAGGCAGCGCATCGCCCTCGCACCCGTCGATGCCATGTTGCCACTCGTGCATCACGCCATCGCGCGACACGCCCGCTTCCGCGCAATAATCGTCCAGTTCCCGCGCCGCGTCGCCGTCGCCCCGCGCCGCGTCGTGGCCCAGTGCCGCCAGATACGCCATCGCCCAGGCGTTGCGCGGCATGCGGTGATACGGCCGGTGCATGAACGTGACGGCCAATCCACGCAGGTACGCCGTGCGTGGACCGCCACGCCGCACGAACATTGCATCCAGCGCGCGCAGCGTCGCATCGGTGTAGCAGTCGGTCGAATACTTGCCGTTGAAGACCGGCAGGTCGCTCAAATGTCCGTGCATGCCGGGGGTCTGGCCTGCGAAGCGCAGGAACGGCTTGCGGAAATCGAGCCCGCGATATTCGGATGCGCTGCCCGCCATCGCGAGATCCAGTTCCAGCAAACGCGGAGACGCTTCCAGCAGCATCGCCACGGCACCGGCGCCCTGGGTCGGCTCTCCGCTGCTGCCGCGCGCGTACTCGGCAATGTCGGCGCTCACCACGATCGCCTGGCGATCGCGGCCATCGCAGGCGAGGTAACGCAACCCGCCCTTCAGCGCATACACGCCACCGAGGCAGGCGTGCTTGAATTCCGGTACCTCGCAATCGCGCGCCAGCGTCGGCCTGCGCTCCGCCACCAGCGCGGCATCCACCAGCCCGCGCACGATCACCGCGCCCGCCGCATTGTCGATGCTGGATTCGGTGCCGAGCGCGAGATAGCCGACGCGTTGCGGATCGATGTCGTATTGCGCGATCAGCCGCAACACCGCGTTCGCCGCCAGCGTGTAGACATTCTGGTCGGAACCCGGCATCCGGAACGCGTGGCCCACCACCGCGCGCGTCTTGGCCGGATCGTTGCCCGTCCATTCGCACCAGCGTTCCAGATCGACCCGGAACGGAGGCATATAGACGGCCATTCCGCTGATGCCGACCGGCGGATTCGATGCAAACGGAACTGGAGCCACGGGGATTCCTGCGTCTGGACACGAAACGCGCGAGTATGCGGGAGAACCGCGTCCATGTGACGTCAACGACGTCGCAAACAAAAAAGGCCGACGCAATGCGTCGGCCTTGTGTACTGGCGCCCGAACTTGGACTCGAACCAAGGACCCCCAGATTAACAGTCTAGTGCTCTAACCAGCTGAGCTATTCGGGCAAGTTTTCAGGTTATAGCTTCGCATCCATCCATGGAGCGCACTCCAGTCGGCATCCCTGCCTCCTCCTCGCATTCGTCGCGACAGTCCACTGGACTGTCGCAAACGCCGAACGCTCGACCAGCTGAGCTATTCGGGCAGCGAGCCGCGCATTATCGTTGCAGCGTTTACCGCTGTCAAAAGAGCAGCCGCCGCACGCCTCGGGCGAGGTGGCCTCCACGAAGCCGAAGCAACCACACGCAGCCGCGCGCCGGGAGACGCAGCGATCATGGACGATCGCACAACTCAAGAATTGGGAATCAGCAACACCTGCCCCACCTGGATGCCGCCGCCCGCCTGGATCTTGCTGGAATTCACCGAACGCAAGGAACCCGTGCTGACGCCGTATTGGCGGGCGATTCCGGACAGCGTTTCGCCACGCGAAACCTTGTGCATGTCCTGGAACGGATCATTTGAACCCGGCGCCTTGCCGACGGAAGCCAATTGCGGCGGGTCCGCGCTGACCGCCTTGGCGCCCTTCGCCGTGTCAGCGGCGGTGGCAACTTCGGTCGCGGCACTGGCGGTCAGGCGCAGACGCTTGTTGCGCTCCATCGCGAACCACGTGCCCGGCGGTGGCGTGGTTTCGAAATACTGCTGGACGCCTGTGAGGATGCCTTGGGCCAATCGCTGGCGATCCTTGCTGCTGTCGAGGCGTTTTTCATCCTGGCGGCTGCTGATGAAGGCCGTTTCGACCAGGATCGAGGGCACGTCCGGCGAGCGCAGCACCACGAAATTCGCACCTTGCACCGTGTTGCGGTACAGCGGACCGATCTTGCCCAGCGCGGCAAGCACGTCGCCGCCGACTTCGCCCGCCGCGTGCATGCTGGCACCCTGCGACAGATCGAGCAGCACCGAGGCAAGCATGTGGCTCTTGTCGTCCAGCGACACGCCGCCGATGAGGTCGGACGCGTTTTCGCTCTTCGCCAGCCACTTGCCGGCTTCGCTCTGCTTGCCGTGGGTGGATAGCACCCACACCGAGGCGCCGCGCGCATCGCAGTAGTCAGGGCAAGAGTTGGCGTGGATCGACACGAACAGGTCGGCCTTGTGTTCGCGCGCGATCTGGAAACGCTGCTTGAGCGGCACGAAATAATCGCCGCTGCGGGTCAGCACCGCGTGCATCCCGGGCTGCGCATCGATCAACTTGGCCAGGTCCCTGGCGATCTCCAGGGTCACGATCTTTTCCAGCGTGCCGCCCTTGCCCCGCGCACCGGGATCATCGCCGCCATGGCCCGCATCGACCGCGATCACCACCGGGCGCGGCTTGCCTTCCGCGATATCGCTGTCGATGGTCTTGACGATCTTCGAGGGCTTGTTGTCGGGCGTGCCGAGTTCCACCACCAGCCGGTAGCCGTACTGGGCGGTGGGGTTCAACAGGAAACTTTTGGGATGCGCCGCCTTGTCGAGGTCGAGCACGATGCGCGCCTTGCCCTGGAAGCGGCCGATGCGCATGTCCTTCACCGCGCCCTTGCCGGGCTTGGCGCCGACGCCGTTGCCGAAGACACCGTTGTCCAGGTCCAGCACCACCCGGTCGGGGTTGCTCAACTGGAACAGCCGATAGTCCACCGGGCCGGACAATTCGAAGATCACGCGCGTCGAATCGGGGCCACCCCAAATCCGCACCGCCTTGACGGTACTGGACGCGCTTGCGGACGCCGCGGGCGCGCCTGCCGCGCAGGCCAGCGCCCCGCAGGCGAACAAGAAAAACGACAGCAGTGGACGCAGGCTCCCCCTCATGGGGATGAATTCAACCGCAAGCCGGGCCCGATTGCAAGTATTTTTTCCTTTGTTATCCGATGGCTGCGACAGTTTTATCGAGGTCGGTTGATGAAGTTGCGCCAAGTGCCGGTTATTTTCCGACCCGACCCGCCGCGGCTTCGATGCCGCAGATCCAGTGGCTACCGCGTGGGGAGGCAACGCTGAGGCAGGCACTGCGCCCCTGCCCTTCATGCTCCAGCGTGATTTCCAGGTCGGGCCTCGGCAAGGCGCCACGACCGCGTTCGGGCCATTCGACCAGCACGATCGTCTCCGGCGCGTCCAGTTCGTCCAGGCCCAACCATTCCAGTTCGCCCGCGCTGGCGATCCGGTACAGGTCGAGATGGAACGCGTCGCGGCCATTCACCATGTAGCGTTCCAGCAGGCTGTAGGTCGGACTTTTGACCCGTTCGCCCACGCCCATCGCCTGCAGCAACGCGCGCGCAAGGGTCGTCTTGCCGGCGCCGAGTTCACCGCGCAGGTACACCACGCCGCCCTCCAGCAGCGCCGGCGCCAGGCTCTGCGCCAGCACGATCGTCGCGGCCTCGTTCGGCAACGCCATCGCAAAGGTTTGAACGGACTCAGGCACGGCCATTCACCAACGCACGCAGGTACGGGAAAAGATCGGACGCCAGCAAGCCGCGTTCGCCCGCGCGCGCGGCCAGATCGCCCGCGCGGGCATGCAGGCCGACACCGAGGCAGGCCGCATCCCAGGCACCAAGACCCTGCGCGAGCAATCCCGCGATCACGCCGGTGAGCACGTCGCCCATGCCGCCGGAGGCCATGCCGGGATTGCCCCACGGACACACGGTCATCTGGCCATCGGGTCCGGCAATCAGGCTTCCCGCGCCCTTAAGCACCACCACCGCGCGATATTTTTGCGCAAGCGCGCGGGCTGCCTTGAATCGATCGGCCTGGATTTCCGCAGTGGCGATTCCCAGCAGACGCGCGGCTTCACCCGGATGCGGTGTCAACACGCACGCCGAGGGCAGCGCGCGCGGCGCCGCCGCCGCAAGCATATTCAACCCGTCGGCATCCAGGACCAACGGTTTGCCGGCGTCCAGTGCGGCATTCCACAGGCCACGGCCCCATTCGTCCTGACCCAGTCCCGGTCCGACCGCGAGCACGCTCGCGCGCGCCAGCAAAGGCTCCAGGTTGCGCGGCACGTGCACGCCCTGCGGCATCAATTCCGGACGCGCGGAAAGGATCGCGCCGACATTGGCTTCGCGGGTGGCGATGCTGACCAGACCTGCGCCGACGCGCGCCGCGGCCTCGCCGCACAGGCGCGCTGCGCCACCGGCACCCAGGTCGCCGCCGATCGCCAGCACATGACCTTGGCGGCCCTTGTGGTTGTCGCGTGGACGCGGCGGCAACGCGCGCGGCGCAAGCAGGGTGGCGTCTGGCTGGGCCTGCGCGTATGCATGCGCGGGAATTTCCAGGGTGGCAAGACTGCGTTCGCCACACTGGTCGGCGCCCTGGGCCGTGAACAACCCGCGCTTCCAGCCGACGAAACATACGGTTGCCGCCGCACGCACGCAGGGATCGAACGCAACCCCCGTGTCGGAATCCAGTCCGCTTGGCACGTCCAATGCCAGCACGGGACGCGACTGCGCGTTCAACGCCGCGATCAGTTTCGCCGCGTCGCCGGACGGTGCGCGATTCAGGCCGGACCCGAACAGCGCATCCACGTACACATCGGCATCCGGCAGCGACGCGGACGCGTGCACCACTTGCCCGCCTTCGCGCACGCAAAGTTCACGCGCGAGCGCGGCATCACCCGTCGAATGTTCACCCGTGGCGATGACGTGCGCCCGCATGCCCGCCATGCACGCCAACGCCGCCAGCAGAAACCCGTCCCCGCCGTTGTTGCCGGGGCCGCAGACGACGCACAACGTCTGCGCCTGCGGCCAGCGGCGGCGCAATACATCGAGTGCCGCATGCGCCGCGCGTTCCATCAATTCGATGCCGGCCATGCCTCCGGCGATGGCGGCCTGGTCGAGCGCGCGCACCTGGGCGGTGGCGTAGAGGGCGGTCTGCGGATCGGGGCTCGGCATCGCATGATCCTACAATGCGCTCATGCAAACGGGCAGTGAACCCATCGTCGGCGATATCGATTTCGCCGCACTCGCGAAACGCATCAAGGTGTGGGGCGCGGAACTCGGCTTCGCCAAGGTAGGGATCACTGGCGTCGATTTGCGCGAGGACGAAGCGCGCCTGCAGGAATGGTTGCGCCAGGGCCACCACGGCACGATGGATTACATGCAGCGCCATGGCACCAGGCGCAGCCGTCCTCAGGAGTTGCAACCCGGCACCGTGCGGGTGATTTCCGTGCGCATGAATTACCTGCCGGCCGGCGTGGACGCGACCGCGGCATGGCGCACGCTGGGCGACGGCGAACGTGCCTACATTTCGCGTTACGCGTTGGGCCGCGACTATCACAAGCTGATCCGCAACCGCCTGCAGAAACTCGCGGACCGCATCGCGAGCGAAACCGGCCCGTTCGGCTACCGCGCCTTCACCGATTCAGCGCCGGTGCTGGAGAAGGCGCTGGCGCGCAACGCGGGGCTCGGCTGGATAGGCAAGCACACGCTGGCGCTGGACCGCGACGCGGGTTCATGGTTTTTCCTGGGCGAGCTTTACACCGACCTGCCGCTGCCGGTCGATGCGCCTTCCAGCGCGCATTGCGGCACCTGCACCCGCTGCATCGACGTATGTCCGACGCAAGCCATCACCGGCCCGTACCAGCTCGATGCGCGCCGCTGCATTTCCTACCTCACCATCGAATCGAAGGAAGCGATTCCCGAGGAACTGCGTCCGCTGATGGGCAACCGCGTGTTCGGCTGCGACGATTGCCAGTTGGTGTGTCCGTGGAACAAATTCGCGCAACCCACGCACGAGGAAGATTTCGCGCCACGCCACGGGCTGGACCGCGCGAAGCTGGCCGAACTGTTCGCATGGACCGAAGCCGAATTCCTGAAACGTACCGAAGGCATGCCGATCCGCCGCGCGGGTTACGAAGGTTTTTCGCGCAACGTCGCGGTGGCGCTCGGCAACGCGCCGCATGCATCCGAAGTGATGGAAGCGCTGAAGGCGCGTGCCGGCGACCCGTCGCCGCTGGTGCGCGAGCACGTGGCGTGGGCGCTGGCGCAACAAACCGCAAAAGCAGACGCGGCATGAGCCAGGAACCGGATCTCGCGACACTGCCGCATCTGCCAAGGGGAACGGCTCACCCGGCGGAGCACGATCTGGCAGCGCGCGGACGGTGACGGGAAGATCGTGTTCCATCAGGGCACCGTCGTGGCACCGACAGGCCAAGCGCAAGGGCGCGGGGAAAGCCCTGCTGCGTTGCCGGCCGTCCCTGGCCTAGTAGTTTGAAGCAAGAGCATGCAATTTGCTTCGTGCTGCCACGCACACAGACCAAATCGGCAGGACTGCTGCCGATTTGAACTCCGCAGGCGACCCGAAGGGCGAGCCACATGGATGTGGCGAGTCATGTGCGCCAACCGGGGCCCCTCGAACGCGGCGAGCGGACGATGGAAAAGTCCGAAGGATGGCCCGCAGACTGAATCGGCAGGATTGCCGATTTGAATGCCGCAGGCGGCCCGAAGGGCGAGTCACACGGATGTGGCGAGTCATGCGGGCCAGTTCGCCGCAGGTACACGGATGTGCCTTCGGCGAACCCCGGCATCCGCTCGCGAACCCGCAGCCCATGGATGGACGAAGGGCGTGTTCGCGGGGTGTCCCTTCTTTACTCCGGCATCCTGCCCTCCGCCCTTCGGGCCGGCTTCGCCGTTCTCGCGCGTTCCAGACGCGCGAGTGGGCCACCTTTCTTTGGCCACGCAAAGAAAGGTGGCACGCCCGCATGGGATGCGGGCGGGGAAAGACATGGACGTCGAATTTGCAAAGTCGAGCGAGGGCGCGAACCCTCACCCGCCCTTCGGGCACCCTCTCCCGATGGGAGAGGGAAAAGGCGCAGCGTCAGGCGGCCGCCATCTGCTTGGGAATCGAGGTATTGGTGCGCACGATGCGGTTGTCGGCATCGACATAAACGAGCTGCGGCTTGTGCAGCACGGCTTCGGCCTCGGTCAGCGACACGAACGCGGCGATGATGATCAGGTCGCCCGGCTGCGCGCGGTGCGCGGCGCTGCCGTTCACCGAGATGATGCCGCTGCCTTCTTCGGCGCGCAGCGCGTAGGTGACGAAGCGCTCGCCATTGTTGACGTTCCACGCGTGGATCTGCTCGTACTCGCGCATGCCGGCGGCATCCAGCAGGTTGCCGTCGATCGCGATGGACCCTTCGTAGTGCAATTCCGCGTGGGTCACGGTCGCACGATGGATCTTTCCCTTGAGCATGTTCAGTTGCATGGCTTCCTCCGGCGCGAAGAGTGCCGTGATCGTCCATTATAACGGCTGAACTGATGGCTTGCTGCGCCGCACAAAGCGCCCTGCACGCCCTTCGGACAGAGCGGTCACGCTGGTGTTGTGGCGCGTTCAGCCTCGCACAGAACGAGAATCCGCAACGAGTGTCCTTAGCCTATGGATACTCAGGAGTAACCCAACATGCAGACCCAAGACGTGGCGCTCAGCCGCCAATTCGTGGATGAAAGCATCGGCATACGAAGCTATGCCCTCCATGTCGCCGACCTCGCCGCAACGTTGGCGCGCAACGGCGGCGCCCCTCCCCAGCGGCCACTGTCCCGTGAACAGATCGAACGCGCCATTGAAGTCAACGGTGTCGAAACCCGCATGGTGATGGAGGCGCTGATTTCGCGTCTCGAACATTTGCTGCGCGAAGGCAAGCTGCCCAAGGATGCTGCGGTGCCGCTCTGGTAACGCCCAACCCTTTTATTATTCGAACGCCAGGTTGTCGATCAGGCGGGTGCTGCCGAGTCTGGCCGCGACCAGCGCGATGAGGCCGCTGCGCTCGTCCCCCGCGGGAACGGCAAGGTCCTCGGCGCGCCGCACCACGGCGTAGTCCGGCTGGAAACCCGCGCGCTCCAGCCTCCGCACCGCGGCACCTTCGACGGCCTGCAAGGCGTGGCCCTCGGCGAACGAATCGCGCATCCACTGCAGGGTCGCGTGCAGTTCCGGTGCGCGTACGCGCTGGTGGGCATCGAGGTAGCGGTTGCGCGAGGACAAGGCCAGACCGTCCTCGTCGCGGACGATGGGCCCCGCAACGACTTCAAGCGGATACGCCAGCTCACGCACCAGCCGCCGCACCACCAGCAATTGCTGCCAATCCTTCTGCCCGAACACCGCCACGTCGGGTTCGACCATCGCAAACAGCTTCGCGACGACCGTGGCGACGCCATCGAAATGTCCTGGTCGATGCGCGCCTTCCAGCGTGTCGCCGACGTCGGGTACGTGGATGCGCATGGCGTGTTCGGGACCGAACGGGTACATCACTTCGACGGACGGCGCGAACAACAAGTCGCAGTTGTGTTCGACCAGCCCCACGCTGTCTTCCGCCAGGGTGCGCGGGTAGCGCGTGAAGTCCTCGCTGGGTCCGAACTGGGTCGGGTTGACGAAGACGCTCGCGACTACACGGTCGGCGTAGCGTCGCGCCAGGTCAACCAGCGAGAAATGTCCGGCATGCAGGTTGCCCATGGTCGGGACGAAACCGACCCGTTGGCCCTCTTGCTTCCACGCCCGGATGCAGGCGCGCAGCGCGCGTAAATCCCCAACGGTACGCATATTGCCTCAACCCGCGATTTGTTCCGGCCCCGGAAAGCGTCCCGCCCGGACGTCTTCCGCATACGCCGCGAAGGCTTCCCGCACCGATCCGCGCCCGGCAAGGAAATCCTTGCTGAACTTCGGGCGCCGGCCGGGTGTCAGGCCCAACAGGTCGTAGCACACCAGCACTTGCCCGTCGCATTCCACGCCCGCTCCGATGCCGATGGTGGGAATCGGCAACGCGCGGGTGATCTCGCCCGCCAGCGCGGCCGGCATGGATTCCAGCACCAGCAGTTCGGCGCCCGCGTGCGCGACCGCCTGGGCCTGGTCGCGCAAGCGGGCGGCAGAGTCGTCGGACTTGCCCTGCATCCGGTAGCCGCCCATCTTGTGCACCGACTGCGGGGTCAGGCCGAGATGCGCGCAGACCGGCACGTCATGGCTCGCCAGCGTCGCAATCACCTCGCAGACCCAATCGGAACCGCCTTCCAGCTTCACCATCGCCGCGCCGCCCTCGGCCATCAGCCGCGCCGACGCCGCCAGCGCGGTGGCCGGATCGCGGAACTGCATGAACGGCAAATCGACGATCTGCAACGTGGAGGAGAGCCCCCGCGCAACCAGCGAACCGTGATACACCATCTGGTCCAGCGTCACCGGAACGGTGCTGGTTTGCCCCTGGACCACGTTGCCCAGCGAATCGCCCACCAGCGCGACATCGACACCAACGGCTTCCATGTGGGTGGCGAAGCTGGCGTCGTAGCACGTCAGCACCACGATCTTCTCGCCGCGCGCTTTCATCGCGCGCAGGCCGGGAACCGTGACCGGTTTGCGCTTGGGTGCGTCGGCAGGCTGGACGTACATGCGCGCGCTCCTGGAAACGTCGCATTATCACCGCGCAGCGGCGCACGGCCAAGCGGCGTTCACATCCCTCGCAAATCCTTCATCCGGAACCCGCTCGCGAACAGTGCACCCGCATACGCCGCACCGCCCGCGCACACCAGCACCGCGAGTTTCCAGATGCGCGTGACGATGCGTTCGTGGGTCCATTGTTGCCATGGCCACAGCCACAGGCCAACGCCGACGACGATCACCAGCGCCGCGCAGGCCAGGCCCATCCGCAGCCAGTGACGGCTCCAACCGGGCTGGCGCTGGTACACGCCGGCGCGTCGCAGATAACCCCACAGCAGCGCAACCTGCAGGTAATTGGAGATGGAACTCGCGATCGCCATGCCCAGGTGCAAGCCCGGCACCCGCGCGATGCCTTCCAGCCACGGCAGTTGCTTCAGGCCCGCCGGCGCCCACAATTCGAACAACAGCGCGATCAACGCGAAGTTCGCGATCATGTTCACGACCAGCGCGATCACCCCGGCGCGAACCGGCGTTTTCGTGTCCTGGCGCGAATAGAACGCCGGCAGCAGCGTGCGCGTCAGTGCGATCGCGGGCACGCCCGCGCCCATGCCCATGATCGCGATCGCGGTCATGTGGCTGTCGAACGCGTTGAAGTGTCCGTTCTGGAAGAACGCCGCGACCAGCGGCTCGGCCAGCAACAGCAGGCCGCACATCGCGGGCAGCGAGATCAGCAGCGTGGTGCGCAAGCCCCAGTCCAGCGAACGCGAAAAGCCTTCGCGGTCGGCACTCACGTGATGGCGCGACAGCGCCGGCAGGATCACGGTCCCCAACGCGACACCGAACACGCCCAGCGGCAATTCGAGGAAACGCGTGGCCTGATACAGCCAGGTCTGCGAACCCGTGATCAGCAGCGACGCGACCACGGTATCCAGCAACAGGTTGATCTGCGCCACCGACGAACCGAACAGGGTCGGCAGCATCAAGCGCATGATTTTCCGTACCTGCGGATGACTCCAGCCCCAACGCGGCAACGCCAGCAGGTTCAGCCGCCGCACCGCCGGCAGCAGGAACAGCAATTGCAGGATGCCCGCGGCCAGAACCGCCCAGCCCAGCGCCTCGATCGGCACTGCGAGGTAGCGCGAACCCCACAGCGCGCCCGCGATCAGGCACAGGTTGAGGATCACCGGCGCCAACGCCGGCAACGCGAACTTGTGGAAACTGTTGAGGATGCCGCCGCACAGCGCAGTCAACGACACGAATAAAAGGTACGGAAACGTCAGCCGCAACAGCTTGATGGTGAGGTCGAACTTGTGCGGCTGGTCGAGCGCTCCGGGCGCGAAGCCCGTGGCCACCTGCGGCGCGAAGATCAGCCCCAGCGCCACCACCAGCAACAGCACGCCACCGAGGGTGCCGGTCACCCGCGCAGCCAGGTCCTTCAGTTGCGCGTGGCTGCCGGTTTCCTTGACCTCGGTAAACACCGGCACGAACGCGGTCGAGAAAGAACCCTCCGCGAACAGCCGGCGCATGAAGTTGGGGATGCGGAACGCGATCACGAACGCATCGGTCGCCGCGCCCACACCGAACACGTGGGTGATCGAAATATCGCGCACCAACCCCAGCACGCGCGAGATCATGGTCATGCTGCTGAACGAGAACACCCCGCGCAGCAGGCTGGGACTCGATTGCGACCTCATGCGGCGCGGCTCCCGAGCCGGCCCATCGCCCGCGCCGGCCCCACGAACCCTTTGACTCCAGGCATCGATCCCCGCATACTAGCCGGCTTGATTTTGTCAGAATCCTTTGGAGTCACCCCGTGGCCAACATCCAGTCCGCCAAGAAACGCGCCCGCCAAGCCGAGGCGCATCGCATGCGCAACGCCAGCCAGCGTTCGATGCTGCGCTCGTCGATCCGCAAGGTGCTGAAGGCCATCGAGGCCAAGGACAAGGCCAGCGCCGAGGCCGCCTACAAGGCCGCCGAACCGGTGCTGGATCGCTACGCCAGCCGTGGCTTGATCCACAAGAACAAGGCCGCGCGCCACAAGAGCCGCCTCGCCGCGCACATCCAGGCGATCGGCTGAGCCATCGCTGCAAGCAGTTCCGAAAAAGCCGGCGCCAGCCGGCTTTTTCTTTGGCGTGAAGCAACCCGCAACGCTGCGCTCCGCGTGAAGCGCAAAAGCCATCCCCCTCAATCCCCCTTCCTGCGGAAGGGGGAAGCAAAACTCACCCCCTTCCGCAGGAAGGGGGTCGCGCCGAAGGCGCGGGGGGATGTTCGGCCGGCAACACCCGTGATGATTATCCGCCGGCATCATCGTGCTCTAGGCTTCCGCCTTGCGTTCGTCGAAAAACCGTTGCGCCGCGAGGCAAACCTCGCGCGTGCCAAGACGCTCTGCCGCGGAGACCGCGAACCAGGGCGCCTGCCAATCCAGCCGTTGGATGATGTCGCGCGCATTTGCATCGCGTTCCTCGGGTGCCCACAGGTCGATCTTGTTCAGCAGCAGCCAACGCGGGCGTTGCAGCAGCTCCGGGTCGTGGCGCTGCAGTTCGCCCTCGATGATCCGGACCTGCTCGACCGGATCGGCGCCATCCAGCGGTGCGACGTCGACCAGATGCAGCAACAGGCTGGTGCGCGAAACGTGCTTCAGGAACTGGATGCCGAGGCCGGCGCCTTCGGCCGCGCCTTCGATCAGGCCGGGAATGTCGGCGACCACGAAACCCTGAGACGGCCCCACGCTCACCACGCCAAGGTGCGGCTGCAGTGTCGTGAACGGGTAATCCGCGACGCGTGGCGTCGCTGCCGACACCGCACGGATGAAGGTGCTCTTGCCGGCGTTCGGAAAGCCCAGCAGGCCGACGTCGGCCAGCACCTTCAATTCCAGCTTCAGCTCGCGTTCCTCACCCGGCGTGCCGGGGGTGAAGCGGCGCGGCGCACGGTTGGTGGAACTCTTGAAATGGATGTTGCCCAAGCCGCCCTTGCCGCCCTGCGCGACCAGCAGCTTTTCGCCATGCGTGGTCAGGTCGCCTATCAATTCATCGGTATCGAGGTTGAAGACGGACGTACCGACCGGCACGCGAATCGTGGTGTCCTCGCCGCCGCGACCGTACATGTCGCTGCCCATGCCGTTCTGGCCGCGTTGCGCCTTGAACTGGCGCTGGTGACGGAAATCGATCAGCGTGTTCAAGCCTTCGTCCGCGACCAGCCACACGCTGCCGCCGACGCCGCCGTCGCCCCCGTTGGGGCCGCCGAACGGGATGAACTTCTCGCGCCGGAAGCTGGCGCAACCGTCCCCGCCGTTGCCGGCCTGCACCTTGATGATGGCTTCGTCGACGAATTTCATGAGGCGGGAATCGGGAATGGAGAATCGGGAATCGGAAAATCCGGCACATGGTACGGGATCGCTTGCTTCAACGATTCCCCATTCACAATTCTCGACTCCCGTACAAACGAAAAGCCCCGCGCGTGGCGGGGCCTTCCGGATTCAATGTGACGCGCGGTCAACCCGCAACCACATTCACCGTGCGGCGGCTCTTCGGACCCTTGACCGAAAACTCCACCTTGCCATCGACCAGTGCGAACAGCGTGTGATCACGGCCGAGGCCGACGCCGACACCCGGGTGGAACTGGGTGCCGCGCTGGCGCACGATGATGTTGCCGGCTTCGACGGCCTGGCCGCCGTACAGCTTGACGCCGAGGTATTTCGGGTTGGAGTCGCGGCCGTTGCGCGAGGAACCTACGCCCTTTTTGTGTGCCATGGCGGCTTCTCCTTACTTGCTGCCACCGGCGATGCCGGTGATCTCGATTTCGGTGTAGTGCTGCCGGTGGCCCATCTGCTTGCGATGGTGCTTGCGGCGGCGGAATTTCACGATGCGCACCTTGTCGGCGCGGCCGTGGTTGCGCACCTTGGCGGTGACGCTCGCGCCTGCGACGGTCGGCGCACCCACGGTGACGCCTTCGCCTTCGCCTATCAGTAAAACCTGGTCGAAGGTAACCGCGGCATCGGGTTCAGCATCCAGTTTCTCGATGCGCAGGACGGCACCCTGCTCGACGCGGTACTGGCGACCGCCGGTAAGAATGACTGCGTACATGGTGTCGGACTCTCTGGTTTTGTCGTTATTCTG
>Ga0207640_10001078_pt1 | contig 15115 bp, 15 predicted proteins | sample KBSCornC42_FD_184300 | JGI IMG/M metagenome (GOLD analysis project Ga0207640, IMG submission 184300) | Corn rhizosphere microbial communities from Kellogg Biological Station, Michigan, USA - KBS Corn C4-2 (SPAdes) (version 2) | ecosystem: Host-associated > Plants > Roots > Rhizosphere > Soil ... | reverse complement strand
GCAGGCAGGCATCCCGGGCCGACAAGCCCAAGGTCGACATGCAACGTCCCCGCGGCCGAGAAGGTGTGCGGAACCGCGCCGGTCACACTCGCTTGCCTCAGGCCAAGGGAAACGTGCGCCTGGAATCCCTGACTCCAAAGGGCACGGAAGGCTAAACCCTGCCCTCACCCGCCCAAAGCAGGCTTGTCCTTGCCATTCCGCCCCTCATCCGCGAAAGCGCCCGCGAGGTAGAATGAAAATGGCGACGAACTGGACTCCTGAAAGCTGGCGCGGACACGAAGCCCGGCAGCTTCCGCATTATCCTGACCCCCAGGCGCTTGCCGCAGCGGAGGGTGAGCTGCGCCGGTATCCGCCACTCGTTTTTGCCGGCGAAGCGCGCGCGCTGACCGCCGAGCTGGCGGAAGTCGCCAATGGCCGCGCTTTTCTGCTTCAGGGCGGTGATTGCGCTGAGAGTTTCGCCGAATTCCACCCCAACAATATCCGCGACACATTCCGCGTGCTCCTGCAGATGGCGGTGGTGCTGACCTATGCGTCGAAGCTGCCGGTGGTGAAGGTCGGCCGCATGGCCGGACAGTTCGCCAAGCCGCGCTCGGCCGACATGGAAGAAATCGATGGCGTCTCGCTGCCCTCTTATCGCGGCGACAATGTCAACGACATCGCTTTCACGCCCGAATCGCGCCGGCCCGACCCCGATCGCATGGTCAAGGCCTATAGCCAGTCGGCAGCGACGCTGAATCTGCTGCGCGCCTTCGCGCAGGGCGGCTATGCCAATCTCCAGCAGGTGCATGCCTGGACGCTCGATTTCATGGGCCGATCGGCCTGGGCATCGCAATATCAGCAATTGGCCGATCGGATCGGCGAGGCGCTCGCCTTCATGGCGGCCTGCGGCGTCAATCCGGAAACCGTGCCGCAATTGCGCGCGACCAGCTTCTACACCAGCCACGAGGCGCTCCTGCTCCAGTACGAGCAGGCGCTGACCCGCCAGGACAGCCTGACGGGCGACTGGTACGACACCAGCGCGCACATGTTGTGGATCGGCGACCGCACGCGGTTTGTCGGTTCGGCGCATGTCGAATATCTGCGCGGCGTGAACAATCCGATCGGCATCAAGTGCGGGCCGAGCCTCGAGCCCGACGTGCTGCTGCGGCTGCTCGACGTGCTCGATCCCTCGCGCACACCGGGACGGGTCACGCTGATCACCCGCTATGGCTATGACAAGATCGAGGCGGGCCTGCCGGCACTGGTCCGCGCGGTGAAGCGTGAGGGGCGCCCGGTCGTGTGGAGCTGCGATCCGATGCACGGCAACGTCGTCAAGGCCGCGAACGGCTACAAGACGCGCCCGTTCGAGCGGATTCTGGCCGAGGTGCGGGGCTTCTTCGCGGTACATCGCGCCGAGGGGACGCATGGCGGCGGCATTCACGCCGAGATGACCGGCCAGAACGTGACCGAATGCACGGGCGGCGCGGTCGCGGTGACCGAACAGGGACTCGCCGACCGCTATCACACGCATTGCGATCCGCGACTCAATGCCAGTCAGAGCATCGAGCTCGCTTTCCTGTTGGCTGAAATGCTCAATCAGGAAATGCGCCAGCGGGAGAAGGACGCGGCCTGAGCCGAGTTCGCGGCCGCCGGCGCTTCTAGGGCAATATCGACGCCGACGACCGCTTGATTGCCGTTTAGCGAGTCGCGCCTGAACCAACGCCCTACCGCATCTGCAGCTTCTGTTCAGAAGGCCGACAGGATCGTAAGCGTTAGATCGCCTCATGATCCGCCTCGCATTGACCTTATCCGTATTTGGCGCGCTCTCCGCCGCTCAGGCGCAAAATGCGGCCAGTCCACCTGGCGTCTTCGCCTTGACGCCCGTGCAGCGTGAAGCCGCGCTCGAAGCGGGTGCAGCGCAGGCAAAGGATTTGTCGATCCAAAATGGTGCAAGCGATCGGCGAGTGCATGGCGAGGTCGGCGTGGAGGTCGGCAGCCGCGGCGAGCGCGCGGCCTATGGCACGTTGGTCGCTCCCATCGGCCAGAACGGCGTCGCCGCCATTTCCTATGGCACAGGCCAGGGCCCGCGCTGGCATAGCCATGGACGCTTCCATGGTTCGACGACGCGCGGGGAACTATCAAGTGGGGCATCGGTGGCCCCCGCCTCGCCCTTCGCCGAGCAAGAAACCGTCAATCCGGATTAAGCTTAGTTAACCGTTAACTATCTGGGCTTAGCCATGCACCGTCGCCCGCTTTCCATGGGCTTCGTGTAACGGGGTATGAGCTAATGTTTATGGATTTCTACGCCGGTGGTGTCGGCGGTATCGACCAGCTTTGCTTTTATGATCGCGGCGTGGCCTGCGGTCTTTCCGACCTGATCGAAGCACATAAGTGGTTCAACCTTGCCGTAATGACCGGCGACGATCGCGCCCCTTCCGCCCGCGCCGAGATCGCGATGGAAATGAGCGCGCGCGAGGTGGTCGAGGCCCAGCGCCGCGCCCGCGCCTTCATCGCCAGCCAGACCAAGATGGCAGCCTGAAAAAGAGCCCGGCGACCGAAGCCGCCGAGCCCTTCTCTACAGGTAAACTGGGTCAGAACTTGCCCGACACCGAGATGCCGAAGATGCGCGGTTCGTTGTAAACCGCTGCCATGTAATTCTCGATCACGCCCTTGAGGTTCTTCTCGTTCGTCAGGTTACGCACGAACAAGGCGACCTCATAATGGCTGGCGCTGTAACCGACCTTGGCGCCACCTTCGAAATTGCCGTTCGAGGTGAACTCCTTGGTCTTGTAGAGGACGTAGCTGGTGTAGCCCTGCACGTTCCAGTCGGTCGCGACGAACAGCTTGCCGTTATCGCTGACGGGAATGTCGTAGCGGCCGGCGAAGTTGAGGTTGTACTTCGGCGCGTTCGGCAGCGGATTGCCGTCGATCGGCGCGAAATAGGCGTTCGCTCCGAAGATCGTCTTGGTGATGAGCGGTCCGTTCTCGACCGTGCAGACGATCGCGCCGTTGAGCGCGCAGACCTGCGCATAGACATTCTTGTCATGGATCGCGCTGTGCAGATAGCTCGCGCCCGCGCTCAGCGTCAGGTTCGGCACCGGGCGCAGCTCGGCATCGCCTTCCAGGCCATAGGCCTTGGCCTTGTCCGCGTTGAACAGCACGCCGTTGCCGTTGCTGTCATTGCCGTTCAGCTGGATGTCCTTGACCGTGTAAGCGAAGGCAGTCGCGTTCAGGCGCAGCTTGTTATCCCACAGGCTGCTCTTGAAGCCGGCCTCCCAAGACAGATTCTTCTCCGAATTCGCGGTGGTGAAGTCGGAGTTGAACACCGCCGAACGGCCCTGGATGGTCGGACCACGGAAGCCCTTGGCCACGCGCGCATAGACGCTGACGTTCGGCTCGACCTGATACATCAGGCTCAGATCCCAGCTCGGCTGCGTATCCGACAGGCGGACATAACGGCGGCCGGTGTAGGTGGAGGCACCCGCGATCGTATCGGCAGTCTTGAGCAGGCGCGTACTCTTGCTGTCCTTAGTCTCGCGCACGCCGCCGGTGATCGTCAGGTCGGGCGTGATCTTGTAGCTCGCCTGACCGAAAATACCCCACGACGTGTTCACGTCGTGCAGCCGCACCCAATTGTTCGGGTTATGCGCGGCGGTGTTGAGAAAATATGCGCGCTGGTAGAATTCGGTGATGTCGCGGCTGTCGAAATAGATGCCGCCGACCTGCCATTTGAAGGCGCTCTCTCCGTTGCTGGCGAGGCGGACTTCCTGCGTCCATTGATCGAGGTCGCGAACGCGGCCCTGCGACTCGCCGAAACCATTGGGCACTCCGTTGACCGGGAAGTTGGCTGCAGCGCCGCCATCGGTATCGCCGCGGCTATAGCCCGAGGTTGTCTCATAGGCCGTGATCGAGGTCAGGGTTGCCGGCCCGAAGTCGTAAGCAACGTGCGCCGACCCGCCATAGGTCTTGTAGGCCTGCGGATTGTCCTGGGCCTCGTCATAGGAAACCTGATCGCGCGGGCCGACCGGCTTGTTCGAGCCCTTCTTGATGTAACCGCGCTCGAAAAGAGTCGCCGTGCCATCATAGTCGCGGGCGTGACCCGAGAGGAGGACCGAGAGATTGTCGGTCGGCGTCAGCAGCAGCTGGAGGCGGACGTCCTTCTCGTTGAAGCCGCCCATCGCGTTCTTCTTGGGCGTGACGGTGCCGTCATCGCTGGCACCGGTGAACGTGTTGTCGACCCAATTATCGCGGTGCTGATAGAGTGCGGACAGGCGGAAGGCGACCTTGTCGGCCACGATCGGACCGCCGACGCCGCCATCGAAGGTGATCGTGTTATGGCTGCCATAGCTCGCCTGGCCCTGACCCTGCAGCGTCTGGGTCGGACGCGCGGTATCGAATTTGATGATGCCGGCGGTGGTGTTGCGGCCGAACAGCGAGCCCTGCGGGCCGCGCAGCACTTCGATCTGGTTCACGTCGAACACCGGATTGGACTTGAGCACGACATGTTCGAGCACGACGTCGTCCTGGATGATCGACACCGGCTGCGACGCGCCGAGATAGAAATCGATATTGCCGAGGCCGCGAATGTAGAAGCGGGGGAAGATGCGGCCGGTCGTCGATTCCACATAAAGGCTGGGAACGCGGCCCGAGAGGCTCAGCAACGTATCGTCACCACCGGCGGCGATCGTGCGCTGTTCCGCGCCGCTTAGCACGCCAACCGAAACCGGCACCTTCTGCAGGTTTTCGGAGCGGCGCTGCGCGGTCACGGTAACTTCGCCGAGGCTGTCGTCAGCCGCGGCGGCCGTACCGGCGGTCGCAGGCACAGGATCCTGCGCGAAAGCGGCGGTCGCGCACAGCAGCGCGCCGATCGAGACGCCGATCACGAAGGCGGATTTGGTGGTGAGCTTCAAGAAGTTTCCCCTTGCGAACATGAGCAAAGGCGCCGCGACGCGAATGCGTGCGGTGCCGATTATGTGATTTGTCCTCTCATTATTTTTGGAGCCGGCCTTCTGACCGTGCCCATGGCCCGGCGTTAGAAAGCGATTGTGTCGCGTTTGTGACGATGTCTCAGCCGTCCAGGAAATCGAGATAGGCAACCACGTCGTTGCTGGTCTGCAGGAACAATCCGGCCTGGACTTCCACGGGTTCGCGCTCCGCCGCGGCGAGCGCCTCGGAGCGTGCCATAGAGGATCGTCGTTGCCGCGCCGCCTTCCTCGTCGAGGTGATAGAGTCGAACGGCGACATCGTCTGATACGGTGCGCATGGCGGATGCCCTGGCAGCCCCCGCGGCATGGGGCAAGTAGCCTCCGATATGGGGATTTTAAGCCCCCGCTAACCATCCGAACCCGGCTTTCCTTAAGCGTACTTCCCCTAACGGACTGGAAACGCGCATCAATCCCTTGGGGAGTGGACATGAAGAAGATCGTCGTCACGCTGATCCCGGCCGCCCTGTGCCTGGGCGGCCCCGCCCTGGCCAAGCCCACGACGGGCGAGGCCGCAGCCTACGTCGTCGCGACCCCGGTCGAGCAGGTGGTGCTGCCAAGCAACAGCATGGTGGTCCTGCAGGCGGACAATTCGATCAACTCGGCTTCGCTTCACGTCGGATCCAAGCTCGCTCTGTCGGTGGTCTATGACGTCAAAGTCGGGCCCACCGTCCTGATTCCGGCGGGCACGCGCGCGGAAGCCGAGATCAGCTGGCGCACTGGGCGTGGCGCGTTCGGCAAGTCGGCCAAGATCGAGTTCAACCTGACCCGCCTTTATATCGGCGACCATGCCGTGGGGTTGACCGGCCATTATCGCGTGGAAGGCCATGGCGCACCGCTGGCAGCGCTCGCGACAGTTGTCGCGGCGGGCTGGCCCGGCATCTTCGTGACCAGCCATAGTGCCAAAGTCGAGCCCGGTACGCAGTTCATCGCCTATACTGGCGAAGGCTTCGCAATGAGCGTGCCGATCCCGCCTATCTCGCAGAGAGCGGCGCACGAGCGCGCGCCCGCACAGCGCGGCGTGGTCCAGGTCTATGAGGGCCGCAAGGCCGGCCATGACGACGCGACACTGGTGCCGATGTAAGGCGCCTCAGCCTAACCGCTCGATCAATGCCATTGCCCCGGCCGGATTGCGCGCCTTGGCACCACTGATCAGGAACACGAAAGCGTCCCGCGGCGATCCGACGCTCGCGGCGGGTGGATCGATATAGGCATAACCTGCGGGCGCCTGTCCCGCTGCCCAGGCCTTGGCGGTATCGGCCCAGCTGTCCAGATCGCTGGGCGCATAACCGGTTGGCTGATCCTCGCGTGTATTTTGTAGGCGGGCATAAGTGAAGTCGGCGGTCAGATCGGCGAATTGCGGATATTTGTCGGCATCGGCGAAAACGATCGCCGCATTCGCTTTTCGCGCCAGCGCAACGAAGGCTGGGTCACGAAAGCTTTCGTGCCGCGGCTCAATCGCGTGGCGCAGCGGCACGCCTCCCACGCTTTTGGGCAGCATATCGAGGAAACCGCCGAAATCCTCCGGATCGAACTGCTTGGTCCCCGCAAATTGCCACAGTATCGGTCCAAGCTTGGGGCCGAGCTCGGACAGACCCTGGTTGATGAACTTGTCGATCGATTCCGCCCCATCGCACAGGATCCGCCGGTTGGTGCAGAAACGCGAAGCCTTGACCGAAAAGACGAAATCGTCGGGCGTGCGCTTGGCCCAGTCGGCCCAGGTCGCCGGCTTCTGAGTCGAATAGAAGGTGCCGTTGATCTCGATCGCGGTGACGTGGGTCGAGGCATATTCCAGCTCGCGCGCCTTGGCCCAGCCCTTGGGGTAGAAATTGTCCCGCCAGGGCTCGAACGTCCATCCGCCGATGCCGACTCGGATCTTGCCGCTCATTCCTTCTCTCCCAGTACGGCGGCATAGGCCACCGGATCGACGTTCGACCCCGAGCATATAATCACGGTGTCACCCTCGATTGGCAGCAATTTGCCCGCCAGCCATGACGCCAGCGCTACCGCCCCGCCCGGCTCGACCACCAGCCCGAGGCGGAAGGCATAGCGCATCGCCGCCTGTACCTCCGCCTCGCTCGCCCAGACGCCCCGTGCGCCCGCAACGCGCAGCGTATTGAAGGTCAGGTCCGCGACACGTTTGGTCTGGAGCGCGTCGCAGGAAGTGAAGGGCGCACCCGCCGGCACCTCGACGATATGTCCGAGTGCGAGCGAGCGTCCCATATCGTCCCAGCCCTCGGGTTCGGCGACGACGATCTCGGTATCGGGAAGCGCCAGAGCCAGGCCCGCGGAAAGCCCGCCACCGCCGCATGGCGTCACGACCCGCGCGGGAGCACGGCCGAGCTGCTCGGCGATCTCGATCCCCGCCGTCCCCTGGCCCTCGATCACATCGGCATCGTCGAACGACGGCACCAGCACCGCCCCGCGTTCGGAGGCCAACGCAGCTGCAATCCGCTCGCGGCTTTCGGTATCGCGATCATAAAGAATGATCTCGGCGCCCAACGCGCGGGTGCCCTCCATCTTCACCGCCGGCGCATCGGCCGGCATCACGATCGCAGCCGGCATGCCGAGCAATTTCGCCGCGCGGGCCACGCCCTGCGCGTGATTTCCGGATGAAAATGCGACCACGCCGGCCGCGCGCTGATCCGGAGTCATCCGTGCCAGGCGGTTGTAGGCGCCGCGCAATTTGAACGCGCCGCCGAGCTGGAGCGATTCGCATTTTATCCACAGGCGGCGTCCGCCATCGGGCACGGGAAGCAGCGGGGTTCGCGTCACAATTTCCGCCACCCTTTTCACCGCGGCCAGAATGCCCGCGCGCGATACCGTTTTGGCTTCGTTATATCCCTGATTTTCCACGCTTTATCCTGACAATCCGGAACGACAAAAATTCTGATGCGATTGCGACTTTACAGGGGGGGGCCCCGACCCTATTTAGCCCGTCCGCTGCCCCATGGGACTTCCACCGCAAGGCAGTGTTTCTTGAACAGTAGACCGTGGGCTTGCCTGCGGCATTGGAGGTCCCTTGAATTGCACAAGCATCATAGCGCGCTGGGGCTAGCTGCCTGCCCCGTCAAGGTTTCGAACAGCCTTGAAATCGCCCGTCAGCGTCCGGTCCAGCCGGTAACGCTCGTTCGCCCGCATGCCGCGCGGCGTGCCGCCCGCTTCTTCGTGGAGAAGTTCAAGGGCCGCTCGCTCTATGCGGTCAAGGCGAACCCCTCGCCCGAACTGATCCAGCTCCTGTGGGAAAGCGGGATCACGCATTTCGACGTCGCCTCGATCGCCGAGGTGCGGCTGGTCGCGAAAGTGGCGCCGCAGGCGACCTTGTGCTTCATGCACCCGGTTAAGGCCGAGGAAGCGATCCGCGAGGCCTATTTCACGCATGGCGTGCGCACCTTCTCGCTCGACTCGCTCGAAGAGCTCGAGAAGATCATGCGCGGCACCGGGGATGCGACCGACCTGACCTTGTGCGTGCGCCTCCGCGTGCCCAACGACCATGCCAAGCTCAGCCTGGGCGCCAAGTTCGGTGCAGCGCCCGAGGAGGTGAAGGCCTTGCTGTTCGCCGCCCGCCAGGCTGCGGATGCGCTCGGCATATGCTTCCATGTCGGCAGCCAGACGATGTCGCCATCGGCGTACGTCCAGGCGCTCGGCCGCGTGCGCGCGGCGATCGTCGAGGCGGCGGTCACGGTCGACGTGATCGATGTCGGCGGCGGTTTCCCGTCCATCTATCCCGGCATGGAGCCAGCGCCGCTCGAAGCCTATTTCGACGCGATCCACAATGCTTTCGAGGCGCTGCCGGTCAGCTACTCGGCCGAATTGTGGGCCGAGCCGGGCCGTGCGCTGTGCGCCGAATATGCGAGCCTGCTGGTGCGGGTGGAGCGGCGTCGCGGCGACCAGCTGTTCATCAACGACGGCGCGTATGGCGCCCTGTTCGATGCGGCGCACGTCGCGTGGCGCTTCCCGGTCGCGCTGGCGCGCGACGGAGGCTCGGATGCCAAGAATATGGCGTTCAGCTTCTACGGGCCGACCTGCGACGACCTGGACCATATGGCGGGCCCGTTCATGTTGCCCGCCGATGTCGATGTCGGCGATTATATCGAGATCGGCATGCTCGGCGCTTACGGCTGTGCGATGCGCACCGGCTTCAACGGCTTCACCGCCGGCGAGACCGTAGTGATGAGCGACGAGCCGATGGCGAGCGCCTATGTCGAGGCGTTGCCGGAACGCGCTGTTCCGTCGAACGTCGTCAAGCTGTAACAGCCCCGGCTGATTGAGATCGGAAGGCCGGGCGGCTAACCCGCCCGGCTTTCTTTTAGGGTTTCCGCGTCCCCAACAACGACGCCGGCACATTGCGAAATCGGGAGCTTTCCCATGAACGACGTCACCATCAACGACACCCGCAAGGCGGAGCTTCTCTCCACCACGGTCGAGCACATCGACATCCGCAGCTACGACGCGCGACCGATCATCGACGCCATGGGCAAGATGAGCTTCACCAGCCGCGATCTTGCGCGCGCGACAGGCATCTACAACCAGATGCTGGCCGACAAGGATTGCACGATCTTCCTGGTAATCGCGGGCTCGACCTCGGCGGGCGGCTGCATGGACGCCTATGCCGAGCTGGTGCGCTCCAACATGGTGGACGGTATCATCGCCACCGGCGCCTCGATCGTCGACATGGATTTCTTCGAAGGGCTTGGCCACAAGCACTACCAAGCGCTTGAAATTCCTGACGACGATACGCTGCGCTCGCTGCTCATCGACCGCATCTACGACACCTATATCGACGAGGAAGAGCTCCAGCACGTCGATCACACGATCTTCGAGATCGCCGAGACGCTCGAGCCCAAGGCCTATTCGTCGCGCGCCTTCATCCGAGAGATGGGCAAATATCTGGTCGAACACGGCAAGAAGGAGAACAGCCTGGTCAAGCTCGCCTACGAGCATGACGTGCCGATCTTCTGCCCGGCCTTCACCGACTCCTCGGCAGGCTTTGGGCTGGTCAAGCATCAGGTCGATGCGATGAAGGCCGGCAAGCCGTATCTGACGATCGACTCGATCGCGGACTTCCGCGAACTGACCGACATCAAGATCAAGGCTGGCGTCACCGGACTGCTCATGATCGGCGGCGGCGTGCCCAAGAATTTTGTGCAGGACACGGTCGTTTGCGCCGAAATCCTCGGTCATGACGATGTCGAAGTGCATAAATATGCGGTGCAGATCACCGTTGCCGACGTGCGCGACGGCGCCTGCTCCTCCTCGACGCTGCAGGAGGCGGCAAGTTGGGGCAAGGTCAACACCGGCATCGAGCAGATGGTGTTTGCGGAAGCTGGCTCGGTCGTACCGCTGCTGGCGTCGGACGCCTATCATCGCGGCCACTGGAAGGACCGTCCGAAGCGGGCCTGGGCGAAGCTCTTCGCCTGAGTTCCTTCTCCACGGATAAGTCCGCTCAAAGCGCGGACCGTGACTGACCTGGCCACTTTTCGGGCGCGCGGCTTAGAACCGCGCGCCCAACTGCGTAGATCAGTTCGCCCGCTCAATCTTTCGCGATCGGCCGACGCGGATCGCTGGTCCACTCACTCCACGATCCCGGATAGAGGCGCGAGCCGCTAAGCCCGGCCACTTCCATCGCGAGCAGGTTATGCGTTGCGGTCACCCCTGACCCGCATTGATGCACGATCGTGCCGGGCGGCCGCCCGACAATCAGGTCGGCGAATTCCTGCGCAAGCTGGCCGGCGGGCTTGAAGCGCCCTGCCTCGGTCAGGTTATTCTGCCAGAAACGGTTGCCGGCGCCTGGAATATGGCCGGAAGCTGTATCGAGCGGATGCGCCGCGCCGCCAAAACGCTCGGCGGTGCGCGCGTCGACCACCAGATATTCGCCGCCCGCAAGATTGGCCTCGATGCCTTCGACCTCGGTGACGGGCATCAGCGGTCCGGTCGATGCGCGGAAATCGCCGGGTGCAGCCTTGGCGTCGCCCATCTCAAGGTCGTGGCCGGATTCGGTCCAGGCTTGCAGGCCGCCGTCGAGCACCGCCACCTGGCCGTGCCCCGCCCAGCGCAGCATCCACCACAGGCGCGCCGCGTAGTAGCCGCCGACGTTATCATAGGCGACGACCAGCCCGTTTTGCGTCACACCCAGTTCCGCCATGCGTGCGGCGAACGTGACGCGATCGGGCAGAGGATGGCGCCCGTTCGCCCCGGTCGGTTCGGCGGACAGATCCCGTTCGAGATCGACATAGACTGCGCGCGGAATATGGCCCGCGCGATAAGCGTTTCGCCCGGCATTGGGATCGCCGAGATCGAAGCGGCAATCGCAGATCAGGACATTGCCCTGCTCCACCAGCCGCGCGAGATCGGCGGCATCAATCAATGTCTGAAAGCTCATCTACCCGCACGCTCCAACACGCGTCGCGCCTGGGCCAGGTGCGGCGCATCCACCATCTTGCCATCGACCGCGAGCACGCCCGCATCAGGATCGGCCGCGAAGGCGTCGACGATAGCGCGTGCCGCCGCGATTTCGGCGTCGGCCGGCGTGAAGGCGCGGTTGATCACCGCGATCTGGTCGGGGTGGATCGCCATCATGCCGGCAAAGCCATCGCGGGCGCCGCGTGCTGCATAGGCCGCGAGCCCGTCGAGATCGCGGAAATCGGGATAGACGGTCTCGATCGCCGGAACCCCGGCGGCATGCGCCGCGAGCAAGGCCAGCGAACGCACCGTTTCGATCGGCGCGGTATAGCGACCGTCAGCCTCCCGCGCCGCGGTTGCGCCGATCACGGCGGGCAGATCCTCCGCGCCCCAGGTCAGACCCAATAATCGGCTTCGGACGTCGATATAGCTTCCGAGTACGAAAATGGCCGCGGGTGTCTCGGTGGCGATCGGGACGATCGGCAGGCCCGTCCAGGTCGACAAGGCCTGGATGCTCTTCGCGCCTTCAGCCTTGGGAAGCATGATCGCGTCGGCGTGGGCTTTCGTCACCGCCATGAGGTCGGCATCAATATGCGCACTTCCCAGCGGGTTGACCCGCACGAGCAGCGGCACCGGGCGTTGGGGGCGGCTGAGAAAGGCCACAACCGCGTCGCGCGCCTCGACTTTCCTTGCCTCTACGACGGAATCCTCAAGGTCGAGGATCAGCGCATCGGCGCCGACCCCCAGCGCCTTCTCCATCCGATCTGGCCGATCGCCGGGTACGAACAGGAGCGAGCGCAATCGCATCAGACCGCCGCCTTGCTCTTGAGCAGCGCCATACGCAGGCAGGAGCAGACGACCTCGTCGCGCTGATTGATCGCGCGATGCTCGAACGTGACGATACCCGACCCGGGGCGCGACTTGCTCGGGCGGAGCTCGACCACTTCGCTCTCGACCCGGATCGTGTCGCCCAGGAAGACCGGTTTGGGCATGACCAGTTTGTCGTAACCCAGATTGGCCACCAACGTGCCGAGCGTCGTCTCCCCCACCGACAGCCCGATCATCAGGCTGAAGGTGAAGGTGCCGTTGACGAGTATCTGTCCGAACTCACTCGCTTTGGCAGCTTCCGCGTCGATGTGGAGCGGCTGCGGATTATGCGTGAGAGTCGAGAAGAGCAGATTGTCGGTCTCGGTCACAGTACGGTGGATCGGATGCTCGATCCGGTCGCCTACCTGCCATTCGTCATAATGCCGACCAGTCATATCCCTCCCCTACACGCCTGGCGAGCCAAGGTGGAGCTTCATGCCGACATGGCTCGGCTCGAAACCCAGCCGTTCGTAGAAAACATGCGCGCGTTCGCGGCTCTTATGGGTGGTGAGCTGGACCATGCGGCAGCCACGCTCGCGGCAGCGGTCGATCGCCCACTGGATCATCTCGCGCCCCAACCCCTGGCCGCGCAGATGGGCGGCGATCCGCACCGCCTCGATCTGGCCGCGCCAGGCGCCGCGAAAGGATAGGCCCGGCAGGAAGCTCAGCTGGAAAGTTCCCACGATCGCACCATCCTGGTCCGCAATGAGCAATCGCTGGTTCGGGTCGGCCGCGATTGCCGCGAAGGCGTGGATATAGCCGGAATGGAGGTCAGGGCTCGCGTCCTCGCGCACGCGGCCCTTTTCGTCGTCGGCAAGCAAAGCGACGACGGCGGAAATGTCCCCCACCGCCGCATCACGGATCAGCAACTCGCTCATGCGTCGGATTTCACGATGCGGGCCAGCAATGCCCCCTCGCTCACTTGCGCGCCCACAACCGCCTTCAGTTCCGCGACCACGCCATCGAAAGGCGCGGCCAGCCCTTGCTCCATCTTCATTGCCTCGATCACGATCAATTTCTGGCCGGCTTTGACCGAACTGCCCTCGATAACGTCGACCGAGACGATCCGGCCCGGCATGGGGGCGGTAATCGCACCATCGGAAATCGATTGTGAACTGGCTGCTTGCGCATCCCCGAACGCGAAGCGGAAGCAATGCCCTTCATTGAAAACATGTATCGAGCCGTCGCCACCTGGTTTATCGCCATAGGTGGTTGGCATGGGCCCGGCACCAGCGAAGGGCACGCCGTCCAGCGCGATATCCCACATCCAATCGCTCGCCCCCAATCCCGTCGGCGTGGGCCGAACGCTGGCGAAATGGAGTGCATCATCCATGCGGAACGGCAGGGAAGCCGCTACCGCGTCAGCATTGAGCCGAAAGCCAAATAGGCGCGACGGAGCGCTGTCCCACGGGCTGATTGCCCTTGGGAACGGTCGATCTGCCTCCATGAATTCTTCGAGGCGCCAACTCAGCGCGGCACCCGTGGCCGCAGCGCTCGGCGGAAAAGCCAGCAGCCCAACAAGATGACGCTCGATGAAACCTGTATCGATCTGCGCAGAGATGAAGTCTGCCTCTTTCGCGATCTGCGCAAGGAAGGCGGCATTGGTCCGGACAGGGTAGACTTCGACCTCGCCCATGGCCGCAGCCAACATGGCCGCTGCGACTTCACGATCCTCACCATGAACGATGATTTTCGCGATCATCGGATCGTAATAAGGCGATATGCGGTTGCCCTGCCCCACCCCGCTTTCGACGCGCGCGGAATGATCCGGGAGGAGCAGATGGTCGAGGCGGCCGATCGACGGCAGAAAGCCTTTGGCCGGATCCTCCGCATAGAGCCGGGCTTCCATCGCCCAGCCATTGATCGACAAATCTTCCTGCCGCGCGGGCAGAGGTTCGCCGCTCGCCACGCGGAGCTGCCATTCGACCAGATCCTGACCGGTAATCTCCTCGGTTACCGGATGTTCGACCTGCAGCCGGGTGTTCATCTCCATGAACCAGATCCGGTCGGCGCGCAGGCCGTCCGAGGCGTCCGCGATGAACTCGATCGTGCCCGCGCCGACATAATCGACCGCTTTGGCGGCCTTCACCGCCGCGGCGCAGATCGCCCCGCGAGTCTCGCCGTCCATGCCGGGTGCGGGCGCTTCCTCGATCACCTTCTGATGACGGCGCTGGAGCGAGCAATCGCGTTCGAACAGGTGCACGACGTTGCCATGCGTATCGCCGAATATCTGCACCTCGATATGGCGCGGATTGAGGACATATTTCTCGATCAGCACGCGATCGTCGCCGAAAGCGGCAGCCGCTTCGCGCCGGCACGACGCAAGTGCATCGGCGAAATCCGCAGAGCGATCGACGCGCCGCATGCCCTTTCCGCCACCGCCCGCCACGGCCTTGATCAAGGCGGGGTAACCGATCCTGTCCGCTTCCTTGCGCAGCGTCTCCGGCGATTGATCCTCGCCCAGATAGCCGGGTGTAACCGGCACGCCCGCTTTGGCCATCAATGCCTTGGCGGCATCCTTGAGACCCATCGCGCGGATGGAGACTGGCGGCGCCCCGACCCAGATCAGGCCGGCACCGATCACGGCGTCGGCAAAATCGGCATTCTCCGACAGAAAACCATAGCCGGGATGGATCGCCTCGGCCCCCGTCTGTTTGGCGGCCGCCAATATCTTCGTCTGATCCAGATAGCTTTCGCGAGCCGGCGCGGGGCCGATGCAGACTGCCTCGTCCGCCTCGCGCACGAACGGCATATCGGCGTCCACATCCGAATGGACCGCGATCGTGCGGATGCCCATCTCGCGCGCCGTGCGCATGATCCGGCGGGCGATCTCGCCGCGATTGGCGATGAGGACGGATTTGATCATGGGAGGTGTCTAATTGCGG
>Ga0207640_10001074_pt1 | contig 15139 bp, 19 predicted proteins | sample KBSCornC42_FD_184300 | JGI IMG/M metagenome (GOLD analysis project Ga0207640, IMG submission 184300) | Corn rhizosphere microbial communities from Kellogg Biological Station, Michigan, USA - KBS Corn C4-2 (SPAdes) (version 2) | ecosystem: Host-associated > Plants > Roots > Rhizosphere > Soil ... | reverse complement strand
CTTGCCGAGCACGTTTCGTGTGTAGGCATAAAGAGCGTCGATCTGGCCCTGATAGCCGAGCTTTTCCCAAGCCTTGGGAACCGGCTGCTTGTCCCCGTCCGCCCAGGTGTCGGCATAGTGGAAATCGAGAAGCACCTTCATGCCCGCCTGCTTCGCGCGGCGGGCTGTCTTCATCGCATCTTCGAGCGTGCTGTATTTGCCGTCGGGGTGAACCCAAATCCGCACGCGGACGAGATTGCCGCCCTTGCGGGCCATGAGTTCAAACGGGTCGACCGCCCTCCCGTGATCGCGATAAACGCCGCCGCAGTCTTGAACCTGGTTCACCGCGCTCATGTCGGCGCCGAGGTACAGGCCCGGCTGGGCGGCCGAAGCGGCTGTGGAAATCAGCAGCGCCAGAGCCGCCGAAGGAATGCAAGTCTTCAGGCTACGGATGCTCATCCCATGCTCCTGCACCAACACGAAAGAGCCATAAGCGGAGCAATTCCTTCGGCTCAGCCGACGGGACGGCCGGTTATTCTCGAAATCTCCCGTCGGACATGCTCGTTGACGATTTCCGGCAGGTTTTCGTCCAGCCATTGCTTCAGGATCGGGCGAAGCATCTCGCGAACCATTTCCTCGAGCGGATTGACCTGCGGCTGCGGCGGGGCCGTTGCGGCGAGGCTGGAAAGCTCCTGAAGCGAATGCCGGGTTTCTTCGGCCGTTTCCTCGTCCAGCAAGGGCGGGCCGAGATCCGGAGGCGGCAGCGGCTCGTCGAGCTCGAGCACATCCTCCTCCGCTTGATCCTCTTCCGAATGCCCGTGCTCTTCCTGGGCAGTCTCCGCCGCGGAACGCAGCTCCTTCTCCTCGGCGATCACTTTCTTGATCGACGCGAGAATGTCTTCCATCGAGGGTTCGCGGCCAGGTGCGGGCATAGCGCCGACCGTATCGCTTATTGCTTGGGCGAAGTCACCCCTTGCGGGAGCTCCTGCGGCGTCACCGTCCGGGTTGCGATGGGCGCGGGCGTCGGGTCCGTCGACCAGTCGTTCCAGTCGCTGGCGACGTGCCGGTAATTGCCGAGCGGATCGTAGAGCGGACCGCCGGAAAGCCCCAGATCCGTAGAATCCGCCTGCCCCATCGCTTCGAGCAACTGGAAGCCGGCGACGTAGGCATCATGGCGAGCAGTGACCAGCGAAACCTGCGAGTTCAACAGCTCTTGCTCGGCGTTCAAAACGTCGAGAACGGTTCGAGTGCCGACTGTCTGCTCGGCGCGGGCACCTTCAAGCGCCAGTTGGTTCGCCTGGACTGCAACCTGCTCAGAAGCGATGGCATCGTTCGCCGCCTTGAACGTTGCGAAAGCGGAGCGAGCCTGGTCGATCACCGATCGCTCGGTGCCGACACTTTGCTCCAGGAGCTGACCCTGCTGCGACTGCGCCTCACGAATGCGAGCCGAGGGAAGGCCGCCCTGATAGAGCGAAACCCGGGCGCTGAGACCGGCAGTGATCTGGTTCCCGGCCGTCGGAAAGTTTGAAGTACTTCCGCCAAGGCTCTTCACATAAGTTTCGCTTGCGACTCCGGAGAGCGTCGGCAACCGCGATGCCTCCGCAACCCGGACGTCGTACGCCGAGGCCGCGGCCTGATAGCGGATCGCATGAAGATCCGGATTGGCGGCCAACGCGATCTGGACCGCCTCATCCGCAGTAGCCGGAAGCGGCGGGAGGGGAGGCGGCGGCTGCAGGTCCCCTGGCTCGTGACCGATGACGCGGCGATAATTTTCTTCGCTGCTGGTCAATCTTCCCTGGGCAGTGGCAAGGTCGGACCGGCCGAGCTCAAGCCGAGCCTGCGATTGGGCGACATCGGTGCGCGTGACATCCCCGATCTGAAATCGATCCTGCGTGGCCTGCAGGTTCGTTTCGAGGACCTTCACATTGTTCTGGTTCAACTCGACGATCGCGCGATCCCGGATCACGTCCATGTACGCAGTCACCGCATCGGTGAAGACGGTTCCCTCCACCCCGCGCAGCGTTTCCCGACCCGCAAGAACCCGGATCTTCGCCGCCTGAACCCCGTTGCGCACCGCACCGCCGTTGAAAAGCGGGACGCTGAGATCGACGCCCGCGTTGACTGTCGGATTTGAGCCGGTCGCGATCAGGACTCCGCTGCTCGCCAGATTCTGATTGAGTCCGGCGGTGGCGCTAACCGTCGGCCGCCCTTGCGCTTTAGCCGCCGCCACAGCGGCATCGGTTCCCTTCAGCGCCTGGCGCTGTGCCGTAAGGGTCGGATTGGTCTCGTAGGCCGAAACAAGCGCTTCGCGGAGCGTGTCGGCCGACGCCGCGCCGGTCGCCAGTGCAGCGACGAGGCTCGTAAGAATCAGCGGGCGAGTCAGTGGCACGTCAGCTCCAGCTTTAGAAAGTGAAAGTCCGGGGTTTGGAAAAGCCGGGCAGCGCAGCCGCACCGGAATCGGCCATTGAATGAAGACCGAAGCCGTCGCCGGCGCGGCGTCCGACCACAAGACGAGTGATGCCCTTGTCGATGAGTGCCGCCCCCAGACGCCCGTGACCGGTCAGCTGGGCGACGATCGCGTCGGGAATATGTTCGATGGCGCCGTCGATCAGGATAAGGTCGTAGGGGGCGCCCTTTTCCCAACCGTCCTCAAGCGGCCCTTCGACAACGTCGACGCCGTTGGCTCTGGCGCGGGAGGCGAGTTCCGGGGAAGATTCGAGCCCAATCACGCTGAGACCCATCGCCCGCAGCACCGTGGCCGAATATCCGCTACCACAGCCGACGACCAATGCTCGCTCGCCGCTGAGCGGAGTCATCTCGGTCAGCAGCTTTCCGAGCACCACCGGACCGTTCATCAGACGGCCCGCGCCCATCGGCACGGTTCGATCGATATAGGCGAGCGACATGGCTTCCGGAGCGACGAATTCCTCGCGGGCGACAGCGGCCATGGCTTCGACGACCGGCGGAAAGTTGACGCCCTCGGGCCGCAGCTGCGTATCGACCATCGATGCGCGCGCAGCCGCATAATCCGGAATTGGAGCGTGAAGCGTCATTGGTGTCCTATGGCAGTAATACAGTGAGGATGCAACCCCGAGCATCGGGCGCTTTATCGGCAGCCGAAACAATCGCCAAGCACTGGAACCACCGTTTGTCGAATTTGGAGCGCGGACCGTGGCTGAGCAATCAGCATTTGTACGAAAGATCGTGCTGGATTCCCGCTTGACCGCCGGCCGAAAGCCCCCGAAATGCGCGGCAGCATTCCCGGCCCGATGGCGGAGTGGTTACGCAGAGGACTGCAAATCCTTGCACGCCGGTTCGATTCCGGCTCGGGCCTCCACGCACATTCTGAGAGTTAAGTCTCTGTATTTATTGCGGAAATAATGGCGCAGTTCTGCGCCTTTCTGCCCCTGACTGTCCGGTACTCCGACCAGACTAGAATCAAACCTAGTCTCTGCGGTTCGATTCAAGTTTGTTCCTCCACGCACATTCCGGGGCTTAAGTCTCTGGTTTTATTCGGTAGAAAGTGGCGCGGTTCCGCGCCTTTCCACCCCTGAATCTGTGTGTGGAGACTGCGGCAAGAGAAGCAGCATTCCCGATTCTCCCTCCCCGGTCTCTGCCGCAGAATTCCGGTGCAGGGGTTTGGGATGCGGCTCAACCGATCCGCAAAAACACCGAAGGGCCACACCGCGGAGCGACGGCTTATGGCCGAAAGGAGACCGTCTGCTTCGCGATAAAGCTGGTCGCGAACGGGTCGGCGAGTGCAGGAGAGCTCGCCGCTGTACCAGATGAAGCGGCCTCTTCAGGCCGCCCAGTTGTAACGCTCGTAAGGACGGCAGCTTTTTCTATGTGATCCGGTTCCCATTAGGCCGGTCTCGACCAGCGGGAGCGCCGTTGCGCAGAAGCCGCATTCGGCGGAGAAGCGGCCGACGTACCAGTTGGTGTGGCCGCAGCCCGGGCAATGATTGACAGTGTCTGGCCAGTAGACCGCATGAAAGCCGCTGCGGATCGCGGGATTAAACGCCATCTTATGTACTCCTTGAGAAGGAGATATCACACGTCTTCAGTGCGACGAAACGTTTCATTTCATCGATGAACCGATTGCGCTTCGCTTGTGACATTGCCGCAACGGCCAGCAAGAGGCAGCACACCACCAAAGGCATCGCCGCTGGGCGCGAGCGCGAAATGGCTGCCGCCCGCGGGCGAGAGCGACACGCTTCGTCACTCACGGCCGCGGATCACCGCTATTGGCTCAAGAAGATTCGTCGCAAATGGCCGAAAGCAGCCCGGCAGCAACGACCCGATTGTGACCACTAGTCGGCCCGTTTCATTGAAGACCGTTTCGGGTCATCCTATTGGCGATTGGCAGGCCACCGGGCTCAACCAGCCGCGGCGTGCCCGGCGCCATCATCGTCGCTTTCGTTATCAAAGAAGCTTTGCCCCCGCGTGGCAGCGCGCAGGCGGCGAAGGCAACCATCACGGTAATCGTCCTGTGGCCATTCACCCGACGTTGCCAAGCGACTTAAGCGTTCGCCGATCACGTCTGCATCCGACAGTTCATCGAGTGTGGACTTGTCTACGCCATAGCCTGGAGGGACCAGCAGGGCCGCTAATGTCGACAAGGCTTCTGGACCTTGGAGCTGCTGCGTGAATGCCGATCTGAGATCTGAATCCCATTCCTCCCGATTCGCGATAGCGAAAATTGCTTCGCAGTTGGGCAGGCGGCGGAGCGCGGTACCGTCCACGACAGCAGCGCGGTAGCGCGGTAGTTCGCGCTCGACGTAGCTCTCAGTCTCCGTCTTGTTCAGAGCACCTCCAGCCCGTTCGCTGGAAGAATGGCGCGTCAAGCCGTTTGCGAACATCTGCTTGCGCAGCACGGACGGCACGAGCACCAGATCGCCGGTTGCGATCAGCGCGTCCATAATTGGCGCTAGACGGTGCGTTTGACGTCGGTCCCGCGCCCCAAGTCTTACGAGGCTGGCAGTGGCATCTTCGGCAATCGCCCTGAGCTCGTCCGGACCTGAGATCCAGTCACTCGTACGGGTCAGTAGTTGCGCCAGAGCGGGCCAAAAGAGCGTGTCCTGCTCGCTTTTGAGGGATGGAAGCAGATCATCGGCTCGATCGAGAAAAGCCCGCAGGCGACCCTCTTTCTTCAAGTCGAGCAGCGCAGCCGCCATTTCGGTCTCGCTGGATAAAGTCCATATCCTCTCGATTTCATTTCGAGGCACCATGTCTGGCGGATTACCGAGATAGAGCAGTCTGATGAGGTTTCGTCGCCGGCCTATGCGGTTGGTATGATCACTTTCGTTTGCATGCGAAGTCGCGAACGTTGGGAAAAGGATTTTCAGCAGCGGCTCAAGCTCTCCGACATCCTCACCAAGAGCCTCAGAGAGAGTTTGAGGGTTCGTCTTATTCATCCGCCGCGATAAGCGTTGGATCATGGTGTCTTCGCTGGGGTCGTCCGCGACAGCGTCCAGATCGTCGGCGATTTTCGCTCGGATGTTCGGTGCCTTCGTCGCGATCCACGCGTAACCCAGAACGTCATATGGGCATATTTCACCCCGTATAGCGGGTTCGAGGATGGCAAATGCCCCAACAAGCCGCTTTATGTCCCGCGGCGTATCAATCAACCGGATAAGCTCTCTTATGATCACTTTCTCATGTTCAAAATCAGCGGCGGCCAGCGAAACATCGTTACTGGCAACTGCAGCTTGCAGAAGGAGCTCGATGTCCGAGCCGAAAAGGGGACGCAGCGGAATCGGATACTGAATGATCTTTTCGAGATACGCGCTGCCTCGGTTCACATCGCCATTACCGAGCGCCTGGGTCACGCGTTTAGGGTCATAGGCGACTAGATATGAGATTCCTTTAATGTCGCCGATCGCCTTAACAAGTTGCGCGACGGCGCGGACATCCTCGTCCTCCACGCGGTCCAGCTCGTCGATCAGCACGACGACCGCGGTGTTGCTAGCCTTAAGTTTCTTTTCAAGTTCGCGCCGCTCTTCTTGCGGCGAGGCGAGGGCCGGCTTCTTGATCGCTTCTCGGACTGGCGTCTTCCATTTTCGCCATGTCGCCGTCGCAACCCCGCTACCGCCGTGCCCGTCGATAATGGCGGTCGTGGTGTGAGCGAAAAGGTCGATGGCGCCCCAGTATCGGTCTAACGCTGCTACCGTGTCCTTGGCTTGCTCAGCCTTGCTGCGACCCATGGCATCCCGAAGCGCGCTGAAGAACCCCCGCAGCAGTTCATCTCGACCGCTGAAGAGCCAAGGGTTGAAGAGAGCGACAGTGACCCGGTCCATCGAGCCGAGCTTCGTGTTCAGGAGATTGAGCACACTAGACTTACCGAGGCCCCATTCTCCAGTCAGCCCAACAACATAACCGCGCGATCGTCGCGCGAGCAGGGTTCCATCTTCAGCACGTTCGTCACGGACCAGCGCGCGAACTAGACTGTCCACAAATGGCATGCGGTCGAGCGCATCGTCGGCTTCGCGCTCGATTGGGCGATCCTGTAGGGCAGCATCGAAACTCAGTGTCATATGCGCCTTCCATTACGTCTGAAGCTCGCTTTGACACATATAAGTATTCCTATGGCATCCCCGCAAAGGGCATGCAGCGTACAGTTCAGAATGGCCGGAAGTTTGGAGTGTTCGGAACTTGGACCATCCATGTTATCGCCCCGCCCATGAAGGCCGCCGAGTACATTTCGGAGCTAAATACGCAGCTCGCGTATCTATTCGGATTCACGCGAGCCATTAACGAACTCGATTTTGCTGGTGCGCATTTCAACGAGTTTCGTGGAATGCAGGATGGTGGCTGGACGACGACGATAACTGCCCATGAAGTGTTCTCAGAGTTGCATGCACTTGGAACGCGTGAGTCGCCTTTATCACAACCAGAATACCGACAAGTCCTTTGTCTCTACGCTCAATTGTCCGAAGCAGGAGGTATATACGAAGGGCTCCTGAACCTTTTCGGTGTTGTTCAACGAAAACCGTGGAACTCTTGGCCATTCCAAGACATGGTCCGCGTCCATTCCCAAGCGCGTCGAGTGATCGGCCCAAATGCGAATGCAATGTTTCGCCGTCTGGCCCAAACAGCTGCTTCAATCGGCATGGCCAAACTCGCGGAACTCCTCGAAATCACGTTCAACGATGACGTTAGAAACGGCATGTTCCACGCGGACTACATAATTGGGAGCGACGGACTTCGCCTCCGCCGCCGTAACGGGGGTAATGCATACGTAATCAGCCATTCGGAGATCAGCGAGCTGATCACCATTGGCCTAGGTTTTTTTGACCTATTTACTCAGATGCAGCGCAAATCGATGGAGAGTTTCAGGCCTGGAAAGCGCATTGTGGGGCGATTCAGCACCAACCCGCCGATGGCTTGGACGGTAGAGTATGGTGCAGATGGAAGCTTCGGTATCAGCGGCGATAGCATAGGGCCAGAAACCGACTCCAGTTACGAGCGGCAGGAGAAGATAAACGCTTATTTGAATGGTCGTGTTTTTGCTGCGTACGCAAACGATGAAGCCGGTCTTTCGCGGATTCAGGAAGTCCTGTCCGCACGTGGGTTCGATGCGCTGACCGCCACGCTGAACAATGAGGAACTGGCGAAACTTGAGCGCGAAATCGAAGCGGAAAACTTGTGGTTGGCTAGCGTCTCGGACGAAGGAGCTAGGACCGAGCTGCTGGCTACGCCATTCGGCTTCGTGAGGTGGGTGGGTCGCGCTGCATGGAGCGCGTGCTTCCGGCAGTCGAGCCCATTGAGTTCGCCTAAGCTCCAGCAGCGAGGTTCGGCGCCCAAAAGAATAGACCGATTCGGCCCGTCAATCCTCGCCGAAGTTGCGGCGTTCGCGGAAAATGTCCGTTTGCAGGTGCTACTTAGACGACCTGCAACGACTAGGATTGGCGCAAAGCGGCCAATCAACTGATGACGTTTTCGTCCAAAGCCCTCGACTGGTTGCACTGGTCGCTCCATGCCAGCGGCGGAAGCTCCCGTAGCAGGTGATTTACCGATGGGGAGTAGGTGCCCTGCAGCACGGCCTTTTGAAGAGAGGGAGCAAGAAGGCCGAGCGCCATTATTCGGCGTTGACGCTGCCAGGCAGGAGCAGTTGCTTTAACGTGACTGTCAGGTGCTATCGGAGACATAGAATACATCTCCAGCAGCCGGTGCGCCGATCGCAGCAATTCGACGGGCTGTGATAACGATGCAATTACCGCCGCCGATTGTGAGTGCTTGTCCTTCCCACCCCGAAACACCGGCTGCCGGTCGAGAATGAGCCGGAGATGCCCAGCATCGCCAAGCTTGCGCAGTTTGGTCGCGTTGAAAGTGCCCGGCAAAGGAATCATCGCGGCATTCAGGATATCGGTAAGCGGGAAGAATACAGCTTGAGGCGCGCAAAGATCGAGGAAGGATGCGCCGAGATTATGGGCGTTGTTCCCGAGCGGATACAGCTTCACCCTAGCGATGCTGTCAGTGCCTCCATGCATCGCCTTCTTGCAGGCTGCGTCTGGAGTGACCGGCTTCCAGCTGCCCCCGTCCAGCTCCGATGTACTGCGGACGATTGCGAACAGTTCGCCGCCTTTGCTCTGGATGTCGAACTTGGTGCGATAGCCTTTGTGCATCGTCCCGTTGATGGTCTGGAGCACTTGGTAGCTGTAATGCCGAACGCCGGATATCGGCACTGGCCGATACACGGGCTGGGCGGTGGCGGCAGTCGTGATTGTGGCAACCAAGAGCCCTACACAAACCTTGATGATCATTCTTGTCCCCCTGCGGCGCCGCATTCCGGCGCAGACCGGGCAAAGCTATCGCCCCCACTGCCGCTAGGCTAGCGTCCGCTTTCCACCCAAAACGGTCGCGGCAGAGAACGACCCAAAACGCACGTTAGGAGGGTGTGCGAGCTGGCCACTTTCCCATATTAACGGCGGCCACGGCATCGCTAACGACGATTGGCACGATTTTGTCGCGAGGTCCCCATCGACGCATTTCCACCCCGAGGGGCATTGGGCTGACCATTAAATTGAATACGAAGCCTGATCTTGCGGCCGCCGGTAGCAATGCAATAATCCCGTAATGGGAAGCACGTCCGCCCTCGTTCTCGCCGCCGCGACAGCAGTCCTGCCGTTCCACATTTCGTTTACCGACGGGCGTTGCCGCCGCTGTGAGACGCAGATGCTCGGCTCCATCCAGTTCTCCGAAAGCAGGGTGCTGTGGGCGCAGGGATACACGCCGCCTGGTGGGGAGGCCGGTGCAGGAGAATGGACGCTCGTTACTTCGCATGATGGCGGTCGGTCGTGGCGCGAGCTACGTGACAGCTGGTCGCATAACGAGGGCACTAGAGCATTCTTTTTTGCTCACGGTCGCGATGGCTGGATCATGGCTCCGAACAGCCTAAGGCTTGGCGCAGAGCCTTATTACGCCTCCACCACCGATGGCCGGCGGTGGCGGACTCTTCGCGTTCCAAACAGCTTCGTCGATGAAATCCTCTATCGCGGCGGCGGTCGTGGCGCTGCGTTGGCCAATGATCAGTACAAAGGGAAGAGCTCCTTCTTCGTCACTGAGGATAACGGTCGGCACTGGCGGTTGAAGGCGATCGGTAAGGACATGTGGGTCGACCAATTTACCTATTCCGACCATGAGGCACCAGTTCTGGCCGGATGCAGAGGCCATGACACTGTGATCCTCGCTTCCCGTAATGGGGGTAAGAGTTGGACGCGCACGAAGATCCCGCGCCTATCGTCAACTCCTCAAACGGGCGGATGTGACGCCCAGGTCGATGGGCTCGCTTTCGCACCAGGAAAGCCCGGCTTCGCACTCGTCCAGCGCCATACCTTTCCGCTTACGAAGGCCGACGGCTACGCGTCGGTCTGGCGCACAGTCGACGGGGGTCGGGACTGGCAACGGGTCTTCTTGGATCGCTATCCCGAAACAGCGAAATGGTTTGACGGGCCTTATGTGCTCGGTGACCTCACCCTCGTCTTCGTCAAGGGGGGTACAAGTGCTTCGGTCGCTTACTCCCGCGACGCCGGCCAGAGCTGGTCAACCGCCTCGTTGCCGACACAGCTCTCTGGTTGCTTTGCACGAGGAAGGGCACTGACCTGCACGGCCGGTTCCAAAGGGTTTCGGGTGGCGACGCTCACGAGTAAGCCCGTTGCTGGTGTCCGCTAAGCTCCTATGCGAACCAATCGCGGCGGGTCCGGAGCTTGAAAGCAAGGCGCTGTCTCACGTCCCTAACGTCCGCTTTCCACCCATTGCGGACATTAGCGAATGCCGTAATCTTCTTAGATGGAAGACTTTGTCGCGTACCAATCACGATGGAGCTTGGCCTCTCAACTATTCATGATCGTCGCAGTCTTCCTAGGCGGACTTTTGATGCTGGGGATTTTCGGCTCACCGCCGCACTCCGATCGTGCGATCTTTGTATTTGGATGGTGCTTTGTATTATTCTCCGGATTCTGCGGTTTCGTGACCATCAAGGACTTCCTGGATCCAGGTGAAGTATTGAGAATCGGCCCGCATGGCATTCGCTTCGCGGATTGGTCTGAAGACACGATTCCCTGGTCGGAAATCACAAGAGTGACGATCCCGGACCTTCGGCGATATCGCGGCACGCAAAAGGTGATCGTGCTTTATTTGCGGAACCCAGATCGGTTTCCCGGGCGACGCTTGACCGCCTTTATCGCCGCTGCCAATCGCCCGGCGATGGGCGGTGATATCCCCATCCGTCTAGATGGCACAAACCGAAGCGTCGAAGGCGCCATATCCGCAATCCAGCGCTTTAGCCCAGTTAGCTAGCAGCTCATTTTCTACCTCGACGGGATGTCGGCTTTCCACCCATTCCGGACATTGCTTGACTAGCGGAAGCCCCTATCATGAGGACATGCGAGGCTTCATCTTCCGAATAAACGGCGGATTACCCGGCGACGCTACGTCGGATCGATGGTATGCCATTTCGACAGGGCCGACGATTGATGCCGCTAGGGCAGCACTCCGCGCCAACAAAGAAATTCCGAACCAAGTTGCGATTGATGATGGCCCGGAGCTGTCCGAAGCAGCGATAGAGTTCCTGGGTCTAGGTGATGGCACCGTCAGTTGGACGAAGTTCAGCTGAAGCACCCTAAGCGACCGGCGATCTGAACAATCAAATATCCTCCGTATCGGGGAACTTCAGCCAACCGCGAGCTTCCCACTCTCGCCGTACGCGGTCCAAATTCTTTGAGCCTTCAACCCAGCCCGAATGACGGCCGCTCTGGTGACCTATGAACCAGCCGACTGCAAAGCCGACTAACAGCGTGAACCAAACCATGGCTCCAGCCCTCCTCCGCGCAAGCCGCCTTTTCGCTCCAACCTGTGTAACTGGAAATAGACTTTGCCGACAACGCTAAGCCCGCAAAGCGTCGATCCCGGACGGCAGGTTTGGGTGGAAAGCTGCCGTTAGCTTCGGCTGGAACGGAGCAGCCGGAAGCTCCACACTAGAGCAACAGCCGCCAATCCAACTACGATCCGAAGTGCCCACATTTCCTCAACGCGCTTTATTCCGCCCCAGAGCCAATCACCCAAAAACAGCCCGACAGTGAACACGAGCATGTAGGCAGCGAACGAGCGAATGGCGGTCATGCTGCAACTCCACTTGGCCGAGCGACTCTGTGTTAGCATGAGCGGGCGGCTAATGTCTGCAATGGGTGGAAAACGGACATTAGAGGGCGGTCCGATTCACAGAATCCCGTAGCGGGCGCAACGCAGCGACCGTCCCAGCTAATTATCGATCGCACCGACAGGGCCAATTAAGTCTCGGGCGCGATGCATTTATGAATGAGGACGCCGTCTGTGACCCGCCAGCATCCAGTCGCGCCGATCCACCGCGAAGGACGGCCGCCAGTATCGCGTTCAGCCTCTTCCAAGACCATGGTGCCGGGGTGACCACAAGTGGGGCACTTCCGCTGCCACCCTCTTTCAACCGTTTTCACTCAAGTCCCCATGCCGGGTCTCCGGCACCAATCGGCTGTCCAACCCGTAGGAGCGGGATAGTGAATGCCACCGTGCGGCGAAGGCTACTCGCCCTGTCGGTCGTCAATCTGCTCGACCTGTAGCTCCTCATTCGCCAGCTGAGCTTCGCTCGCGTGAGCTTGGGCGGCCTCCTCGACGGGCTTGAGGTTCACGGCGCTCATTTTGCCGCGATTGTCCTGCTGGAGATCGTAGCTGACGCGTTGATTTTCGCGAAGGCTGCGTATTCCAGCCCGTTCGACCGCCGTAATGTGGACGAAGGCGTCGATGCCGCCGCCATCAGGCGCAATGAATCCATAGCCCTTCGACTCGTTGAAGAACTTCACGGTTCCGTTGGTCATTTCTGTTTTCCTTCCAGGGCGAAGCCGAATGCCGGCCCGCTTCGTGCTAGGAGCGAAAAGAGAAGGAAAAGGTGCCGCAAAGCGCCTGTAGACCGTCAGTCTGCGACTAGTAGCGGCGGAAGGCCTAGTCTCTTTCATAAATAATAGTAAGCTGTGCCAAAAATAATCCTCGCTAGGGAGAATGATGTTTCCGTGCTAATGTTAAGCATCGCGTGGAATTTTACACCGTAGCCTCCTGCGACTGAGAGACAATTGTGCTCCCGCTTACGAGAAGGGAGCTTTCATGTCAGGACTCAACAACGATGCCGTACCCCAGTCAGAACTTGACCGGTTCGGCATACAACGTGTGCCTGCTTATACGTTCTTGTGGGGTGGATATCGCTATTCAAATGCCCGCGATGCGCTTGCGGCAGCGAAGCGGAACGCCAAATGAGCTCGCGCAGGCGAAGGCCTGAAGACACTGCGGATGGGTGCCGAGCGTTCGCAGCATCTGACCGTGAGCGGGCATCGGGAACCCAGAATAGTCATGTCCGTGGCACGTTTGAACGGAGCGCGGATGCATGGCGCGCAAGGGCCCGCCTGCTTGAGCGACGCGATGCTGGCCTCGATGCCGGTTTGAATCCCGAACGATCAAGTGGCGAAGTTCGCCCCAATCAGGAGTCGCTGTGATGGCGAAAGGACAGAAGCGCTCGAACAAGGAACCACGCAAGCCGAAGGCGAAGGCCCCGAAGAAGACCAACGCTTCTCAACCCTCCACCAAGCAGCTCGGGATTCCCGGCTGATGAAAATCGAAGGAAGTGCCCGCTCAAACCTCATTTCAGCGATCACGAGCGTGCGGCGATGGCGAGGACGGCGGGTGCACGGAGATACGCTCGCCTATTGGCACGCGGTTCTCGACCAGGGTCGGCGTTCAACAGGTGAACCGGTAGCCGACCTGGTTGCGGAGCTGGAGGGCGAGCTGGCCCGCTCTGGCAGACATACGCAATGAGCTAATGACCGGCCGGCTTGAATATCTTTATGTCCGGCACCTCCGTCACAACGAGTGGCTGTGCGCCGCTAGCCAGGGTTAGGCGCGTCTCGCGCGCGCTCTCCGTAACGCCACCTAGTCATCGTCACCCGTGCAGACCCTGCGGACAAGGAGAAATGGCCTATGGCCAAGGAAGAGCTGCTTACGATTGAAGGGGTGATCGAAGAAGTCTTGCCAGATGGGCGGTTCGGCGTGATGCTCGACAACGACTGCCGGATCATCGCGTATACGGCGGGAAAGATGCGACGCCATCGCATTCGCTCGATCGTAGGCGATCGTGTCCACGTCGAAATGACGCCCTATGACTTATCCAAAGGCAGGATCGTCTATCGCGAAAAGACCGGCGGCCCCTCACTCGGGCCGCGACGACGGACTTTCCGCAGGTGAGTCGCCCTATACAAACATCGGGGCAAAATCCTTGACCGCGGCAGTGATACCCATCGGCGCTGATGACCTGACACTTACGAGAAGAGACGTTGATTGGTGAATCGGTCCGCCCTCTAAGAATCTGAGCCAGCTACCCACCTCCAAACTCGCGCCAATGTCCGGAATGGGTCGAAGTTGGTCGCGGCAGGTTTGGGTGGAAAGCTGACATTCCCCCGTTGCCGAGATTTAGCGGTGTGGACATCCGGGCCAGCAGCAGGGACGGCGCTTCCCGTCCCGCAGGCTTTCGCGGCCCCAATTGATGCGCTTGAGCCTGGTTTCTGGTTTCTTGGCCGATGAGATCCAGCAGATCCATTCATTGCGAGCCAGCGGTGTAATGTCCTGCCAAGTCGCAAGAGCCGCCGCGTCGTCCAGCAATGCATCTCTCACATCGGCCGGAAGCTCGTGTACTACGCCGCCTGGAAGTTGTGTCGTCTCAGCCACGGCGCCTGTTCTAAACTTCGCGCTAACGTCCGCAACGGGTGGAAAACGGACATTAGGCCGCCGCATTAATCGGTCACTCTGATTCGGACCGGCGAACCGTCTGGCAAGTCTTTTAGCTGACGATGAATGTCGGCCATTCCAACCACCTGTTCCCTTAACGGCACCACGAACATGTTGCCCGTCTCGTACTTGCCTTCGGCAAAGACCGGCAGGATTGTGAAGCCGTAGCACTCACCCTCTGTCGGTGTTTTGCCTGCCGCGTGGAGCCGTTCAACGAGCGGAGGTAAGAACCAATCAGCCACAAGCTCAGAAGAGGACCTGCACGCTTCCTCGAACTCTTCGCGGCTTTGGGCCACCTGCTCGACTAAGCCAGTCCCGGTGTCGAGCCAAAGAACGCTGCCGTCGCGCGTTTGCAGGAACACACCGCCAATCATCGAGCAGATGATTGGCTCCCATGGCTCCGGCACAAGCCACGCCCAAGCCTTAGCGGCATCACGCGCCACGTCGGGGTCCAACTGAAACGCAAGGTCACGCCAAGTGATGCCCATCGCGCGATCCTACGGTTCACCGCCTAATGTCTGCAATGGGTCGAAAGCAGACATTAGCCGGCCGCTGGTTCGGGTTTGCGGGAGGCTTCCCTAAGTTCGGCATAAGCAGCTGATACTGCTGTACTTTCCGCAACATCCAAGTTTCTGGCCCCACATTTAGCCCCACAACTTGCGTCGGCTTTGATGGGACGGTCTGCGCGCCCAGGGACCCATCGGACACCCCCTCTTTACGTAACGTTGTTTTCCGGTGATGACTGATCACGCTCGGTTCGACGGGGCGGTGCCCGATCACTCGACCTTCTCCAAGAACCGGCACGGTCGCTTCCGCGACAGTGATCTGCTGCGGCGTTTGTTCGAGGCGACGGTCGAGC
>Ga0207640_10001073_pt1 | contig 15141 bp, 11 predicted proteins | sample KBSCornC42_FD_184300 | JGI IMG/M metagenome (GOLD analysis project Ga0207640, IMG submission 184300) | Corn rhizosphere microbial communities from Kellogg Biological Station, Michigan, USA - KBS Corn C4-2 (SPAdes) (version 2) | ecosystem: Host-associated > Plants > Roots > Rhizosphere > Soil ... | reverse complement strand
CGTTCTCCACCACCACGATGGCGTCGTCCACCACGATGCCGATCGCCAGCACCAGGCCGAACAGCGACAGCGCGTTGAGCGAGAAGCCCGCCAGGTACATCACCGCGAACGTACCGATCAGCGACACCGGCACCGCCACCAGCGGAATGATCGAAGCGCGCCAGGTCTGCAGGAACAGGATCACCACCAGCACCACCAGGGCGATGGCTTCGAACAGGGTGTGCACCACCGCCTCGATCGAACCGCGCACGAACACGGTCGGGTCGTACACGATGTGGTAGTCGATACCCTGCGGGAACTCCTTCTTCAGCCCCGCCATGGTGGCGCGTACTTCGTCGGAGATCTGGATGGCGTTGGAGCCAGGGCGGGCGAAGATCGGAATCGCCACCGCCGGCTGGTTGTCCAGCAGGCTGCGCAGCGCGTAGTTGTTGGAACCCAGTTCCACGCTGGCCACATCGCGCAGATGCGTCACGCCGCCGTCGGCGGTGGTGCGCACGATGATGTTGAGGAAGTCTTCCTCGGTGACCAGGCGGCCCTGCGTATTGATATTGAGCTGGAATGCCGCGTTGCCCGGACCGGGCGGCGCATTCAGCGCGCCGGCGGCCACCGCCACGTTCTGTTCCTGGATGGAATGGATCACGTCGCCGGTGGTGAGCTGGCGCGAGGCCAGTTTTTCCGGGTCCAGCCACACGCGCATGCTGTACTCGCCCGCGCCGAACAGCTGCACGTCGCCCACGCCGTTGAGGCGCGCGAGCTGGTCCTTGATGTGCAGCCGCGCGTAGTTCGACAGGTACAGCATGTCGTAGCGGTTATCGGGCGAGGTCAGATGCACGACCATGGTCAGGTCGGGCGAGCTCTTCTGCGTGGTCACGCCCAGGCGCTGCACTTCCTGCGGCAGCTTGGTCAGGGCCTGCGCCACGCGGTTCTGCACCTGCACCTGGGCGTTGTCCAGGTCGCTGCCCAGCGCGAAGGTGACGGTGAGCGTCATGGCGCCGTCGCTGGTGGACTGCGAGGAGGTGTAGAGCATGTTCTCCACGCCGTTGATCTGTTCTTCCAGCGGCGTGGCGACGGTTTCGGCGATCACCTTGGGGTTGGCGCCGGGGTAGCTGGCGCGCACCACCACGGTGGGCGGCACCACTTCGGGATATTCGGAGATCGGCAGGCGGAACAGCGAGATGCCGCCCGCGATGACGATCAGTACGGAGAGGACGCCGGCCAGGATCGGCCTGTCCACGAAGAATTGGGCGATTTTCATCGGATCGGTCCTGAGAGTTCTTTAGGACAAGCCGGCCCTGAAGGCGCGCGTTCGGCGCGCCTGGAGTTGCCGTTCATTCCATCCCTGCGCCGCCACGGGCGCAGGGTCATGTCCATCGGTCAGTGCTGGGCGGCGACCTTGGTGTTGCTGCCGCCGCCGGCCTGGGCCAGCTGCTTGTCGGCGTCGAGGCTGCGGGTTTCCATGGCCACCTTGGTCGCATTCACTTCGGCGCCGGGGCGCACATGCTGCAGGCCGTTGACCACCACGACGTCGTCCTTGCCGAGGCCTTCGTCGACCACGCGCAGGCCGTCGAGCAGCGGGCCGGTGACGATGCGGCGGTATTCCACCTTGCGGTCCTTCAGCACCAGCACGTACTTGTTGCCGAGGTCCGAAGCCACCGCGCGGTCGTCGATCAGCGCGCGCGGGCGCTGGCTGTCGCTGCGCAGCTGCACGCGGACGTACAGGCCGGGGGTGTAGCTGCCGTCGGCGTTGTCGAACACCGCGCGCAGGCGGATGGTGCCCGAGCCCACGCGCAGCTGGTTGTCGACGAAGTCGATGCGGCCGGCATGCGGGAAGCCCTGCTCGTTGGACAGCGCCATCGCTACTTTCGGCGCCACGCCGCGTTCGCGGCGCAGCTGTTCGAGCTTCAGATAGCTGTGCTCGTCGACGTCGAAGTAGGCATAGACCGGGTTCACGCTGACCACGCTGGTCAGCACGTCGGTGCTGTTGACCAGGTTGCCGGGGGTGACCAGGGCATTGCTGACGCGGCCATCGATCGGCGCGCGCACTTCGGTGAAGCCGAGGTTGAGCTTGGCGGCGTCCAGCGCGGCGACGGTCGAAGCCAGCTGGGCCTTGGCGCTCTGCGCGGCGGTGCTGAGGCGCTCGCCTTCCTCGCGCGACACCGCATGCTGTTCCAGCAGGCGCTGGCCGCGGGCGGCATTGGCGTCGGCCAGGGTCAGTTCCGAGCGGGCCTGGTTGAGATTGGCCTGCAGACGATCCACTTCAGCCTGGTAAGGACGCGGATCGATGCGGAACAGCAGCTGGCCCTTCTTGACCATGGCGCCTTCGGTGAAATGCACCGAGTCGACATAGCCGCTTACGCGGGGCCGCAGCTGGATGGTGTCCACCGCCTGCAGGCGGCCGGTGAATTCATTGGCATCGCTGACCGGGCGGACCAGCACCTGGGCGACGGTCACTTCCGGCGGCGGCATGCCGGCGGCCTGGGCGTGAGTCTCGCCATGGCTGCCCAGCACCGCCCAGGTGCCGGCTACGGCAACCATGGCCAGGGTGGCGAAGATCCATCGTTTCTTCATGATGCGCTCCGAGAATTAGTAAACCGATCGGTTCAAACCGTTCGAGGCGCGAGAGAATAGGTGTACCTTCCAGTTTAGAAAATACCTCGGTTGTGCAATGCAGTAGTGACTGCCAGTCACGAATAGATAGAGAATCCGCCCTATGGAAGACTTTGCAGCAATATCGGCCTTCGTCCGCGTGGTCGAAGCCCGCAGCTTCGCCGCCGCCGCCGCCCAGCTCGGCATGACTCCCTCCGGCGTCAGCCGGGCGGTGTCGCGCCTGGAAGAACGCCTCGGCGCCCGGCTCCTGTTCCGCTCCACCCGTTCGCTGCGTTTGACCGACGATGGGGCCGCGTTCCATGCACGTTGCAAGGAAATCCTTGCCGATCTGGCCGAGGCCACCGAGGCCCTGAACTACGCCAACCGCAAACCCACCGGGCGGCTGCGGGTGGGTATCTCGCTGGCCGTGGGCCGCGCCGCGGTGATCCCGCGCCTGGACGAATTCGAGCGCCGCTACCCGGATATCCGTCTGGAGCTGTCGATGAGCGACAGCCCGGCCGATCTCAACGAGGAAGGCATCGACTGCGCCATCCGCGTGGGCGAGCTGGAGGACTCCAGCCTGATCGCCCGCAAGATCGGCTATCTGCGCAACGTGGTCTGCGCCTCGCCGGATTACCTGGCCAAGCACGGCGCCCCGCGCAGCATCGACGACCTCAAGCAGCACCGCTGCATCAACTACGTCTACCCCAACGGCCGCCCGCGCCAGTGGCAGTTCGATACGCCCAGCGGCCAGGTCGGCGTGGACGTGGAAGCGCACCTGCTGATCAACGACGGCGAGTCGGTGATCCAGGCCGTCTCCGCGGGCCTCGGCATCACCCAGGCACCGCACATGCTGGTGGCCTGCATGCTCGACAAGGGCATGCTCGAGCTGGTGATGACCGACACCATCTCCACCGGCAAGCCGGTGTGGATCGTGTATCCGCAGAAGAAGCATCTGTCGGCGCGCGTGCAGGCGTTTATCGAATGGGTGCGGGAGCTGTTCGATCGCACCAACGAGCCGGGGTACAAGAAGGCGCCGGTGGTGGGGAAGGTGGAAGCGCCGGAGCGGTTGAGCGCCTGAGGTCGGCGCTGATGGCGGACCGCATTCGCGGTCCGCACTTTTCGTATAAAAACGACAGACGCGCTTTGGCGCGTTTGTTACTTTTTGTCGTGCGCGCTTCAGGGGACAGCTGCGCCAGTAGTGCCTGTGGATGGATCAACGACGCGGAAGCATCAGGATGCCAGGGAAAAAGATCTTTCTATGCGTCGCTGCGACCCTGGGTCTCGGTACGGTGCATGCCCAAGAAGACAGAACGTCGGCCGATCCATGGCCAACCTATCCGATGCCCACGACATCATCTGGCGTCGCGGCGCATGCGGCGCAGATCAAACTCCGCCCTTCTTTCACGGAGTGCCTTAAGCGTGCTGGCGCGTCGGAACCACCGACCAAAGATTGCATGGACGAAGAATACGCCTATCAGGATGAGCGTCTGAATCGCAGCTACAAACGACTGTTGTTGACGCTCAGCGCAAGCGAACAGATCAAGCTCAGGGATGAAGAACGCCGCTGGCTGAGCTGGCGCAAGCACCGATGCGGCAAATACGAGATCGAACTCGCAGCTTATGGCTGCGAGCTTGAGATGGCTGCAGACAGGGCAACGCAGCTCGAGGAACGTCTTGGCAAATAGCTGACGGCGGCACTGCAAGGAGGGGCCTCGCAGGAACGCGGCAATGAACGAACAGCAGCAGTGGCAACTGGGTCAAACCTCGAGCTGGTACGAGACGCACGGCAAGGGTGTCGATGCGATCTCTTCAGGGCGTCGCGACAAGGGTGGCGTTTCCTATGGCGCGTACCAGCTGGCGTCGAAGACTGGAACGGTCCGCGAATATCTCGACCAGTCAAACTTCAAAGCAGACTTCGAAGGATTGGAGCCGGGCTCGATTGCGTTCAGCGCGAAATGGGCGGAAATCGCCAGCGGGCCGGACCGCGACGACTTCGCCGGCGAACAGCACGACTTCATCAAGCGAACCCATTACGACGTTCAGGTCAGGCGCCTGAAGCAAGCCGGTATGGATCTGACCGACCGAGGGGCGGCAGTACAGGATGCGCTGTGGAGCACCTCGGTCCAATATCGCAACGGCACCCGCACCATCTTCGAGAAGGGGCTGCAGGAAAAATTTGGCGAAGACTACGATTTATCGCGACTCTCCGATCAGGACATCGTTGAGGCGGCGCAGGACTACAAGTACAGGACAGTAGAAAAGTACTTCGCCGATTACCCTGATCAATTTGAGCATCAACGCGATCGATGCACGCAGGAGAAAGCCGATCTCGTCCAGCTTGCCAAGAGCGGGATAACCGTCGACGCCGTGGCGCGTGCAGAGGACCCGCATGCGTCGCCGGCTGCGAGCCAGGCCAGCAACGGCTACGAATGGTCATGCCCGGTCAGGCTGGACGACAGCAGTCATCCCGACCAGGGGCTCTATCTCCAGGCACGCTCGCTGGTCTACCAGCTCGACCGGCACATCGGCCGCACTCCGGACCTGCGCAGCGACCAGCTGGCCTCGGCACTGACCGTGTCCGCCCGGGCCGCCGGCATGCAGCGGATCGATCAAGTCGCTCTCAGCGAGGACGCCAGCGCGCTCTGGGGTGCCCAACGGCCGACGGGCATCCGCGACCACTTCTTCGACCAGCACTGCAAGCTCGACACCGTGCAGGCCATGAACACCCCGATGGAACAAAGCGGCGCGCAATGGCCGCAGGCGATGCGGCAATTCGAGCAAGGCCAGGAGCAACGGCAGCAACAAACGCCGCAGGTCCCGCAGCAGGAACAGCCGACGCAGCCCCAGACGGGCCCTGCTCCAACCATGTAAGCCATTGAAGCCACTGGCCTTCAGAATTCTTCATTCAAGCTTCCGGCGCTTCATTCGCCGCTTCGCTGGACTCCCCCGGCACACCCACCCATGGAGTCCACCGATGCACCGCCGCCTTCTCGCCACCTTGCTGGCCATCTGCCCCCTCGCGCTGAGCGCAGCCGAGTACCGCGCCCCCACCCCGCACGAGGACGGCTGGCCGGTCGCCGACGCGCCAGCCCAGCACGTCGACACCGCCCCGCTCGCCGCCCTTGAGGCCAAGATCGCCGACGGCAGCTTCAAGAACATCACCAGCGTGCTGATCGCCCGCGACGGCAAGCTGGTCTACGAGCATTACTTCAACGGCAGCGACGCCGACCGCCTCAACGACGTCCGCTCGGCCAGCAAGAGCGTCACCGCCTTGCTGGTGGGCGCGGCCATCGACCGCGGCCTGATCCCCAGCGTGCAGGCCAAGGTCTACGGCTACTTCCCGGACAAGCGGCCGGTCCAGCACGCCGACCCGCGCAAGCAGGCGATCACGCTGGAAGATCTGCTGACCATGAGCTCCTTGTGGGAATGCAACGACGAGAACGAGTTCTCCTCCGGCAATGAGGAGCGCATGTACGTCACCGAAGACTGGCTGCAGTTCGCGCTCGACCTGCCCATCAAGGGCTTCGCCCCCTGGATGGCCAAGCCGCAGGACAGCCCGCACGGCCGCGCGTTCTCCTACTGCACCGCCGGCGCGTTCACCTCCGGCGCCGTGGTGGAACGCGCCACCCGCATGCCGCTGTCGCGCTTCGCCGCCGAGGCGCTGGAACAGCCGCTCGGCATCGAACACGTGCAATGGAACGCCTCGCCGCTGGGCATCGGCATGGGCGGCGGCGGTACGCGTTATCGCAGCCGCGACCTGGCCAAGCTAGGCCAGCTGGCGCTGGACGAAGGCAGCTGGCGCGGCAAGCAGGTGATTTCGGCGGCGTGGATCCGCGCCATGCTCAGCGTGCACGCGCAGGCGCGCGACGATGCAGATTACGGCTACTTCTGGTGGTGCTTCCGCAAGCCCATCACCGGTATCGACGAACCGATATGGGCGATGAGCGGCAACGGCGGCAACTACGTGTTCGTGGTGCCGTCGCGTCGCCTGGTGGCGGTGGTGACCAGCACCGCCTACAACCAGCGCTATATGCATCCGCAATCGCAGGAGATCCTGCGCGAGTACGTGCTGAAAGCGGCCCGCTAACGCGCGTCGCGCAGATCCGCTGGCCGCCAGTCGGCGGCCAGCACCTGCGCACGCTGCGCGGCGACGCGGCGGCTCAGCGTGTCGATCGATGCGGCATAAGCGGGATCGCCGGCCAGGCCGCGCAGCAGCGGCGAAGTCTGCAGATAGGCGCGATCGCTGTAGCCGTTCTGCACGGCGGTGTCCACCGAGCGCAGCGCATCCGCATGCAGCCCGCGCGCCTGCTGCAGCAGCGCGAGTTCGAGATAGTCGCCGGGATAGCCGACGCCGCCGAGAAACTGGAGCTGCAGCTGGGCGATGCGCCGATCCAGCCACTCCGCCGCCGGCGCCGTCGCGCCATACAAAGCGGCCAGCGTGGTGGGCAGGCTCATCTGCGGACGCAGCTGCCGCGCCTGCTCGAACGCACGGCGTGCGCCATCGCGGTCGCCGCGCAGCAGAGCCAGTTCGCCGCCCATCACATACAGGTCGACATGCGGCGTGTTGCGCGCCAGCGCCTGGTCCAGCGCTTCCTGCGCTTCCTTGAAACGCCCCTGCAGAAACAGATGCCGCGGCCACGCGATATTGGAGAACACATTGTCCGGATAGAGCTGAAAGCTTTCGCGATAACGCCGCTCGGCGGCATCAGTGAAGCCCAGCAGTTCCAGTTCCCGCGCGACCTGCACGGCGCGGAAGCGCACGCGCGCCGGATCGCCGTGCATATCCAGGTTGGCATGCAGCGCCTGCACGAGCTGGCCTTGCTCCTGATAGAGATAAGCCGCCGATGCGCGCGCCGCGTCGTCGTTCGGATCGAGCGCCACCGCTTTCTCGTACGCGCGCAATGCGGCGGCCAGCTCGCCGGCGCAATCGTGCGCATAGGCCAGCGCAACCCAGGCGCCGCTGTTGTCGGGCGCGGTTTTCAGCACGGTTTCCGCTTCGGCGCGCGCGTTCTGTGTCCAGTCGTAGGAGAAGTTGTACAGGCACACGCGTGCGCTATAGGCGCGGCTGAGGCCGATGCGTGCGGGGATGTTAGAAGCATCGCCCGCCAACACCTGCTGATAGAGATTGATCGCGCGCTCGTTGTTGTCTTTCTGGCCGATGCCGGCGTAGTAGCTCGCGCGATTCAACAGCGTCTGCGTGGGATCGATCCGGTCATGGCTGATGGACGAACGCCGCCACCAGGCCCCCGCCAGCACGGCCACCGCAAGCACAGCGAGCCCGATCATCCACGGGCCAACGCTCCGGCGCCGCATCACCGGCTCATCGACAATGGCCGCCTCCGCGCTGCGCGGTGGCTCGCACAATTGATAACCCCGCCCACGCACCGAACGGATATAGCGCGGATTGCGCCCATCGTCGCCCAGCGCCTGGCGCAGCAGCTTCACGCGCTGCGTGACGGTTTCTTCGTTCACCACCGCCGGCGCCCACACCTCGGCCATCAGCGTGTCGAAATCCACCACCGCCTCGCCATGCCGCAGCAGGCAGGCCAGCAGCTGGAAGTTCAGTCCCTGCACGTCGAGCGCAACACCATCGCGCGTCACGCGCTGGCGCGCGACGTCGATATGCAGGTCGAGCAGGCGGTAGTGGGGCGACGGTTCCATGCGCACCGAACTATGTCATGGAACGCAGGTTGGGGTTCGCCTGGCGGCACACCCCAACCTACGCCATGCGTTCTCAGGCGCCGCTGGGCATCAGCAGCAGCAACGCCACACCCAGCGCGATGCGGTAGATCGCAAACGGCGTAAAGCGGTGCGTGCGGATATAACCCAGCAGCCATTTCACCGCCACGAAGGCGACGATGGCCGAGACCACGAAGCCCACGATCAGCGCGGTCCAATCCTCATGCGCCACGCCGTCGGCCTTCACCACTTTCAGCAGCTCGTAGCCGGTGGCCGCATACATGGTGGGAATGCCCACCAGGAAGGCGAACTCGGTGGCCGCCGCGCGGTTGCTGGTGCCGGCCAGCATGGCGGTGAAGATGGTCGCGCCCGAGCGCGAGGTGCCGGGAAACACGCCGGCCACGATCTGCGCGACGCCGACCAGGATCGCCACCGTCCAGGTGACTTCGCTGCGGTCGACCTGACGCGCCGCCATCTGCTCGGCGCCGATCATCCACAGGCCGCCGATCACCAGCGCCCAGGCGATCGGAGTCACCGCCTCCGGCAGCTTGAAGCCCATATGGGTGACGATGAAGCCCAGCACCGCGGTGATCATGAAAGCCACGAACAGCTTCAGCAGGTAGTCGCGGTTGGCCGGATCGCGCCATTGCGTCAGCAGGCCCCAGATGCGGGTCCAGTAAATCAGCGTGACCGCCAGGATCGCACCGGCCTGGATGCCCACGTTGAACAGGTCCGAGCGCTCGCCCAGGCCCAGCTTCTCGGCGATCAGCAGGTGGCCGGTGCTGGAGATGGGCAGGAATTCGGTGATGCCTTCGATGATGCCGAGCAGGATGACTTTGATCAGATCGGTCACGTGCGGAACTCCGGGCCACTGCAAAGCGCCATAGCTTAAGCGCTAGCTCCTGGCTTGGGGCACGGCCACGGCCTGCTTGCTGACTGCCGGTTCATGCGGAGCTTCTTGCGATGCGGCGGGAAAGGCGCGCATCGCCGGCAGCGCGGGATCGATCCGCGTCGCGTCCAGGCGGCCGTGCAACCAGCGCGAAACCTTGTCCAGCGGGCATCGGTCGGTGCGGGGGCAGGGCGCGAGGCGGAGGGTCTTGCGCACCAGGGCATCCGGTGTGGCGAAGTCGGCGTGACGAAGCTCGTCGAGCGTGGGCATCGCGGTGGAGACGCTGACGCTGTATTTGTCATGCGCCTGCCACAGATCGAACACCAGCGCGCCACCGGGCGGATAGTCGTCCGGGTGCGCGGCGTCGTGCCAATCGGCATCCAGCAAGCCGGCGAGCTGCGCGAGGTTGGTGTCGTGTCCCACCACCAGCACGGCGCGCACGGACGTTGCCGCCAGCGCCGCGACTTCAGGCTTCTCGCCGCCGGCCTGCTGCAGCGTGGCCAGCACATGCGCGAGCAGATTGGAGCCGCCGCGCGCCGCCGCCGGCATGGCCTTCTTGGTCAGCGCGAACTGGAGATTGTGCAAGGTGACGATCTGCCCGATGGTCGTTGCGTCGCCCTGACCCCACGCCACGCGCGCGGCGGGGAAGCCCTGCGCGTATTCCAGCATCAGGTTCTCGCTCAGGCTGCCGGCGTTCTTCAGCGCCTTGGCGCGTTCCGTATCGTCGGCCGCATCGAGCAAGGTCTTGCGGCCGTCCTTGTGCGCCGTGGCGAGGCAGTCCGAGCCCTCGCAACCGAGCAGCACGCGCTGCAGTTCCGCCAGCGCGGCCGGCGGCCACGTCGCGGGCAGCGCGGGTTTGTCGTCGTCGTCCTTGTCATCGTCCTTGCCGCCGAAATGGAACAGCGGGTTGTTCTGATCCGTCGGCAGCGCGAGATAAGCGCCGTGGCAATCCGGCGCCAAGCCCTGCACCAGCGCCGCGCCGCTGGCGTGATTGCGCGGCGTGCTGTCGGCGATCACCACCACCTCGCCCGACCGGTCGCAGGCGCCCGACCACAAGCCATCCGCCGCCAACGACTGGCGATAGCTCGCGCCCAGCGCACGCATGCCGTCGATGCCATGCGGCGTAAGCTGCCCCGGCGCCACCGGCCATGCGGCCCAGGGCCGGTTGGCATACGGCGCCAGCGCCTCGGGCGCCTTGGTCGGCGACCGCACGCCATGGCGCAGCACCACCACGCGCAGACGCAAGCTGGCATCGTCTGCCTGCGCCGCCACGGGCGACAGGAGCGCCGCGCTAAAAAGCGCGGCGCGTGCGATCCCGACCAGCATCCTCACAGCTTCACCGACAGATCGAGGAACACCCCGCGGCCCGGCAGCCCGAAATACAACGGCGTGCCGCTCACCGACTGCGTACCCGCATAGCCGGCCAGCTTGTGCACATTGAACAGGTTGTTGACGTCCACGCTCACCGAATACCCCTTGGCGCCCCAGGGACCATGCTCGCCACGGAAACCGAACGCCGCATCCCACGACGTATAGCCGGCCAGGCGCGCACCGTTGGCGAAGACATCGTTGCCGCTGGCATCGGTCGCATTATCCAGCCCGTACTGATGGCCCACGAACTTGCCCATCAGCGAACCGAACCAGCCCTGCTGGCTGCTGTAGAGCAGGCCCAGCGCGCCGGTCACCTTCGGCGTGGCCGCCACCTGCACGTTGCTGCCCTTGTACGTCGCCTTGTTGTAGCTGGCATTGCCGTACAGGCTCAGCACCGGCGTCAGCGCGTAGGTCCCTTCCACCTCGGCGCCCTTGTACACCGCGCCGCCACCATTGACGTAGGCGCTCTCGTTGCCGTTGGCGGTCTTCACCTCGGTCTGCGCGATCAGGTTCTTGAAATCGATGTAGTACAGGCTGGCGCCGAAGGTCAGCGCGCGCGTCGCGTAGGCGGTGCCGATCTGGTAGTTGGTGGTGAGTTCCGGAGCCAGCCCGCGCGTGCCATTGAGTTCGATCACGTCGATCGGCGGCGCCAGGAAGCCGCGCGCCACCTGCGCATACGCGCTCCACTCGTCGCTGAGGCGGTCGTGCAGGCTCAGCGAGGGCAGGGTGGCGCTGTAGGTGGCTTCGGCATGCGAAGGCACCGGCGGCGATACCTTGTTGAGCGCGGCATCCAGACTGCGGGTGACCGAGGAGTAGCGCAGGCCCGGGCTCAGCGTGAGCTGGTCGGTGATGCTCCAGTCGTACTGCACATAAGGCTGCGCCGTGTCGGTGCGATCCTTGAGCTGATAGTTGTAGACCGGGCCGTACTTGGTGCCGCTGCGCTGGCCGGTGGTCATGTCCAGCGGCAGCTGATAGCGCTCATCGAGGTTGCGCTCCAGCCACACGCCGGTCTGCAGGGTGCCCGGGCCGAGCGCACGCGCCAGGCGCAGCACGTCGCCGAAGGAGCGGAAGCCGTTGTCGGCCTGCTTGCCCGGCACGTCGGTGGCGGACTTGCCCACCTTCTTGCCCTTGGCGTCGTAGAAGGTCACGCCGTTGTCGGCGGGGTTGTTGTCGGTGGCGTCGCTGGCCTTGAGCGACCAGTGGTCGAAGCTGTTGTAGTAGACCTTGTTGTCCACGTCCCACTCGCCCAGCCGCGTGACCAGGCCGACATAGGTGAAGCTGGAGTAGTACGCCGCCTTGTTGTAGCCCTGGTACGACTGCAGCCGCGGATCGTCGCCCAGGCCATAGCGCCAGCCGTACTGGGCGATCTCGCCCAGCGTCGCGCCCTGCACCGTGTTCTGGTGCTCCTGGTTGTAGCTGGTGACGAAGGTCAGCGTGGTGACGGGGCCCAGATCGCTCACCGTCTTGATGAACGCGTGCTCGCGGCGGTCGTTGGTGCCCTTGAGATAGGTGTCGCTGGCTTCCTTCGACAGATCGGCGAACAGCTTGGTATGCGCACCGATCTGTTCGTCCGCGGCGACACCGCCGGCGCGCGTGTTCCAGCTGCCCACGGTGAGATAGGGCGTGATGCCCGGCACCTCGCTCGGATCGCGCGAACGCAGGCCCACCGTGCCGCCGAAGGTGGCGTTGCCGATGGTGGAGCCGCCGCCGGGGCCGCGGTCGATCTCGGCCTGGCCCAGCACATGGTTGTTGAAGTAGGCCGAGGTGGTGTGGTGCAGATCGCTGGCGTCGCCGAACGGAATGCCGTCGAAGGTGATGTTGAACTGGCCGTCCTGGAAGCCGCGGATGCTGATGCCTTCGTTCTTGCCCAGGCCCGGGCCTTCCGGCGAGGTGACGGTGACGCTGGGCGCGTACTTGATGATGTCGTCGAAGTTGGAATTGAAGCGCAGGCCGTCGCGGATAAAGCGCTCGTCGATCACCGAGGTCGGCTGCACCGCATCCAGCGGCGCGGCGCTGGGCGCCAGCGTGTCCACCGCATTGGCATGCACGCTGATCGGCGCCAGTTCGCGCGTGGTGTTATCGCTGTCGATCGGCGGCAGGCCGCGCGACGCCGTCGCGTCCGCGGCCGGAGCGTTTCCCGTGCGCGCCGCCGGCACGATGGTCACCGTGGTGGGCGTGACGAAGCGGTAGTCCAGGCCGGTGCCGGCCAGCAGCTGGCGCAGCTGTTCGCGTGGCTCGCCGGCGGCGGCGCCGCGGCTTTTCACGCTTTCGGCGACATCGGCGGAATACACCAGCTGCAGGCCGCTGCGGCTGGCCAGCAGGTCCAGCGCCTGGGCCAGCGGCATCGGTGCGATCGCCGGCGCGGCAGCGGCGGCATGGTCCTGCGCATACAGCGAAAGGGACAGCGTGCCGCCGAGCAGCAGCGCGATATGGAGGGCGAGCGTCTTGCGCATGGGAAAACCTTCGGAGAGGGAGAAGAAAGGCGGCGCTGCACACACGCATCGCCGCCGCATGACCTCTACGAGTGCCCGGCGCGCCAGTCGGGTACCGCCGATTCGATGAATTTTTTCTTACAGCTTGCGTGTAACGCGGATGTCATCCGCGCCGCGCTGCACGCGCACCCCGGGCAGCGTGCCCAGATAGGCCACGAAGGCATCCGGATCGCGCGCATGGAAGCGGCCGCTGATGCGCGTGGCGGCCAGCGCCGGATCGTCGATGCGCAGCGGCTTGCCGCCGTAGGCATCGAAGCGGCGCGCCACCTCGGCCACCGTGCTGTGCTCGAAATGGATATCGGCCGGCAGCCAGGCGGTGCGCTGGGTCAGGTCGGCGCGCCGTTCCAGCGCGGCCAGGCGGCCGCTGGAAACTTCGGCGTACTGGCCCGCATGCAGGTCTGCCAGCGCTTCGGTCCGCGCGGAGGAAGGTTCGCCCGGCCAGATGCGTACTTCGCCGCTGATCACCGCCACGCTGGCGCCGTCCGCGGTGCGGTGCGCGTCGAACACGGTGCCCACGTCTTCCAGCACCTGTTCGCCCACGCTGACGCGCAGCGGCCGCACGGGATCCTTGCCCACGTCGAACAGCGCACCGCCGCGCAGCAGGGCGAAGCGGCGCTGTTTGTTGTCGTACTGCACCGCTACCGCGCTGCCGCGGTCGAGCTGCAGCAAGGTGCCGTCATCGAGGGTGAGCTGGCGCACTTCGCCGGCGGAGGCGTAGACGTCCATCGGCGCCGGCGCGTCGTGCAGGAAGGCGGCACCGCCGATCAGCGCCACCGCGACGGCGGCGAGCGCCTGCTGCCACCATGGCGTGCCGGTGCGGCGTGCCGGAATAGTGGAAGGCGCGCGCGGCATCAGCGGGCGCAGCGGCACCACCGCGCGCTCGGTCGCGGCCAGTTCGGTCAGCCCGGCGATATCCAGCGGATCGAGCGACGCCGCGCCGTTCAAGTCGCCGTGCAGGCGCGCCATGCCGAGGTATTCGGCGACATGCAGCGGCGACTGCCGCAGCCAGGCCAGGAAACGCGCGCGCTGCGCGGCGTCCAGTCCTTCGCGCTGGTCCAGGTACCACTCGGCCGCCTGCTCGGCGGCGCGGCGCAGCAGGCGCGGGTCGATGGCGTCAGTCATAGCGCGCCATCCCGACGCGGCACGCGGCCAGCGCCTTGACGATGTATTTCTTGACCATGTTCGAGGAGACACCCAGGCGTTCGCCGATCTCGCGATAGCCCAGCTCGTCGCGGTAATGCATCACCAGCACCGCGCGGCAGCGCGGCGTGAGGCGGGCGATCAGTTCGCCCAGCCGGCGGCGGCGCAGTTCGCGGTCCACGCCGGCCGCCGCTTCGCAGGGGGTCGCCAGCCGTTCCAGCACCTGTTCCAGCGCATCGCCGCTGGCCGGCGCGCGCTGGCGCATCGTGGCGTGCTCGCGCAGCAGGTTGGAGGCGATGGTGAACAGGTAGGCCTCGGGGTTGCGGATGTCCTGCGCGCCGTGGCGATCCGCGCGCAGCAGGCGCAGATAAACCTCCTGCACCAGGTCCTGCGCGTCCCAGGCATGCGCAGTGCGCCTGAGGAAATAGCGGTTGAGGGTGTCGCGCTGTTCCTCGAACAGGCGCGACAGCCCCGCGGCGGGGTCGGTCACGGGCGCTCGCAGCGCGGCGGGTGGTGATCGCCGCGTGAAGAATGAGGATGGACGCGGGACGCTAGTGGGTAGGGATGACGGTTTGGTGACCGTTGAGCCCGGTCACGTGCCTGGGCCGGGGAGCCCGGCTAGGATGGCGGGACGTGTCCGCGCGAGGAGCGGCGAGGAGCCATGAAGGTGCAAAACAGCCGTCTTATTAGCACCCATAATGTGCAAAGGCGTCCACCGGCTTCACGCGATCCTTACGCAAGTCACTGATGCCGTTCGGCTCCAGCCCTTGGCATGGAGCTTGCCAAAGAGCGTTGTCGTTTCCACCTCCCCACCGATTCCGAGGTTCGTCATGTCCGCCCAGAAAGTGCTCGATCTGATCCAGGAACACGACGTCGAGTTCGTCGACCTGCGTTTCGCCGACATGCTCGGCAAGCACCACCACGTCACGTTCCCGGCGCACACCATCGACGAGTCGACCTTCGAGGACGGCAAGATGTTCG
>Ga0207640_10001058_pt1 | contig 15229 bp, 21 predicted proteins | sample KBSCornC42_FD_184300 | JGI IMG/M metagenome (GOLD analysis project Ga0207640, IMG submission 184300) | Corn rhizosphere microbial communities from Kellogg Biological Station, Michigan, USA - KBS Corn C4-2 (SPAdes) (version 2) | ecosystem: Host-associated > Plants > Roots > Rhizosphere > Soil ... | reverse complement strand
GGCGTTGAGCTTCTCGAACACCTCGCGTTTGGTATCGCCGTCCGCCTCGCCGAGCACATTGCCGTCACGATCGAGTGCTTGTCCCATGGTCTGCGGTCCTTTCGTGCCGGCCGGCTGATGGATCCACCGACGTCGACGACGGGTGAACGATGGCGGCAGCGGCAGCTCCGCGGTGTGCGGTCGCCGGCCGCGAGGCTCCGGCATCACCCGCTCGGCGTCACCCCGTTCACCCGCCGCGCGTCGATCAAGGCATCCAGGTCTTGGGCCTTCACCCGCAACGATCGGCCGAACGGACGACTGGCCGGGAGTTCCTCATTGCGAATCAGCCGGCGGACGGTTTCCTGGCTGCATTTGAGCACGTACGCGACTTCGTGCACCTCGAGGAGGCGGCGCGGCGGCGACGGGTGAGGGAACTGCGGGTCCATCAGGGCCATAGTGCAGCCTGCCGCAGCATTCTAAACGAGAGCCTAAGACAACTAGACACGACTGCGTGCTACTAGACGCACAGGCTCGTGTGTAGGCCACCCGCTTCAGACGGATGCTGGAACCCGTGAACAGAGTGGGGGCGCTGCCGATCGATGTCTTCGGGCTCGCGCCGCCGCGGCAGAACCCGCTGGCCACGCTGGACGCGATTCGCCGCCTCGACCTGCACCTGGGCTTCTGTGATCTCCCGATCGCGCGCGGCATCGTGAGCCGCGCCATCCGGTACCTCGAGGCCGATCTCCGCGTGCAGCTGAATGGCCTGGTCGGCGGAGGCCTCCGCTGATGGCGAGCGTGCTCCCGCGCGAGCCGCGTCGCTCGGCGTTCAGCCGCGGCTACACCAAGCGCTGGGACCGCGCGTCGAAGGCCTTCCGTCTCCAGTACCCCCTCTGCGGGATGCGCCCCGATGATCAGGCGCCGGTGATGAGCCTCTGCGATCAGATGCAACGCACGACGCCGGCGACGCTGACCGACCACGTTGTTCCACACCGTGGGGATCAGACGCTGTTCTGGGACGAGCACGGCAACTGGCAGTCGATGTGTAAACGCTGCCACGATCGCAAGACCCAGGTCGAAGAGGCGGCGGATGCGGAGATCCGCGCGTGACCCGCCCTGTCACGGCCTTCTGTTACGATAGCGAGCGACAACAACGCGGACACGTTGCTGTCGCTCTCACCACATCCCCGCACCAGGGCCCCCTCACTCTCTATGGACTGACGCCCGGGAGACCGCGCTGGTCCCTCGCGCGAAAAAATTCGCTTTCAAAAGTTTCGGGTTTTCAAAACGGCGCCGATGGGTGGTAGGGGCAGCGGCGGCCGGCGCACCGGGTCCGGGCGCAAGCAGATCTCCGATCTGGAGCTGGCGATCGGCGGCACCAGGTCAGGCGTCGTCGTGCCCTTTTCGACCTCGACGGCCGTCGCCGGGGTGGCCACGTTCGATCCGCCGCCGGACCTCGCGCGGCCCCCGCTCCTCGAGGCGTTGACCGTGGCGCTCGCGTCGGCCGACGGCGAGGCCCGGGCACGACTGCAGGAGCGCGTCGACGAACTGACCGTGCTCGGTCTGGAGGCGACGACGGCGTGGCACGACCTGGCGCCGCATGCCTTCACGGCGCGCACGTTGACGCCGGCGACGACCGCCGTCTTCGTGATGCTGTGCCGTGCGATCGTACGCGAGCGGGCGCTGGCGTTGACGGAGCCTGGCGGACCCGATCATCGCGGCCTGATGCAGCGCATCAGCACATGGACGAAAGACTTTGCTCTCGCCCCGCTCGGGAAGCCGCTGTACGCGGCGGAGGCGCCGTCGACGAACCCGCTCGATCGCTTTACCCGCCGCGCGACGGACGTCGGCAACTCGGCTTCGGGTGGGGGCGGGGGCGCTGCGTGATTACCACCATCAGCGCGCGTCGTCCGCCGGCGTTCCCGCCGAACCGCGAGAGTCTCGAGGGCGAGCCGTGCTGCGCCCGATGCGGCAGCGGATACACCACGCACGAGGACGGCACGCGCGATCACCGCTTCGCGCGGCGGATGGCGAAGGCGCACCTACGACCGGAGGCGCGGTGATGCGCGATCCCGCTACGGACTACGCGACGCGGGTGGTCGCGGGCGCGATCGTCGCGGGTCGCCTCGTCCGGCTCGCCTGTGCACGCCATCTCGACGACCTCGCGCGCCAGGCCGAGAAGGGCCTGGAGTGGCGACCCGCCGAGGCGGAAGAGGCGATCGATTTCTTTGAAACGGTGCTCGTGCTCCCCGAAGAAACCGACGCCGACGAGAACGTCGAAGCCGCGGCCGATGTGATGCCGATGGGCGGATCGCCGTTCCTGCTGACCGCGTTTCAGAAATTCATCATCGGCTCGATGTTCGGCTGGTTCCAGATTCGCATCAGCGATAAGACCGGCGCGCGTCGGGTACAGCAGCGCTTTCGGATCGTGTTTTTCCAGGGCGGGAAGGGCTGCGGGAAGACGCCGCTCTTCGCCGGCGTCCTGATCTTCATGTTGGTCCGGCGCGGCGTCCGCGGCGCGCAGCTCTTCTGCGCGGCGGTGACGAAGGACCAGGCCAAGATCGCGTTCACCGACTGCGTGAAGATGGTCGAGGCGTCGCCGGCGCTGCAGGCGCTCATCACCCACACCGGCAACAACCTGGCGGTCAAAACCACCGGGTCGTTCATCCGGCCGATCTCGGCGGAGAAGCGCGGCCTCGACGGCAAGCGCGTCCAGGGCGCCTGCGTCGACGAGCTCCACGAACATCCGACCTCCATCGTCGTCGTGAAGCTGCGCGCCGGCATCAAGGGCCGCCCGAATGCGTTGATCCTGATTCCGACCAATGCCGGCTTCGATCGCGAGACCGTGTGCTGGGAATACGTCGAGTACTCGCGCCAGATTCTCGAAGGCACCCTCGTCAATGAGACCTGGTTCGCGTTCGTGTGCGGGCTCGACGCGTGCGAGCGCTGCCACGCCGCCGGGAAGCTGCAGCCGGCCGACGACTGCCCGGACTGCGACGACTGGAAAACCGAAGGCCCGCACTGGGAAAAAGCGAACCCGAACCTGGGCGTGTCGCTGCCGTGGGAGTACTTGCGCGAACAGGTCCGCGAGGCGATCGCGATCCCGTCGCAGCGGAACATGGTCCGCCGCCTGAACTTCTGCCAGTGGACGCAGCAGGCGACGGTCTGGATCACGACGGAGCAGTGGGCGGCGTGCGTCACGACCGCGGCGCCGGAGATCTTCCGCGCGTCGCTCGTGGGCCGGGAATGCTTCGTCGGCATCGACCTCAGCGACAAGATCGATCTCTCGTCGGCCGTCTGCATCTTCCCTCGATCGCTCGAGCGCGAGCTCGAGGAGGGCGGGCAGGCGGTCGTCGAGGGAGCGGCGGCGACGATCACGTCCGCGATCGACGTGCTCGCGTTCTTCTGGATGCCGGAGAAGACCCTGCACCGCCGCGCCCTCGAGGACAAGATCCCGTATCCGGATTGGAAGCGCGACGGGTATCTCACGACCTGGCCGGGCTCGTTGATCGACCACGATGCGATCGTCGAGTTCATCATCAGCACGCTCGCCGTGCAGTTCCGGATCCGCGGCATCGGCATCGACCAGGCGGGCGCCGCCGGCGTCGTCTCGAAGCTGAAGCGCCACTTCGGCGAGGAGCTCGTCGACGAGATCCCGCAGGGCTTCCGCGCCCTGAACGAACCCTCGAAGCTCATGGAGGCCGTGATCATCACCGTCAACCTGACGCACGACGGGAACCCCGTCATGGCGATGTGCCTGGGCAACATGGGCAAGGAAGAGAACGCCTGGCGCGAGATCCGGCCGGTGAAGCTCAGTCAGCGCAAGCGCATCGACGGCGGCGTGGCGCTCATCGACGCGCTGGCGAAGATGACGAAGACGCCGGCGGCGCAGCGCTCGGTGTACCAGACGAGAGGAGTCCGCACCCTTGGGGAGTAACGATCTCTCGCGCGCGATCAGTGCCCTGGCCGACAACGTCCACGGCCTCCTGTTCCTCGTCGGCGCGATCTGGCTCTATGTCGGCCTGCACGCGCTCTCGCCGGCGGCCGCCAACATCGTCGCCGGCGCGATCCTGCTGGCGATCGGCGCCTGGCCCTACCTGCGGCGCACGTACCTCGAGCGCGGGAGGCCGCGCTGATGGATATTCTGGGCCGCCTCTTCGGCGTCGACCTGCAGGCGAGCACGCCGGGCCCGGCCGATCCGTTTTGGTATCAGCCGGCCGCCGCGGGCGTGATGACGCCGGCCGGCCTGCGCGTCGACGAGGATGGCGCCCAGAAACTCTCGGCCTGGTTTCGGGGACGGCTGATTCTCCAGATCGTGCTCGCGATGCTGCCGTTTCCGGTGTACACCCGCTTGCCGAATGACGGCGGGGCCGAGCCGGCGCTCGACCATCCGCTCTACGACGTCCTCCACGATCAGCCGAACGACGCGCAAGATTCGTTTCAGTGGCGGTGCGAGAAGATGGGGCACCTCATCGACCACGGCCATGCCTACGATTGGATCGTGCCGGGCGCGCGCGGGTTTGCCCATCAGCTCGTGCCGATCGAGCCGACGCTCGTGACGCCGAAGCAGCAGGTCGTCCGGCTCGCCAACGGCGCCGCGATTCCGGGGCGGATGCTCTATGACATCCGGGACGCGCAGACGGGCCGGACGAACACGTTCACGCAGGACGACATCTTTCACCTGCACACCCCGAGCGGGAAAGGCATCCTCGAGCACGCGCGATCGAGCCTAGGGATCGCGCTGGCCACCGAGAGTTTTGCCGCGGCGACCTTCGGGCGCGGAACGCTGAACGGCGGCGTGATCGAGAATCCCGGGCAGCTGGACGACGAGGCCTCCAAGCGGATGGCGCGGTCGTTTATCACGGCGGCCGGCGACTGGCGGCTGCCGAAGGTCCTCGAGCAGGGCTCGTCGTTCAAGGAGTCGACGCTGTCGCCCGAAGACTTCCAGATGCTCCTGAGCCGAAAGTTCTCGGTGGACGACCAGGCGCGCTGGCTCGGGGTGCCGCGGCAGATGCTCGAGAACAGCGACCCCTCGTTCGGGAACGCCGAGCAGTTCTGGCAGTCGTTCCTCACGATCGGCATGGGCGGGTGGCTGTCGCTCTTTGAATTCGGGACGAACTCGCAACTCATTCTGGCGCCGAAGAAGTACTTCGCGCGGTTCACCCGCAATGCGATCAACCGCGCCGATCTCCAGGCCCGCTGGACCGCGCACGTCGCGGCCGTCAACGCCGGCATCGTGACGGTCGACGAAGTGCGCGGCGTCGAAGACCTGAACAAGCGCGGCGGGAAAGCCGACGAGCTCCGCGAGCCCCAGAACATTACCGGCAAGCCGGCCGTCACCGATCCGGCCGTCGAGGAGGATCCGCCACTGCCGCCGCCGCCGAAGACGCGGCCCGCGCCCGTCGCGGCCATGCCTGAGGCCGAAACCCGCGCGCGCGCGATCGTGACCGAGTCCGCGGCCCGCGTCCTCCGCAAAGAAATCCAGGCCGCGCAAAAAGCGGCGGTGCGGCTCGCGGCGTCCCCCGCGCGCTGGGCGGCGTGGGTCGACGCGTTCTACGGCGATCATCACGTGCTCGTCATGCAGACGATGCGGCTCGACGCGCCCACGGCGCAGGCGTACGTCGCGCTGCAGCGGGCCGAGCTGCGCGAGGGGCTCGCGGTCACCGAGACGTGGACGGCGGACTACCTGGCGCACCTGGCGCTCGATACCCCGATCCCTGATCCCTTGCCTGGCCTCTTGAAGGCCGCGATCGAGCGCCCGTCGCCGGACGTGCATGTGCCGGTGACGATCGCCGACGGCGCGGTGCGGGTCGACATCGCCGCGGCGGAACCGGCACGCGTCGAGGTCCACGCCGGCGACGTCCACATCGATCCGGGCGCGGTGGCCATCACGCTGCCGCCGCCGATCGCGGTCGAACGCGTGCAGACGGTCGAGCGCGATCGGGACAAGTTGATCCAGACGACGCGCACGCGCGACGTGCCGATCGTGCGGGAGTAGCCGGGTGCAGGTCCCGTTCCACAAATTCGATCAGTTCGTCGCCGACCTGGCGCACGGCGTCCATCGGCTGCACGTCGACGTGCTGAAGGTGCTGTTGACCGATCGCGCGCCGGTCCGCACGGACACGGTGCGCGCCGATCTGGCCGAGATCGCGTCGGGCCACGGCTACACGCCGGGCGGCCATGTGGCGGCGCTCCTACGCAGCGGGCAGACGGCCGGGGTCTACACCCTGACGTTGCAGAACCCGGCGCCGTGGGTCGCCAGCGGCGGGTCGATGGGTCCGCTCCAGCACGCGGTGTTGTACAACGCGACCGCGGCAGGGGAGCCGCTGATCGGCTGGTTTGCCTACGTGGCGGCGATTACGCTGCGCCTCGGCCAGGTCTTCCTCGTCGAGCTCGATGCCGCAGAGGGCGTGCTGAGCCAGACATGAGTTGGCCCTTCACGTCCGTCATCGCGCCGAATTTCGATACGGGACCCGGCGTCGCCGTGCCGGCGGCGCCCGCGGTCGTCACGGCCGCGGCCGCCTGGCTCCTCGGCGCGCACTTCACCAACCCGAGCGTCGCCGCGCTCATCGTCACGATCACCGACACCGCCGGCGGGATCCTCGCGCAGTTGGAGATCCCACCTGGCGGCGAGCAACCGTACGAGTGGCCGTTCCGGCCCGCGGCCGGCGTGAAATGGAGCGCGAGCGGCGTCGGCGTGCTCGGGCAGATCTGGGGCTACCTGTGAAGCGGGCCATCGTCCTCACGCTCCTGCTGCTGCTGCCGACGCGCGTCACCGGTCAGACGGTCGCACAAGGGGCACCCGGCGTGCGGCCGTGGGCCGTCACCTGCACCAACTGCAGCGGCACGACCGGCCCGGGCCAGGTGGACACTTCGACCTTCACCCTCGGGACGACCGTGTTCGCACCGGTCGGCGGGACCTACGAGACGACGATGGTTGCGCTGAGCAGCGGCGTGGCCGCGGCGCTGCGGATGACCCCCTACCGGGCGGTCCATGTGAACCTTCGGGATGCGGCGGGGGTGGAGATCCTGCCGCTCACCGATGGGCAGCTGCGCGCGAGCGCGGTCCCGGTCTCGGGGACCTTCTTCCAGGCGACCCAACCCGTCAGCGGGACGTTCTGGCAGGCGACGCAGCCAGTGAGCGGCACCGTAACCGCCAATCAGGGTGGTACTTGGACAGTCCAACCAGGCAATACGGCGAACACCACCGCCTGGAAGGTCGACGGGTCCGCCGTGACCCAGCCGGTGAGCGGGACCTTCTGGCAGGCCACCCAACCGATCAGCGGGACGGTGACCGCCAACGCCGGCACCAACCTCAATACCTCGGCGCTCGCGCTCGAAGCCGGCCACCTGGCAACCATCGACACGTCGACCGCGAAGATCCCGTCGCAGGGGCAGGCGTTGGCCGCCGCCTCGCTCCCTGTGGTCCTCACCGCGGCGCAAGTGACGACGCTCACGCCGCCGGCGGCGATCGCGGGCTTCGCGCTCGAAGCCGGGCATCTCGCCGCGATCGACACGGCGACGGCGCGCATTCCCGCGCAAGGGCAGGCGCTCGCGGCGGCGTCGACGCCGGTCGTCCTGACCGCCGCCCAGATCACCACCTTGACCCCGCCCGCGGCGATCACCGGGTTCGCCACCGAGACGACCCTCGGATCGGTGAAGACGGCGGTGGAACTGATCGACAACGCGATCTCGGGCGCTGGCTTCAACACCACCCAGTTCGGAGGGACGAACGTCTCCACGGGGGCGGGCGCCGGTGGCGCGGGCATTCCGCGGGTCACCGTCAGCAACGACAGCTCGATCATCCTGGCGACCGGCGCCGCGACCATCGGCTCCCTGACCGCCAACCAGTCGGTCAACGTCGCGCAGATCGCGGGCACGCCCACCGTCACCGGCGGCGTCGCCGGGATCCAGGCGGTCGGCGGCAACGTCGCCAACGCCGTCGCGGCCACGGCGAACCCGGTGCCGGTCGGCGGCATCTTCACGACCACGCCCGCCACGCTCACGACCGGCCAGACGGCGACGATGCAGTTCACGGCCGCGCAGAACCTCAAACACGACCTCACGACCATTGCCGGGACGGCCCCGACGACGGTCGGGAAGCTCGACGTCAAGGCCGCAGACGGCGACGTGTTCGTCCGACAGACGACCGCGGCGAACCTGAACGCGACGGTCGCGCAGCTCACCCTGACCAAGGGCACGCAAGGCGCGACGGGTGTCACCACGCAGGATCTGAAGGACGCGGGCCGGGTCAGCATCATGATCACGGCCTCGGTCGCATCGACGGCGACGGCCGAAACCCTGATCACCCTGACCCGCAGCATCGGGCTCGCCGCGACGGGCACCTGCAGCTCGTGCGCGATCACGACCGGGAAGACCTTCCGGATCCAGGCGATCAGTGCGTCGGCTCGACACAGTACCGGCTCGGCGTCCACCAACGTCACGATCAACCTGCGCGCGGCCGTGGCGGGCGCGACCACCGCGTCCTCGCCGTTGCAGGTGCACACCATGGTCAACGTGCCGGTCACGTTGACCAACAGCGTCTTGTTCCCGGTGACGCTGATCCCGGACGGCTTCGAGATCGCGTCGAACGGCGGGACGAATACCTTCGGCCTGACCATCACCCATCCGCAGTGGGTGACCGGCGTGACGGTCGTGACCTTCGATCTCACCCTGATCGGATACGAGTACTAGCGATGCAGCTCGCGACGCTCCTCTACTACTTCTACCTCGCACCGAGCGCCGGCGCCGTCAGCCTCCCGTCTGACCGCGGCCGGGCGGGGCCACGACGCAACGCCGAGTGGCTGACGGCCCGCGCGCCGCGGCCCCTGGTCTACCGGCTGCGCGGCGCCACCGGCCAGTTTCAGCTCACCGGGTCTCCCGCGGAGTTGGTCCACGACGAACGACCAGGGATCCAGCGCGATGACGAGGAGTGGCTGCTCCTCACCACGGAGGCCGCATGAGCGAGAACGGCAACAAGCCTTTACCGTTTCCTGCATCGACGAGCACGCCAATCGTCGGGCAGCCCTTCACGCTGCTGTCCATCCTGGTGCCCGTGACGGCGGTGCTGAAATGCAACTGCGGCGCCGAGGGCGGCGACACGACCGTCACGATCGTGCAGAGCGTCAGCGCGCCGTGTCCCGGGTGTCAGCGCGTCTGGAACGTGGCGCTCAATCCGACCACCATGAAGCTCGAATTTGCGATGGCGTTACCCGACCCTGCACAGGTGCCCTCATGAAATATGAACGCGTCGCGTCCTACGTCGCCAACACGCTCTGGGCGATCCACCCGTCCAAACTCGCGGAAGTCCTCGCCGTGCTGGCGTTTCGCGCGGCCGGCAAGGCGTTCACCGACGCCGAGATCGAGGCGCGCATCGGCGACGCCGCGGCCGCGCGCCAGGGGCCCACGAGTCGCGGCGCCGTCGCCGTGATTCCGATCCGCGGCGTCATCGCCCATCGGATCTCCGGCATGGAAGACACGAGCGGCGGCACCTCCTGCGAGCGCATCGCGTCGCAGATCGATCGCGTCGTCGCCGAGGGCATCGGCACGATCGTCTACGACGTCGACAGCCCGGGCGGCACGGTGCCGGGCATCCAGGAGCTCGCGGCGAAGATGTTCGCGCTGCGCGGCCAGGTGAAGCAGATCGCCCAGGTCAACAGCCTCGCGGCGAGCGCCGCCTACTGGCTGGCGGCGCAGTGCGACGAGCGGGTCTGCATGCCGAGCGGGTCGGCCGGCTCGATCGGCGTCTACACCGCGCACGAGGACCTGTCGAAGGCGCTCGAGCAGGAAGGGATCAGCGTCGAGCTGATCTCGGCCGGCAAGTACAAGGTCGAGGGCAGTCCCTTCGGGCCGCTCACCGCGGAGGCGCGCGCGATCAAGCAAGCAGGCGTCGACGCGGCGTACGCGCAATTCACCGCCGACGTCGCGCGCGGGCTCGGGGTCGCGCCGAAGGACATCCGGCACGGCTACGGCGAAGGGCGGGTGCTCGGCGCCAAGGACGCGAAGGCCGCCGGCCTCATCGACCGGATCGCGACGATGGACGAGACGCTCGGCCGCCTGGTCGGGCGGCAGGCGGCGACCGGCGGGATGCGCGCGAAGGACCTGCGCGACACGTCGGTCGAGGGACGCGCGCGACGCGCCTACGTGGACGCGTTGATGGTGAGCGCGCGCGGGCTCCTCCACGGCGCGGCGCACGCGGAAGGGGCACCGAGCGAACTGGCGCCGCCGCTCCAGCCCGACGCGGTGGACCCGGACGAGAGGGACGACCTGGAGGACCCGACCGCGGCGGACGGCGGGCAGCCGACCACGGCGAAAGCGGTGTGGGGCGGCGCCGACGACGACGTCGCGCGCGCGCGCCGACGGCGGTTGCTCGAATGAGTCGACCCGCCCGCGCGGAAGCGCCGAGCCTGCCGACGACGACCCGGCTGTCGCCGGCGGAGCACCGGCGCGTCGCGCAGGCGGCCGCCGTCAATCATCAGAGCGTCAGCCAGTTCAGCCGCGATGCGCTCATGGACGCCGCGGAAGAGTGCCTGGCGGAGCACCGCGAGGCGTTTCGTCCTACGAAACTCCACACCGGCCCTATCCTGATCTCGTAAACGCGACTCCGTAGAGGCGCGTGTTGATCGACTCCCCCGACGCGATAGCTGCGCCGAAGGTCTCGATGAGCACGCGCCTTTTCGTTTGCCAGCGGTACTGGAGAGACACCTCATGAGATTCACGACCCTGCCGTTCCTGCTCGCGTTCATGGCCGGCCTGCTGAGGATGCCGGCGCTGGATATCTACGACATCCATGCCCGGAACGTCGGCACCGTCCACGCCGAACCGTGGCGCCGGAAGGCCTCGACGATGGCGGCCCGTCTCGCGAGCGTCTTCGCGCGCTGCGTCGACTTCCTGTGGCCCCATCGACAGCAGGTGGCCGCGATCGCATGCGCGCTGCTCGTGCTGCTGCTGGCGCCGGATCTCCACGCACACGGGCTGTCCGTCTGCGCGGTCGGCGCGCTCGGCAACATCAAGCAACTGATCCAGGACGAGGCCGACACCAAGAAAGCGATCGCGGCATTGAAGAAAGAAGGGCGCGCGCTCAGTGCGCTCAAAGGCCGCACCCCGGAACAGGCCGCCGCCGACGAGACCCGCTACGCGGCGATCTTCGCCGAGCTCGACAGCCACGAAGAGCAGCTCGCGGCGACCGTCCTCGGGCTCGCCCATGCCCGCCGGTTGCAGGAGGACGAACGCGCCAGCGACGACACCCTCCCCGTGATCCAGGTCGGGAAGGACCTCGCGGAAAAGAAAGTCTCGCTCGGCCAGTTCCTCCAGGGCATCGCCTACACCGAGACCGGGCGCGCCGGCCTGTTGTCGCCGGAAGTGATGGCGGCCGTCACCGGCGCGTCGTCCGGGTCCTCGACCGATGGCGGGTTCCTGGTGCGCGCGGACTGGAACACCTCGCTCCTCGACCGGATGAAACAGGAAGGGGTCCTCGCGCCGCGCTGCCTCAACATCCCGATCGGCCCGGATGCCGACGGCCTCGAAGCGCCCTACGTGAACGAGACGAGCCGGGCGACCGGATCGCGCTGGGGCGGCGTGCAAGTCTTCCGCGCGGCGGAAGCGGCGACCGTCGCGGCGAGCAAACCGACCCTCGGCAAGTTCGAGCTGCGGCTCGACGACCTGATGGGCCTGTTCTACGCGACCGACCGGCTCCTGCGCGACACGACGGCGCTCGAAGCGATCGCGATGAAGGCGTTCCCGTCTGAGTTCGCGTTCAAGTTGGACGACGAAATCATCCGCGGTGACGGCGCCGGGCAGTGCCTCGGGATCCTCAACGCGCCGGCCACGATCGTGGTGGCGAAAGAAACCGGCCAGGCCACGCGCACCATCGTCGCGCAGAACGTCATCAACATGTACGCGCGCCTGCAGGCGAGCAAGATCAAGAACGCCGCCTGGTACATCAACCAGGAATGCCTCCCGCAGCTGCAGACGATGTATGTCGCCATCGGCGTCGGCGGCCAGTTGGTCTACATGCCGCCCACCGGCCTCGCCGACGCGCCCTACGGGACGCTCCTCGGCCGGCCGGTCGTCCCGATCGAACAGGCCTCGGGCCTGGGCACGGTCGGCGACATCATCTTCGCCTCCCTCAATGACGACTATCTCGTGATCGAGAAGCCGATGACGTCGGCCTCGTCGGAGCACGTCCGGTTCCTCTTCAACGAGAAAGTCTTCAAATGGGTCTATCCGATCATCGGCCGCCCGCTGCTCCAGGCGCCGATCACGCCCTTCAAGGCGACGACCGCGACGACGCTCTCGCCGTTTGTGACGCTCGCGGCCCGGCCGTAATCGACTCACGCGTTTTAGTGACACAAGGAGTCTGACCCATGTCGCGACCGTTCAATTTACCCCTCGCCGTGCATCCCGTCGTGCTCGCCCACCCGCAGACGACCAACGGCGGCTTCTCCTCGTTGGCGTGCACGCTGAAGCACTCCCTCAAGGCGTGGCTGTACGTCTACCTGCAGAACGCCGTCGGCTTCGCGCAGGTGATCACGCCGATGCAGGCGACGACCATCGCCGCCGGCACCAACGCGGTGATCCCGGCCATGCCGATCTGGGCGAACGAAGACGTGGTCGCCTCGGACACCCTCGTCGCGCAGACGCCCGCCGCGAACTACACCACCGCCGCGGTGGCAAAGAAAAAGCTGGTGGTCTTTGAGATCGATCCGGTGCTCTTGACCGACGGGTATCCGTGCGTCTACGTGATCCTGTCCAACTCGGCGCAGGCCACGAACTTCGCCACCATCGTCGCGCATCTCTACCAGACGAACGTCGTTGCCACGCCGCCCAGCTCGATTCTCGATTGATGGAGTGACAGACACATGGCGGTTTTGAATCAATCCCAGATCGACGCCTTCAAGGCGATCCGGCTCGGCGTCCAGGTCGACCGCGCGACCGCCGTCCTCCCGCAGACGGCCAACGCGCCGATCTTCACCGTCGTCGGCGGCCGCGTGATCCTCAACCTGATCATCGGTGAAGTCACCACCCTCATTGGCGCCGTCGCCAACGCGACCAAGCTGACCGCGGTCCCGACCGCCGGCACCTCGGTCGACTTGTGCGCGACCGCCGACATCAACGCGCTCGAGGTCGGCGGCAAGCTGGTGGTCAACGGCGTGCTCGCGACGGCGATCAGCAAGACCCTCGCGGGCGCGGCGCCGGCGGGGAGCACGCCGGTCGTCGTGGCCGTCGGGACCATCAACCTGAACTGCGCCGGCAACAGCGGCACCGGATCGATCAAGTGGAGCGTGTTCTACGTGCCGCTCGATGACGGCGCCACGATCACGGCCGCGTGATGGATGGCCCTGTCCCTCGTCACCCCCCCGGCCGTCGAGCCGGTGTCCTTGGCCGAGGCCAAGGGGCAGCTGCGGCTCAGTCTCGCCGATGACGACACGCTCATCAGCGCGCTGATCGTCGCCGCGCGGGAGTACGTCGAGACCTTCACCCACCGCGCGCTGATTACGCAGACCTGGGACGACACGCGCGACGCCTTCCCGGGCGACGACGTGATCTGGCTGCCGAAGGCGCCGCTCGTCTCGGTCACGAGCGTGACGTACGTGGATCCGGACGGCGTCACGCAAACCTGGAGCGCCACCCTCTACACCGTCGACGCGCCGGTCGGCCCCAAAGCGCGGGCGGGCTGCGTCGTGCCGGCGTACGGGCAGACCTTCCCGTCGACGCGCGACGTCGTGAACGCGGTGACGATCCGGTTCGTCGCGGGCTACGGCGCACTGGCGACGGCCGTCCCCGCGAGTCTGAAGCACGCCATGAAACTCGTGATCGAGACGTGGCTCGCGGGGAGCAGCGCGGCGCCGCTGCCGTCGGCCGTGGACGCGCTGCTCTGGCCGTACAAGTCCTTCTGATGCCCCCCACCATCCTGCGCGAATCGTTGACCATCCAGGAGAACGTCCCGGATGCGCTCAGCGTGACGCTCACACGGACGACGACGACGGCGACCGCGACGACCCTGACGCCGCACGGCTACGCGTCGAACGATCTGGTGACCGTCGCCGGCGCCGTGCCGACCGGCTACAACGGCCGCGTCAAGATCACCGTGACCGGCGCGTCGACCTTCACCTACGCCGTCCTGGGATCGCTCGCGACGCCGGCGACCGGCACGATCACCGCCACCTACTACAGCGACGCGCAGGGCGGCCGGAAGATCAGCTGGGCGACCTTCCGCACGATTCGCGCCGAATTGATTCCGGTGAAGGCCTGGGAGCAGCTGCAGGTCCAGGCGCTGTCGGGGAAGCTCGACGCCCGCTTTCGCGTGCACGCGATCGACGCCAGCGGGATCACCGATCGCATGCGCGTGCTCTGGACGCCGCAGTGGCCGGCGGGGCAGTCGACGCACACGTTCGAGATCGCCGGCGTGTTGCCCGACGGCGACGGCCGCGCGTGGACCCTGATCGACTGCGGGGAGGTCCTCTGATGGGCTACGCCCGCGTGGCGCTCTCGCCCGACTTCCTGATCGTGCAACTGCGCCTGCCGACCGACACGCGCATCGTCGCGGCGGACATGGACCACTCCCACGGCGACGTCGTGCTCACCGTCGTGCAGAAGGATCTGAAGCACGTCCGGCTCGCGCCCGGCGAGCGCTGGCCGATCGTCCGGCCGACCTTCACGACCTGTCACGTGGGGAATCAGCCGTTCATCTCGTTCCTCGGCTGGGGGCAGGACTGATGGCCTACGTCCTCCCGCTGACGGCCGCCGGCGACGCGGTGTACGCGCTGTTCCAGGACGCCGCGCTGCAGGCGTTGGCACTCGGCGGGGTGCACTCGGATGTGCCGCCGGATCCGACGTTTCCCTTTCTCTGGTTTGAAGTCCTCCACGGCTCGAACTACGGCGGCCTGGGCACGCGGCCGGGACGCGGATCGATGCCCGGCTTGCAGCTGCGCCTCCATGTGTTCCAGGGCGACTACGGGACGATGCGCGACGCGCAGGTGGTGATGACGCGGGCGATCGCGCTGCTCTTCGATGACAGCGTGCCGCTCGTGGTCGAGAACTACACCGTCTGCAGCGGGCAGCCGTTGCCGGAGATCGAGACGATCCCGTTGGCCGACGAGTCGCTCAACGGCGTGAAGGTCAAAGAACTCGTCACGACGCTGGATCTGATTCTCCAGGAGGCCGCGTGAGCACGGTCGGGACCATCACCCACCGCACGCCGCTGACCGGGACGAACCGGACCGATGTGCAGGCCTCGAAGAACTGGGCGAAC
>Ga0207640_10001052_pt1 | contig 15248 bp, 15 predicted proteins | sample KBSCornC42_FD_184300 | JGI IMG/M metagenome (GOLD analysis project Ga0207640, IMG submission 184300) | Corn rhizosphere microbial communities from Kellogg Biological Station, Michigan, USA - KBS Corn C4-2 (SPAdes) (version 2) | ecosystem: Host-associated > Plants > Roots > Rhizosphere > Soil ... | reverse complement strand
GACGACCTCGCGGTCGTGCACGTCGGCCGCATCGCGCCGGAAAAGAACCTCGGCCTCGCGGTGCGCGCATTCGAGGCGATCCGCGCCGCGCACCCGCGCGCGCGCTTCGTCGTCGTCGGTGACGGACCCGCGCGGGAAGCACTCGCGGCGCAGCATCCGCACGTGCTGTTCGCCGGCATGCGCCGCGGCGACGAACTCGCGCGGCACTACGCGTGCGGCGACCTGTTCCTGTTCCCGAGCCGCACCGAGACCTTCGGCAACGTGACCCTAGAAGCGCTCGCGAGCGGCGTGCCGGTCGTCGCATTCGACTACGGCGCCGCGCGCGAGCACGTGCGCGACACGCAGGCCGGCGCGCGCGTTGCGCTCGGCGACGACGACGCGTTCGTCGACGCGGCCGTCTCCCTCGCCGCGCGCGTGGCCACCGCGCAGGCCGGCGCACCGCATCCGCGCGACGCGGCGCGTTCGACCGTGGCGATGCTGAGTCCGTCCAGCGTCGCCGAACACTTCGCCGACCTGCTCGGCGCCCTCGGCAGGAGGAACGCGGCATGACCACCTGGCAACGCATCGAAATCGGCAGCGGCGAGCGCCACCTGTGCCTTGCGATGAACCGCTGGGGCGCACGGCGCGCGCTGATACGCCTGTTCCGCGTGGTCAGCCGGCTCGGCGACGGCGCGTTCTGGTACGTGCTGATGCTCGCGATCGCGCTGTTCGGCGGCGCCAAGGGCATTTTGGTCGCGCTGCAGATGGGCCTGACCGGCCTTGTCGCCGCCACGATGTATCGCACACTCAAGCGCTGGACGCGGCGCCCTCGTCCGTTCCGCACGCATCGCGACATCGTGCCGCTGGTGCTGCCACTCGACGAATTCAGTTTTCCCTCCGGTCACACCCTGCACGCCGTGACGTTCACGATCATCGCGCTCACCTGGTTCCCGCTGCTCGCACCGCTGCTGATCCCGTTCGCGCTGCTCGTCGCCGCCTCGCGCGTCGTGCTCGGGCTGCACTATCCGAGCGACGTGCTCGCGGCGACGCTGATCGGATGCGGACTGGCGACGACCTCGCTCTGGCTCGCCTCGCTGATCCGCTTCTGATCACACGCTAGGGCACTTCGAAAAACCGTAGCGAGCGAAGAGAATTTGCGCGTCGCCGGAGCGCAGGAACCGGAGTGTACAGTCGAGTACATGAGGATTCCGAGCACCGCCGGCGCGCAAATTATCGAGCGTAGTAGGTTTTTCGAGGTGCGCCGAATCAGTCGGCGAACGGTTGGTCTATCGCGGGCGACGGTGGAGTGAACCACGCGGCGCCGTCTTCGGTCACGTGGAAGTGGTCCTCGAGGCGCACGCCGAATTTGCCTGGTACGACGATCATCGGCTCATTGCTGCAGCAGTTGCCCTGTGCCAGCGGCGTGGTGTTGCCGCGCACGACGTAGGGCGCTTCGTGCACCGACAGCCCGCAGCCGTGGCCGGTGCGGTGCGGCATGCCGGGCAGGCGATAGTCGGGTCCGAGTCCGCTGCCGGCGAGCACGCTGCGTGCGGTGGCGTCAACCGCCTCGCCAGAAACGCCGGGGCGCACGGCGGCGAATGCCGCGGCTTGCGCGGCGCGTTCGAGTTCCCAGATGCGCGCGTGTTCCGCTGAAGGCCTGCCATAGATGTAGGTACGCGTGATGTCGGAGTTGTAGCCCTGCACGCTGCAACCGGTGTCGATCAACACGAGTTCGTTCTCGCCCAGGCGCTGCTCGCCGGGGATGCCGTGCGGATGCGCGGTTGCTTCGCCGAATTGCACGATGCAGAAGGTCGAGCCGTTGTCCGCGCCGAGGCGGCGATGGGCGCGGTCGATGAAGTATTTCAGCTGTGTGGTGGTGATGCCCTCGTGCACGATGCCGGCGGCGAGTCGGTGCACCTGCAGGGTCATGTCGCAGGCCTGCTGCATCAACGCGAGCTCGGCCGGCGACTTGCGCGCGCGGCAGCCGTCGACGATCGCCTGCGCATCGACGATCGCGCCGGTGCCGAGCACGCCGCGCAGGCCGGCATAGGCGAAGAATGGCGCTGCCGGATCGAGCGCGAGCGAGCGCGCACCGCGCTCGGTCATTGCTGCTGCGACGAGAGTGTAGGGATTCTCGTGCTCCTCCCAGAGCCGCAGCTGCGCCGAAATCGCAAGCACGTGCTGCAGCGTCGCCACCTCGAAGCCGGGGCAGATCGCGATCGGCTCGCCGGCCGGCGTGATCAACAGCGCGACAAGGCGCTCGCTTGCTCCCCAGGCCACACCGCAGAAGTAGCGCAGCGACGCGCCGGCGGTGATCAGCAGCGCATCGCTGCCATGCTCGCGCAGCAGCGCACGCGCTTGCTCGATGCGTGCCTCGTACTCGGTGCGCGCGATCGGCGTGGCCAGCCGCGCCCATGGCGCGAGCCGGGTTTCGGCATCGGCGTCGGTCAGATGTCCGATCTGTGCGCTCACGAGGTTTCCCCCGCGGCGACGTTGGCAGTCGTCCAGACGCCGTCGACCAGACGCTGAAAGCCGCGCGGATTCGCATCGCGCAGATCTTCCGGCAGCAACCGGGGCGGTACCTGATCGTAACTGTGCAACGCCGCGAAGCGGCGGATCGCGCCGGGCATGCCGACTGCGGTGAAACCGGAATGGCTCGTCGCCGGATAGGGGCCACCGTGGTTCATCGCCGCGCTGACCGCGACGCCGGTCGGCATCTTGTTGCCGATCAGGCGGCCGATGCGCGGGCGCAGCGCACGGGCGATTTCCGTCGCCGCGTCGTCGTCGATGCGATCTTGTTTACTTGTATACAATGTGCCGGTGAGGTTGCCGTCGAGGGCACGCGCGATCGCGACCATCTCCGCAATGCCGCTTGCGCGCACGATCAGGCTGGCTGGGCCGAACACCTCGGTCAGCAACGCCTGTGTGGCGGCGAGAAATTGGCGCGCATCGACGCCGAGCAGGGCCGGAGCCTGGCGATACCCCGCTTCGGCGCTGTCCGTGCCGTGCGCGAGCACTTGAGCGCCCGCATCCACGAGTGCCGCCAGTCCGCGGCGGAACTGGTTGCGCACGTGCTGCGAGAACAGCACGCTCGCGGGCGCATCGGCGAACAGCCGGCTCGCTGCGGCGACGAAGGCGTCGCCGTGCGCACCCTGCGGAACGACCATGACGCCCGGGTTGGTGCAGAATTGGCCGCTGCCGAGCGTGCACGAGGCGAAGAATTCCTGGGCCAGCTCGGCGCCACGCTCGGCTAGCGCGCCGGGCAGCAGGAACACCGGGTTGACGCTCGACATCTCCGCATAGATCGGTACGCCGGCTGCATCGGCTGCGGCCTTGAGCGCGAGTCCACCCGCGCGGCTGCCGGTGAACCCGATCGCGCCGACGCGTGCGTCGCCGGCGATCCCGGCGCCGAGCGTGTAATCGAAGTCGTACAGCATCTGCACGCTCGCCGCGGGCAATCCGGCGTCAAGTACGGCGAGATGAGCCAGGTAGGCCAGGCGTCTGCTCGTCGCCGGATGCGCGGGATGGGCTTTCGCGATCACCGGATTTTGCGCGGCGATCGCGCTGGCGAAATCGCTGCCGGCAACGGCGTTGAACGCGAACGGAAAGTTGTTCGGCCCGAACACGACCACGGGTTTCGTCAGCGGCGCAAAATGCGAGCGCAGACCGGCGTGCGTGTCGATCGTCGGCTGCGTCCACGAGCTCGTGCGCACGGCCTGTGCGGCCTGACGCAACTGGTTAGTCGTGCGCGGCAGTTCGACCTTGGCCAGGCGCGGCTCACGCGGCAGCGCGGTTTCCGCGTGAGCGAGGTTGACCAGCGTTTCCGCGTCGGCTTCGATCGCCGCGGCGTAGGCGTCGAGAAACCCGGCGATACGCTCCGGCGCGCAAGCCGCGAGCGCGATGGCGGCTTCGCTCGCCGCAGCGAGCGCGGCCTCAATGTCGGCGGCGCCGCTGAGCGGGAACTGGGGGCCGATCTCCTCGCCTGAGGTCGGATCGAAGGCGCGAAAGCTCGCGCGCGCGTCCCGCGAAGCGCGCCAGGTTCCGCCGATAAGCACGGATTCGAAGGCATTCATGTCACAACTGTGGTCGAGTCGCGATGGCGTGGTCGATCACCGCGAGTGCTGCGCTGCGTTCGGCGCCTTCGAGCACGAGTCGCGGTGCGCGTACGCGCTCATTGCCCCTGCCGACCTTCTCCTGCACGAGCTTGATCAGTTGCACGAACTTCGGCACGGTGTCGAGGCGCAGCAGCGGCAAGAACCACGCGTAGAGCTCGGCTGCAGCTTTCGATCCACCGTCGCGCGCGAGCTCGAACAGTTTCACCGATTCCCGCGGATAGGCATTGACCAGGCCGGCGATCCAACCGGTGGCGCCCATCGCGATGCCTTCGACGATCGCATCGTCCATGCCGACCAGAAGTTCGAGTCGATCGCCGAGCAGACTCTTGATCGCGGCGAAGCGGCGCACGTCGCCCGAGGATTCCTTCACCGCCTGCACGTTCGGATATTGCTGCGCGAGCTCGGCGATCTGCGCGGGCGAGAAATCGGTTTTGTAGGCGATCGGGTTGTTGTAGATCATGCACGGCAAGTCGGTCGCTTCGATCACCGCGCGCAGATGCGCGCCCATCTCGCGCCAGTCGGTCGAGTAGACGTACGGCGGCAGCACCATGAGACCGCGACAGCCGATCGCTTTCGCCTCGCGCGCGAGGCGCACGGCTTCGCCGGTAGACAGCGCGGCGATGCCCGGAATCACCGGCGCGCGCTCGCCGAGCGGCGCGACCAGCGTGCGCAGGATCGCGAGCTTCTCATCGAACCCCAGCGTCGCCGCTTCGCCGAGCGAGCCGAGAGGAACGATGCCGGTGCAGCCGGAATCGATCAGCCAACGCGCGTGTTCGGCGATGAAGGCGTGGTCGACTTGGCCGTCGGCGGTGAATGGCGTGGTGATTGCGGTGATCACACCGCGCCAGATCGAAGGGTTGCTCATGCGAAGTTCTCCTGAGTCGAATCGTAAAAGAATTAGTTCGGGGTTGAAGCGAAATCGGCCTCGGCCAGCGTTGCCAGCCGTGCGGGAAAGATCGGCGGGCGCGGACCGCCGCGTGGGAAGCGGCCAAGCTCGGCCAGCGCCGTGCCGCAGACGTGGCCCTGGCAGGCGCCCATGCCGCAGCGGGTCTGCAGCTTGGCCGCACGTGCGTCGGAAAAATCATTCAGGGCGGACCAGGTCACGTCCTCGCAGCGGCAGATTATCGTGTCGTCCGTCGCCAGCTCGCGGATGCGCGCGTCGAGTGTGAAACGGGTTTCGAGCAATGCGGAAAAGCGGCGCGCGTGGCGCTGCGCGGACCGCAATGCCTGCGCGGCCTGCGTCGCGCCGACCGCGGCATGTCCCGCGATCGCGCCTTCGATGCGCGCGCTGTCGCGCCCACCGATGCCGCAGACTTCACCCGCGGCATAGACATTGGCGAGGCTCGTGCGCTGATCCTCATCGACCTCGACGCGTGGATGGCGGCCGTCGTGATCGAGTGCACAACCGAGCAATTGCGCGAGCTCGACATTCGGCACAAGGCCGTAACCGACGGCGAGATGATCGCAATCGATACGCCGACGGTTCTTTCCGATCTGTACTTCCACCGCGCGCAACTGCGTATCGCCGTGCGCTGCACGCACGAACGTGCCCGCGTGGTAGGGCACGCCGGCGAGCGCGCTACGCAGGGCGATGGCCTGCGCGGCTTTCTGCGGCCAGCGCCAGAGCGCGCCGGCGAACGCGGCCAGTTGTTTCGCGGACGCCTGTTCGTAGATCGCGGCGACGCTGGCGCCGTGCTTGCGCAGCGTCGCCGCGACCGCGAGCAGCAGAGGCCCGGAACCGGCGACGACGACGCGCTTGCCGGCAATCGGCCAGCCTTGCTTGATCAGCGCCTGCGCGCCGCCGGCGCCGAACACGCCGGGCAGAGTCCAGCCCGGAAACGGCAGCAGCAGTTCGCGTGCGCCACAGGCGAGCACGAGCTTGTCGTAACGCAGGGTGCGCGCCTGTGCCGCTTGTTCGACCAGAAGTTCCTTGCCCGTCGCGGCGACGATCTGCGTTTGCGTGAAGTGCGCAATATTCGTGCGGCTCTCGACGGCATGGAATGCGTGTCGGGCCATGCGCGGTGCCTCGACGCGCACATCGCGGCGCCAGACCTGGCCGCCCAGCGTCGCCTGCGCATCGAGCACGCCGACGCGTGCGCCGTGGCTTGCCGCCGCGTCTGCAGCGGCGAGTCCGGCCGGACCTGCGCCGACGACGAGCACGTCGTAGTGCTCAGCCATGCGCCGGCTCCATCGCGGTTTCCACGCGCATGCCTTCGCGCACGATCGTCATGCAGGCGCGCTGATGATCGATGCCATCGATGCGCACGCGACATTCGAAGCACACACCCATGCCGCACAGCGGCGCGCGCGCACCGCCGCCGGGCCGGCGACCGAAGCGCAGCGTGACCTGGACGATCGCCGCAGCGACGCTGGCGCCGACCGGTGCTTCGACCGCCACGCCGTCGACGTGCAGACACACGGGCTTCGCCGTTGTATTCATGCGCGCACTCGCGACGGCAGGTAGGGAGCCGGATCGATCGCACTGCGACGCCCGAGCAGCTGATCGATGACAAGGTGTGCGCTGGCAAGCGCCGTCGTTATGCCGAGTCCTTCGTGGCCCGCGGCAACCCAGACATCGCGCAGCCCGGGCACCGCGCCGAGGTAGGGGCGGCCGTCCGGCGTGGTCGGGCGCAAGCCGGTCCAGATGCGCAAGGCCTGCAGATCGCACAGGCGCGGTAGGAAGGCGAACGCGCGCTCGAGCATGCGCCGCACGATGGTCATCGAGACCTCGCTCGAAGAGTCGAATTCGCGCGACGAGCCGATCAGCACTTGCCCGGTCGGACGCGGCTGCACATTGAACGCGACCGAGGTGGGCGCGTTGCCGTGCGCACTGTCGGCGTAACCGAGTTCGAGCAGTTGATGGCGCACGAATGCCGGATAGCGATCGGTGATGACGAGATGGCCTTTGCGCGCGCGCAGCGGCAGCATCGGCAGCAACTCGGGCAGGGCGCAGCCCGTGGCGACGAGCACGGGACCGCTCAACCGCGTGCCCCCATCAAGCACGACGCCGTCGCCGCTCAACGCGTGTACGCGGCGACCGAGATGCAGCTGAGTGTTGCGCGTGGTCGCGCGCTTGACGAGAAATTCGGCGACGCGCGGCGGATAGACCACGGCTTCCGCGGCGACGAGCATGCCGCCGGCGAGGCCGGGAGCGAGTTCGGGTTCGAGTTCGTACAGTGCGTTCGCATCGACCGCTTCGGCAACGACGCCAGCCTGCGCTAGGCGTGCGATCTTCGCCGCGATGCCAGCGTACTCTCGTTCGTCGCGCGCGACCCACAGCGTGCCACAGCGGCTGAATTCGGCTTCGGGCAGTTGCGCATAGGCTTCCCATATCTGCTGCGACCAACGCGACAGCGCAAGCTCCGCCGGATCATCGTCCATTACGACGAGATGGCCCATCGACGCCGCGGTAGCGCCGCCGCCGATGGGGCCGGGTTCGACGATTGCGACGCGCAGGCCCTCCGCCGCGGCGAGGTCCGCGCAGGCCGCGCCGACGATGCCGGCGCCGACGACGATCAGGTCGAACGTGTTCACGCGCGCCCGGCTTCGGCGCCGATGCCCCAGGCGAACGGGTCGGCGGGATCGATGAACAGCGTGCCCTGCGACGTCACGTGCGCGCTGCCGGTGATGCGCGGCAGCACACCTCGCGCGCCGAGGGCATACGTTGCATCGAACACGCTGCCGAGGATGCTTTCCTGTCGCCAAGTCGCACCGGGCGCGAGCTTGCCGTCGGCGGCGAGGCAAGCGATCTTCGCGCTCGTGCCGGTGCCGCAGGGACTGCGGTCGTAGGCGAGGCCGGGACACAGGACGAAGTTGCGCGCGTCGATGCTTGGCGTCGACGAGGCGGCGTTGATTTCGATATGGTCGATCTCCGCGCCCTCGGCGCCGGTGATGCGGTTCGCTTGCAGTGCAAGGCGCACATTCTCGGTATACGCGGTTAGTTCGCGCACGCGCGTGAAATCGAGCGGCACCGGCGAATCCTTGGTGATGAAGAACCAGTTGCCGCCCCAGGCGATGTCGCCGGTCACCGCGCCGAAACCGGGGACATCGACGCGCACGTTCGTCGCGAGGCGATAGCTTTCGACGTTGGCTATCGATACGCGGCCGTCGGCGTGCAGCTCCGCGCCGACCATGCCGACCGGCGTTTCCAGCCTATGCAGGCCCGGCGCAATGCGACCGAGGTGGGCGAGGGTGCGGATCACGCCGATGCTGCCGTGCCCGCACATGCCGAGAGTGCCGACGTTGTTGAAGAAGATCACGCCGGTGCAGGCCTTCGGGTCGACGGCCGGCAACAACAGCGCACCGACCATCGTGTCGGAGCCGCGCGGCTCGCAGGCGATCGCGCTGCGCCAGCGGTCGAATTCGCGGCGGAAGCGCTCGCGGCGTTCGGCCAACGGACCGCTGCCAAGATCGGGAAAGCCGGCAACGACAACGCGCGTAGGTTCGCCGCCGGTGTGCGAATCGATGATCTCTATCTTGTGCATGTCGGCATCTTCGCTGCGGCTGGCTGCGCAGTCTAGAAAGACTTGCTGCGTTTCGATGCGGAATTCGGCACAATTTTCACGTGACCATAGCCATTCCCGCCACCGAGTTGGAAAGCCTGTTCGACGCACTCCCCGACGTCGTGTTCTTCGTCAAGGACGCGGCCGGGCGCTACACCCACGCGAACCTGACTCTCGTGCGCCGGCTCGGCTTGAAGAATCGCGCGCAGGTGATCGGGCGTGGCGTGGCCGACTTGTTTCCCACGCACATGGGAGGCTCCTACGCGGCGCAGGATCGACGCGTGCTCGCCGGTGAGACGATCGAGGATCAGCTCGAAGTGCACATCTTCCCGAATCGTGCGCCGGGCTGGTGCCTGACGCGCAAGCATCCGTTGCGCGTGCGTGGCACGGTGCGCGGCCTGGTCGGCATCTCGCGCGACCTCGGCCAGCCGGACGGCCGTCATCCGACCTACGACCGCCTGCGCCGCGTGATCGATCATCTGCAGTGCCACTATGCGGACAACGTGCGCATGGCGAAGTTGGCCGAATTGGCCGGCGTGTCGCTGGCCCAGCTCGAACGGCATTTCCGCAATGTGTTCCAGATCACACCGCAGCAGGCGCTGACGCGCATGCGCATCGAGGCGGCGATGCGCATGCTCTCCGGCGCGGATGGCATCGCCGAAATCGGCCACGCCTGCGGCTTTGCCGACCAGAGCGCGTTCGCGCGTCAGTTCAAGGCGACGGTCGGCATGACACCGCGTGCGTATCGCAAGCTGGCGCGCGCGTAGCGATCATTGGAATCGCGAACCCGATGCATGCGTGCGGCAGGGAACGAAGCCGCGCCGGTATTGTCTTTTGAATCGGCCCCGTTCGAGGAGAGATCGACGTGCTTCATCCTGCTTGCCGCCTCGCTGGCGCAGCGCTACTCGCATCTGCTCTTCTTGCCGCACCTGTGCGCGCCGCCGAATCCGCCGACAATTCGTTCGCCAGCGATCCCTCGATCACGATCAAATATCTGCCGGGCAAGTACTACGAACAACGCGCGCAGGATGCGGTGAAGCGCAAGAATTTCCGCCAGGCGCTCGAGATGTACGAGAAGGCGAGCTACTGGGGCAACAAGATCGCCCAGTTCGATGTCGGCATGCTTTATCTGCACGGTGCCGAAGGCGTGCCGGCCGACAAGATTCGTGGCACCGCGTGGCTCGGTATCGCCGCGCAAACGCATACGCCCGATGTCGACAAGGCGGTCGGCGACGCCTATGCCAGCCTGAACGCCGAGCAGCGTGCCGCCGCCGGAGAGATTTGGAAGCAACTCAAGGTCGACTATGACGACAAAGTCACGCTCGACCGCGCGGGCAAGAAATTCAATGACCAGCTCATCCGCGACAAGGGCTCGCTCAATGGGCCGCCCGAGTACACGACGATCACCTACGGCAGTTTCGGCGGTGGCGGCGGCGATCAGATGGCGAACCCGGTTTTCGATGCGAACACCGGCGCGCTGCAAGGCGGGCGCACCGAGGGCGTCACGCGTACGGTCAACGCGGCGAAATTCATCAGTGCGGTGAAGGATCAGTTCAGCGATTTCGTCCACACACAATTCGGCGCGGTGGACGTCGGCCAGCCGGTAGGCGTCTCCAACGGCAGCCAGCCCGCACCGACGGCGGAAAAGAAACCGTAGAGGCAGCCGTCGTTCAGGCGGCTTTGCCGACCTTGCTGCCGTTGTCGCGCGTGAGCTGCGCGCTGAGCCATCGACCGGTCTCGACGAGCTTGTCGAGATCGATGCCCGTGGCGATGCCCATGCCGTGCAGCATGTAGACGACATCTTCGCTGGCGACATTGCCGCTCGCACCGCGCGCGTAGGGACAGCCGCCGACGCCGGAGACGGCCGAGTCGATCACGCCGACGCCGAGTTCGAGGCAGGCGAGGATGTTGGCGAGCGCCTGTCCGCGCGTGTCGTGGAAATGGATTGCGAGCGCGGACATCGGCACTTCGGCAGAGACCGCGGCGAGCATCGCGCGCGCCTTCGCCGGCGTGCCGATGCCGATCGTGTCGCCGAGCGAGATCTCGTAGCAGCCCATCGCATGCAGCGCCTTGGCCACGCGCACGACGTCGGCCAAAGGCACTTCGCCCTGGTAAGGGCAGCCGAGCACGGTCGAGACGTAGCCGCGCACGGCGACGGCGTCGGCCTTCGCACGCTCGATCACGGGCGCGAAGCGCTCGAGCGATTCGGCGATCGAGGCGTTGATGTTCTTGCGATTGAACGCTTCGCTCGCCGCGGTGAACACGGCGATTTCGTCGACACCGACTTCGCGGGCACGTGCATAGCCCTGCAGGTTCGGCACGAGCACCGGATAGCGCAGGCCGGGCTTCTTCTGAATGCCGGTGTAGACCTCGGCCGCATCGGCCAGCTGCGGCACCCATTTCGGGCTGACGAAACTCGTCGCTTCGATCGTTTGCAGGCCGGTCGCCGAAAGCCGGTCGATCAGCTCGATCTTCGTCGGCGTCGGCACAACGGCTTTCTCGTTCTGCAAGCCATCGCGCGGGCCGACTTCGACGATGCGGACTTGGCTGGGCGTGGTCATTTCGATGTTGGCAGGGGTTTGGCTGATGCCGATATTTCGGCATCGCTGGCAGGTTTCAAGGTGAAGTAGGGGGTAGCGGCGAACACACCGCGAAGCTCGACGGCTTTGGCCATGGCCTCGGAGTCGCCGGCAACGTAACTGTGCAGCATCGCGCCGTCGCCAGAGCGTTGCCCGCCCGGCATTTTCGAAATCTTCTCCGTGCGGCCCTGAAGTTTGCCATCGATGATGAAATGCGCGACTGCGGCGTCGTCAGTCGGACGCAGACGGATCTCGCCGTTGCGCATGTCGTAGAGAAAGTAGTGATAGCCATTCGACCAGTCCACGCCGTCGGTATGCGATTGTTCGTCATCGAACTTGACCGTGAGGATGGATTTCGCGCCGACCGATGCAAACGCCAGATGGGTCTTGGCATCGGTGTCAGTATCGTCCTTGCCGTTCTCGAACAAATGCAAGGTCTTGCAGCCGGGGTCGACCACGAGAAACAAATTCTCATCGGCCTTGCGGTCTTTTTCCTGGTTCAGCAGTCGCCATGTGCCGACAAAGCGCTGATCGCACTGGCTGATGTGCTTGCCGGGCAGTGATTCGAACACGGTATCGACGCAACCACTCAGCGCGACGGCAGCAAGGCATAACATTGCCGCCGCGAGCCTCATTTTTCCGCCTCGAAACGCGCGAGCACCGCATCGGCCTCGACGAACTCACCGACTTTCGCACTCACGATCGCGATCTTCACCGCGCGTGGGGCCCTGAGCGTGATCTCCATTTTCATCGCTTCCATCACGATCAATTCTTGGCCCTCGGCAACGCTGTCACCTTCCTTGACCTTGACCAGCACGATGCGGCCAGGCATCGGTGCGACGATGCGGTCGCTGCTGGTCTGCGCGGATTTCGCATAGGCGAATGCGGCGACGCGGGTGAGCCACGCGCGGCGTTCGCCGTCATGCAGCAGCACGCCGTCGGCGTCGACCTCGCTGCGCCAGCGGCGCGCTTCGCCGTCGAATTCGGCGTTGAGCCGGCCGTCGGCGAAACGCGCATTGGCGACCTTGCAGCGTGTCTCGCCGATATTCAGCTCGTAGCTGCCGTTTGCGCCATGCGCGTCGACTTCGATGCGCTTGCCGTCGTGCGCGAAGCAGACGATGCGCTTGCCCGAGTGGCCGATGCGCCAGGCGTCGGCGCGTGCCCAGGGCGAGTACGGATCGCCGCTGGCGCGTGCAAGTTGCGGTGTGGACGCTTCCTCGGCCAGCAACACCGCGGTCGCCGCGGCAAACAGCATCGCCTGATCGGGCGCGGCGTCGGCCGGCAGGAATTCGGCGAGGTGGCGGTCGAGATAGCCCGTGTCGATGCGGCCTTCGACCACCGCGGGATGGCGCACGAGACGCTCAAGGAAATCGATGTTCGACTTCGGCCCGCTCACCGCGCATTGCGCGAGCGCTTCGCGCATGCGCTGCAATGCTGAAGGACGATCGCGGTCCCAGACGATCAGCTTGGCGATCATCGGGTCGTAGAAGATCGTCACCGTGTCGCCTTCGATCACGCCCGAGTCGATGCGCACATGCGCATTCGGAGCGGGCAGTTGCAGGCGCTGCAGTTTGCCCGAGCCCGGCAAAAATCCCTGCGCGGGATCTTCGGCGTAGAGGCGCAGCTCGATCGCGTGGCCATCCTGCGGTACCGATTTGTTGCGCAGAAGCGAAGCCGGCAATGCCTCGCCCGCGGCGACGCGCAACTGCAGTTCGACGAGATCGAGATGCAGCACCATCTCGGTGACCGGATGCTCGACCTGCAGGCGCGTGTTGATCTCCATGAAATAGAAATCGCCCTGCGGCCCGACGATGAATTCGACCGTGCCGGCGTTTACGTAGTCGAGCGCGCGCGCGGCTTTGATCGCGGCGTCGCCCATCTTCGCGCGCAGCTCGGGGGTGAGGAAAGGCGAGGGCGTTTCCTCGAGCACTTTCTGGTAGCGGCGCTGCGCCGAGCATTCGCGCTCATTCAAATGGATCGCGTTGCCGTGCGTGTCGCCGAAGATCTGGAATTCGATATGGCGCGGCGTTTCGACGTAGCGTTCGAGCAACACGCGGTCGCGGCCGAACGCGCTCTTCGCCTCGCGCTGGCAGGATTCGAGATTCGCGGCGAATTCGTCGACCTTGCGCACGATGCGCATGCCCTTGCCGCCGCCGCCATAGGCGGCCTTGATCATCAACGGAAAACCGATGCGCTGCGCTTCGCGCGCGAGCAGCGCGGCGTCCTGATCCTCGCCGGTGTAGCCGGGCACGACCGGCACGCCGTGTCCCGACATCAACTCTTTGGCGCCGGCCTTCGAGCCCATCTTGCGCATCGAACCGGCGGAAGGACCGATGAACACGATGCCGGCTTGTTCACAGGCCTCGGCGAAGTCGGCATTCTCGGACAGGAAGCCGTAGCCGGGATGGATCGCTTGCGCGCCCGATTTCTTCGCGACCTCGATGATCGCATCGCCGCGCAGATACGAATCCGCTGGCCGCGGGCCGCCGATCGGGTAGGCGAAGTCGGCCTGGCGAACATGCTGCGCGGTTGCGTCGGCCTCCGAATAGACGGCTACGGTCTGGATGCCGAGGCGCCGCGCGGTGCGGATGATGCGGCAGGCGATCTCGCCGCGGTTGGCTATGAGGATTTTGTTGAACATAATTTACTTAACGCGGATAAGAGCGGATTTACTCGGATAAGAGCGGATTTTTTGAGTCGAAGATTCGGCGCCTTACTTGAGCTGTGGGGCCAAAGTTCAACAACAGGCCCACATGAAGCCCCGTCGTCTTGAGATAGTTCAACAGTTGCGCTTCATGCGCATCGTTGATCTTCGAGGCCACTTTCAGTTCGATCAGCAAACGTTTTTCCACGACAAGATCCGCTCGAAACTCGCCGACGATGCGACCGCGAAGGGAAACGGACAGGGGCGCCTGCTGCTCCACATATAGCCCTTCTTCGCGCAACGCAAACGCTAATGCGTTTTCATAGACGCCTTCGACGAACCCGTGCCGGAGCTCGTTGTAGACGGAGTAAAACACTCCAATAACCTTTTCGGTCAAGTCTGCCTCGATCAATCCGCTCTTATCCGCCTTCATCCGCTTTTATCCGCGTTAAGAATCGTCACTCCGGCAGATGACAACACGCTTCGATGTTGTGGCCGTCGGGGTCGAGCACGAACGCGCCGTAGTAGTTGGCGTGATAGTGCGGGCGCAGGCCTGGCGCGCCGTTGTCGATGCCGCCGGCGGCGATGGCCGCCGCGTAGAACGCGTCGACCGTCGCGCGGTTCGCTGCGGCGAAGGCGACATGCAGCTTGCCGCGCAACGCGCCGTCGCCGTTGCCGATCCAGAAGTACGGGTTGCCGTCGTGGCCGTAGCCTACGTGCGCGTGGCCGCCGGTCATTTCCGGCGTGACCTCCATGACCAGGCCGATGCCGAGTGGCGCGAGCGCGCCGGCGTAGAACGCCTTGCTGCGTGCGATATCGGAAACGGTGAAGCCGATATGGTCGAAACGGTTGCGAAGGGACACGAGGCTACTCCTGCTTGAGCCACGGAGGCGTTTGCTTGTCGAGAAATGCACTGAGGCCGGCTTGACCTTCCGCGCCGATGCGCAGGCGCGCGATCAGCGCGGCATTGTCCTTATCGATCTGCGTTGCGTGTTCGGGCGTCGCGCCAGCCATGCGCAATGCGAGCTGCTTCGCTTCGCGTTGTGCGTTCGGTGCGCCCTTGGCGAGCAGGTCGAGTTCGCGCGCGATCGCTGCATCGAGCTTGTCCGCCGCGACGACGCGATGCACGAGATCGATGCGCAATGCTTCGTGCGCGTCGATCACCTCGGCGCTGACGAACAGGCGTCGCGCCTGGCGCGCGCCGATCGCGGCAATCACGTACGGCGAGATCACCGCCGGCACGAGGCCGAGCTTGACCTCGCTCAGCGCGAACTTCGCCGTGTCGGCGGCGATCGCGATGTCGCAACAGGCGACGAGGCCGACGCCGCCACCCATCGCTGCGCCGTTGACGCGGGCGACGGTCGGTTTCGGGAAGAAATTCAGCGTGCGCATCAGCGTGGCGAGACGCTCGGAGTCGGCGCGGTTCTCC
>Ga0207640_10001049_pt1 | contig 15289 bp, 18 predicted proteins | sample KBSCornC42_FD_184300 | JGI IMG/M metagenome (GOLD analysis project Ga0207640, IMG submission 184300) | Corn rhizosphere microbial communities from Kellogg Biological Station, Michigan, USA - KBS Corn C4-2 (SPAdes) (version 2) | ecosystem: Host-associated > Plants > Roots > Rhizosphere > Soil ... | reverse complement strand
GTCTGGGAGCAGTTCGGAGAACCGCCCACCATCACCGTCGGCCCGGGCGAGACGCTCGAAGAGGTTTGGCTGCCGACCCAGGACGATGTGCAGCTGAGACGAAAGCACATTGCCATTGAGGCGGGTGCGAGTGCCCGCATTTTTATGCTCAACGCGGCGCCGGTGTACGGCCGGATCGAACTCGAAATTACCCTCGCTGAAGGCGCTGAATTCGAGCTGTTCGGAGCGAATATCGGCACAGGCCTTTCGACCAACGAGATCGTCACCAACGTGAAGCATGCCGCGCCCAACGGCCGATCGCTTCAGGTTGTTCGGTCGGTGCTGGGCGGCAGGGCGACCGGCAGTTTCATCGGCAAGATCGAGGTCGCACACGGAGCGCAGAAGACCGATGCGGAGCAATCGGTGAAGGCGATGCTCTTGGATCGCGGGGCGACCGCCAACGCCAAGCCCGAGCTCGAAATTTTCGCCGACGACGTGAAGTGCGCGCACGGGGCCAGCGTCGGCGAGCTCGATCCGATGCAGCTTTTCTATGCCGAAAGCCGTGGCCTCGATCCCGCCGGTGCTCGGGCGCTTCTGCTCGAAGGTTTCATCGCCGGCTTGTGGGACAGCGCGAAAGAGCCGGGGGCCATCTGCGACGCCGCCCGTGCTGCGCTGCGTAGGGTGGTGCTGTGAACGCTCCGTCTCGAATCAACTCGGCGCTAAATGTCCGCGACCAATTCCCGGGGCTTGGCGACTGGTATTATCTCGACAGCGCGGCGACGGCGCAGAAGCCACAGGCGGTGATCGATGCGATAACGCAGGCCTATTCGCGCGATTACGCGACCGTTCACCGCGGCGTGTACGAGCGCTCGGCGAGCATGACCGCGAGCTATGAAGCCGCCCGCGCCGCCGCCTCGAACCTCATTGGCGGCCAGCCGAACGAGCTTGTCTTCACCCGCGGTGCGACCGAGGCGATCAACCTCGTCGCGCGGACGTTGCCGAAGAACGGCCGCAACCGGGTGCTGGTCTCGCAGCTGGAGCACCACAGCAATATCGTGCCGTGGCAGCTTGCCGGCTTCGAAGTCGACGCGGTGCCGCTGACCCCGGACGGGCAGATCGACCTCGATGCAGCGGAAGCGATGCTGACCGAAGAGCATCGCATTGTAGGATTTGCTCACGTATCGAATGTCCTCGGCTCGGTTCTGGACGCGAAGCGAGCGGCGGAGATCGCCCACTCCAAAGGTGCGCTTCTGCTGCTGGACGGTTGCCAGGCTGTACCCCGGCTGGACGTGAACATTGTGACCTTGGAGGCGGACTTCTACGCCTTCTCCGGCCACAAGCTTTACGGACCGACCGGCATTGGTTGCCTCTGGGGACGTGGCGAACTGCTCGCTCAAATGCCCCCGCTGCAGGGCGGCGGAGCGATGATCGAGAAGGTCACATTCGAGGAGACGACCTTCCTTCCGCCACCGGCGCGCTTCGAGGCCGGAACGCCGCACATCGTCGGTGCCATCGGGCTTCACGCAGCGATCTACTGGGTCGAAAAGCTTGGGCTCGATGCAATCCATGCACACGAGGGTGCGCTCGTCGCCGAAACGCGAACAGCGCTCTCGGCCATTCCGGGCGTGACCGTTTATGGTCCGGAGGATTCCGCCGGAATCGTCAGCTTTAACGTCGATGGGGTGCATCCCCACGACACCGCCACCATATTGGATGATGCGGGCGTCGCCGTCCGCGCCGGCCATCACTGCGCGCAGCCGTTGATGCGCTGGCTCAATGTCCCGGCGACAGCCCGCGCGAGCTTCGCGGCGCATAGCGACAGCTCGGATATCGAAGCGTTGGTTGGTGGAATCGAACAGGTGAAACGGGTGTTCGGATGAACGAGGAGCGCAAGATCGAGACGGAGGAGGTGGCGTCCGCGCCCACCCCGCCGCGAGCGCGCGTTCCGGACAGCGTCGCCCGCAAACGCGACTATCTGGCCGGATTCCTCGCGGGCGAGACCGAGCCCGCGCTCGCCGACAACACCGATCTCAAGGATCGCGTGATCGAGGCGCTGAAATCGGTGTACGATCCTGAAATCCCGGTCGATATCTACGAGCTTGGCCTGATCTACGACATCCAGATCAGCGAAGATGGCGACGCTGTGATTACGATGACTCTGACCACCCCGCACTGTCCGGTCGCGGAGTCGCTGCCCCAGGAAGTCGAGCTTCGCGTGCTGTCGGTGCCCGGGATCCGCGATGCCGAGGTCAAAGTGGTTTGGGATCCGCCGTGGGACCCGTCGCAGATGAGCGACGAGGCGCGGCTGGAATTGGGAATGCTATGAATAAGGAAACGAAACTTCGCGCCCGTCCGGCGGCCATCACGCTGACGGACGCTGCAAACAAGCGCATCGCCGAGCTGATGGGCCGAGCTCCGGAAGGCGCGATCGGCGTGAAGCTCTCAACACCGCGCCGTGGCTGTTCGGGCCTGGCCTACTCGGTCGATTACGTGACCGAGGCCAACCCGCTGGACGAGAAAATCGAGACTCCGGGCGGCACTTTCTATGTCGACGGCGGATCGGTGCTCTACCTGATTGGATCGGTTATGGACTGGCGCGAGGACGATTTCGCCGCCGGTTTCGTGTTTAACAATCCCAATGCGACCGGCTCGTGCGGTTGCGGCGAAAGCTTCACCGTCTGATCAGAATCCAAGCGTGAAGCGCATCGCCGCGCCGTAATCGTTCGGCGCATTGGCGATGTGCCCGGGCTGCCGCCGGGCAAACAGATTGCCGCCGAGCCAGCCATTGCCGCCCCACAGCGCTGAACCGTAGCTTAGCTCCGCATCCACTTCGCGCCCGCTCGGGCTCAGCGAATAGGCCTGCCAGCTGTCGGTCGCGAGGCCGGTCTCATAGCTATAGGATGTCGGAAGCATAAGTCCGAACCCGCCCCTCTCGACGCGCAGCGGCTGAGCCAGCCGGAAGCCGAGATAGTCGCTGGAATTGAGCAGGTGCGATTTGCCGATGTCGAAGGCGAAGGCATCGGTCTGCAGCTTGCCGCCCGCGAAGCTTGTCCACCCGCGCCGGGCAGTCAGGCCCGCAGCAACCCCGTTGCCGAAGTCGTGGCGAGCTTCGAGATCGAGGAACATGGTGCTCGATGCGCCGCCGCCGAGCGGACCAGCCATCCGGCCGCCGAGCAACGTGTCTTTCTCATCCAGCCGCCCGAGCCCCGCATAAAGCCAGCTTCGCCCAAGGCTCTTGTCGACCGCCACATCCGTCCAGCGATAGGGCAGCCCCGTGGAGTCGGTCGGCACGTCGCTCCACACCTTGCCGGTCTCGCCCGAGAATGTGACCGCGGCGGGACCGAAATCGTGGCGAACCGCCATACTCGATCCGCGAACGGCGGAGAAGCCGGGATCCCCGGCGACATCCCTGGCGATCAGGAACGCACCGGCCTCTGCATGGGTCAATCGCCGCTCGAGCGCCTTGGCCCCTTCGGAAATTCCGAAGGCCGCAGCGGTTCGCTTGTCGAGCCGTGCGATGGCTTCGCCCGCAATCAACCGCGATTTACGGACATCATCGGGCCCGATCACTGTTGGATCCGCGCCGAAGCTGCCGACGATATCGTGACGCTCCGCAACACTCATCGATACCGTCACCGGCCCAGCCGAAACGCCATTCACATGCACGTCCCCTTGGAGCGCATTGGTGAGTGGATGGTCCTTCGGCGCCTCGCGAAGCGTTTTCGCGAGATCGAGAACATAAGCGCGCGAATAGCCGTCGAGGATGATGGCTCCGAGCGGGTGCTTGCCGGCGGAAGCGCCGCTAGCGTCGCCAGCGGCGCCGGGAAGGCTGCCGTTGCTTGTGGTGCTGACCGGAATCTTGCTGCCCGCTACGCTGGTTGTCCCGATCGGCTGCATCGCCCGCTGAATATCGAGTTCCCCGTTGCCGTAGATCGAGTCGATCCCCGTAGCGCCGAGATCGTCCGCTGAACTGAACAGGATTTGGACAATCTGCTGGCCCGTCAGGTTCGGAAAAGCCTGCGCAAGCAGAGCAACCGCGCCTGAAATCGTCGGAGCGGAGAAGCTGGTCCCGGACCAGAGGAACTGAGCGCCCGTCTGGTCAGGCGCGCGGTCGTTGTAGCCAACTGCAGTCAGATAATATTGAGCGCCGGTCCCGGCCTTGTCGGAAAAGGATGACAATGCAGTCGGATTGCCCGAATCGCCAATGGAGCCTGCGATGATCACCATCCCGGGAAAACGCTGGGCGGGAGTCAACGCGAATGGATCGGGATCAGCGGTACTGTCGTTGCCGGCTGAGATCACGAGAACAATCCCGGCGTTCGTCGCACGCTGCATTGCTCCGAGAAGAGTGGAACCTGGAGGCGAACCGCCCAGCGACAGATTGATCACTCGCGCACCGGCTATTCGGGCATTGTCGATTCCTTGAGCGATGGCCGTGTCTCCGAACGAGCAATCCTTGGCGGTCGTACAGCTGCCAGGATCGTCGGCACGTTCCATGACGATGGTCGAATCGAAGGCGACGCCCATGGTGTTCTGATTGTTGCGACCCGCAGCGGCGACGGCCGACACAGCGGTGCCGTGCCCCGCATCGTCGCCCATTGGGCGATTCCCGGCGACATCGGTGCTCGCCGGATCAATCCGTCCGGTGAATTCGCTCAGGGTCGGGTTAATGCCGCTGTCGACGATCCCGATCTTGATGCCTTTGCCCGTCGCGCCAGCATTGTAGGCTGCGATCGCGTTTGCCGCGACTGCGTAGTTCGACGCCTGATATTCGGCAGTGTTGTAGTTGATTGGAGGCGTCGGGGTAGGGGTAGGGGTTGGAGTTGGCGTCGGTGTCGGTGTCGGTGTCGGCGTGGGAGTCGGCGTGGGCGTCGGAGTCGGCACGAAGGGAGCGCCCGACATTCCGCCACCGCCGCCGCCAGCACAGGCCGACAGATTGAACGCGAACGCCACCGCGAGCGCACTCGTCGCCAGAAGCCGCCTGTTCATCTTACGCATACTCCGCTCAAGCCGCTGAAATATAACGGCTTCCCGGGAATGATTATGGTTCACGAATCATTACAATTTGCTGAAGATCGCAAAGCGGCTAGTCGCCCGATCGACCATGGATTCGCGCTTCGCCCACATCCGGGAATGGATTTTCGACCTCGACAACTGCCTCTATCCGGCATCAGTGGGGTTATTTCCGCTGATAGACGAGCGGATGGGGGCATATATCCAGCGGCTTCTCGACTGCGACGCCACTGAGGCCCGACGCGTTCAGAAATACCATTTCCACACGCATGGAACCACGCTCGCCGGGCTGATGAAGGAGCATGGGGTGGATCCGCACGATTTCCTCGCCGACGTGCACGGCATTTCGCTGGATCGGGTCCGCGCGAACGAACGGCTGGACCGATTGCTGCCGCGCTTGCCAGGACGGAGGTTCGTCTTCACCAACGGCGACGCGCCCTATGCTCGGCGGGTGCTGGCGGCGATCGGCATTGATCAGCATTTCGACGAGCTTCACGATATCCACGCCAGCAGCTTTCGGCCCAAGCCGGATCCTTACGGCTACAAACTGTTATGCGAACGGTTCGGGATCGAGCCGCACGAGGCTGTCCTGGTCGACGACATGGCACAGAACCTCGCGCCGGCGAAGGAACTCGGGATGACGACGGTATGGGTCGACAACGGCTCAGAACGCGGCAATCACGGCGCCGGTGACTTTATCGATCACCAGATTGCCGATGTCGGCGAATGGCTTCAGCAAATCCTCGAAGGGTAAGACATGAATTCGAAACTTCAGCCGGTCATCGATGAGGCTTGGGGGCAGCGGGACTCGATCGGGCCGGACACGCGGGGTGACGTCCGCCTGGCGGTGGATCGCGCCATCGCCGCCCTCGATTGCGGGGAGGCCCGGATCGCCGAGAAGATTAGCGGCGAATGGACCGTCCATCAGTGGCTGAAGAAGGCCGTGCTCCTCTCTTTCCGGCTCAATCCGATGGAAATGATCGCAGGCGGACCCGGCGGCGCGCACTGGTGGGACAAGGTGCCATCCAAGTTCGCCGGCTGGGGCAAAGAGGAATTCGCGAGCGCAGGGTTTCGAGCAGTCCCGGGAGCGATCGTCCGCCGCGGCGCTTATGTCGCGCCCGGAGCCGTGCTGATGCCGAGCTTCGTCAATATCGGCGCGCGAGTCGGCGAAGGGACAATGGTCGATACCTGGGCGACCGTCGGAAGCTGCGCGCAGATCGGCCGCAACGTTCACATTTCGGGCGGCGCCGGGATCGGCGGCGTCCTTGAGCCGCTCCAGGCCGGCCCCGTAATAATCGAGGACAATTGCTTCATCGGGGCACGATCGGAGGTCGCCGAAGGCGTCATCGTCGAGGAAGGATCCGTGCTGTCGATGGGTGTGTTCCTCGGCGCCTCAACCAAGATCGTCGACCGCGCCACGGGCGAGGTGCGTTACGGACGGGTGCCGGAATATTCGGTGGTGGTTCCGGGAAGCCTGCCCGGCAAGGATGGCGCGCCGTCGCTCGCCTGCGCGGTGATCGTCAAGCGGGTCGACGAGCGCACGCGATCCAAAACAAGCATCAATGAGCTGCTCCGCGACTGAACATAAGCACAGCTTATCGCGCGCTCCCGCGCATTTGTTGGCGCAGGAGGAGTGCGGCACCTACCTCGCCGCAATGGCAACAGTTTCGGATCTCGCCCTTGAGGTCCCTATGCATCGTGCGGCAATCCGCAAGGTGATGAACGGCCGCGACTGGCTGATCCTGCTTGCCCTCGCATTAATCTGGGGCGGCGCCTTCATGTTTATCGGTGTCGCCGTCCACCGTGTGCCACCGCTTACCTATGTGTGGCTGCGCCTCAGCTTCGCCGCCGCCGGCCTGTGGCTGTTCTTGTGGTGGAGAGGAGAGCCGGTCCAGTTGCCGAGGGAGGTGTGGGGATCGATTTTGCTCGTTGCCCTGCTGAACAACAGCCTGCCGTTCGTTCTGTTCGGCTGGGCGCAGACTCACATCGCCAGCGGCCTTGCTTCGATCCTCAACGCAACGACACCGATCTGGGGCGTGCTGGTCGCGCACTTCTTCACCCGCGATGAGCGGATAACCCCCGCCAGGCTTGCGGGAGTATTGCTAGGCTTTGCTGGCGTCGCTGTGATGATCGGCCCCTCGCTGCTGACATCGCTTGGACACGGAGCGGTTCCGCAGCTGGCCTGCATTGTCGCGTCGTTGAGCTATGCGCTCGCGGCTGTCTGGGCGAAGCGGTTCAGGAAATTGGGCATTCCGCCAGCGTCTCTGACGGTGGGCCAGCTCACCGGCGCCGCCGTGATGATGCTTCCCGTTGCGCTGATTTTCGATCGGCCGTGGACCGAGGCGATGCCGAGCTTCACTGCCTGGGGTGCGATTCTGGCTCTGGCGTTGGTCTGCACCGCCTTCGCTTATGTTCTCTATTTCAAGCTGATCGATTCGGCGGGTGCGACCAATGCATTGCTGGTAACGCTGCTAGTGCCGCCGACTGCGATCCTGCTCGGCGCCACCGTCCTGCACGAGTCTCTTGCGCCGCAGGATTTCGTCGGGCTCGCGCTGATCGCGCTAGGGCTTGCGGCGATCGACGGGCGGCTGTTCAGGTTCCTCGGGCGGACTCGCCAAACAGCTTAGCTGCCTCCGGCCCGGTCCAGTCGAGGTCGCCGATATAGCGCCAGACCTCACGGCCCTTGCCGTCATAATAAATCGTCGTTGGCAAAACCTGCGCGTCCAACGTCGTTGTCAGCGTTGATTTCGGGTCCTGCCACGATTTGAGCTTGTCGATTCCGTGCAGCTTGAGGAAGGCATCGACCGAGGCGCGTGCGCCCATGTCTTCGGAGATTTCTATCACTCGCGGCGCTCCCGCGCGCAGCGACAGGGCCTGAAGCGTCGGCAGCTCCTTGACGCACGGCCCGCACCAGGTTGCCCACAGATTGACCAGCATCGGCTTGCCGCCGGGGTCGGGAAGGCTGGCCTGCTTGCCTTGAGGGTCCTCGATCACAAGAGCCGGCAGAGCGCCGCCGGCGTGACTGCGATCAGGCCCTTTTACGATGCCTCCGGCCGACTCGCTCTGGGAGGCTTCATTACCAGGCGCCTTGTGCCCGCACCCGGCGAGCAGCAACGCTGCCGCGGTCACTCCCACTAACGCTCTATGTCGCATGGCCGCGCGATAGGACTTCACAAGCGGGTGGCGCAAGCGCCGGGGAGAAGCTAGTCGGGCGGCGATGAATGGCTTGCGGATTCTCGTGGCCGTAGCTGGCCTTTCCATCCTCGCCGGATGCGGCAGGATGGGCGAGCTTCAGCCCGCGCCCGGGCAATCGCTCCCGGTCAAGCCGCGCATGGCGCAAGCGACGCCGAGCCCCGAAGACCTGCTGACTCCGCCGCCCTACGCGGATCCGAAGCGCGTCGATGAGATCATGAAGAAGTCTACCCCGCGCAAGGTGGATCCGTTCAACCTGCCGCCGCCCGGCGGCCAGGCGCCGACCGTTCCAGTTCAGGAACTCAACGCCAATTCGCCCACCAATCAGGCAGGACCGATAACCCCGAATGGCCAGTAAAGTTCGTAAAGCCGTGCTGCCCGTCGCCGGGCTCGGCACCCGTCTCCTGCCCGCAACCAAGTCCATCCCGAAAGAGATGCTGACGATCGTCGATCGGCCGCTGATCCAATATGCGGTGGATGAGGCGCGCGAGGCGGGAATCGAGCAGATCATCTTCGTCACCGGGCGCGGCAAATCCAGCCTGGTCGATTATTTCGACCACGCGTTCGAGCTGGAATCAACGATGCGCGCCAAGGGCAAGGATCTCGGCGTTCTCGAACCCTCCAACGCGCGCTTTGGAGAGGTGGTCTCGGTTCGCCAGCAGGAGCCGCTGGGGCTCGGCCATGCAGTCTGGTGCGCGCGCGACATCGTCGGCGATGAACCGTTCGCCGTGCTGCTCCCCGACGAGTTGATGGTTGGCGAGCCCGGCTGCATCGCGCAGATGGTCGATGCTTATGCGAAGGTCGGCGGCAATGTCGTCGCGGCGCTCGAGGTGCCCGACAGTGAGACTCACAAATATGGCGTGATCGATGCCGGCGCGAGCGACGGCCGGGTCACTGAAATCCGTGGCATGGTGGAAAAGCCGGCGCCCGGAACCGCGCCGTCGAACCTCATGCTTCCCGGCCGATACATCCTTCAGCCGGAAGTGATGCGGGCGCTTGACGCTCAGGAACGCGGGGCCGGCGGCGAAATTCAGCTGACCGATGCGATTGCGAAGATGATCGGCAAGCAGCCGGTGCACGCGTACCGCTTCGACGGCGACCGTTACGATTGCGGAAGCGCCGCGGGGTTCGTGATCGCCAATGTCGCGATGGGACTGAAGCGCTCGGATGTGGCGCCAAAAGTGCGGGAGTTCCTGAGCGAAGCTTAAGCGGGTTTGGAGACTGCTTCGAGTTGCGCCAGCCGCTGGCGAAGCTCGCCCAGCTGGATCGCTCTTTCGATCACGCGCGCGTCCAGCGCCGCATTATCGTCCGCGAGGCGCTTCATCGCCTCGGCTCGCTCGATCTGGCGGGCAATGCAGGCGGCGAGCACTTCGAAATGGCAGGGCTTGCGAACGACGCCATCCGCGCCGGCTTCGAAGGCGCGAACCGCGGCTCCGGTATCGGAGCGGCCGACCACCAACAGGATCGGCAACTCGCCATGCGTGGCATCCTCGCGGATCATCCGCACCAGCTCCACTCCGCTGGTCACTCGAAGCCGCGCCTCTGAAAGCACGAGATTGACCGGCATTCGGTGAAGCTCGGCCATTGCCGATTGCGCGCAATCCGCGGTAGCGACTCGATAGCCGAATTCGCCCAGGCGGCGGGCGAGGACCCCGCAATAGCGCCGGTCGGGCTCGACGACGAGGATTCGCGGACGTTCCCGCTCACCCGAAACATGATCGAAATTGAAGCGCACAGCCATGCTTCTGGCGCTAAATGGAAATGGTTAATGCGCGGCTAAACTTGCTGTCAGAATCCGATTTTCAAAGTGAAACCGGCGCAGCGAGAGCACCCAGGTGAAATAACGGCAGGCCCCACATGAGCTGTCATAAGCTGCCGCGCTCTTTCCGTTAATGGGGTGACACCCGGGAAATTCGGCGCCGGAAGCCGGTAACGCGACGCATTGCCACGGCCACAGACGACGATCTGGCTGGGGCTGGATTTTGAACAATCAACCGGAATGCGCGGACCCTGCGCGGCCGCGTCTGTCGGATTACTTGGTGCAACCGAAACCGGTGGAGGCGCTGGGGTAGCCTGCATGTCGCTGCTCCGACTCCTCCATCAGGAAATCACCTGCATCAATATCACGGATCCAGCTCGACGTCCCAGTAGAGATAATCCCGCCAGCTGTCGTGCAGATGGTTGGGCGGGAAGCTTCGGCCGTGATCCTGCAGTTGCCAACTGGTCGGCCGGATCGGCTCGCGCTCGACATGCATCCCCGCCTCGCGCGGAGTGCGCCCGCCCTTCCTGAGGTTGCACGGCGCGCAGGCGGTCGCGACATTCTCCCACGTCGTCCGGCCGCCATGAGAACGCGGGATCACATGATCGAACGTCAATTCCTTGTTCGATCCACAATAGACGCAGCGGAATTTGTCGCGGAGGAACAGGTTGAACCGGGTAAAGGCCGGATATTCGTTCGGCTTCACGAACTGCCGGAGCGCAATCACCGAGGGCAGCTTCAGCGCCATGGTGGGGCTGTGCACTTCGCGGTCGTAATGAGCGACGACATCCACCCGCTCCAGGAACATCGCCTTGATCGCCGTCTGCCACGGCCAAAGGCTCAGCGGGAAATAAGAGAGCGGCGTATAATCGGCATTGAGCACGAGTGCCGGGCAGCTCTCCGGGTGGCGGATCATCTCCGGGTGATACATGACGCGGGCAATGCTCCTCACGCTCGCCCGCTCGATCAGCTCCGGCCCTGTCGCACGCAAGGAGGAGAGGGTCGCTGCAGGCCCGTCTTCCCTTGTGCCCAGCCGGATGCCAACCCGGCGTGACATGCGTATGACAGCATTTTCATTGACTCGGCGTCAAGGGGGCAGCCGGTGATTGTCACCCGTTTCGCTCCATCGCCGACCGGACGGTTGCACCTGGGCCACGCCTATAGCGCTGCGTTGGCACATCAGGCGGCACGGAAGAGTGGCGGACGGTTCCTGCTGCGCATCGAGGATCTCGACCAGACGCGCAGCCGTCAGGAGTTCGTCGGCGGCATTGCGGAAGATCTTCGCTGGCTTGGGCTGCAGTGGAACAGCGAGCCGCTGGTCCAATCCCAGCGGAGCGAACATTACGTCGCGGCGCTGGAGCGGCTGAAGGCGATGGAGATGGTTTATCCATGCTTCTGCACGCGGTTGGACATTGCCGCCGCGCTCAATGCGCCGCACGGGCCGATGGCCTCGCGCTACCCCGGTACCTGCCGCGATCTCTCGGACGATCCAGGGCGCCGAGCGACGACCCCGCATTCGTGGCGGCTGGATTCGATGCGAGCAATTGAGCGGGTGGGGTTGCCGAGCTGGACCGAGCACGACGGCAGCCACTTCACCGCGACTGCCGATGAGATCGATGACGAAATCCTTGCCCGCAAGGACGCGCCCGCAGCCTATCACCTCGCCTGCGTCGTGGACGATGCCGCGAGCGGCGTAACCCTCGTGGTGCGCGGAATGGACCTGCGCTCCTCGACCCCCGTGCAGCGGCTGCTGCAGATGCTGCTCGATTTGCCCGAACCCGAATACCTCCACCACCCCTTGGTTGTTCACGACGACGGCCGGCGGCTGGCGAAGCGCGACAGAGCGCCGACGCTTCAGGCGCTTCGCGAAAGCGGCGTCGACGGACCGGCGCTGGCTGGTCAGCTTCGCGCCGGAATACTGCCGTCTGGCTTTCGGCTCGCGGAAGCCTAAATAGCTGCCATGAAAATCGTCCTCGCGATCCTGCTGGTCGCCGCAATGGCCGCGACACTCTACGTCCTCGTTCGCGGAGTCATCGCGATGGCGTCCGGCAAGGTCGGCTCAAGCGAACAGCAGCAGCAGTGGATGCGTCGCCGAGTCATGTTTCAGGCGATTGCGATTATCTTCGTGATCCTGATCCTGCTGGTCGCAAGCAGCGCCAACCACTAGGCCGCGCCAACATTGGTCAAGCTCAACAAGATCTACACGCGGACCGGCGACAAAGGCACAGCCGGACTGGTGGACGGGTCGCGCGTCAGCAAGGCGAGCGCTCGGATGGCCGCGATCGGGGATGTCGACGAGGCGAACGCCGCCGTCGGGGTTGCAATCGCCACCCTAGGCGAGCCCGGATTAGCCGGGCAGCTTCGGCTGATCCAGAATGAGCTGTTCGATCTCGGTGCCGACATCGCCACACCCGGCGAAATCGAAGGCGCGCTTCGCATTATCTCGCAACAGGTGGAGCGTCTGGAGGGCGAGATCGACGCGATCAATGCGGAGCTCAGTCCGCTGACCAGCTTCATTCTCCCCGGTGGCTCACCGGAAGTGGCCGCGCTCCACCTTGCACGCACCATTGTTCGTCGCGCAGAACGCTCGGCGGTTGCACTGGCGGAATCAGAGCAGATCAATCCGCACGCGCTCGCTTATTTGAACCGCCTGTCGGACCATCTTTTCGTTGCCGCTCGTTATGTGGCCGTGAAACAGGGCGGGGACATTTTGTGGCAACCAGGCGCGACCCGATAGCCGACCCAGCGACGGCGCTGGCTGAGCGCTATTCGGCTGTGCGCAAACTGACGCTGGACCTCGCCGCTCCGCTGTCGGATGCCGACGCCACGATCCAGCCCTTCCCCGACGCCTCGCCCGCCAAATGGCATCTCGCCCACACGACCTGGTTCTTCGAGACCTTTGTCCTTCGCGATCACGCAGCGGGATACCGTCCGTTCGACGAGCGCTACGGCTTCCTGTTCAACAGCTATTATGAAGGCGAGGGCGAGCGGCATCCGAGGCTGCGGCGAGGAATGCTGAGCCGCCCGTCGCTCGATGACGTGCGAGCGTATCGAACCTATGTCGATGATGCGCTGCTTACGGCGCTGGGGTCGCTCTCAGAGGCCGCTCTCGATCTGATCGAGCTCGGCATCAATCATGAGCAGCAGCACCAGGAGCTTTTGCTCACCGACATTCTCGCGACCTTCGCGGCCAATCCGCTGGAACCGGCCTACTCACCCGCTCTCGCGAGAAGCGAGGCGGCGGAGCCTGCAGGGGATTGGCTCCCCGGCCGCACCGGGATCGTCCAGATCGGCGCAGCCGATACCGGCTTCGCCTTCGATTGCGAGCGGCCACGGCACCGGGTCTTTCTCCATAAGCACAAGATTGCATCCCGACCTGTTACCAATGCCGATTGGCAGGCCTTCGTCGCTGACGATGGTTACAGCACACCGACTCTATGGCTCTCCGAAGGCTGGGACTGGGTGAGGCGCGAGAGTATCGCCGCGCCGCTCTACTGGCGCGAGGATGGAACTCACTTCACGCTAGCCGGCAGGGTCGAGCGCGATCCCGCCGCCCCGGTCGCACACGTCAGCTATTACGAAGCCGATGCCTTCGCCCGCTGGACGGGTGCCCGGCTTCCGCGCGAAGAGGAATGGGAGAGCGCTGCCGATGCTGTTGATCCCGCCTCGGGTCAGCAGCTGGATCGAGCGGAAGCAATGATCCCCCAGCCGAAGACCGATCTGTTCGGCTCCGTCTGGGAATGGACGCAAAGCGCCTTCTCCGCTTATCCCGGCTTCGCTCCCGCCGAGGGCGCGGTAGGCGAGTATAACGGCAAGTTCATGTGCGGGCAGTTCGTTCTGAAAGGCGCGAGTTGCGCTACGCCACGCGGACATTCGCGGGCAAGCTACCGAAACTTCTTCCCTCCACACGCGCGCTGGCAATTCACGGGCCTGAGGCTTGCCAGAGACTGCTGACCCGGCCTTCCGGGACGATGTTCTGGCCGGCCTTGCGGCGCCGATCCCGGCGGTTCCGGCACGCTGGCTGTACGACCGGCGCGGATCGGAGTTGTTTGAGGAGATTACCCGGCTTCCAAGCTATTATCCGACCCGGACCGAAACCGCGCTGCTCAAGCACATCATGCCGGATCTTGCTGCGCGCATTCCTCCCCGAATGGCAGTTGTGGAATTCGGTGCGGGCTCGGCAGCGAAAACGCCGCTGTTGCTCGAAGCGATCGCGCCTGCCGCCTACGCACCCGTCGATATCTCCCCGGACTATCTAGGCGGCGCGACTGCGGACATCCGGGCCCGCTTCAATGGACTGCCGGTGCTTCCGATCGAAGCGGATTTCGTGAAGCCCTTCTCGCTTCCCGGTGAAATTGCCGACCTGCCGAAGCTCGGTTTCTTTCCCGGCTCGACGATCGGCAACTTCGTTCCGCGAAGCGCAACCGACCTGCTACGGCATTTCCGCGCGCTGCTCGGCACTGGATCGCTGCTCCTGATCGGCATGGACCGGGTGAAACCGATCGAACGGCTGATCGCGGCTTACGATGAGTCCGAAGGCGTCACCGCTGCCTTCAACCTCAATCTGCTGGAGCGGATCAATCGCGAGCTCGACGGCACGATCCCGGTCGAGGCGTTCCGTCACGAGGCGCGCTGGAACGACATCCTCTCCCGGATCGAGATGCACCTCGCTTTAACGCGCGACGTCGAGTTCACTGTCTGCGGCCATCCCTTCTCGTTCCGGGCGGGCGAGACCATTCACACCGAAAACAGCCACAAATACGGCCGCCGCGGCGCCCGGCTTCTGCTGCTCGCCGGCGGCTGGACTCCGATTGCCGAGTGGACGGACGAGACCGAGGACTTTTCGATCGTCCTTGCCGAAGCGCAACCCAACCGGTTCGCGCCATGAATGGCAGCGGGACTGCCTGGGAGGCAGTTCCGAATCATTCATGTTTGCGGCGAAACGCGCCGGAGGCTAAGCGGCGAGCATGTTCTTCCTTATCGAGCTTTTGAAGATCGTCAGCTTCGTGCTGACCATCCTCACCTGGGTCATCATCATCCAGGTGATCCTCAGCTGGCTATTCGCATTCAACGTTCTCAACACCCGATCAGCCGGTGTGCGATCGGTGGCGGTCGCGCTCGACCGGATCACCGCTCCCTTTTATCGGCCAATCCGAAGCATTCTTCCCGATTTCGGCGGCCTCGACTTCTCGCCGCTGGTCCTGCTGCTGGTGATCCAGCTGCTGCAGATGCTGATCGGCGACTATATGGTTCACCTCGAAACCCAAATGTACGTATGACGGCCAAGCTGATCGACGGCAAAGCGGCTGCCGCCGAAGTTCGTGCAGAGGTCGCAAGAGTCGATCA
>Ga0207640_10001046_pt1 | contig 15303 bp, 9 predicted proteins | sample KBSCornC42_FD_184300 | JGI IMG/M metagenome (GOLD analysis project Ga0207640, IMG submission 184300) | Corn rhizosphere microbial communities from Kellogg Biological Station, Michigan, USA - KBS Corn C4-2 (SPAdes) (version 2) | ecosystem: Host-associated > Plants > Roots > Rhizosphere > Soil ... | reverse complement strand
GCAGCCATTGCCTTTCTCAACGGTCATCTGGACGATCTTTCGGGCCGACCGATCCAGATTGCCGTGGCCAGCGAAGAGGGACTCCAGTCCATCGAGCGACTGCTGGCCAAAACGCCGGTGATCGCGCGACAACCTTGAACATCATCGACGCTAGGGTCAGGACCCATTGATATAACTGTGGATAAGCGCGGAAGCGGGGGCCCTTCTACTCACGGCCTAAGGTGCTGAGCAGGCATCATAATCTGGCAAATGCGTGGGGTCCCCAGCAGTGTCGATTGGAGCCCCCCTACGACTTGAAGGTGCGAAAGGTTTAAACGGCTTGCGCGATATCATAAGGGGCCTCGCTTCGAGGCCGATCCGCACCCTTCATCCACCTTCATTTCCGGTCGTTCGCGGGCAGCGCGAAAGCCAGGACATAGTCGCCCCTGCGCGCCGCCAGCGCATCATGGCCTCCGGCCGCGATCACGACGATCTGGCGGCCCGCTCTGTCCCGATATGTCATTGGCGTCGCCTGCCCGCCGGCGGGTAGCCCCATTCGCCAGAGCAACTGCCCTGTCCGGGTGTCGAACGCCCGGAAATAGCTGTCCTGCGCAGCGCCGATGAACGTCAGGCCGCCTGCGGTCGTGATAGACCCGCCGATATTGGGCACGCCCATGGTGAAGGGCAGCATGGACCTTGTACCGAGCGGTCCCGCCTCGCGCGCGGTGCCCAGAGAACGGCTCCACAACAGTGCGCGCGTCTTGAGGTCGACCGCCGAAATCAATCCATAGGGCGGCTGCTGGCACGGAATGCCAAGTGGGGAGAGGAAGGGCGCGAGATCGACGGCATAGGGCGTGCCGGCCTGCGCGGCCATCCCACCGACGTCTCCATGCACATTGGCGCTGATTGCCTTCACGCCCAGCCGATCGGCCTGCCGTCGCGGGACGAGCCGGCCGCGCACGGCGACGCGCATGGAATTGACGATCATGATGTCGCGCTGGCGATCGATGGAGACGCCGCCCCAGTCCATGCCGCCCGTATAACCGGGGGACACGATGGCCGGACGGTCTAGCCCGACCGGCGTGACCGGCCCGTCGTAGCGCGAACGGCGGAACTGGATCCGGCACCAGGCCTGGTCGAGCGGGGTGACGCCCCACATCGTTGCCTCGGTAAGGCGCGGCCCCGCGAAGGAGGGCATTCCGGTCGAAAAAGGCTGGGTCGGCGCGACATGTTCGCCAGGCACGGCGCCCGTTGGCGCCGGGCGCTCCTCCACCCGGGTGATGGGTCGGCCGGTCCGCCGGTCGAGCACGAAGATTTCGCCGCGCTTGGTCGCCTGGACGACGGCGGGAATGCGGCCGGCCGGCGTCGGCATGTCATACAGCGTCGGCTGCGCCGGGACATCATAATCCCACAAATCATGGTGGGTGGTCTGGAAGGACCAGCGCACCGCCCCCGTGTTCGCATCCAGCGCGACGACCGAACTGGAATATTTTTCGTCAAAGGGCCTGCGCATGCCGCCGAACCAATCGGGAACGGCGTTGCCGGTCGGCAGATAGACGAGGCCGAGGGTCTCATCGGCGCTTATCGGCGCCCAGCTGTTGGGCGTGCCGGGCGTGAACTGCTCGCCCTGCGGCGGCATCCCGTGCTCCTTCGGGCGGCCCATGTCGAATGCCCAGGCGAAAGCGCCCGTCGCCGCGTCGAACGCGCGGATCACGCCGGACGGTTCGCCCAGATGCTGGTTGTCGGTCACCCATCCGCCCAGCACGACCTTTCCGCGTATGAGTTGGGGGGCGGAGGTGACGAAATAATAGCCCTTCTCCACTTTCCCCAGCCCGGCTTTCAGATCGACGAAGCCGCCCCGGCCGAAGCGCGGGCACGGCAATCCGGTGGCGGCGTCCAGTGCGAAAAGGCGCCCGTCGATGGTGCCCCCGATGATCTCCGCAGCGCAAGGCCCGCGCCGCTCCATGGGATTGCGGAAATAGGTCACGCCCCGGCACGCCGCCAGAAAGACCTGACCCTGATCTGCGCGGGTGCGATATCGCCACCGCTCGACGCCGGTCGCCGCATCCAGGGCGATGACATCATTGTCGGGCGCACAGAAATAGAGGCTGTCACCGATCTTGAGCGGCGTCGCCTCGAACGTGGTCCGCACCGACTTCCGCACATAGCCGGTGCGATATTGCCAGAGCGGCCGTAGGGCGGAGACATTTGCCGGGGTCAGTTGAGCGAGCGGAGAATAGCGCGTCCCGCCCTGATCCCGTCCATAGGCCGGCCAGTCGCCAGCCCCGGCCTCCTCCCCGCCGACCCGCGCCGGCCCCAAAGCGGGAAGGCCGCCCGGTCTGTCCGACCGGTCGGCAGCGATCAGCACGAGCACGAGCGCGCCGACCAGCACCGCCGTCGCCGCGCCTCTCCGCCGTCCGGACCATCGCGGGCAGATGCCGAGCAGCGGGAATCCCAGGCCCAATAGGAGCGGCGCCAGCAATCGCGGCATGAGCGGCCAGGGATCGAAACCCACCTCGCCAATTGCCCAGACGGCGGTGCCCGCCAGCAGCGCCGCATAGAGATAGGCGCCGCGCCGGTCGCAGTGCCACGTTAGCAACCCGGAACCGACGGTCGCGCATCCCGCGGCAAGATAATAAGCCGAGCCGCCGATCCAGATCAGCGTTCCCCCAAGCCAGCACAAAGCCAGGCCGAGGACAATCAGCAGTGCACCGAACGGTCGGGCGGCGCGGGGGCGGTTAATAGGGGGGGTCGGCATGGATGCTCGCTATCGCCGCGGGGCATTGAATGGGAACATATCGCCGGAGGCGATCAAAATTCGGACCTCACGACCACGCCGAATTGTCGTGGCAAGCCGTAGGCGATGCTGCTCGACGAAAAGTTCTGCGTTTCCGGCAAGCCGCCGCCATAATGGATCCTGTTCGTGAGGTTCCGGACGAACAGGCCGGTGGACACCGCGCTGCCGAACATATTCGTCCAGTCGATCCGCATGTTTAACAGCGCATATCCCGGAATGACACTGCCCGGATTGAGCGTGTTCCCCAGGTTCGAGAAGCTGAAGGACGTCTGCGCGCTCATGTCGGCGCGGTAGATGATCCGACCGGCATCGTCGGGCAGATCGTTTGTCACCTGACCGAACAGCGAGCCGGACCATTTTGGCGTGTCGGCATAGGGGCCATAATCGACCGGCTGGCCGAACAGCGCCGCTCGTCCGCTGGTGAAGCGCGCGCGGGCATAGTTCAGCGCGCCGCCCAGCGTGAGCCATGGGGCAGGCTTGATCTGACCATCAATCTCCACGCCGGTCACCTGCGCCTTGGGAATGTTCGCGGTCAGGCTGGAGATGTTGCCGGCGATGTTCAGATAGATGGTCCGTTGGACGTTGGAAATCCAGCTGTTGTAAACTGCGGCGTTCAGCTGCGCCGGCACCCCGGCCGCGCGGCCGTTGAACTTCAGGCCGCCCTCGACGTCGCGTACCCGTTCAGGCTCGAAATAATTGCCGCCGCCCGCTGCCGTCACGGTGTCTCCCAGCGGCGGCGCGAAGGCGTTGTAGCTGCCTGCCCTCCAGCTGCCGCGCGTGGTCGCGTACAGCATGAGGGAGGGGGTCGCGTGATAGTCGAGGGTGAGCGTCCAGCTGGGATCGCTCGCCCTTGCCCGCTGATCGTCCGTGGCGCTGCCCAGGAACAGGGAGCCGGTCCGCTGCTGGCTGCTGACCTTGTCCCAGGTGTAGCGCGCGCCGGCCGTGAGGTTGAACTTGTCGGTGATCGCGTAGGTGCCCTGGGTGAACAGCGCGTAGGACTTGTTCCTGACGCGGCTGTTGTAGCGAACGGCGAAGGAGCCGCTCAGGTTGGGCGGGACAATGTACGTGCCGTGGATGGGCGAGTCATTGTCCGTGAACTGGTTCGCATAGAAGGCGCCGACGATATATTGCAGGCGATCGAACAGCTTGCCCTGCACCTGAAGTTCTTCCGACTGCTGGTGGTTGCGCAGATAGGCGGAAGGCGGAGCGCCCGGCGTGCCTCCGTTGGTCAACAACGGATAGGGCGACGCGTCATAATCATAATGGTCGTAGGCCTTTGCGTCGCCATAGCCGAAGATATTCTTGAGGACCGCCCCCGATCCCAGATCAAGCTCGGTGATATTGGCGACATAGACGGCCTTGCCGGAATGTCCCAGCGGCGCATCGACGTACGCGACGCGGCCCTTCTGGCTGTCCAGATAGGCGGGGATATTCTGAATGCCGCCGGCAAAGCTGCGCGGATCGGCCGCAACCAGCGCCCGAAAGGCGGGAATGGAGGGGTTCCACAGGCAAGATGTCCCGCCATAGGGCTGACCGCACGGAATGGCGCTGACGATCCGGTTGGGGGCGTTGGTGCCGCCGAAGTGGCTATATTGGGCAATGGCGATATTGGTCAGCCCATCCGCCGGCTCAAGAAACAGCGTGGCGCGGCCGGATTTGACATCCCGGTCGCCATATCTTTTGCCGTCGTAGAGATTGCGGACATAGGCCCCACCGCGCGCCAGCGTCCCGGCCAAGCGCAAGGCCGCGCGGTCGCCGGCGAGGGGAATGTTCAGCGCGCCTTCCGTGACGAACCGGTCATAGCTGCCATATTGGGCGCTGATGAATCCCCCGAATTTATAGTCGGGTCGGCGGGTCTGGAACAGGATCGCGCCGCCCGTCGTGTTGCGGCCGAACAGCGTGCCTTGCGGCCCCTTGAGCGCCTGCACGCTTTGCAGGTCATAGAAGGCCGTCGCCGAATTGGAGACGTCGGGAACTTCATTGATATACGATACCACGCCGGGCGGCGACGAGGAGAAGGCGTCGATCGATTGCCCCCGGATCGCGAAGTTCAGTTGATTCTGCCCCGACGTCGACCGGACCATGAGGCCTGGAATGGATGTCTGCAGGTCCGCCTCCGACTGCACGCCCTGGCGCGTGATCTGATCGGCGCTGAGGCCGATGACCGTGCTGGGCACGTTGGAGAGCCGCTCGTCGCGCCGTCGCGCGGTCACGACGATCTCGTCCAGCGACGATCCGCTCGCTGCCGATGAGGCGCCCGCCGACGATTGCGCGCCGACCGGCATCGCGCTCAAACTCGCCAGAACCAGAGCCGACGTCGATAGTGCATATGACGTCTTCATGACGCCTCTCCCTTCTTGATATTCGTTGCGGCGATGGCGGCATCCATGGCTTGGCGGGCGCCGGAGCGGCCATGCGCGACCGCGCCGGGCCCGATTCAGAACGTCAGGCGCAAGTCGCCCCCGAATGTGCGCGGCGACTGCAGATAGATGGACGACATCGGTTGCGGCATGTTGGGCGTCAGCGCGTTGCCCGAGCCGAAGGCATGCGATCCATCGACATGATTGAAGATATTCTTGCCCCAGAAGGCGATCTCGCCCTTTACCCCGCCCCCGAACTTGATGTCGCCAAGCGTGATGCGGCCGTTGACCCGGTTCGACGACACGGGCGAGACATAATAGGGATTGGGCAGCGCCACGCCATTGGTGGTGTTCGTCACCAGCCTGACCGGCGAGGCGACCCACATATCGCCGCTGCGTACCCACTCCAGATGCGCCGAGAGGCGATAGTCGCCGATCGGCGTCCAATAGTCCGCCGCGATGGATCCCGAATGTTTCGGCGAGCCGAGCGGATAGAGCTGAATGAAAGAGGCGTTGGGATGCGCCGCGATGTCCGCCGCCGAGGGGATGAGGGCGCCCTGCGCGTTGAAGGTCGGGTTGGTGAGCGCGAAGGAATTGATCGTTCCCTTGTCGATTCCCACGAAACGCAGGTTAGAGTGCAAGTAGGTATAGTTGACCGACAGGCTCAGCTGCGGCGTGGGCCTTGCGCTCAATTCCACCTCTATGCCCGTGGTCTTGTATTTCGACTGGACGTTGAAGGTATCGGTGAGACTGGGATCGACCGACGGATTGGATTGCAGCGACTGCTGCTGGTTGTTGACGATGTTCCGGAAGGCGGCGATATTGAGCGTCACGCGGCGATCCAGCCATTGCGACTTCAGGCCGAATTCATAGGAATCGAGCGTTTCGGGCTGATAGGCGCTGAAGATGACGGACCGCACATTGGCGCCGCCATCCCGGAAACCGCGGGCATAGCGGGCATAGATATTCACATCGTCGGCCAGTTTGAACTTCGCCATGAACGCCGGGTCGAAGCGGTCTGTCCGCGCCTCGTTGCTTTGCGGCGTCGCCAGGGTCACGCCGTTCAGAACGGTGCGCCTTGCTTTCTTGCTGTCCTTGCTGTAACGCAGGCCGCCCGTCAGTTCGAGCCGGTCATCCAGAATGGCCGGGGTGTAGCTGGCCTGCGCGTAGACCGCGAAAGCGCTGGTACGCGAAAACTGACGCTTGAACTTGTCGCTGGTGATGTACCAGGGGCGGGTCGGCTGACCGCTGGCGGCGTCGCATGTGCCGGGAATAGGCAAGGCGCAGTTCGTCACCAGGTTGGAATCGCGCTCGTCCTTATCCGTCTCGTGAAAATATATCCCGCCCAGCGTCATGTTGAACCCATCGGTCCCGTAAATCGCCTGCAGTTCCTGGCTGAAGGTCTTCGACAACAGATATTCGGTGGAGCCCGGCTGGAAGGTCGATACGGACAAGGCGATGTCGGCACCCCCATAACGCAAGCTCTGCCGGATACCGGTGATCGACTTCAGGGTCAGATTATCGTTGGCCTCCAGGGCCAGGTTGAGCATGTGGCCATGCCCCTTATTGATGAAGGGCACGTACAGAAAGCTGAACGGAACGCTCGTCGGATAGCGGCCGCGGTCGAGCGCGGCCTGGGTGAAGGTTCCGGCGGCGTTCGAGATGAAGGCCGGGCCATTGCCGCCGGGCGGATTGAAGATCGTGCCCGCGGCGGGCGAGGTGACGAACTGCGAAAAGCCCTGATCGTCCCGCGCCCAGCTGTCGTCATAGGTATAAAAAACGTTCAGCTTGCCGAAATCGCGTTCGACCGCGATGCGAAAACCGTGGCTGTTGAGCTGGCCTGGATCGCGGTCGTAATTGGCGACCGGGAAGTGGAAGGAAGATAGCGGGCTGGAGTAGAGCCTGACATTTTCGAGCAGCGGGTTTCGGACATTGTCGAGGTAGCCGTCATGCTGCCGATAGATGCCCGACAGTTGCACCCGGAAACCGGCGATCTCGGGGAGGTCCACCCGCGCCTTGACGAAGCGTGCATTGAAATTGCCGTAGCCGGCGGACAGGTCCCCGCCCAGATTTCCGGACGGCCGCTTCGACACGATCTGGATCGCGCCGGCCTCCGCGTTGCGGCCAAATAGCTGGCCCTGCGGCCCGCGCAGGACTTCGATGCGTTCGGGCGTGACGAGGTCGAGCGACATGCCTTGCGCGCGAGGCAGATTGATGCCGTCGAGATAGAAGGCCACCGCCTGATCCTGCGTGCCCTGCGACGCGTCGGACGTGCCATAGCCGCGCATGTTGAGCGCGATCGACACTTCTGATCCGAAAAGCGAATTGACGGCGAGACCCGGGACCTTCCCGGTCCCAAGGTCCGCGGCATTTTCGATGCCGCGGGTGCGCAACGTGTCGGCACTGAGCGCCGTCACGGCCAACGGCACGTCTTGCAGCCGCTGTTCACGTCGTGTCGCGGTGACGATGATATCCTGCCCGCCATCGCCAGCCGTCGTGCCGGACTGCGCATGAACCGGATTTACAAAACACAGCGCGCAGCAGCAAGTACCCGCCATCCAATAGGCTTTACCCATCATTGTATCCCCTCACTGATTATTGGCGTTATTGTGTCCGCCTGATCATATTTTTTGTTATAAATTCAAATGACTAAGATGCGCACCAACGATCGCGCCGGCTCTGTTTCGGTGTGCAGCTTGCATCGGCCCGGAAACAGATTCGTACTTATACAAACACTAAGTTATAATCAACAATTATATGATAGTGTCACTAACGTTAATTTGTGCATATTGCTCTGCCGTGACGCAACGGCGCGTATCCGGATCCTGCGCAGAGGGGGCGTGCCTGACGCCCCGCCGAGTCCCAACGTCGGGATACTCGCAGGCGGCTTGCCCTTCAGGGCGCGGCGCCCCATGCCGCGTCTCAAGGATCGATATAGTCGTGCAATGCCCGATGAAGGCTGAAGATCTGGCGTTCCTGCACCGGATTGGTCCGCGACCCCTTGAACGCGATCGAATGCATGCCGCGCTGGATCCTTTCGATGTTGCGCAAATCCTGCACCAGAAGCGACGGAATCTCGTCCACATGATCGCGCCAGTTGTCGAACCGGCGATGGTCCCATTGCGGCGCATTCGCGTCGGAAGTGCGTAGCAGCCCCCACATGTCAAAGAGGCAGCGGTCAGGATCGTCCCCGTCCGGACGGGCGCGGAAGACCAGCGAGCTGTCGAGGCCGAACACCAGCACCATGTTGGGAAAGATATTCCAGTCGACGCCCAGGTCGGCCATTTGCTCGGCGGTTATCGTGGGCCAGATCGCGCCATCCCGAATGGCGGCCTCCGCCATGAAGGTGAAGGCGGCCGTCAGCACCTGCGCGGCGGTGGCGTCAGCGGGCACCTCCGTCCGCAGACGTTCGACCTCCTTGGCGGCGCGGCCGCTGATGTTGCCGACACCCGTCGCACCGCCCGTCTGATCGGCGATATCCGCGAACACCTTGATGACGCCTTCGCGCAGATCGCTTGGCACCTCCATGCCAGTGCGGAGAGACGGCGCGCCCAGCGGACGATTGGTCGGCGGATAACCGTGCATCCCATGCTTGCCGAAATCCCGGCTGAACGACTGTTCATCGAACACCGGCACCAGTTGGGGATGGGTGGTGTAGACGTGGTAGCTTTCCATGAAGGATTCCAGCGCGGTTTTCCAGTTACCCGCCAGCCGGATCGTCTGATGCCAGGCGATGCGCATGCCCTCGAACGCCACGCAGTCGAGATAATGGGGCACGGGCGCCAGAAAGTCGCGAAACGGCTCGGCATCAGGGTCCATGTTGATGAAGACGAAGCCGGCCCAGCTGTCGAGCCGGACCGGCGTCAGCGACAGATCATCGCCGCCCATGGCGGTACAGCCCGCAAAATCCGCCTCGTCCTTCACGTAGCTGGAGCGGCCCTCAAGCGTCCAGCGCCAGCCGTGGAAGCTGCAGCTGATCTGCGCCAAAGAGCCCGAACCGGCGGCGAGCTGATTGCCGCGATGCGGGCAGACATTGTGAAACGCCTTCAGCGCGCCGTCTGCGGTCCGCACGATGAGGATCGATTGCCCAGCGACGTCATAGGTGGTGAAGGATCCCGGCCTGGCAAGCTCCTCCTCGCGGCACGCCATCTGCCAGACCCGGGGCCAAAGCCGCTCCTTTTCCCGCGCCGCGACATCGCGGGAGATATAGTCCTCGCGCGGTATGAAGTCCTCGCGCACGACCGATGCAGCCGTGGCCGAAACGCGCGCGTCGTCGTCTTTCAGGACTGGCGACAACAAGGCCGGGTCAGCTTCCATGTCTCGCAACCTCTCCATCTACCGGCCTTCTCGCGACCCTGACCTACGCTATATGCCCACTCTCATATCGTCAATAAGACTAACGTTTTCGAAATATCATCGGCAGTGTGATGCGCGTGGACCGTTCGACACGCCCGCCTGAGCCCGGCAGCATATAAGGCAAGTCGCTTAACGTTAATCTGACTAATCTTATTTTATGGTTTGACGCATTTCGATATTACAAATAGCGTCATCGCTGTAATGTCGAACGCCGACGGGCGGAGAAACGGAGAGAGGGGGCCATTGAGCGCGGCCGGGTCCGGTCGATCGCCCTTGGCGTCGGCCGCATGCCTGCCAGACGCATGGACCCAACAGGAAAAGACAGGAGAGGAAACATGACGACGCAATGCCCCCAGGACGAAAGCGGCGCGTCGCCCGACGCTGCGACGCTCATCGACATGTACAGACGCGCGACGCTCATCAAGCAGAATGACGAGCGCACGCGCAAGGTAGTCAAGTCCGGCCGCCTCATCATGCCCTATTATAGCCCGCGCGGACAGGAGATCATTCCGAGCGCGATTTCGGTCCACCTTACCGACGCGGATTTCATCTGCACCATCTATCGCGGCATCCACGACATGCTCGCTAAGGGACTGCCGCTGCGTGACCTGTGGGCCGAACTGGCCGGCCGCGTGACGGGAACATGCAAGGGCAAGGGCGGCCCGATGCACCTGACCTGCCCGGCCAAGGGCATCATGGTGACGACCGGGATCGTCGGATCGTCCATGCCGATCGCCAACGGCTTGGCCTGGGCATCGCATCTCGAGCAGGACGGACTGGTGACGATCGCCTATTTCGGCGACGGCGCCTCGAACATCGGTGCCTTTCACGAAGCGCTGAATCTAGCTTCGGTCTGGAAGCTGCCCGTCGTCTTCGTCTGCCAGAACAACCGCTATGCCGAACATACCAGCTACGAGAAGGGCACGTCGGCCAAGCAGATCGTCGATCGCGCGCCTGGCTACGCCATGCGCGGCGTCCGCGTCGACGGCAACGATCCGCTCGCCATGTATGCCGCCGCGCGGCAGGCGATCGGCCATGCCCGCGCCGGCGAGGGGCCGACGCTGATCGAGGCGATGACGTTCCGCTTCCATGGCCATCTCCTCGGCGACATGGACGGCTATATGGACAAGGACGAGAAGGCCGCCGCCATCGCCGCCGATCCTGTCCCACGTTTCAGGGCGTGGCTGATCGAACAGGGTCACGTCAGCGACGCCGACCTTGCCGTCATCGAGGCGGAGATCGAGGCCGCGTTGGACGATGCCGTCGAATTCGCGATCAATTCCCCCTTCCCTGGCCTGGAGGAACTGGACCGGGACGTTTACGCAGAGGAGATGGCGTGATGGGCAGCGAAACCGAAACCCTTGACCGTCCGGGAACGTCGGCGAAGCCGGTCACGCTGCGCGAAGGCATAAACCGCGCCCTTGGCGACGCCATGGCGGACAATGGCAAGGTCCTCGTCTTCGGGGAGGATGTCGCGGACAGGGAGGAAGGCGGCGTCCTGGGCGTCACCATGGGCCTGTCGGGCCGTTTTGGTGACGAGAGGGTGCGCTCCACACCGATTTCCGAACAGGCGATCATCGGCGCGGCCATTGGGGTCAGCCTGCGCGGCTATCGCCCCGTGGCCGAGATCATGCTGATGAACTTCACGACCGTGGCGATGGACATGATCGTCAATCACGCCGCCAAGCTGCGCTTCATGTCGGGCGGGCAGACGCATGTCCCCATCGTCATCCGGACCATGACCGGGTCGGGCTTTGCGAACGGCGGCCAGCATAGCGATTATCTGGAAGGGTGGTTCGCGCACACGGCCGGGATGAAGGTGGTGTGCCCCTCCAGCCCCGCTGACGCCTATGGCCTGATGCGCAGCGCCATCGACGATCCCGATCCGGTCCTGTTCATCGAAAATCTGCTGAGCTACACGCTCCAGGGTCCGCTACCGGAGCCGGGCCTGCGCGTGCCGATCGGCAAGGGCCGGATCGTCCAGGCGGGACGCGACATCACGATCGTGACCTATGCCCGCATGGTGCAGGAATCGGAAAAGGCGGCGGTCGCGCTGGCGGCGGAAGGCATTGCCGCCGAGGTCATCGATCTGCGCTCGATCCAGCCCTGGGACCGCGATCTGGTGCTGTCCTCCGTGCGGCGGACCGGCCGTGCGCTGGTCGTGCATGAGGCCGCACTGCCCTTCGGTCCTGCCGGAGAGATCAGTTCCACGATCCATGAAGCCTTGTTTCACAGCCTCAAAGGTCCGGTGGGACGGATGGGCGGCGCCTTCTGCGCGGTCCCCTTTTCCCGCCCGCTGGAGGCGGCGTTCGCGCCGCATGCCGAAACCATTGCCGGCAAGGTGCGGGACATGCTGGCGTCGGAGGGATGAGTTTCAGGCGCGGGGCGGGGCGTGGAAAACCCCGGCCCGCCCCTGTGCGGCACGTCAGCGCGAGGAGAAAATGGCCGTCCACATGATGTCGGCATATTCCGCGATCAGTGTCTTGCGCAGGCGCTTGTCCGGAGCAAGTCTGGTCAGGAAGGCCAGCCGATCGAGCATGAGGAGCAGCATGCCGAGGCGCAGCTTTTGCCTTTCCCTGTCGCCTTTGGCCAATCCGGGCATGAGCCGCTCGACGGTATCGGCGGTTTCGAACATGGTGAGGAAGGTCGACCGGTCCATGCCGGTGTCGAGCGAAGTCGCATCCCAAAAGGCCTTGCACAGGCGATGAACATCCTCCCACATGTCGATATATTCGCATATCCAGCGTTCGAACGCGGACGGGCTGCGGATATCCTCCTGGCGGATTCTGGCCAGGCAATTCATCACCTTGTCGCTGAGATATTGCTGGAGCGGCACGAGCAGTTGGTCCTTGCTGCCGAAATGCCGGTAGAAGGTGGGCGCGGTCGTTCCGGCAAGTTCGACGATACGTTCGACGGTCGTCTCCTTGAATCCCAGCTCCTGAAAGCTGCTGATGGCGGCGGCGATCAGCTTCTCCCGGGTAAAGCGCTTGAGATCGTTGCGAAGCCCACCCTTTTTTATGGCGTTCGAAACAGCGGCTTCTCTCGCGGGTGGTATCATTTTCTTTTGCGTCGCCGAACCAGCCATCCCGTCATCCTTCTTTGTATGATCCCGCATCCTAGAGCGTTTTCAAACCGGGTCAAAATTATGTCGCATAACCATACATTATTATAGTTTACGTTATGAGATGAGGAGTATAGCTACTTATGCCGCTGCGCGAAAGACAGCATTGTCTGTGCACGGGGAAGGGATGAAAAATGGGCCGGACGGTTTTGATCGTGTTGAGCAAGCCGGTTGCTGGACGCGAGGAGGATTATAACCGCTGGTACAACGACCAACATCTATCGGATGTGCTGGCGGTGCCGGGGTTCGTGTCGGTCGAACGCCTGAAACGGAACGGCCCTCCCATCAGCGCCCATGACTGGCCCTATGGCGCGCTGTACGAGATCGATCATCCGCATCCCCAGGACGCCATCGCCGACATGATGTCGCGGGTCGGGACGGAGGCCATGCCGATGAGCGATGCTCTCGACCAGGATTTCCTCTGCGCCTTGTACGAACCGATCGCGCGCTTGCAGAAAGAAGACACGCGGCTTGACCCGACGCCGCTTCACGAGAGCCACGTGCAAGGCGGAGAAAAACGTTAATCCAACTAACTTTAGGATAGCATTTGACACGGCACTGGCCGCCTCATAGTCTTCGCTCGATAAACCAGAACGGAGAGAAGGCTTATGGCACCCCGGTTCGAGCCGTCCTCAGGCGTGCCCGCCGTACAAGCGACGTTCCAGATCGGCGCGGCAGAGCGCATCGGCGATGCCGACGCCCCTGAGGCGCGCTGGGACCATGAAACGGATGTCCTGGTCGTGGGATTCGGCGGAGCAGGCGCCACCGCTTCCCTGGAGGCCCGGCAGCGCGGCGTCGACGTGATCGTGGCGGACCGGTTCGGTGGAGGCGGCGCCACGGCGTTCAGTGGCGGCGTGATCTACGCGGGCGGCACGCCGTTTCAGCGCGCGGCGGGATTTGAGGATACGCCGGACGCGATGTTCCGCTATCTTTCCATGGAATATAAGGGATGCGTCTCGAACGATACGCTCCGGCGATTCTGCGAAGGAAGCCGCGACGATGTGCGATGGCTCGCATCGCACGGCGTGCCCTTCAGCGGCGACGCGGTCCTGGGCAAGACCGCCTATCCGCCGGATGACAAATATCTCTATTTTTCGGGAAATGAGAAGGTGGCCGCCTACGCGGCGCAGGCGGCGCCCGCGCCGCGTGGGCACCGCGCCGTCGGCACGGGTTTCACAGGCTATGTTTTCTTCGCCAGACTGCAGGAGGCTGTCATCCGCTCCGGCGCGCGCATCATGCCGTATATGAGCGCCCGGCGCCTGATTGTGGACCGGGCCGGCCGGGTCGTCGGCGTCGAATTCATGGCCGTGCCGGAGGCCCACCGCGCAGAGCATCAGGCGATCTATGATCGGGTTCACCCGCACAAGCCCTTCGGCGGGACGGCGGCGGAGGAAGCCATCCGGGCGGAGCGGGAATTCGTCGCCCGCGTCGGCGTGCCCTGCCGGGTTCGCGCCCGGCAAGGCGTGATCCTGGCGACCGGCGGCTTCGTCTATAATCTCGACATGCTCGCAAAATATCGTCCCGAACTGGCCGAACGGCAGGCGGCGCTCGCCCGGCTGGGCTCCATGGGCTGCCAGGGGAACGGGATCGAGCTGGGACAAAGCGTTGGCGGTGCGACGCGATATATGGACAGCGCATTCGTCGCCCGGCTGGTGGCGCCGCCCAACGGGCTGATCAAAGGCATCGCCGTCAACCGGAACGGCAACCGTTTCATCAACGAGGAAATCTATTGCGGCTTTTTCGGCGACGCCATCGCGCGGCAGCCCGAAGCGACGGGCTGGATCATCCTGGACGCAAAAGGGTTCTGGACGGTCGTCCGCGAATGCCTGAATTTCGACAAGGCGCTGTTCAAAATCTATCTGCTTCCCACGCTCATGAACCTGATGCTTGGGGGGACAAAAAAGGCGCGGACGCTCGCCGGCCTGGCGCGCAAGCTGGGCATGCCCGTAGGCAACCTGCAAGGCGCGATCGATGCGAATAATCGCGCCGCAGCGGGGACAGAGGATGACGCCTTCGGCAAGTCGCCGGCGAATCGGGCGGCGATCGGCAAAGGCCCTTTCTATGCGGTGAACATTTCGACGGCGAACAAATACAGCTTCACCCAGGTCTTCACGCTTGGCGGCCTCGAAGTCGATGAGGAAACGGGCGGCGTGCTGAACGAACATGGGGAGATGGTCGAGGGCCTGTACGCGGCCGGGCGCGCGGCCGTCGGCCTTTGCTCCATCGGCTACGTGAGCGGCATGGCGATCGCCGATGCGGTCTTCTCCGGACGGCGCGCCGGCAGTGCGGCCGCCGCCCGCGCGGCGGCGCCCAAATCGGTCACGACCGTGAAATAGCCCAAGGTGGAATTAAAGCACACGGACGGTGATGCCAAAGCAGAGTGACAGCGGGTAGATGGGCAGGATGAGCCGCCCCCGTTTTTGCCAATTTCCACAATCACTTTGCTCTCAAACATCATCTCTTCGATCGACAAACCTATGAGGAAAGACGCTCCGCCGCCGTGGCGGAGTGGCGGTCCCTGGCGAGCTAACCCGCCGCCTTCCTCGCCCTAACTACATCCTGTGGAGACGGTTTCGCCTTTGTCTGACGGCACCGCCATTCAATCAATAAAATCAATCACTTACCGGGTATACAGCGCCGCTGTCCACCATAATGTCCGCCTTCGATATGCCCATATCGGCGAGCAGGCG
>Ga0207640_10001035_pt1 | contig 15393 bp, 10 predicted proteins | sample KBSCornC42_FD_184300 | JGI IMG/M metagenome (GOLD analysis project Ga0207640, IMG submission 184300) | Corn rhizosphere microbial communities from Kellogg Biological Station, Michigan, USA - KBS Corn C4-2 (SPAdes) (version 2) | ecosystem: Host-associated > Plants > Roots > Rhizosphere > Soil ... | reverse complement strand
ATGGCGGAGCGCCGACAGGATCAAGAGGCCAATCCAGCGGCTTCAATCGTCCTACTGAGCCCGCTGGGTTAGTGCTCCCTGGACAAAGGTAAGTTCCCACGATCCGTAACGAAGGATCTTGGTTGGTCGAGCTTGCTTTTCATAGATTACGTAGACGACTTCTGGAGTTCCAAGCGTTGCTTCAGCCAGGGCTCTCTTGGTGCCTAGCGGCAGTTTTAAGATCTTCTTGGTCATGTTTCCGCCCTGGGGGACTGAGCTGCCATGCCTGGGCACAACGACCTTGGAGCGCTCTATTAGATGACCGTCTTCAAAAGTTAGCTGCCAATTTCCATAGCTCAACGCCTCAGTCGCGCCGCTACTCGTGCTTGCCTTAGGCTCTCCAAGTTGCTCCTTAACGGAATCAACTGATGCTCCCTGTTCGAGCTGAATGACCTGCCGATCCAAGGACTTGCCGGTTGCGGAAGTCTCCTGCTGTGAAGCGCCACACCCCGCCAAGCAGACGATCAGAAACAGTACGCACGCCAACGATCGACGTGAATATGAAGGTTCAACTCTGATAGATGAACTCAGCTTGCTTCGGGGCATTTTCGAGACAAATCACTCTTGCCCGCATGGCGGCAAGGAACCACGGCCGATAGGCCGATTCCTACCGTCGAGAGCAACAACTTGTCGGGGGCATACAGATCGCCCAGCGACAACTTTCACCGCGAATCCCACTCGGGCCGGCACCTTGGCTCTAGCGCGCTTGGCTGGACCGAGCCCCTTGGTTCCGATGACGACCCAATGTGGCGATCGGCCGCCGCCTCGCACAAACACCCTAAGTTCCTTGACCCGAGGGAATCGGACCAAAAAAAACAAGAGGCTTCGTGGCGCGGAGCCAGCAGACACGGTTCCGGTTGATGCTAGCTGGAACTTTTGTGACGGCACGCTCATTCCACAGGTCACGCTTTCACCAGTTACTTCATCGTGAAAACGCGTCTGCGTGGCCCAGCAACCTTGTCCTCGGGCTCCGAATAACCAAGCGCCCCAGGATGAATCGTTGTTGTGCCCACCGGCGACCTTTACCGCTCTCGGAGGTATAGAGCCACTTGAAGTAGCAAACGTCGGAGCGCAAAGCAACCACACGACAACGGCACCTACCGCGACGCCCCCACACCATGCGAGCCGAGTCGTTCGGGTGAAGCTGAGTCGTTTTAGGGCAAGCATTGCTACTCCTGTCTAAGTGCCCTCACTTGGACACCTCAGGTTATTCTGGACACGTCTGATCAACCGAAATGTCCAGATAATGTTCTTCTCCCTTGCCGCCAACATTTAATACAAAGCCCCACGTGATCTGCATTCGGTATTCCTTTCCAGGTTCACAATAGTACAACGCGCGGGACTTTTGGTAGTTCTGGCAAGGCGCGTTGATCTGCGTGCACGCTGGCTCTATGGCTGGATACACCCTCTGTGGAGCCGAGATATCGTGCCATCCACCCGAGTAGGGTCCTCTCTTCGACCACTGCACCGCGTACCCCTGAAGGGTTATTCCGCCTTCTCGTGCGCACTTTCGAACCGTGGTAACGAACAGGGTTCCGCGGCGACTGCCCTTAGCCATATGCGCCCACAAGACGCATTCACAGGTAGGCCCGGGCGAGAAGCATTCCCGGTCGCCTGCGCTCTGGCCAGCAAGGTCGAAGCCCATTAGAGGGTCTGCATTGACATAGTCATACGCATTCGCCGAGCCCCCCATGACTGGGTCGACTGACAAGAAGCGACCGATCTGCGGCACGTAACTCCGAGCGCCCATCTGTACGATTCCGGACGAAAGTTCAGTACGGCGGTGCACTCCACCGAGCCACCCGAAGCGACCCGCGCTTCCTGAGGTCGGAGTTCCGAACTCGTCGTAGCCGAACGTCCCTTTCAGGCTCGTGACCGCGGGGTTGATCGCCGCCGCCGCCACCACGTCGCCGTGAAGGTTCGTGAGCTGCAGCGTGACTTCTTTACCGCTTTCCTGCACCGCTGCGAGTTCGCCGCCGATACCGACGATGTTGCGGGTCCAGGCCGAGCCGCGCTCGGTCCAGGCCGGCGAGTCCGAGGGGCCGTCGTAGTGGAAGACTTCGGTACCTTCGAGCCCACCGCCACCCTGCAGCCGTGAGCGCTGGCGCAGCGAGGCGTCGAGTTCGAAGCTGTTGGTGACTCCACCCTGCGACTGGCTCGCGACCATGTCGGTAACGAAGTAGCCGGTCGTCAGTTCTTTGCCGCCGGCATCGGCAGCGGGGAGTTTCGTGATCCGGCCGAAGTTGTCGTAGACGACGCCAGAGTCGATCAGGTGGTCGGCTTTGTCATAGCTGTATTTGTTTTCGGCCCACGAGCCGGTGCCGCAGCCGCTTCCAAGGGTTGAAGCCACCGTCGTCGTCGAGACGCGGTTGTAGTCCTTGTCATAGCCGTAGCTGCGGGTGGTGCAGCTGCCTCCGGCGGGGGTTTCTTGGGCTTCGATCAGGCGCCCGGCCCGATCGTAGCCGTATTTATCCGTCCCCAAGGTGCTTTCTTCGGAGAGGATCTGGCCGTAGATCGAGTCTTCGAGACCGAAATGAAGCCAGGTGCAACTTGCGCCGCAGTTGGATGCCTTCGTGTAGGTGAGACCCACCGCCGACCCGGTCGGGTCGTAGACAGTTTCGGCGGTGAGGCCGTCCGGCAGCCCGCGTTTAACGAGGTTGCCGTCGGCGTCGTAGCTGGCGGTGAAGGTGCCGGCGGCCGAGTCGGTCAATTCGGTCACAAGCCCGGTGACCGCGTCGTAGTGCATCGTCTGGCTGCCCTTGTTGTCGGTGAAAGTGGTGGGGCGGCCGTACTGGTCGTAGGTGGTTTCGGCTTTGTTGCCGTCGGCGTCTTCGTAGGCTTTGACCCTGCCGAGGGCGTCGTAGGTCGTTTTCGTTTCCTGGGTGTCGAAGCCGGTGCATTCGCCGGTTTCACAGACGAAGCGCTGGGTCGTCGGCATCCCGTTGGTCGAGCTGTAGACGGTTTCGACCTTCGGAACTGCCTGGCCGCCGCCGGTGATCTTCTTCGAGGTCGGCCTCCCGGCCGCGTCGTAGGTGAGGATCGTTTTGCGGACGCCCGCTTCGCCGGCACCCGGGGTTTCTTCGACGACTTCGGTCGGGTGTCCGAACGGCGAGTACGACTTGATCCAGGTGATCGGCATCGCCGGTCCTTCCGCGGGCTGAGCGGCCGGCTTTATCTTGCAGGGAAGCCCTGCCCATTTCGTGTTGAACTGGCAGTCCGGATCAAGCGAGGCGGTTTCCCCGTAGTAGAGCGTCTTCGTCGCCCCGGGGACGTTGCCCCCTTCTTCGGAGGCTTTCGGCTGGCGCACTTCGGTCGGCAGGCCGGTGCCGGCGTTGTAGGTGGCTTTGCGCGTGATGTTGAGATGCCCGATACCGGCGTCGACGATGGTTTTGGTTGCCTGTCGCAGCGTCCAGTCGTATTCGGTTTCGGTGACGCGCTGGTCGACTTCGGTGCCTTTGCTGGGGAAGATCGCGCCGGTCTGTTCCCGCGTCGGCAGCAACGGTGCGGGTTCGAGGTTTTTGGGGTTGTCGTAGGCGATCGTGCGATGGAAACGCGCTTCGACGACTTCACCCGTTTCCTGCAGCTTCACCTGATGCAGCGGACCGCGTTCGTCCAGCAGCTCGGTTCCGTCGGCCGAGTAGACGAACTTGCTCTCGAGTAGATGTGAGCGTTCGACCGTTTTCCCTTCCGGGTCGGCAAGGGCGCGCAGGCGGTTCTGCGCGCTCAATTCGCGGGTGACGTTGCCGAATTCGTCCGTTTCGGTGGTCGAGATCGAGGCGCTGCTCGTCCCCGCCCCCGCTGGCGTCGCGGTGTTGACCCCGAAGCCTTCTGAGTCCATGTAGTAGACGGTCGCCTTCGTGTAGGCGGTCGCGGGTTCGGCCGGGACTTCGGTCGGCGGGAAGACGGCGGTGGCATCGGTCGGGATGTCAGCCTGGCCCCATTTCGCGACGTCGGTGCCGCTCATTTCGTTGGGTGCGATGCCTTTGCCACTTAGCGGGACTTCGTAGCGGATCGAGGTCTTCGTTTCCCCTCCGAGGAGATTCGAGCGCTTGATCGACTTCAGCCGCGAGACCTGTCCGGTTTCGCCGTCGAGCTGCGGGGTGTATTCGAAGGTCCACGGTTCCTTGCCCGACTGCGTCACTTTGCGCAGCTTTTCGCCTTCGTAGGTGTAGTTGACCCCGAGGCCCGTACGCGGGTCCCACTCGGAAACGAGCCGGCCCTGGTTGTCGTAGGAGTAGTTGGCGACTTCCCACGGACCTCCCTCACCGGGGGCGTAGAAGGTGATCTTCGCCAGGCGTTCGCCATAGCTCGATGGAGCTCCCCACGTGGTCGCCGACACGTAGCTGAATTCCAGGGTCCGACAGCCCGTGGTAGTCGTCGGGTGTTCCGCGCATTGAGAGGCGTCGACATTGGCCGTCGGGGCGACCTCGCGCACCAGGCGCCGCTGGTTGTTGACGTAGTTCCACGTCATCACCGTCGAGTGCGGGCCGCTGCCGGGCTGGGTCACCGTGACCGGCAGGTATTCGGCGCCGTTGCCGCTCTGTTCGTTGCTGAACGTGGTCCTGTTGCCACTCGGGTCGGTGAGGATGAACTTGCCTTCGGATTCGACCAGTTGATAACCGGTGATTTCGGGAGGTGAGATATAGGCGTAGTTGGGGGCTTCACCGGTTTTGTCGAAAGAGATTTCTTCGCCCTTGATGCTCTTCAGGGTGGCGTAGGTAAAGGTGTAGGTCTGGCCTTCGATTTCTTCGCTCTGGCTCGTCAGCTTGATGTTGGCCCATGCCGAGCCGCCGGCTGCCTCCGCGCCTGACTGCCAGCCGCGGCCGAGGACGGTGGTTTCGCCGACGTTGCCGGGGACGCGGGTGTTGTAGGAGCGGGAGAAGGCGAGCGGGTTGAAGCCTCCGATCCCGACGTCGGTCGACGACAGGGTCAGGTTGCCGGTGAGCAGGTCGAGCACCCCGGGCCCGACTGGGGTCGTTTCGTCTTTTGGACCTCCGATCCGGCGGTCGACCTTGGCTTCGACCGGTTCGCTGAATCCCGCGCCGGTGCCGCCTTCAAAGAGGGCGCGGACCTGGACCTGGCCGCCCTGGCTTTGCAGTTCGCTCGTGACGTGAGCGGCGTCGAAGTAGAGCGGTTCTGATTGGCAGCACGATTCGCTCACCGCCAGTTCTTCGATGGCTTTGCCTTCGGCGTTTCGCAGCAGCGCGGACGGGATGTTGGTGAAGGGACCTTTTTTGCCGGCGCGGTACTGGAAGCGCACACCGGTGACCCCGGGCGCCCAGGCGGCCCTCAGCATCAGCCGCCGCGCGGTCGTCGTGCCTTCATCGGGCGAGACCATCTTGTTGGTCGACGGGGCTTTGGGGTAGTAAATGAGGTCGAGCTCTGGCTTGTTGGAGGCCGCGGCGCTGGAGTTGAAGCCGACGTAGCGGCGCGGGCATTTACTGGAGTTGGCGATGCATTCGGCGGTTTTGGTCTCGTCGATCTGCTTGACCACGAGGCCCTGATTGTTGATCCCGTTGCTGAAGGTCGTGTTGTCTTCGACCCAGCCCTGCACCAGCTGGCGCAGGCTCTCGGAGCTGAATTCCCACCAGCCCGCTCCGCTGCCGCGGCTGGCGGTGAGGACTTCGGCTTTGCCTTCGGAGGTGAAGTCGCCGCCCGGGGTCGTCCATTTGTAGGCGCCGAGGAAGTTGTTGGTCTTGAACTGTTCCCAGTTGAGTTTGGTCGTCCAGTCCTGGGTCACCCGCCTGGTTTCGAGGCCGGGGACGGTGCTTTCGGCTGCTTTGGGCGCGTAGAGCCTCAGCGTCGCTTTGCTGATGTAAGCGTTCGCGGGAATGACCGGACTGAGGTTGTTGCCGAGTTTGAAGCGCAGGAAGCTGCGGATCGGCTGGCTTTCGCTCTGCACGTAGCCGGCGGCAAGTTCGGTGGCGCCGCTGGAACCGCATTGGCTCCAGCCTTTGGGCGCGGGCACGCTGCCGATCGTGCAGTCCTGTTCAGTGAAGATGAACGCGGAAGGGTCGATCGTCGCCGGAAAGATCCGTTCGGGATCTGAGAGCCAGGCTTCGTCGGCTTCCACGGTGAGGGTCCAATGGCCCGCTTCGGAGCCCTCCTGCAGCGAATAGTGGACCGCCCCGGTGGGCGGAGCGTCGCTGGAGTCGGAGATCGTCGGGACGGGCAGGGTTGCGAATAGCTCGCCTTTGGCGTTCTTGACCTTGATCGATCCGTCGTCTTCGAGCGAGGGCTGGAGGCCGGCCGAGAAGTCGAGTGCGAAGCGGTAGAAGGAAGGGGCCAGGGTGTTGTCGAGGATGATCTCCTCCTTCACTCCGTCGGCGAGGCTGTGGAGTTCGAAGGAGGAGCCGTTGCCGGTGTCATAGCTCGCGGTGGCGCCTTCCACTTCGGCGGCTTCGGTCCCTTGGCCGAGCAGGCGGTAGGAGAGCCAGTCGCCTTCTTCGGAGAGGCGGACCGCGCCTTCTCCCATCTGTTCGGGGAGCTGGAGGTCGAAGCTGTTGGCGCCGTTGGTGATGCTGCCGTCCGGCGCTTCTTCGAGCTCTTCTTCGATCGGCTTGAATTCGCCGTCATCGGTTTCGTAGTTGACCGGGCCGGCGAAGACTTCGGTCCGCAGGGCGCCACCGGGGAGGCGATAGGTGTCCGAGGTTGCCGTCCGCTTGTCGGGGAGTTCGACTCCTGCCGGGACTTCGGCTTCGGTCGATTGACCTTCGTCTGCCCGCGCCCCGCTGCTCGCGACCGAGAGCAGCGCAACGGCCGAGATCGCGAGAACAGCGAATAGCAGGGCACCTGCCCAGAGCTTGTGAGCAGGCGAAGTGGAGCGGATCGGACTGAATCTCAAGGTTCTCTCCCGTGGTGGTGATCAGAAAACCGGAATCTGCGATACCTGCCGCGTACCGGTTCGTGGCGGCGAACCTACACGAAGCACAACCGGCTTTCTTACCTAAAATTACAATTAATTAATTTGCGGACGCTTCGATGCGGTGAACCGGAAAAGGTGACAGTGTGTCCAGTAACACCAGTTGATTTCCTAGACACGGTTGACCTATGCGCCGCTGAGAACGACGTGGCCGGCGAAATAGACGAACTTCTCCTTGCTGCCTCCGTCACTAAAGGGGTGGAGTGGAAGAACCTCCAGAACACCGACCGTGACGAGGTGGCGCACGTGGTAGCGAACATTCGGCTCGGGGAACCTCTCTCCCTTCCCGCTGAAGAGCTTCGCGAGCTGGGTGGCGGACAGCGGCTCCTCGATCCACAGGAGCGCTTCGACCACCGCCACCTTCACAGGGTGGACGAACTGTGGGATGAATGCCTCCCACCCCGGAAAGGGACTATCACCCGGCGCCGGCGGCCCTGCCCTGCCTGTCGGACCCTTGATCGGCGCCGCGGTCATCTCTCAACTCCCCTCGTCGAGGATGCGTGCGTGAAGGACGCCGCAGACGACCAGTCAGCGACCGGGACGCCCTTCACGCCTGCTTCCCTCCCGTTTCTCAAGACTCTCTGCCAAGCCAAGAAGAGCAGGCAGCTCAAGGTCTATGCCGCGGGCGACGCGGCGAAGGTCGCCCCACCTCGCATCGACCTTTCCCGTCTCGATTGCGGAGATCCAACTCTGACTCAGCTCAGCGCGCGCCGCAAGTGTCCGCTGGCTAATCCCTGCCTTCTCCCGCATGCCTTTGATGACCTTTCCGAGTGCCAACTGTGATGCCTGGGTCACCCGCATCCACCTTCTCACGAGGGGTTTGGCTCGTCGCCGGTAAGACCGGACTGAAATGCAGCAAGAGCAATGACTACGGGGATCGCTTTAACCATTTTTAGGCGCTTCGCAGATCGCTGGACAACCTCTTGAAGAAGCCCTTCTGCATCTGTGAGGATCGCAGCGACTTCTGTCCATCCCTCCTCATCTACGGCCAAGGGAAGCCAGGTGATGCGTGAGCCTTCCCGTCTCTCAAACGATTCCTGTTCGATGGCCTTGACTGCCTTGATCACGAATGAACGCAACGACTCAGAGGCGGCAGTTCCTCGTATCTTTGGGGGCAACTTCTGCCAAGAGGTCGAGCCGATGAATCCTCGTGGCTTCGCCTTATAGAAATGCTCGGTAGCTCCTCGAACAGAACGCGTGTCCGCTAACTCGATGCATTCAAGTTCGGCTAACTTCCGCACGTGATACGCGACGTTGCCGAGTTTTTCGCCCAGAGTTTCTGCGATCTGGTTCGGGCTCTTTTCTCCCTCCGCCAAGACCATCAGAATCTCGATCCGAAGGGGATGGGCTAGGGCCTTTACCCATCTTTGGTCTATCTGCCCTTCGCCGCTTGTTCCCATTCTCTCTCCCGCGAGTTAACGCTCTATGCAGTTCAAGTGCGGGAAAAGTGTTCCCAATGGAGAACTGCCTCGCATTAGGAAAACTTGAGTTAAACCAGAGAGCCAGGCGCTGGATCGGGACGCTTCGGCAGTCTTGGCCGAAGCGTCCCATGCGACAAGGTCTTCTCAGGAAGCCTTGGTCGTCGCAACTGCGGGCACTGGGCTGGGCATAGTCGTGCTCTGCATGGCGTTCACCTCCTTCCGTCTCTTTGAGGTGGCGCCTGGCCGATCTGTCTCCCGCCAGGGCTTTAGTTTAGAAAGCTCCACCAGTGAAGATCGTTTCAGCAACGATCTTGATTAGGTGAATATCCTTCGACCTACATCAGGTCCGCTGTGCAAACGACCGGAGGTGATGGGTTGGCGGTCAAGACCAAAAAGGGCGCTGAAAGCGTCCTCGCGAAAGCACTTCGGCATCCCTTGCGCGTCGAGATATTGGCCATCCTCGATAACCGGGTTGCTTGCCCTGCCGAAATGGCGCTGGAGCTGAATCAGCCACTAGGCAAGGTGGCCTACCACGTCAAACAGCTAGTCAGGTTCAACTGTGCCGAGCTCGTCGATACCCGTGCTGTGCGGGGAGCGAAGGCGCACTTTTATCGCGCGGTGCGACGGCCTTACTTTCACGATGAGGATTGGCAACGGATGCCACTCACTGCAAAGCAGGCAATCTCAACCAGCATCATCAACATGATCGGCCGGGATGCCGCCAAGAGCTTGGATGCCGGCGCATTTGATCGGCGAGATGATCGACATCTGAGCCGAACGCCGCTTGTTCTTGACGATCAGGCTTGGAAAGAACTCGGATCGATTCTCGATGAGGTCCTCGACCGGGGATTTGTTCTCCAGGCTGAGGCAGCCGAACGACTCGCACGATCAAAAGAAGAAGGTGTTTCGGCGCGGTTGATCTTGATCGCATTTGAGAGCGGTGAGGCAGACGAAGAGCAATCCGCAAGGTAGCTATCGCTCCTATGAATCACGCTCTTGACGGAGAAGGTCCTCAGCTTCTCTCGATCCGCAGGATCAACCCCCAAGGTCGGACACTCCTTGACAGCCGGTCCCGGGGCCGGTCTGCCCACGGCCCGCTCGGCGTACCGCGCGAGCACGGGAAGAGCTTCGACCGCCTTATCCGACGAGCGAAGAGGCAACTCGCAGGGGTTGCGGCGCCGGCCTGACGCCTGCTTCCGCAAGTGGCGAGGGCCGGATTCGAACCGGCGACACCACGATTTTCAGTCGTGTGCTCTACCAACTGAGCTACCTCGCCCGGAGGGGGAAGGCTAGCGGGAGCGGGGGTGGCGGGGCTGCTTGGATTCGGCGATGGGCTGCGCTCGGGCTGGGCTGGTGCTGGTTGCCGCTGTGGCGGTGGGTGGGCTGGTGGTCTCGGGCGGATCGGGGGCGGATCCGCGGACGCCGGCGGGGTTGCCGGGGCTGCCGCCGCCGTTCCTGGGGACGGCGGTCGTCGGCGACGGGGGGCTGACGGCGGCGATCGATGCCTATGGGGACGTCGTCGATCTGCGGGAAGGGCCGGCGGGGCGAGCGCTGATCGACAACCCGAGCGCGCGGCAGGCGGCGGGGACGGTGCCGGGCGATACCGGGATCGTGCCCTGGGTCTCACTTGGTGGCCGCCCGGCGAAGCCTCTGTGGGAGGCGGACTCGGTCATGCAGCGCTACCGCCCGGGGACCAACGTGGTCGTCACCACGGCGCGCTTCGGGGCAATGCGGGTGCGGATCGTCTACGCCGCTGCGGAATCCCACCTCGCCTGCCTCACCGCGGCCGACGATGGCGCCCGCGTCTCGCTGCGTTCCGTGGAACCGGCGGGGACGCAGCTGCTCCGTTGCGACGATCGATGGGGCCGCCAGACGGTCCGCGCCGCCGGGCGAGACGACCGGCGCTGGCTGCGGCGTGCTCGACCGCTTGCACTGGGCGCCCCGGCCTGGGCGGTGCAGATGTACAACCGCTCGCTGCTCGTCCTCCACGCCTTGGCCGACAGCAAGACCGGAGCCGTCGCCGCTGGCGCACGCGACGGCTGGGCCTACGTCTGGCCGCGCGACGCAGCGACGGCCGCACTCGCACTCGATGCCGCCGGCTACCGAGGCGAGGCACGACGGATCACGCGTTTCCTGCTCCACCTCGACCTCGATGCCGCCGCCCGCTTCGACGGGCGTAGCTCCTCAGTCCCAGGGCGAGGCCCCCAAGGCGACGCCGCCGGCTGGGTCGCAGCCGCGGCGCGAGCGGTGGGCCTCGACCCGCCCCCACCCTCGGCCTGGCGAAACCTCCCCGACTACCAGGAGGGCGAGCCCGGCGACTACCTCGGCAACGCCCTCGCCGCTTCCGCCGAGGGGACGAAAATCCCCCTATACAGGGGGAAATTGCCCACTCGGTTGGTGAGGAGGCTGGGGGACCCGGAGTCGGGGCTGGATTCGGCAGCGGCCTGGGCGGTGCGGCCGTTCTCGCAGCCGCGCTTGTCCCCCGCGGTGCGGGCGACGCTGGGATCTCTCGTCGCGGAGGGAACCCGCTTCGGTATCACCCCGGGCGAGGCTTGGCCCGGAGAAGACCCCTGGACCGCGCCGACCGCCTGGACGGCCTGGAGCCTCGCCGCCCTCGGGGAGCGCCGCGAGGCGCTGCGGCTGCTCGGTGACCTCCGCCGCGCCGCAACCCCAGCCGGCGCCCTGCCGGAGCGAGTCGACGCCCACACCGGCGTCCCCCGCTCGACCACCCCCCTCGCCTGGTCGCACGCCCTCGCGATCCTCGCCTTGCAGGAACTCTGGCCGGGGAATTAGACCCGGCGCCAGCGCGTCAGCGAGTTGACGAGGGACATCCGGCGCCCTTCGTCGCTCTCGTAGACACGGAAGCAGCCGGAGCCCTCCGGGAGGCGCTGGATTAGACGGTCGATCAGCTCGGCCGCCGCCGGGCCGCCCGAGCCGCGGCGCAGCCAGTCGTCGTAGTCGAGGTCGAAGGGGATCAGCTGCTCGCTCTCCAGCTCCAGCCCGCACTCGGTGCCCATGGTGCGTAGCTGCTCCGCCGTCAGGCACGACCAGTGCGAGGGGTCGCGCAGCCGTTCGATCTCCTCGACCGCCGCGTAGACGTCGCGGTCAGGATCGGCGACGAAGTCGCTGACGACGACCCAGCCGCCCGGGCGCACCACCCGCGCCATCTCACCCATCACCCGCCACGGCGCCGGGATGTGGTGGAAGCTGAAGCGGGTGACGGCGCCGTCGAAGCTGCCGTCGCCGAACCCGAGAGCGGTCGCGTCGCCGACCGAGAACTCGACGTTGCCGAGCCCCTCGCGCGCGGCCTCCTCGCTCGCCTTCTCGACCATCGACGGGGTCAGGTCCACCCCGTGCACACGCCCCACCCGCGGCGCCAGCGCCCGCGAGATCGCCGCCGGCCCGCAGGCGACCTCGAGCCAGCTCGCCACCGGGTCCTCCGGCACCAGCTCGACCAGCACCCCCAGCGTCTCCGCTTGGGTCGCCACTTCGTTGCGGGCGAAGCTCTCGGTCTGGTGGGTGAACTCGCTGCGGATCGAGTCCTCGTACATGGGCGGGAGACTAAAGCGCGGCCAGCGCTGCGGTGACCGCCTCCTGGGCGGTCTCGGCCGTGATCACGCCGGGGCCGCCGGCCATCCCCTCGCGGCCGTTCAGCTCCCAGCTGCGCAAGGCGACGACCTCGTGGCCGATCACCCGGGCGAAGCCGATCTCCGAGAGCGTCCCCCACTCGCCGCCGATCGCGATCACCGCCTCGCCGGAGGAAACGACGGCGAGATTGCGGGCGTGGCCGATACCGGTGGCGACGACGTGGCTGCAGTACGCGTTGGCGTCGTCGGGGGAGGTGCCGGGAACGATCCCGATCACTTCGCCGCCGGCCTCGGCCGCCCCGCGCGAAGCCGCCTCCATCACGCCGCCCCCGCCGCCGCAGACCAGCGCGACGCCGGCCACCGCCAACCGCCGCCCCACCTCTTCGGCCAGCAACCAGGTCTCCGACCCCTCCTCGGTCCCACTCGCCCCGATCACCGCCACCTGGCGCCTTCGTCTGTTCCTTTCGGTCGTCATGCGACCACAAGGAACAGACGAATGAAGCGCCTCACAGCTCGCCCCGCATCAGGCCCATCAGCTCCAGCGCCCCCGCCTTGTGCAGCGGTTCGTTCAGGTTCCCGCACTTGGGGCTCTGCACGCACGAGGGGCAGCCGGACTCGCAGGGGCACTCGGCGATCAGCCGCTCGGCGTCCGCGAGCAGGCGCTCGAACTCCTCGTAGCCGCGGCGGGTGATCCCGACCCCGCCCGGGTGGCCGTCGTAGATGAAGATCGTCGCGCGGCCGGTCTGGAAGTGGACGTTGGTCGAGAGGCCGCCGATGTCCCAACGGTCGCACATCGCAATCAGCGGCAGGACGGCGATCTGGCTGTGCTCGGTCGCGTGCAGAGAGCCGAGCAGCGCCTCGACCGGCAGCGCTCCGCCCAGCCGCTCGGGCAGCACGTACCAGAGCGCCTGGGTGACGAAGTTCTGTTCGGGCAGTTCGAGGGCGACGATGTCGATCGGTTCCTGATCGGTCACCGAGACCCGCTGGAAGGCGATCACCTGCTCGGTCACCGAGACCTCGCCGAAGTTCAGCTGCACCCCCGCCACCTCGCGCTGCTCGTGCAGGCGCTCGATGTAGATCTCGGTCTCCTTTTTCGGCCGCGTGTACCAGTCGCCGTCGAAGCTGGAGACGATTGCCCGCCGCTCCTCGACGTCGAGCCGGTCGACCTCGTAGGAGCGACCGAGGTGGAGGTAGACAGCGCCGGGATGGACCGTGGTGAAGGCGCGCTCGGCCTCGACCAGGCCCAGCATCTCGCCGGACTCGCGCTCAATCACCGCCACCGAGTCGGCCGAGGCCGAGCGCAGGGCGATCTTGTTGGCGACGAACTCCGGCCGCTGCGGCAGCAGCTTGCCGCCGACGCCGCGCAGCTCGCCCGCCGCGACCAGCCGTTCGGCCCGCTCGCGCCACCCCTCGCCGAAGACCTCGTCGTCCTCCTCGGTCAGCGGCAGCTCGTAGGCGGCGGCGATCAGGTGGCGGGAGGCGATCTGCTCGTTGCCGTGGTCGAGGATCGCCGCCTCGACCGGCCGCCCGAGGAACTCCTCCGGGTGGCGGCAGAAGAACTGGTCGAGCGCGTCCTGGCCGGCGACGTAGACGGCGAGGCCGCGGCGCCGGCGCCCCGCCCGCCCCCACATCTGCCGCAGGCTGGCGACGGTGCCGGGGAAGGTGGTGCAGATCGCCGCGTCGAGCTCGCCGACGTCGATCCCCAGCTCCAGCGCGTCGGTGGCAACGACCGCCAGCAGCTCGCCGGCGGCGAGGCGCGCCTCGATCTCGCGCCGCTGCTGCGGGGTGTAGCCGCCGCGGTAGGGGGCGATCCGCCGCGCCAGCTCCGGCTTCCCCCGCCGCTCCAGGTTTTCGCGGGCGAAGCGCTGGATCAGCTCGATCCCGCGCCGGCTTTTGAGGAAGCAGATCGTCCGCACCTCGTGGGTGACCAGCTCGGCCAGCAGGTCGGCCGCCTCGGAGAGGGCCGAGCGCCGGGTGCCGCTCTTCTTGTCGATCAGCGGCGGGTTCCACATCGCGATCTCGCGGCCGGCGCGCGGTGCCCCGTCGTCGTCGATCAGCTCGAACTCGGTCCCGACCAGCCGCTCGGCCAGCTCGACCGGGTTGGCGATCGTCGCCGAGGCGAGCAGGAAGCGCGGCTCGCGGCCGTAGGCGCGGGCCAGGCGCCGCAGCCGCCGCAGCACGTTGGCGACGTGGGAGCCGAAGACGCCGCGGTAGGTATGAGCCTCGTCGACCACCACCCACTCGAGGTTGGCGAGGAAGTCGCCCCAGCCCTTGTGGTTGGGCAGCAGGGCAACGTGGAGCATGTCCGGGTTAGTGAGGACGAGATTCGATTTGCGGCGGATCGCCGGGCGCTCCTCGCGCGGGGTGTCGCCGTCGTAGATCGCCTCGCGCAGGCCCGGCGGGCGCAGCTGGGCGAGCTTGCGCGCCTGGTCCTGGGCCAGCGCCTTGGTCGGGTAGAGGTAGAGCGCCCGGTCTTTGGGGCGGGCCGCAATCGAGTTCAGAACCGGCAGGTTGAAGGCGAGGCTCTTGCCCGAGGCGGTGCCGCTGGTGATCACCAGGTTGGAGTCGGCGGCGAGCTCGAAGGCGCGCAGCTGGTGCGTGTAGAGGGAGTCGATCCCGACCCGCCCGAGCGCCTCGGCGAGGCCGGGGTGCAACTCCGCCGGCAGCGGCGCCGGCCGCGAGCGCCGCTCCTCCTCGGCCGCCTCGGCGACGATTCGCCCATCGCGACGAGCTGGATCGATCGCGATCGCCCAATCGGACGCGAGAAGAGAGCCGCCGCGCGCCATCAGGCGACGCTTCCCACTGGCCGGCAGATCCCAGCCGCGACGTGCATCGCCTGCAGGGACGAGCGGTCGTGGATGCGGAGGACGTCGGCGCCCTCGCGGACGGCGAGCGTCACTGCCGCCACCGTCCCCCACTCGCGTTCGCGCGGCGGCAGGCGCTTCTCCCAAGAACCGGCCAACACCGCGCCGATGAAGTCCTTGCGCGAGAGCGAGACGTAGAGCGGCAGACCGAGCGCGCGCAGCTCGCTAAGCCGTCGCAGGATCTCCAGGTCCTGCTCGGGGCTGAGGTCGAAGTCGAGTCCGGGGTCGATGGCGATCTGCTCCTCCGCCACGCCAAGGTCCCGGGCTGCCTCGACTCTCCCCTCGAACCAGGCGCGCAGGTGGTCGACCACGTCGTCGTACTCGCGCCATGGGCGATCGACCCGCGGCGGCCCCTCGATGTGCATCAGCACATAGCCGCACCCCGTCTCGGCGACCAGCTCGAACATCTCCTCGCAGCCGCCGGAGATGTCGTTGACGACGTGCGCGCCCGCCACTAGCACCCGCCGCGCCACATCGGGTGAAAAGGTGTCGGCGGAGACCGGGATCGAATCGCCGGTTTTGGAGACCGGTGCCTTAGCGACGAGCCCCTCCACCGCCGG
>Ga0207640_10001033_pt1 | contig 15400 bp, 18 predicted proteins | sample KBSCornC42_FD_184300 | JGI IMG/M metagenome (GOLD analysis project Ga0207640, IMG submission 184300) | Corn rhizosphere microbial communities from Kellogg Biological Station, Michigan, USA - KBS Corn C4-2 (SPAdes) (version 2) | ecosystem: Host-associated > Plants > Roots > Rhizosphere > Soil ... | reverse complement strand
CCGCGAAGACGGAAATATCGGGTGGGTTGAGCCGCGCGGCCGCTAACCCCATTTGCGTGGATCCACAGGCTTGCTCCGGCAAGCCATCACGAGTGCCTGCAATGCAGCTGACGCAATTCCTCGATTTTGATTCGATCAAACCCGCGCTGTCCGCGGGAACGAAGCGTTCGCTGTTCACGCAGTTGGCGACGCTCGCTTCCGAGCGGCTTAGCCTCGATCGGTCGGCAATCCTCGACAGCATCAGCGAACGGGAGAGCCTCGGCTCGACCGGCTTCGGCCAGGGCGTCGCGATCCCGCACGGGAAGGTCGAGGGGCTCGCCCGCATCTACTGCCTGTTCGTTCGGCTCGCCGAGCCGGTTCGATACAAGGCGATTGACGGAGGTCCGGTCGATCTCGTTTTCCTGTTGCTGTCGCCGCCCGATGCGGGAGCCGAGCATCTGAAGGCCCTGGCGGCGGTCAGCAGGCTCGTCCGCCATGGCCCCACCATCGAAAAGCTGCGCGGCGCGCGCACCCGCGACGCGATTACGGCAGTGCTGATCGGCGCCGACGAGCGAGACGCCGCCTGAGGCCGATCGAACAGCAATGACCGGTCGCCTGAACGCGTCGGTCGAGGCGGCGAGTCTTTGCCGCAGGGCCGAGTCGGAAGGCGGATTCGCCGCTATCCTTCACAAGGGCGACTCTGAACGCGGCTCTCTCCTCCTCATTATTCGCGAACGCGGTCAATATGTTACCTGTCTGGAGCGGATGCTGTCGCTGGACGGATCCTATGCCTGGACAAGGGGCGGCCCTGCTCCATCAGACGGTGAGAGCGAATTAACTGATTTCATCAAACGCCGGATCCGGTTCGACGAAGATTCATGGTTAATTGAACTGGACATCGCGCAGCCGGAACGATTCATCGCTGAAACGACTGCGTCGGGTTGACCCCGCGGAACCGAAGCGGAAAACCGGCTCTCGAAAGCAAGAGCGGGGGGTGCACTCCTCGGCAAAACAGCCGGAAGAGAGCACCACGCGAGACGGGGGACCACCCGGGGGCCAAGCGGGAATTAGCCCGCGCGTACCAAGGCCTGCCCAAGCGGGCGGTTCACCGCAATAATTACGGATTCCATGTTGATAACGCTTCGTTCGGCGCTGCTGATTTGTGCTGCCTTAAGCGCAAGTTCGGTCGCTCCGGCCCAGGTCCAATCCTCGTCCGCGGTGGCGGTTGCGCCAGTCCCGGTCCAGCCCGCCTCGCTCTCGATCCCGGAGCGGCTGCCGGTGCCGACCGACGAGGTCACACCTGAAGCGCAAGCGCCGGACCAGCCGGACGCAGACACCTCCGACGAAACCGCATCGGCACCAGTCGTCGACAAAAGCGAAGATCTGCCCACCATGGTTGCGGAGCTCCGCAGCGGCGATCCCGGCAGCCGCGAACTGGATTGCCTGGCGACCGGCATCTATTTCGAATCCAAGGGCGAACCGCTGGCGGGACAGCTCGCCGTCGGCAAAGTGATCGCGAACCGCACGCATAGCGGCCGTTTTGCCTCCACCTATTGCGGCGTTCTGACCGAGCCGGGCCAGTTCTCGTTCGTTCACGGCCACAGCTGGCCGCATGTCGCTCCAGGTAACCGGCAGTGGCAGACCGCAGTCGCGATCGCCAAGATCGTCGACCGCAACCTCAAGGACTCAGTCGCTGCCAACGCGCTCTATTTCCACGCGCGCCGGGTTCACCCGGGCTGGCATTTCCACGAAGTCGCTTCGATCGGAAACCACATCTTCTATCGCTAGGGCCGCTTTTCCCGCCGTCCCAACATAGGTCTCGCCGATTCCCCGGATTGGCTGCGTTTGAACCGCATACTCGCCAATTCGCTGGATTGGCTGCGTTTGCGGTTTGTTCTAGCCTGATGCGATGGATATCGCGCTCGATTCGCTGTGCTTCGCCGATGCGCCTGTCGCTGCCGAGGTGGCGCGCGGAGTCACCCGGCTGCTTTGCCGGCAGGATGTCTTCGCGATGTGCGAAGTCCCACTACCGAACGGCCGTCGGGCAGACATGATGGCAATCGACGCCAAGGGCTGCCTGGCGATCGTGGAAATCAAGGTCGCCCGGTCGGACCTGCTCGGCGACTGCAAATGGACGGATTATCTCGACTATTGCGACCGCTTCTACTGGGCGGTGCCCCCGAGCTTGGCCGAAATTCTGCGCGAGGAGCGCTTCCTGCCGGATGACGCGGGGCTGATCGTTGCCGATCGTTATGATGCGGCGCTGATCCGGGAAGCAGCACACCGGGCGCTGGCGCCAGCGCGGCGCAAGTCAGAGCTGCTGCGGTTCGCGCGCCGTGCAGCGCGGAGGCTGTCGCAACAGATCGACCCCACGCTAGGAGAGGCCAATTAGAGATCAGGAGGCCGGCTTCTTGGCCTCGATTGCGCGCAGGATTTCCGGCGACCGATTGTCGCGCTTGGCATAATCCCGCGCCGAATAGCCCTGAACATTGTCGGTCTTGTCCGGATCCGCGCCATGATCGAGCAGCAGCTTGACCAGCGGCAGGTTGCGGGTCTGGACCGCGAAAATCAGTGGAGTTTCGCCCGACCGGTCCGCCGTATCCACCTTCGCGCCGAGGTTGATCAACCAGTTCGCGGCTTCGTTGAAACCCACCTTCGCGGCCGCGATCAGCGGCGTTTCCCCATCGGGGTTGGCGAGGTTCGGATCGGCATCACTGTTGAGCAGCTGCCCGGTCCAGTCACGCTGCTTGGCCTCGATTGCCGACACCAGCGCGGTGCGCCCGGCACCGTCGCGCGCATTCACCAAATTGGGTTCTTTTTTGAGCAGATCCAGGGCTTTATCATTGTCGCCCTTGCGCACGGCTTCCACGAACTGTTGGCCGTCATAACCCCCGCCGCCGCCGATCTGGGCTGCGGCGGGCGTTGCCAGAGAGACGGCAATGGCGAGCAAGACCGTGCGACTTTTCCAGTTCATCCCGTAATCCCCGCTGACGACTTGATGCGAGCCCGTTAGCAGAGCATGGCTGGCCATGTCATGAATGGACGTTCACCTTTTTGGGAGAGGCCGCTCGAAACGCTGGACAGAGGCGAGTGGGAAGCCCTGTGCGACGGCTGTGGCCGCTGCTGTCTCCACAAGCTGGAGGATGAGGAGACCGGCGAGCTTTACCCGACGAACGTCGCGTGCCGACTGCTCGACCGGAGGAACGGGCGCTGCGCCGATTACAAGCACCGGCGCAAGCGGGTGACCGACTGTGTGACTCTCGACCGCAAGAACCTGCATTCCTTGGAGTGGCTTCCGGAGACTTGCGCGTACCGCCTGCGGGCGGCCGGGGAGCCGCTGCCGGACTGGCACTATCTCATATCGGGCAGCCACGAGACGGTGCACGAAGCGGGCCAGTCGACGCGTGGCTGGACGATCAGCGAAGACGATGCGGGCGAGCTCGAATACCACATGGTCGAACGTGCCCTCTGAGCTGCTGAGCGACCGGGATTTTCCTGCACCGATTGTTCTTCAGCCAATGCGGAATGCAAAACGCATTCGGCTACGCTTCGACGAGAGAAACGGAACGCTGAAGCTGACCTATCCGCGCGGGATGGCGAAACGCACGGCCCTGAACTGGGCGGCAGCGCAGAAGGAGTGGGTGGAGAAGCAACTCTGCGCAGTTTTGCCTCCTGAGCCGTTCGTTCCTGGAGCCGTCATTCCGATCGGCGGCGAAGACGTCGAGCTATGTTGGAGCGAAGACGAGAGGCGCACCCCCCGGCTGGCGCCCGGGAAGCTGATTTGCGGCGGTCCTCTCGAAGGCTTCTCCGGCAGGATCGAACGGTTCCTCAAGCGGCACGCTCTGGACGTCCTTTCTCAAGAAACCGCGGAATTTGCGTCTTTGGCCGGCGTGACCCCGGCCTCTGTAACGGTCGGCGACGCCGGCACACGTTGGGGCAGCTGCAGCAGCTCCAGGCGCATACGCTATAGCTGGCGGCTGGTGTTTGCGCCGATAGAAGCGCTGCGCTTCGTCGTCGCTCATGAAGTCGCGCACCTCGTGCACCTCAACCATGGAGCCGAGTTCAAGGCTCTGGAGCGCAAGCTCTATGGCGGCGACGTCGCCGCTGCTCGAACTTTATTGCGGCGGGTAGGGCCGCGGCTGCGAAGGCTGGGGCGGCGGGCCTGACCTCGGCGGATATGGGGGCTGACGCACCCCCGGCGGCAGCGGCGCAAGCGTATCTCTCGGCGGGAGCCGCTGTCCGGGAAAATCGGGCTGCGGCGGCATGCGCCGGGAGACCGGCTGTTGCGAAGGATCGTTAGGCGGCGGCGGAGGCGCAGGGATTTCGACCGGCCCCTGGGGCTGCGGGATGGGGTTGCCGTTCTCGTCCAGCACCGGGGGCACGACACCATTGTCGATCATATTGTCCGGCTGTGCTTCTTCATCGGGCTGAAGCTGCCAGTCGGGCATTGGTACCTGGGTTTCGAACTGCTCGACCGGCCGATTGGCGACGGCCACGCTCATATAGTCGTGGAAGGCATGCGCCGGCGCGGTTCCGCCCCACAGGCCTGGAATCGGCTTGGCGTCGTCGCGGCCCATCCATACGCCAGTCGTGAGACCGCTTGAGAAACCTATGAACCACCCGTCTCGGTTCGACTGGGTGGTACCGGTTTTGCCTGCGACAGGCCGTCCGATCTGCGCCGCAGTACCGGTACCGCTCAGCACTGCCGTTTGCAGGAGGTCGGTCATTTCCGCCGCGACCCAGGGCGCGACGAGTACACGCTGCTCCGGCTGCTGATGATCGTAGAGCACCCGCCCGTCGGCAGTCACTACCTTGGCGATTCCGTAGGGCGTGACCGCAATCCCCTTGTTCTGGATAGCGGCGAAAGCCTGGGTCATCTCGATCAGGCGAACTTCACTCGTTCCCAGCACCATCGACGGATAGGTCGAGATGGGCGTGGTGATCCCGAAGCGGTGCGCCATGTCCGCGACGGTCGCAAAGCCAAGCTGCTGGCCGATTTCGGCGCTGACGGTGTTGATAGAGCGGGCAAAAGCTTCTCGGAGGCTCACCGGACCCGAAAAGGTGTGGTTGTCGTTCTGCGGACGCCATCCGTTGATGTCGACCGGCTGGTCGACCATCGTGTCGGTGGGTTTCATTCCGGATTCCAGCGCCGATAGATAGACGAACAGCTTGAACGACGAGCCTGGCTGGCGGACCGCTTCCGTCGCGCGGTTGTAATTCGAGGTTACGAAGTTCCGGCCACCAACCATGGCGCGAACTGCTCCGTCCTGATCGATCGAAACGAGGGCACCCTGCGCACTATCCGGTGCATCGGCGTTGATCGCCTTGGTTGCAGCATTCTGCATCCCCGGGTCGAGCGTGGTCCAGACATCGATGGGGTCGGTGCTGTCGTCGATCAACGTGTCGAGCTGGGGCAGCGCCCAGTCGGTGAAATAGCGGACGGCGCTCTGCGGCGTCTGCTGCTGGATCGGAACGCTTGCGAAGTCGACTTGCGCGGCCCTGTCGGCAGGAACGAAGCCGTTTTCCACCATCGTCTTCAGGACGACCTTGGCGCGATCGCGAGCGGCATCCATATCCGCTGTGGGCGAATAGTTGGAGGGCGCCTTCACCAATCCCGCGATGATCGCCGCCTCACCTAAGGAAAGGTGATCGGCACCGTGGCCGAAGAATCGCCGCGATGCCGCGTCGATTCCGTAGGCGCCTCCGCCGAAGTACATCCGGTTGAGATACAGCTCGAGGATCTGGTCTTTGGTAAATTTGCGTTCCAGGGCGACGGCAAGCACCGCTTCCTTGAGCTTCCTGGCCATGCTCCGGTTGTTAGTGAGGAAAGTGTTGCGCGCGAGCTGCTGGGTCAGCGTCGAAGTCGCCCGCACCCGATGGCCTTCGATCAATGCCGAGCCGACCGCCCGCACAAGACCGATGACATCAACTCCGAAGTGATCCCGAAAGCGCCTGTCTTCGACCGAGACGATTGCCGCGCGCATCGTCGGGGGGATTTGATCGTAGGTCAGCCACTGACCGAAGCTTGGGCCCATCGAAATGAGCACCGCGCCATTGTCGGCGCGAACCCGCACCATCTGCCCCAGGTCCGTTCGCTTGGTGAGATCCTGATAGCTGGGGAGCGAGGCGACCGCGACTGCAACCGCGACACCGAACGCGATCGCGCTGAGGAGGGTGAAATACAGCAGCCCAAGCAGGACTGCGCGGAACGGCCGCCGGCCGGATTCGGGGGTAGAACGGGCCATTCGGCTTTAGCGGATAGAAACTGCGGCGGCGCGCGGCAAGCGGCTGCTCACTCGTCCGCTTGCCCTTCGCTCTTGCCGCCAAAGCTCAGGGCAGCGGAATTGATGCAATAGCGCAGCCCTTCGGGCCCGGGGCCGTCCGGGAACACATGGCCGAGATGGCCTTCGCAGCGGGCGCAGCGAACCTCGGTGCGGGTCATGCCGTGGCTGTGATCAACTCGTTCTTCGATGGCGTCTTCGCCCATCGGAGCAGTAAAGCTCGGCCAGCCGCAGCCGCTATCATACTTCGCATCGCTCTCGAACAAAGGCGCTCCACAGCCCGCGCAGCGGAATTCACCCTCTTCCTTCACATTCAGGAGATCCCCGGTGAACGGGGCTTCAGTCCCCGCGTGGCGAAGGACGCGATACTGCTCCGGAGTAAGCTTCTGCCGCCATTCACCGTCTTCAAGTTTCAACTTTTCCATCTGGCTTCTCCGCATTGGGCAGTGCCGGGAATGAGCTTACCGGGCGATTAACCCTGTTTTAGCCTCTTCCCAATAGTTAAGGGTCCCATGTGGGGCCGGATCGCCTGTGTTGCGAGCGGTATAGTGGTGGCCGGCATACTTGCCGGCGGGCCCGATGCGGCGCGCGCGCAGTGCAGACTGTGCAGCAAGCCCACCACGACTCTGCAACAGGTGGACGACGGATCGCCAATTCAGCTCAGCGTCCAAGCCACTCTTGATTTCGACCGGTTGGTTCAGCTCGGCGCCGGGAACGGGACGGTAACCCTGTCCGCAAATGGCGACCGTAGCGTTAGCGGCACGGTTACCGCGATCAGTGGGCGAGCGATGGTTGGAGCAATATCCGTGCACGGAGAGCCCAACAGGCTCGTCCGGGTCGAGCTACCTGCCCAGATTGAGCTTTATTCGCTCGGTGGCCGCGGCCGAATTGAAATCGATGACCTGGGAACGGATCTCGGCAGCATGCCGAAATTGGACGGGGCCGGAAATCTCTCGTTCCGATTCGGTGGACGCCTGAAAATCAGCGGCGACGCCGATGGCGGGTATCGCGGCGATGTGCCGATCACCGTCGAGTACATGTGAACCGATCCAAAATGGAAATTTCACTAATTGACTGTTAACCATCCCCTTGAGGAAAGGCGTAAGCGGTTGCGGTTAATAGGGGCAGCACGGGTGACCGGACCAGTGGTCGGCAGCCGGCACATTGGGCTCTCATCGAAGTTTCCGCTTTGCTGAAGCCCGCTGAACCAGTGGGGAATTTGACATGAAGAAGCTTCTGATTTCCGCCGGCGCCGTTGCTGCGCTGGCTCTGACGAGTGCTCCGGCCGCGGCGACGCCTGTGTCGGCGAGCGCGAACGCAAAGGCGAAAATCTATCGTCCTTTGACGATCACCAAGAATACCGATCTGGACTTCGCCACGATCGTTCTCAGCGGCACGGCGCCGTACACTGATACGGTGACCGTCAGCCAGGCTGGTGGCATTACCTGCGGTGCGGACGTGACCTGCTCCGGCACCACTTCGGCTGCCAACTTCACGCTGAAGGGCACCAGCAACTCGACTGCAGCGATCAGCCTTGCGGCTTCGAGCATCACGCTCACCGGCACGAACAACTCAGCAAACACTCTGACGTTGAACCTCAACGCTCCGGCGACTGTCGCTCTTGGCGCAGCCGGACCGACCACGGGTGCGAGCTTCGGTGTGGGTGGATCGATCAGCGTCAAGGACACCACTCCGGACGACCTCTATACCGGTTCGCTGACGGTGAACGCCGATTATCAGTAAGTAGCGTCCCAGTCGCGGCTTCCATGCGCCGCAGCTGACGAGGGCCGCCCGGTTAAACCGGGCGGCCTTTTTCATGGTCGCTAAACAGGCATGGTGAACCGAAAATCAACCATTCTGGATCAATAGGTAAGCGGTCGCTCCGGATCGGAGCAATGTGGGGATCGCCGAAATGAATGTGTTGACCAGAAAGCTGGCCGCGGGGCTGTTGTCCGCGGCGCCCTTCTTCTTCCTTTCCACCCCTGTGCAGGCGGGGATCGGCGACCTACTGGTCGCGCCGACCCGGATCATCCTGGACGGCGGCAGGGGCGCAGAGATCGTCCTCAACAATATCGGCGACGAGCCCGCCACCTATCGCATCTCCACCGAATTCCGCCGGATGAATCCGGACGGATCGCTCGCCGACGTCACGACTCCCACGGATCGGGACAAGGCCGCCGAGGACATGATCATCTTCGCTCCCAGACGTGTAACTCTTGCGCCGAACGAGCCGCAGTCGATTCGAATTGTCGCTCGGCCGCCGCAAGGGCTGCCGGACGGCGAATATCGTGTGCATTTGCTGTTCCGCGCGATTCCGCCCGCGACTCCAGTCACGAAACCGGCGGACGCACCCAAAGGGCTGAGCTTTAAGCTGATACCGGTCTATGGAGTGACGATTCCGATCATCGTTCGGCTCGGCAATCTCGACGTGCAGGCGGGAATTACGAACGTTCACCTCGACAAAAAGGACGGCAAGCCGGTCGTGGCGCTCGATCTGACGCGCACTGGCGCGCGTTCGACGTTCGGAGAAGTACGGGTTCTGAAGCCCGGTGTGAAAGATCCGATCGCAGATCAGAATGCAGTCGCAGTCTATACGGAGATCAACGATCGCAAGGTCGAGGTGCCGGTGGACGAGGCCTACAAAGGCGATCTGACCGGACCGGTTACCGTCGAATATATCGAAAAATACGACGACGGCTCCAAAACCATCGCCGAAACCCAGGCGGTGCTCCGGTAAGCTGCGGAGCAGCCGGCGGGAATCCCGATGCTCGGTGCCCGGACATGGTTGGGCAAAGCCTGCGCGCTGCTGGCGCTTGCCGGCGCGACCACGGTTGCGGCAGTCGCGTCGGCGCCGGGCGGAGACCGCTGGACCGCGGATCCGGACAGCCAGTTCCTTCTTGACGTCAAGCTTCACCAGTACCGGCTGGGTGACGGGGTCCGCGCCTACAACACACCCGAGGGCACCTGCATTCTCTTCGGCGACTTCGTCACGACCCTGGACGTGCCGATCAAGATCGATCTCGCTGCAAAAAAGGCAAACGGTTGGGCTTTCCAGGAAAACAACAAGATCACGATCGACCTCGGCGCAGGTACCGCAAGCTACGGCGGGAAATCGGAAAAGCTGGCCCGATATGTGGTTCGCGAGACGCCGCAAGGCTGGTGCGTCGACAGCGGGGCACTCTCGCGCTGGTTCGGCATCGGCGTCAAACCGGTCACATCGGGGTCCGTCCTGCTGCTCCAGACTCCGATCAAACTTCCGGTCGAACTCGCGCTTGAGCGTGAAGAGCGCGCCAAAAGCATCCATCCCGCCAAACTTGACCTTTCCGGACTGCCGCAAGTGCGTCTTCCGTATCGGATGTGGCGTGCGCCTGCGCTCGACTTTGTCGTCAGCGGCGGCGCAACCTACCTTGCGGGTTCCGGGGTGCGCGTTGATCGGCAAGCGTCAGTCTACGCCGCCGGCGAAATTGCAGACGTTTCCTACGACGCACAAATGGCCACCTCGGACACGGGAGTGCCGAGCGAACTTCGGGTGCGCGCCTATCGCTCGGATCCTGACGGCAATTTGCTTGGGCCGCTGCATGCAACGCACGTCGCCGTCGGTGACGTCGATGGCTTTGCAACGCGTTTGACCGGTACCGAGGCGGCCGGCCGTGGGGTGGTGGTCACCAATAGACCGCTCACGACCCCCACGGCATTCGATCGCCAAACATTCGAAGGTGATCTTCCGAGCGGATGGGAAGCAGAACTTTACCGTAACGGCGAACTGATGGCGTTCGCCAAATCAGATTCGAACCAGCGCTACACCTTCAGCGACATCCCTCTTCTTTATGGGGACAATCAAATCCGGATTGTCCTCTACGGGCCACAAGGTCAGGTGCGGGCCCACGAAGAGACGATCAACGTCGGCGAGCAGAACGTCCCGCCCGGCAAAACCTGGTATTGGGCAGGATTCAATCAGCCTGGCCGGGATTTGATAAATCTCGAGCCCGTAGTTGCGGGAGCTGAACTTCCCAAATGGCAGGCTGCCGTCTCGATTCAGCATGGAATCGATGACCGCACGTCCGTCGGGGTGCTTGCCCGGCAGATGTTGATCGACGACCAACAGGTCACGTTCGTGGAGGGAGCGGTTCGCCGATCGATCGGGCCGGCGATGATCGAGGTTTCCGCAGCACGGGACAGCGGTGGCGGGACGGCGGCGCACGCGCAGCTGCTCGGCAAGTTCGGATCGGTGTACGTCAATGCGGACGCACTGATCGCAACCAATTTCCACCTGCCGGGAGAGCCGGTCGGAAGCCGAAAGGAAGCTCAGGTCGCGATCGACGCACCGGTTCGGATCGGCCACGCCAACATTCCGGTCCACGCGGGTGTCCATTACACGCAGCTTGCCGATGGAAGCAGCCAGCTGGAGGCGGCTGGACGCCTGTCGACGATGATCGATCGCTTTAATCTCGCCGCCGATGTCCGTTACGTCCGGCAGGATCTGGCGCATGGCCCGTCTCCGCCGCCTCAGATCTATGCGGATCTGCTGGGATCCGGCCGCTTCGGTCCAGTCCGGCTGCGCGGAGCGGCGGAATTCGAGATGAACCCGAGCTCGCGGCTTCGAACCGCCGAGCTCGATGCCTATTGGTCCGGCTCCAAGGACGTGGATTGGGAGGGAACGCTTGCCTACGATGCGCCCTCGCACCGAGCGCGTGCTGGAATTACCCACATCAATCGCTTCCGGACCATGGCTCTCGCCATCACAGGTGAGGCTGCGACCGACGGATCATTCGCGGTTGGTTTCAATCTCAACTTCTCGCTCGACCCGAGCCACGGGTTTGCAATGTCACGGGAGCCGCTGGCGGGTGCCGGGGTGGTTCACGCCCGTGTATTCGAGGATTTGAACGGAAACGGTATCTACGACCCGGGTGAACCGCTCGAAAAAGGGGTGCAGGTGACCACCGGCACCTTCACAACAGACAAGCTGACCAATTCCGGCGGCGATGTCACCGTCGGCGGGCTCACCCCATTCCACCCAATCGCCGTAGGAATCGACACCACCAGTCTTTCAAATCCGATGCTGACGCCAAAAAAGGCGCTTCAGGTGGTCGTTCCCCGCCCTGGTGTGGCCGCCGATGTCGATATTCCGCTGGTTGGCGGCGGCGACATTGAAGGTGCGCTGGTCAAAAGCGGCGGAGTCGGATTCGAAGGTCTGGATCTCGAGCTCGTGGATGCTTCAGGCAAGGTCGTAAACACAACCCGCACCGACTATGATGGCTTTTATCTGTTCGACCGGGTTCCCTATGGCGACTATTCGATCCGAATTTCGAAGGCAGCCGCCGACGCAGTCCAGGTGGTGCGGGATCTGAATCTTCACGCGACCGTCTCCCATGAGCGGACGGTGGTCAGGATGGGCACTACGCAAGTGACACGTCTGCCGAAGATCGCTTCGATCCAATAAGTCGTCTCAGGCGACTTTTTCCAAATCTGCCAAACTTGCTGTTGCGACGCACTCGCAGCAGACGCGCACATTGTGGCACCGCCCCGCCTGCCGACTCACCTTTTTGAAGGATGGTGCGGTCGAGAAGACTCGAACTTCCACGGCCTTTCGGCCACAGCGACCTCAACGCTGCGCGTCTACCAGTTCCGCCACGACCGCACGTACATGGGATGTTTGGCGGCACTGCGACCGCCTCTGGCCGGCGGGCCTCTAGCAAAGCGCTTCAGAGCACGCAACGCCGGTCCTCATGTCCCGCAACGGGACAGACTCTTAAGGAGTTGTTTACCATTCTGCGGCCGCGGCGTTACACCGGTAGCATGCTGTTGCTGGCCGCCGCTTCGATTGTCATGGCCTATTCCGGGCCGCCGGTTCATTCCGGGGCCGCCAACCGCTCCGCCGGTCGTCGGCCGGGCAGTTTGATTGCAGAGGCGACGGCGACCGTACGCATCGTTTCTGGAGCGCGGATCACCGCAACAGCGCGGCCAGCCGATGCACAGGTTGAGACGGTGCGGCTACCCGGAGCTGACGGTCAGTCGCGGGAATCGCGCCTGATAGAATTCCAGTAAAATCAGCTGTTTAACGAGAAAGTGACGGTTGAGTTCGGCCCACTTGCCGGCACATCCATCTCAGCGCTGTTGAAAGGCATGCTGCCGCCTGCCGGCAGGGTTGGAGTCGGTGGATCGATGGTCCAGCTGAAGACCACCCGCCCTGTGCGGTCGCGTAGCTGCGCCTTGATTGGTGGCACCGGTTGAGCTTTCGAGCTGGGATTGATGATCCGGCCGGAAACGACCACCAGTTCGTTGCCGCTCGCGAGCTTCTGCCGCTCCGGTGTCCCGGCCGCAATTTGCAGCGCGGGTGCGGAGGCCGCGGCCAGGCCAAGACCACGTCGGACCGAATCCGGAGCCAGGAACCATACGGCGAGCGCGATAATCGCGACCACCAGAACCGCAATCAGCACGCCTGTCACCCAACTGCGTCGTTGCTGCTCGGGAGTTTCCGCCTCGGCGGCCGCTATTTCCTCCTGGTCCGGGATCTCTTTGGCCAGTTCCTCCGGCGATTCATCGACGCTCTCCACTCCCCATTGTTCGGCATCGGGCGGAGGAACGGGCACAGAGGCTGGCGCCTCTACGAGAGGGGCGCCGGGGGCGACGGGATCGATTGGCGATTGGGCCACCGTCTCCAGCGCATGTCCTTCGTCCTCATATTGCTCGCTTTGCACACCCCAATCGGTCTCGGCTTCGGCCGGCGTGCCGTCTTCCGTCTCCGGGACGAATTCTTCGGCCGCGGGGGTTTCCCCCGCCTGCTCAGCCTCTTGGTGCCAGCTATGGCCGCAAGCGGCGCAGCGCACCTTCCGCCCTTCCGGCGGGATGGCTCCATCCTTTACTGCATATTGAGTGCCGCATGACGGGCAGGTCAGGATCATCGCGCGCGCCTTCCCCGATGGTATGCAGTCGGTAAACAGGAATGTGCGGACATTGGCAAGGCGGCCTCCTCATGCGAGAAGAAGGTGCGGGAGGGGTGAGCGCTGCCTTCACTTGTTGAATTCGACAGCGTTGGGCTGCGATACGGCACCGGGGCCGAGGTCCTGCGCGATCTCGATTTCCGCCTTGCAACCGGCGGTTTCTACTTCCTTACGGGCCCGTCCGGTGCGGGGAAGACATCACTCCTCAAGCTGCTTTACCTTGCCCAGCGTCCCACGCGCGGCCGGATCCGGCTATTCGGAGAAGAATTGAGCGAGGCGCCGCGGGAGGCGCTCCCCGGCTTCCGGCGCCGCATCGGTGTAGTTTTTCAGGATTTCCGCCTGATCCGCCACCTTTCGGCTTATGACAACGTCGCACTCCCACTTCGCATCGCTGGGCGAGACGAGGCGGAAGTCGACGCGTCGGTGAGGGAAATGCTGGATTGGGTTGGACTGGCCGATCGCTCGAGCGCCCGGCCACCTACGCTTTCAGGAGGCGAGCAACAGCGCGTCGCCATCGCTCGCGCGGTGATCGCGCGGCCCGAGCTTCTGGTAGCCGACGAGCCGACCGGGAACGTCGACGCTGAAATGGCGTCAAGGCTTCTGCGCCTGTTCGAGGCGCTCAACGGGCTCGGCACCACCGTCGTGGTCGCGACCCACGATATCAACCTGATCGCCTTACAACCTCGCGCCGAGCTCATGCGGCTGGACGGTGGAACCATGGTTGACCCCACCGGCGTGCTCAAGAACCCGCCGCGCTCCCGGGCGATCGCACCGTGAAGCTGGTCGGCGGCATCCCCGGCGAAGGCAACCTGCTTCCCGCGGAGAAGGTGCACGGGCCGACCACGGCAGTTATCGCGATCATGACCTTTGCGATGCTCCTGGTCGCAGCGGCCGGATTGGCGCTGACCAACGCCGCCGGCGTTGTGGCCAAGGGCGTCGAAAGCCGCTTTGTCGTTGAACTTCCGGCAGGAATCGCGGGAGGCCTGCCGAAAGTGCTTGCCGCGGTCCGGTCCGCGCCTGGGGTTCGAAGCGCGACGCCCGTCCCTGAGACGGAAATGCGATCGACTTTGAAGAGCTGGCTGGGAAGCGCTGCTGCGGCGGGGGATCTTCCGATCCCGGCCCTTGTGACGATCGAATTGAAGCCGGGTTTCAAGCCGATGCAACTTCAGGCCCGAATAGCGCAGACCTTCCCCGGGGCAACGACCGTCACCGAAACTGCCGAGCTTGGTCCGTTGCTCCGATCGCTTCACACGCTGCAGTGGTTGGCGTTTTCAATCGTGATGCTCGTCGCAGTAGCAACCTCAGCTGCGGTGGTGCTCGCTGCGCGCGGAGCGCTCGACACGCATCGCTTCACCATTGAAATCATGCATGGGATCGGCGCAACCGACCGCCAGGTCACCCGCCTGTTCGAGCGCAAGATTGCAACCGACGCACTGGTTGGCGCGGTTGCGGGCGGGCTTGCGGCCGCCATCGGCCTGCTGCTGGTCGGGGGCGCCGGCGCGGCATTTGCGGGCGAGCTGACGGGAGGAGCACCGCTGGGACAACTCGACCTGTTGATCCTCGCCATTATGCCGATTCTCGTGGTTGTGCTTGCAATCCTTGTTGCTCGCTGGGCCATACTGAAGGCATTGCGCGAGACGTTATGATCCTGCGCTTCATGTCGCTTCTGCTGCTTCTCTACCTGCTGGGTTTCATTTTCTTCGGAGTGACCCTGGCGGGACCCGCTGGTGACGAGCGCACGGACGCTGCGGTAGTGATTACCGGTGGGCCCGGCCGCATCGAGCACGCGATGGACGTGCTCAAGAAGGGCGAGGCGAAGCGGCTGCTGATTTCCGGCGTCGATCCGTCGGTTACGAAGAAGGATCTTTCCGCCCGCCTCGGCGGGATGGCGCCGTTGCTCAAGTGCTGCGTCGATCTCGGCACCGAATCCGTCGACACACGCTCGAATGCCGAGGAAGCAAAGCGCTGGATGGACAGCCACCACTTCCACAGCTTTCGGCTGATCACCAGCGACTGGCATATGCGGCGGGCGAACTATGAATTCGGACGCGTGTTCGGCCACGGCGGCTATACGACAATTATCGATGCCGTTCCGACGCAGCCGAAGTTCATCACATTGTTCGCCGAGTATAACAAATATCTGCTCCGCCGGATTTCGGCGATCATCGAGTAGCCGATGCAATGGTTCCGGTCGGCGCT
>Ga0207640_10001028_pt1 | contig 15417 bp, 16 predicted proteins | sample KBSCornC42_FD_184300 | JGI IMG/M metagenome (GOLD analysis project Ga0207640, IMG submission 184300) | Corn rhizosphere microbial communities from Kellogg Biological Station, Michigan, USA - KBS Corn C4-2 (SPAdes) (version 2) | ecosystem: Host-associated > Plants > Roots > Rhizosphere > Soil ... | reverse complement strand
CCAAGTACGACACCCAGGCGTCGGTCTACGACAGCATCTTCGTCATGCTCAAGCAGGCGGCATCGATCATGGTGCCGAGCACGGATCAGAACTCCCTGTTGTTCACGCGGTTTGGGCCGGCGGATCATTCTTGCGGGGCGCCTCGGGCACGTCGGCATCGCCCGGGCCGAGCGCGGCGATCAGGGCAGCGTCGCCGGATTCCTCACCGCGTACTTCGCGGCCGGCGTCGATGTCCTCGACCATTTCGCCGATGCGGTCGAGGATCGCCAGCACGGCGTCGACCAGTCGGGAATCCGCGCGGCGGCCGCCCTTGCGGACCTCGCTCAGCACGTCTTCGGTGGCGTGGCTGAGCGCCTCGAGCCGAGGAAAATCGAAGAACCCGCAGTTGCCCTTGACGGTGTGGACGAAGCGGAAGATCGCATCGAGCCGTTCACGGTCGTCGGGGTCGCGCTCCCACTCGACGAGCTCGCCTTCGAGCGCCTCGAGCATCTCGCGCGCCTCGCAAACGAAATCCGCGACCAAGTCGTCCATTTCCGGCGCCCCCATGGCCGGGCGTCATGCTCGAAATGGGTTAACAGGCGGTTAGATGTGGGCCGAACGACAACGCTTGCTGGGACCTGCCCCATCGGGCGCAGTTGATTGAAAATCATCGATATTGTGCTAGGAACGCGGCAGGAAACGACTTTTGGGATTGGACAACTCACTGTGAGAACGATCAAATTCGGGCTGCTCGCCGCGGCCTGCCTGCTCGCGCCCGTGGCGCCGGCCTTCGCCCAGAGCGGAACGCCGACCGTGCCGATCGACGTCTGGGCGCAGCGCGACAACGTCTCGTCGGTCGATATCTCGCCCGACGGCCAGCACATCGCGATGCTGCGGATGAAGGATGTCGAAGGAAAATACTACCTCGAGATCTACAAGACCTCTGACCTCAGCAAACCATGGCGGACGCTCGCCGCCGATCCGATGGAGCTGATCTCGGCTCGGTTCATCGGCGACAATTATCTGTTCGGCAACGCCTGGCAGGTGGTCCGCGACAAGGTCAATGGGCCGGAGGACGACGTCCGCGGCTACAAGACCTGGTCCTACAACCTCACCACCAACAAGTTCTCGGGTTCGGACGGCAGCTTCAACCTCGTCACGCTTCTGCCGAAGGAGCCGAACAAGGTCCTGATCGCCACCGAGACCGTCAATGACGGCGGGTTCGGGGTCGATCCGTTCGCCGCCTTCCGGCCGCGCTCGTACTACAAGTACAATCTCGTCGATGGCACCAAGGAGCTGCTCCTGCGCGGCGACGAGGAGCATACCAACATCGTCTTCGACATCGAAGGCAATCCGCGCTTCTCGAACGGCGTCAAGCCCGGGGCGCATGAGCTCACGTATTACTATCGCATGCCCGGCGACAGCGGCTGGAAGGAGCTCCCACAGCACTACGACCTCGACAAGCCGGAGAACCTCTATCGCGTCCTCGGCGGATTCGAAGGCCTGGTCGGGTTCGACCCCGGCAATCCGGCGATCGGCTACTGGATCGACAACCGCGGCGAGGACAAGGCCGCGCTGTGGGAGTTCGATTTCAAGACCGGCCAGTTCGGCCGCAAGCTCTATTCGAACCCCAACGCCGACGTGCTCGGCGTCAAGACCAGTTCGATGTTCTGGGCGGGCGAGAACAACCTCACCGCCGCGGTCTATCCAGGCGCGAAGATGGAGCGGTTCTGGTTCGACCAGGACGAGAAGAAGCTTTACGATCTGTTCCAGGGATACATCCCCAACGCCCATCAGGTGAACATCACCGGGCGCTCACGCGACGGCAAGTCGATGATCGTGAGCAACGTAGGGCCGCACGATCCGGGCTCGTACTGGCTGTTCGTCGACGGCAAGATGGCCAAGATCGCCAGCCGCAATCCGCTGCTCAAGCCCGAGCAGCTATCCGATGTCGAGTTCATCAAGTACCCGGCGCGCGACGGGCGGATCATCCCCGCCTACCTGACCAAGCCCAAGGGCAAGGGGCCGTTCCCGCTGGTCGTGCTTCCCCACGGCGGACCGCACGTCAACGAGGTGGTGACTTACGACGAGTGGGGCCAGTTCCTGGCCAACAACGGCTACATGGTGCTGCAACCCGAGTACCGCATGTCGGTCGGCTGGGGCGCGGACCATTTCAACTCGGCCTACGGCCAGCATGGCCTGAAGATGCAGGACGACAAGGACGACGGGGTCACCTACCTCGTCAAGCAGGGCCTGGTCGATCCGAACCGCGTCGCGATGTTCGGCTGGTCGTACGGCGGGTACGCCGCGCTCGTCGCCAGCCAGCGCACCCCGCAGCTCTACCAGTGCGCGATCGCCGGCGCGGCGGTGGCCGATCCGGCCAAGTCCTACGCGCGTTCGCGCAACGCCTACACGCCCAAGGCGCTCGATGAGTGGTCCAAGCGCCGCGGGATGATCGGGATCAACCCGATGAACGATCTGACCAAGACCAACATTCCGGTGCTGATGGTCCACGGGAGCGTCGACCATCGCGTCGAATACTGGAACTACAAGGACTACAGGGCGGGGATGGAAAAGGCGGGCCTGACGGGCCGCGTGATCGTCGGCGACGGAGATACGTCGGACAGCGGCGCTTCGACGTCAGCCGGCACCGCCAACGTCGTCCCGGCAAGTGCGACTACCGGCCCGCAAGCAGCGCCGGGCCGTCCGTTCGCGAAGTTCGTCACGCTCAAGGGCGCCGACCACTTCTACAACACGCTGATGTATAGCCACCAGAAGCTGCTCTACACGTCCATGCTCGACTTCCTGAAGAACGACTGCGGCCCCGGCGGGCTGTAACGCGAGCAAAACGTCACGTTCGGAAGGGCGCGGCCGACGTGGTCGCGCCCTTTCGCGTTTTTTGGGCGGCGCCTGGACGGAGGTTCGTGCGCCTTCGGAACCTACACCTAGGTTAAGCCCGGGAAACCGAGAACCTGCCATGCATTGATACCGCGCGCTCCGATCCACGGCGGGGCTCGGCATCGTCGACCATGGGGCTGGTTTCGATTGTCCACATACGATCGCACCGCTGACCAATCCGAAGCGTCCGCCGGCGCGATGAAGCGTCCGCCGCCTTACCTGCTGGTCATCCTTGCTGTGCTCGTCCTCGCAGTCGCGGTCGGCGCCTCGCTGATGGCCGCGCAGGGCAAGCCGGCGCAACCGGTGTTCGGGCAACGGGCCGATCATCTCGCCGCTCTTCCTGGGCCGACTGCGCGAGCTCAGCCCGCGAGCTGGTTTGCCGCCCCTGGCAACGGCGAATGGACCGCCCAGCTCGGCGATCCGTCGGCCACCCGGTTCAGCCCGCTGGGCGAGATCAACGCCGCGAATGTAGGCTCGCTGCGCACGGAGTTCACCTTCGACACCCACAACAAGCGCGGGCACGAGGCCGGGCCCCTGGTCGTGGGCGGGACGATGTACGTGACGACGCCTTACCCCAACGACGTCTACGCCCTCGACCTGACCAAGCCGGGCCATCCAATCAAGTGGCACTACGCGCCCAAGCCCGCGCAAGCCTCGCAAGGGGTCGCCTGTTGCGACGTGGTCAACCGCGGCGCGGCCTATGCCGGCGGGCGGCTGTTCTTCAACACGCTCGACGGCCAGACGATCGCGCTCGATGCGGCGAGCGGCAGCGAGGTGTGGCGGACCAAGCTCGCCGACATCAACAAGGGCGAGACGATCACCATGGCCCCGCTGGTCGCCGAAGGCCGCGTGCTGGTCGGCCTGTCGGGCGGCGAGATGGGCGTGCGTGGCTCGCTCACCGCGCTCGATGCCGGCAGCGGGGCGATCGCGTGGAAGGCCTACAGCACCGGTCCTGACGCCGATGTGCTGATCGGGCCTGAGTTCAAGCCGTTCTACCCAGCCGAACAGGGCAAGGATCTGGGCGTCCACACCTGGAACCCCGACGGCTGGCGGATCGGCGGCGGCAATCCGTGGGGCTGGATCAGCTACGATCCCGAACTGCACCTGATCTATTACGGCACCGGCAACCCCGGCCCGTGGAGCTCGCTGCAGCGCCCCGGCGACAACAAGTGGACGGCGGGCATCTTCGCGCGCGTCGTGCGCACCGGCCAGGCGCGGTGGTTCTACCAGTCGAGCCCGCACGACCTGTTCGACTACGACGACGTCAACGAAAGCGTGCTGCTCGACATCCCGTGGCGAGGGCAGATGCGCAAGGTCATCGCCCGGCCCTCGCGCACCGGCTTCTTCATGATTATCGACCGCGAGACCGGGCAAGTGCTCTCCGCCGCGCCGTTCGCGCACGTCAACACCGCCTTGCGGATCGACATGCGGACCGGACGGCCGGTGGTCAATCCGGCAAAGGAGCCGCAATCGGGCCGGATCACCCGTAACATCTGCCCGGCTGCGCCCGGCGGCAAGGACTGGAACCCGTCAGCGTTCTCGCCGCGCACCGGCCTCGTCTACATCCCGCACAACAACCTCTGCATGGACGAAGGCGAGGTCCAGGCCAACTACATCGCCGGCACCCCCTACCTCGGCGCCGACGCGCGCATGTACGCCGGCCCGGGCGGCAACCGCGGCGTGCTGACCGCGTGGGATCCGGTCGCCAACCGAGCGGTCTGGCGCATCCGCGAGGACCTGCCGGTGTGGAGCGGCGCGCTGGCCACGGCAGGGGATGTGGTGTTCTATGGCACGCTCGACGGCGTGTTCAAGGCGGTCGACGCGAGGAGCGGCCGGCTGCTGTGGCAGCGCAAGCTCAGCTCAGGCATCATCAGCATGCCGATGACCTACCAGGGGCCCGATGGACGCCAGTATGTCGCGGTGTTCGCGGGCGTGGGCGGTTGGTCCGGGGCGATCGTCTCGGGCGGGCTCGATCCGGCCGACCCAACCTCAGCGCTGGGCTTCGTCAACGCGGTGCGCGACCTGATCCCACGCACCGATGCAGGGGGGAGGCTCTATGTCTTTGCGCTTCCCTGAAGTGATCGCCGCGATGCTCATGCTGGCGGCAACCGGCTGCCATCGCGAGTCCCGCGACTACCGCAGCCTCGCGCTGCAGGCGCAGGATCGCACCAAGGCGTTCGGCGGCAACGCCTTCCATCTCGCCCAGGGCCAGCGGCTTTACGCCTGGATGAATTGCGCCGGCTGCCATTCGCACGGCGGCGGCGGGATGGGTCCGCCGCTGCGTGACGACGAATGGCGCTATGGCGGGAGCTTGCCGGAGATCGTCACCACGATCCTCGATGGGCGACCCAATGGCATGCCATCGTTCCGCGGCAAGATCACCGAGGACCAGGCCTGGCAGCTGGCGACCTACGTCCGCTCGCTTTCGGCGCGGACCCGGGAGGACATCCTCTCCGGCCGCGCCGACGAGCCGTCCAACGTGGAGCCGCCCGTGCTCGACGAGCGCAAGCCGGTGCGCCGGGTGACCCCGCGCCAGGACGACGCGAGCGAGGAATGAAGCGCGCTGCCCTCATCCTGCCGCTGCTGGCCCCGGGATGCGCCGGCATCCAGTCAGCCAACGGCCGCGACGCGGTCCAGGGCGCGCTGATCGGACGGCTGTTCGACGTCTTCCTCGGGGTCGCGGTCGTCGTCTACGCGCTGGTCATCGTCTACCTCGCGCTCGCGCTGTTGCGCGGTAGGCGGCACCGCCGGCGCGAAAGCGGGCTGCAGGGTGAACCGGCGCCATCGCTCGAGCGGCCCTGGCGCATCGGACTGATCCTCTTCGCCAGCGCCACCGCGCTGATCCTGTTCGGGCTGGCGATCGCGACCTGGCTGACCGACCGCGCGCTGGCCAAGGCGGGCGCCGAAGCGCCGCTCGAGGTCGAGGTCATCGGCAACCAGTGGTGGTGGGAAGTGCGCTATCAGGACCCGGTCGCCAGCCGGATTGTCCGCACCGCGAACGAACTGCACTTGCCCGTCGGCCAGACGACGCGCCTTACCCTGAAGTCGAACGACGTGATCCACTCGATGTGGATTCCCAACCTGTCGGGCAAGCAGGATATGATCCCCGGCCGCGAGTCCGACCTCGCCCTGCACCCCACCCGTACCGGCACCTTCCGCGCACAGTGCGCCGAGTTTTGCGGGATGCAGCACGCCAACATGGCGCTCGACGTCACGGTCGAGAGCCCGGCCGACTTCCGTCGCTGGTACGAAGCGCAACTTGTGCCCCAACCCGCGCCGGGGGGAGCCGCAGCAGCGGGCTACGCGATCTTCCAGAACCGCCAGTGCGCTTCGTGCCATGCGGTCGGGGGAACACCGGCATCCGGCCAGGTCGCGCCGGACCTGACCCACGTCGCCAGCCGCAACACCATCGCCGCCGGGGCCTTGCCGATGAGCCGCGAGAACCTCGCGCGTTGGGTTTCGGATCCGCAGGCGGTCAAGCCGGGCAACAACATGCCCAAGGTGCCGCTGAGCCAGTCCGAGCTCGGCGCGCTCGTCGCCTATCTGGAGACGCTGAAGTGAGCGAAGAGCGCCCCCGCGACGACTACTTGCGCGACGGCCCTAACCTGACCGGTGCCGAGCTCGACGCGGTGCTCGACGAAACCTGGCGGGACGGACCCGGCCTGATGGGCTGGATCAGGAGCGTCGATCACAAGTCGATCGGCAAGCGCTATCTCGTCACCGCGATCGTCTTCCTCGGGCTCGGCGGCATCCTCGCCGCGCTGATGCGGATCCAGCTCTCCGGCCCGGGGCACCACTTCCTCGGCCCCGATCGCTACAACCAGATCTTCACGATGCACGGCACGACGATGATGTTCCTGTTCGCCGTGCCGGTGATGGACGCGATGGCGATCTATCTCGTCCCGCTGATGATCGGCACGCGCAACACCGCCTTCCCCCGGCTCAACGCCTTCAGCTACTGGATGTATCTCGCCGGCGGCACGCTGCTGTGGGTCGCGTTCGTGCTCAACGTCGGGCCGGACGCCGGGTGGTTCTCGTACGTGCCGCTGGCCGGGCCCGAGTACTCGCCAGGCAAGCGCGTCGACATCTGGGCGCAGATGGTCACCTTCACCGAGGTCGCGGCGCTGGCGGTGGCGGTCTCGCTGACCGCGACGATCCTCAAGAAGCGCGCGCCCGGAATGACGCTGGCGCGGATGCCGATCTTCGTCTGGGCGATCCTGATCGTCTCGCTGATGGTCATCCTGTCGATGCCTTCGGTCGCGCTGGCTTCGAGCATGCTGCTCGCGGACCGCCTCGTCGGGACGCAGTTCTACAACAGTTACGAGCTCGGCGATCCGCTGCTGTGGCAGCACCTGTTCTGGTTCTTCGGCCACCCCGAGGTTTACATCATCTTCCTCCCCGCCGCCGGGTTCGTCAGCGAGATCGTCCAGGCCTACACCGGGCGGCAAACCTTCGGTTACACCACGATCGTGCTGGCCCTCTGCGCCACCGGGCTGCTCGCCTTCGGGCTGTGGGTCCACCACATGTTCGCCACCGGTCTGCCGCGGCTGGGTTACGCGTTCTACACCGCGGCGAGCATGGCGGTGTCGATCCCCGCCGGCATCCAGATCTTCTGCTGGATCGCGACGATCTGGACCGGCCGGCCGCGGTTCATGGTGCCGATGCTGTGGGTGGTCGGCTTCATCGTCACTTTCGTCATCGGCGGGCTGACTGGGGTGATGCTGGCGAGCGTGCCGATCGATCTCCAGGTCCACGACACCTACTTCGTCGTCGCGCACTTCCACTACGTGCTGATCGGTGGCGCGGTGTTTCCGCTACTCGGGGCGATCACCTATTGGTTTCCCAAGTTCACCGGACGGATGATGTCCGAGGGGCTCGGCAAGGTCAGCTTCTGGCTGAGCTTTTTGTCGTTCCAGGGGACCTTCTTCCCGATGCACATCGTCGGGATCGAGGGGATGCCGCGCCGCGTCTATACGTATCCCGCGGGCATGGGCTGGGACACGCTCAACCTGATATCGTCGATCAGCGCGTTTGTCTTCGCCGGCAGCGTGATCCTGTTCGTCGCCAACATGCTGCTCTCGATGCGCGGCGGCGAGCAGGCCCCGGACAACCCCTGGGGCGCGCCGGGGCTGGAGTGGAAGGCCGCCTCGCCGCCCCGGCCCTACAACCACGCGCATATTCCGATCGTGCTCGACAACACGCCGCTGTGGAACGCCGAGCAGCCGGTCGCTTACGGGTTGCGGGTCGAGGACCGCGAGCTGGTGCTGACCACCGTGCTCGACGCGCGGCCGGACTTGCGCGAGCCCTCGCCCGAACCGACCGCATGGCCGCTGATCGCCGCGCTGGCGACCACCGTGATGTTCATCTCCTCGATCTTCACCCCGTGGGCCGTCGCCATCGGCAGCGTCCCGATCGGCGTAGCGCTGATCGCCTGGTTCTGGCCCAAAGGACCGCCACACCCGGACCCGGTGATCGAATGACCGAACAGCCCCGCTTCACCACCGACCTCGCCCCGCTGCGGACCTATGCATTCGGCCACCGCTCGCTGACGTGGTGGGGGATCGTCGCGTTCTTCCTGATCGAGGGTACCGCGTTCGCCCTGGCGGTCGCCGCCTATTTCTACCTGATGAACCAGGAGAAGTACTGGCCGCCCCAGCCGATTGCTCCGCCCGGCCTGCTCGCCGGCACGCTGTTCACGATCCTGCTCCTGCTCAGCGAGATCCCCAACACGATGGCCAAGAAGGCGGCCGAAGCCAAAGACTTGCCCGCGCTGCGCAAGCTGCTGATCGTCTCGTCGGCGATCGGCCTGGTGCTGATGGGGCTGCGCGCCTGGGAGCTCGATTCGCTCAACGTGCTGTGGTCGGAAAACGCCTATGGTTCGGCGGTGTGGCTGCTGCTGGTGCTCCACACCACCCATATTGGTACCGACTGGGTCGATACGCTGGTGCTCGCCGCGCTGATGCACACCGAGCACGGCGATACCGGGCGGCGCTATGTCGATTGCGCCGAGAACGCGATGTACTGGCGCTTCGTGTGGCTCTTGTGGCTGCCGATCTACGTGATGCTCTACTGGCTGCCGCGGCTGGTGACGTGATGACGCGGCTTGCTCCCCTCGCCCGGCCGCAACCGCTGCTCGGCATCTTCGCGATCGTGCTCGGATGGTCGCTGTCGCATCAGGTCGGCAGCGACAGCATCTTCGACGACTGCAGCCGGGGCGGGCCGCTGGTGATCGTAGTTTCGCTGATCGGTCTGCTGGTGACCGCAGGGGGCGGGTTCTACTGTCTGACAGCGTGGCGCGGGGGCGAGCACGGGCGCAGCTTCCTCGGCGCGCTGGGCGTGCTGCTCGCGCTGATCGCCGGGTTCGCGATCGTCCTCCAGATCGCCGCCGGGATCATCCTGCCTTCATGCGCCGCCTGAGCGCCGGGCTTTTCACGGCGCTCGCCGCGACCCCGGCAGCGGCGCACGAAGGCCATCGCTACGCAATCGGCTGGACCCTGTCGCCCGACATCCTCATCCCGTTGTTTCTCGCACTGATCCTCTACCTCGTCGGCCACGCCCGACTGGCCAACCGGGCGGGGCGCGGGCGCGAACGGCTTGCTGCGCGGCGTGTGCGGTTTCTCGCCGGCTGGGCAATCCTCGCGGGCGCGCTGGTCTCCCCGCTGCACGAGGCGGGCGAGGTCAGCTTCACGCTGCACATGGTCGAGCATGAGCTGATCATGCTGCCCGCGGCCCTTTTGCTCGTCGCGGCGCGGCCGGGAGCCACACTGATGTGGGGCCTGCCTGCACCGCTCAGGCAAACCTTCGCCCCGGTCGTGCGCATGCCCGTCTGGCGGTGGCTGTCCGGAGCGCTCGTCGCCACCGCACTGCAGGGCCTCGCGCTCATCTTCTGGCACTTGCCCGCGTTGTTCGACCGAGCCTTGCGGGTCGAAGGCTGGCACGTGGTCCAGCACCTGTCGTTCATCACCACCGCGCTTTTGTTCTGGCACGCGGTCCTGTCCGAGTCCGGGCGGCGCAACGAAGCATTACTTGCGGCGCTCTGCCTGTTCGCGACCTCGATGCTCGGCGGCGGGCTGGGCGCGCTGATGGCGCTGGCCGGCAGCCCTTGGTACGCGAGCTACGCCGCGATGGGGTTGACCCCGTTCGGGATGACTCCACTTGCCGACCAGCAGCTCGCCGGACTGGTCATGTGGGTGCCCGGTGGCCTGTTCCACCTCGCCGCCGCGCTGTTCGCGCTGCGCCTGGCGCTAGCTCAGCCCCAGAAGGTCTCGACGATCGCGTAAGCGGCGGTGACCACCGATCCGATCGCGACGATGATCCCGGCATAGATCGGCCAGCGGGGCGGAGGGACCTCTTCGCCTGGAGACACGCGGGCCATGCTGATTAAATTCCGGCCGCGCGGGGAAGTTCCATCGGCGCGTGGCCGGACGCGGCGCCGTTGAACGTGCGACCCGGCTGCATCACGAAGCTGGGATCGAATTCGGCGTAGTTGCAAGTGATCTCTTCGTCCGCGGCGATGTCGCGGATCGCCTAGCCGGTCTCGGGATCGCGGAAGTCGGAGTTCGGCGCGTCGCTGTGATTCATGAACCGGCCATTGTCGAACTCGAGCACGACCAACTCGCCGCGGGTCATGTGCGGATACCCGTAACGCTCGAGGAACTCCCGCTGCAGCGCGGCCAGCCGTGCGACCTGCTCTCGCGTGAGCAGGAGATCGAGGCTCTCCTCCAGCCTCCAGATCGGCGAGCCCGTCGCGATCGGCTCGGCCGCGAAGATGCCGACGCCCTCGATCGCGCTTGGCCCGACGTAAGTGGGGACGATGATCATGCCGCTGCGCGCTCCCGGTCTTGATCGCCTGCCTCCGTCGCCTCCCGCCACGGGCCGCTCTCGGCGACGAAACGGGCAATTGCGGATTCGAGCGAAGGCAGGCGCGCTCCCCTGGTGGCTTCGAGCGGTACGTAGGCGGGCCTCGCCGCGCGCCAGCCCAACCCTGTTGCCGACGCGGCGACCACTTTCCGCGCGTTCAGCCCGGCGGCCAGCGCCAGCCGGCGCGCGAAGGTGTGCCAACTGACCGCCTCGCTGTTGAGCACAGCGATAGCGATGTGCCTGGAATGCGGGTGCGGATCGGTACTACCGGCGCAAAGACCTTCATCCTGCGCAAGCGCGTGGCTGGGCAGCTCCGCAACATCACGCTTGGTCGCTATGGCCCTCGGTTTGGACTCGCCGACGCGCGCCGCAAAGCGCGAGCGCTCATCAGCGATCTGGAGAATGGAAAGGCCCTCCCCTCCCCAGCCAACAAGAGCACGAGTACGGCCGGTACGATTCGCGCGATGATGCCGGCGTATCTTGCCAGCAAGGCGCACCTGCGCTCGATCGAAGACCTCACCAGTGTGATGAACAACTTCGTTCTGCCGCATTTCGGCGATCGCTTCGCCGACAGCATCACCCGAGGCGAGATAACCGAGTTCATTGCGGAGATCGCAGAGCGAACTCCACCTCGCGCGCGCACCGTCCATGCTCAGTTGTCCGCCTTCTACACTTGGGCGATGCCGCGGCTCGATCGTCTCCAGGCAAACCCTTGCCGAGATGCCGGACGACCTCCCAGGCCCAAGGCTCGCGACCGAGTGCTGACCGATGCCGAGCTGGTCGGACTGTGGAAGGTCGCCGAGGCCGAGCGTTTGCCGTGGGGGCCGGGCTTGAAGCTCCTCATCCTGACCGGCGCTCGCCGCAGTGAAGTATTTCAGGCGGATCGCTTCGAGTTCGACCTAAAGACCAAGGAGTGGACCATCCCGGCGAGCCGCGCCAAGAATGGCCTTCCCCACATCATCCCGCTGTCGCAGCCGGCATCGAAACGATCAAGGCGATCCCCGAAAGCGATGACAGCACAAAGCTTTTTCCCTCGGGCGCCAACGCAGAGCTTGGCGCCACAGGCTACAGCAAGGCTCGCGCAAGATTCCGCACTTCCCTGGACAAGATGCTCGAGCGCAAGGCGGGCGAGCATTGGACGCTGCACGACATTCGCCGGACCGTCGCGACTGGGCTACAGCGGCTCGGTGTACGGTTTGAAGTGACTGAAGCGGTCCTAAATCACGTTAGCGGCGCAAAGGGCGGCATCGCCGGCGTCTATCAACGTCACGATTGGAAGACGGAGAAGCGCGAGGCGCTGACCGCCTGGGCGCGCCATTTGAATAAGCTGTTGAAGTCTCAACGCGGAAGCCCGGCGCGCCAGCGCTCTGGCAGATAAGCGACTCGGGGCGGGCCGGCCATTTTAGGTTGACGCGCCCGACGGCAATGCGCCCAATCCCAGACTTTCCCGCCGAGCGATCAACTGCCCTAAAGCAGCCGTCCACAAAGGATGCAGCGGCTGTAGCGCGCCCCATCTCGGCAATCGAGCTAAAACGGCGTGCTTTCAAAAAGCTGACGATCACTTGTTGATTTCGGGTGACCCACGACACCAGATTTGCTTCGGCGAGGGGAGCTAAAGCGTGGACGGCAGCCCGATTGGATGCGGGCTCGTTCCACGTCCCCGAGGCAGTGGGCAATAATCGTCCGCCGTCCCCCGCCGCAACATCGGACAAATCAAAAATCGGTCGCACTCGTTGATAAGACTCCCGCGCGCGCTCGGATCAAGCGTGGAGCGTACGTTCAACGATCAAGTATCTAGAGTAAGTGGGCTATATCGGCGATTGGCAATCCAAAATCGGCAACGTCACTAAGCCGAGCCATTTCCCCATCGTCGCGCAGGATCGAGCAGATCACCGCCGCGTCGGTTACCTCGGCGCGGCGACATAATTCGATCGAACCTTCGACCGCCGACGGTCGTTCGGCGACCCCGCCGGCAAGGGCGATCAAGGGAAACACGTGGCCCGGCGAGACCAAGTCGTCGCCAGTCGCGCCATCGGCGATCGCGACGGCGATGGTGTGCGCGCGGTCGAGCGCCGAAATTCCGGTCGTCACGCCTTCGCGCGCCTCGATTGAGCGTCCGAACGGGCGCCCGGTCTGCCTCTCCCGTCCTGGATTGATCAGGGCGACGTTGAGCCGCAGCGCGCGCTCGGGTGTCAGCGTCAAGCAGATCAACCCGCGTCCCCGCGTAGCCATGAAGGCAATGTGCTCGGCGGTGGCGAACTGCGCCGCTACCATCAAGTCGATGTCTCCGCCGCGGAGGCGGTCGCCAGAGAGCACGATCATCTTGCCGTCCCGGAGGGCTTCCAGCGCTTCCTCAAGATGCGTGGTCGCAGTACGCAATGTGCGCGCAGCGGAAGACGGCCGTCGCTGCCCGCTCACAGCAGCCACTCAGCGAAAGCCAACGCCGCCGCAAATGAGGCAATGGTCGCTGCCAGCGTGGGGATAGTCGCGCGCCAGCCGGCATCGAGCAACAGTTCGAGCCGGGAGCGCATCGCCGTGGCCGTAACCGCGACCAGCAGCAGGACTTTCGACAAGGAGAGCAGCTTGGCAGTCCATCCGGCCGGCAGGGGGACCAGGCTATTGAACGTCAGCGTGGCGAGGAAAGCGACGATGAACCACGGCAGCGCCAGCCGCCGCCACCAGGCGCCCGAACGCTCGCCCTGACCGTCGCCGATAACGAGGGAGACCAGCGCCACGAGCGGCGCAAGCAAGGCAACGCGGGCTAGTTTGACGATCGTCGCGTGGCTGCCCGCCGCGTCGGAGAAGGCGTAACCTCCGCCGATCGCCTGGGCTACGTCGTGGATCGACGCCCCGATCAGGAAGCCCGCCTGCCGATCGTCGAGGCCGAGTTCGGTGGCGAGCGCCGGATAGATCGACATCGCTAACGCGCTGGCGAGCGAGACTCCGACCAGGGTTAGCGCGAACTGGGCCTGGCTCAGCCGCTCCTTGCCGATGACGCCATAGAGCGCAAGCGCCGCCGACGCGCCGCAGATCGCGGTCGCTCCCCCGGCGAGTAGGCCAGCGTAGCCACTCTGTCGGGCGACAGTCGCGCCGACAAGCCCGGCTAGAAAAGCCGCTGCCATCACCACCAGCAGAGCGATGAACGGGACCGGCCCCAGTGCTCCGATCTGCTTGAAGGTAACTTGGAAACCAAGCACCACGATGCCGACGCGGAGAAACGTGCGGCTGGCATAGTCGAGCCCACGCTGCATCCGCGGCTCGTGGCCGAGGAAGCTGAGCGAGAGCCCGACAAGCAGGCCGAGGAGGATGATCGGAAAGCGGTAGTGCTCCGACAACCAGGCTGCCGCCAGGCTGGCCACGATGCACACCGCCAAGCCCGGCCAGATAGGGTCGCGCTTAGTCTGATCCGCGGGCAAACTGGTGAGATACGTCTCGCCAAAAAGGTCGCCGGCATAGGCCGGGTCAGCGCGCAAATCGCGCCGCTCCATCGCGTGACTGCGCTCCGCGGTCACGCGGCGTCGGCGAGAGCGGTAGAGAGACCTCGCGCTCCGCGAACGACCTGTCGCCCCATCAGCTCGAGCTGCGCCCGGACCCTGTCGTCGAGACACTCCCCGTCGACCGAGAATAAGCCGGGGTAGCTCCGGATCGTCACCCCCATCGGCGTCGGCCAGCCGCGCAAGGCGTGAACCACGCTGCGCAAGGTTTGCATTGTGCTCATCGTCGCCTGGTCGCCATACGCCGTGGCAAGAAGGCCCACCGCTCGGCCATCCAGGTAGGGGCGGGCGTCCCGAGCGAGATCCTCGAGGTAGTCGAGCGCGTTCTTGACCAGGCCCGAGATCGTGCCGTGATACCCTGGAGCGGCCAGGATCAGACCATCAGAGCTGCGCACCGCCTCGATCATCTCACCACCGTCCCCGGCTTGGTAGGCTCTGCTGCGGTAGTGCGGCAGAGCGGAGAGATAATCCCCGTCGAACAAGGTTACCGAAGCTCCCTCCTCAACCGCGCTGGCCATCGCTGCCCGCAGCGCCAGCTCGGTCGAGCCGGACGCGGAGACGGTTCCGCCGATGGCCACGATCTGGGGATTCATGTGAAGACTCCCATGTCGAGTCTTGGGCCGTTGCGATCGCTTAGGCGAATTGGAGCGGCGCATGATGGATCTGCGGCAAGACGTAACGGGCGAACATGTCGGCCTCGTTGAGGTGCGGATAACCCGACAGGATGAACGCCTCGATGCCCTCGGCCTGATAGGCACGCAGCTTGGCAATCACCTGATCCGGAGTACCGACGACGGCCGCTCCGCATCCCGAGCGGGCGCGGCCGATCCCGGTCCACAGGTTGTCTTCGACGAAGCCGTCGCCGCCCGCCGCGCTGCGGAGCTCGGCTTGGCGCTGCACGCCGTAGTTCTTAGCATCGAGCGACTTCTCGCGGATGGCTTTGCCGGCGGCGTCATCGAGCTTGGATAGCAGGCGATCGGCGTAGGCGCGGGCCTCATCTTCGGTTTCGCGCACGACGACGTGGACGCGATAGCCGAATTTGAGCTCGCGCCCGCAGCGCGCAGCACGTTCGCGCATGTCGGCAATCGTCTCGCGGACTTTGTCCATCGTGTCCGGCCACATGAGATAAACGTCGCAGCTCTCGGCCGCGCATTCGCGAGCTTCATGGCTCAGGCCACCGAAATAG
>Ga0207640_10001026_pt1 | contig 15422 bp, 15 predicted proteins | sample KBSCornC42_FD_184300 | JGI IMG/M metagenome (GOLD analysis project Ga0207640, IMG submission 184300) | Corn rhizosphere microbial communities from Kellogg Biological Station, Michigan, USA - KBS Corn C4-2 (SPAdes) (version 2) | ecosystem: Host-associated > Plants > Roots > Rhizosphere > Soil ... | reverse complement strand
TGTAGAGCGCGAATTCGCATGAACCGATGACATAACGCAGGCCGCCCGGCCGTTCCTCCGCAGGTTCGAAACCCAATTTTTCCGCATACCATTGGCGCGCCCGATCCAGATCCTGCGCGGGCAGACGCGCGACCATCTTGCGCACGTTGAGCATATCGACCTCCGGCGGTTCTAGGGTTGCCAAGCAAGTACATACGCGCGGCTTTGCGATAAGTGTCCTATCGCTAACGGGCGCGCGAGGGGATCGGGATGGCGGTGATTGTAATCTTTCATTCTGTGTTGGGGTTGCGGTCGATCGAACATTCGACCGCGGCGTGGCTGCGGGCCATCGGCCACGACGTCCTAACGCCCGACCTGTTCGCGGGGCGCACGGCATCCACGCCGAACGACGGCTTCGTGATCATGGACGACATCGGTTGGGACACGATCCGCGATCGAGCCCGCGCTGTCCTGGCGACGGTGCCTTCCACTGCGACCCTGATGGGGTTCTCGATGGGCGCCGGCGTGATCTCCTCGATCTGGCCCGAGCGTCGAGACGCCGCCGCCGTCATCCTCGTCCACGGCCTCCCCGACATCCCGGCTGATCTCAACCCGAACACTCGCGTGCAGGCCCATGTCGCGGACCCGGATCCCTTTGTGCATGCATCGCAATTGGAGGGCTGGATGCGAGCCGATCCCGCGGCGGTGCAGCTGTTCCGCTATCCCGGGCTGCAGCACTTTTTCACCGATCCCTTGCTCGATGAGTTCGATGCGCTTGGGACCGATCAGGTGTGGGATCGAGTAGAGCGGTTTCTGACGGCGTTGGAGCAGTAGGAGTTCGAGATGCCGACGAGCGGTGACTTGGGCGACGGCAAAGGGCGAAACTTCCACGGCGCGGCGATCAATCAAAATGGACACAAAAATAGCTGCAATCGTCCCAGTAGAGATCTAGGCTAAATTCGAACGGGGAGGGGCAGATTATGGCTTGGTACAAAGACGCCGAAAAACTCTTGCACAATGACCATGCGAACTTCGATAAAATCTGGAAGCCAGGTGAGACTCCACCTGATAATGGTATTTATGAATGCCAAGGCTGTGGCGATGAAATCGCGTCCAACAAGGGCGTTCAACTCCCATCGCAAAATCACCGTCAACATAGCCCACAGCAAGGTGAGATTCGCTGGAAGATGATTGTTTGCTGCGAAAACCCGTAGGACCACGAGGCAACTGTTGGGCCCGCTGCTCAGGAACCACTAGGTCCCCAATAGCCGTCGTTGCGGTCCTTCTTGTGGTTGCTCAAAAACTACCACTCGTTTTCAGTGCACCTGTCGCATTCGGCTTTCAGTGCTGTCCCGAAACCACTCCGCGGCTTGGGATCCGGCCATAGATGGTGCCGCCGCTGTAGAGTAAGCGAGATCGTCTACGATTAGCCTGTGCGAGGCTGAGCATTACATCCAAAAAGGGCGGGTTTGGTAGTTGAATGTTTCGAACTCGAACCCGATATTCTTAGCGCAAAATATAGTATACGAAGACGGGAGGATCAACTTGAAGCTGATCGAGGCGCACGCGACCAACTACCGGAACATCATCGATGCCGATCCTGTCGCAATTGGCCAGACGACCTGCCTTGTGGGAAAGAACGAGGCGGGGAAATCCGCCTTTCTGAAGGCGCTTGAAGGCATCCGGTCTACCGATCCTGACTTCAACGAATACGGCAAGGTCACCAACTACCCTCGCCGGATGCTGTCCGAGTACGCGTCGGACTACGGAGACGGCGAGGCCCGGGTGATGCGCACCAAGTGGAAGCTAGAGCATGCCGACGTCGCGGCCATCGCGGCGGTGTTCGGAGACAAAGCTCTGGGCGGCGACGAGGTTGCGATTAGCAAGTCTTACGAACAGACCAATACGAATTGGGACGTACCGTTCGTTGACAAAGCCGCACTCGACTACCTCGTCGCCAAGCACGGGCTAGCGGACGAGGATCGGGCTGTCCTCGGCACGGCGTCGACGACGGAGAGGGCAGCGGAGGCGCTTGAGAGCCTCGGCAGTCGAACCGAGCCGCAGCAGGCCCTGCTTGATGCCATCACTAAGTTCCGGAAGAAGTCGGCGTCTCTGCACGCCATCGACATTCTCAGCCGCCGGACGCCGAAGTTCATGTATTTCTCCCACTACGACCGGATGAGCGGCGAGCTTTCGATCAACAAACTGAATGAGGACACACAGAACGGCCAGCCGATGTCGAGCGGCGACCGAGTGTTCCTCGATTTCCTGGAGTATGCCGGCACCACCCTCGACGACCTGGTGAAGACGAAGCAGTTCGAGGAACTAAACGCCAAGTGCGAAGCGGCCGCGCTAAAGATAACAGATCAGATTTTCGACTACTGGACCCAGAACGATGAGCTCAAGATCAAGGTCGTGCTGTCCGAGGGCAAGTCGGGCGATCAGCCGCCGTTCAACGCCGGTCCCGTCGCCCGTGCGCGCGTGGAGAACAGCTTGCATGGAGTCACCGTGCCGTTCTCCGAACGGTCCGCGGGCTTTATCTGGTTCTTCTCATTTTTGGTAAAGTTCGCCCAAATCAAGAAGAGCCACGGTAACGTCATCCTGCTACTCGACGAGCCGGGCTTGACGCTGCACGGCACGGCCCAACTCGATCTGCTGCGCTACTTCTACAAGGAGATCGCACCGCACCACCAAGTCATCTGGTCGACCCATTCGCCGTTCATGGTGCCACCGGACGACCTGGCGTCCGTGCGGACCGTCGAGGACGTGGTGAAGCTTGACGAGCGCAACCGGAAAAAGTCGATCGGCACCAAGATTCGGTCGGACGTGCTGACCACTGACCCCCAGACCAATTTCCCCATCTTCGGGGCCATGGGCTTCGAGGTTACGCAGACATTGGTCATCGGCAAGAACACACTTCTCGTCGAAGGGCCGAGCGACATCCTCTACCTGCAGGCGGCATCCATGGCGCTCAAGGCAGCCGGACGTTCCCATCTCGCGCCAGCGTGGGCTATCTGCCCCTCAGGCGGGATCGACAAGGTGCTACCGTTTGTCCGGCTATTCTATGGCAACAAGCTCAACATCGCGGTGCTCACCGATTTCGAGCGCGGTCAGAAGAAAAAGCTGGACGATCTGCACAGGGCCGCGCTGCTAGACAAGGAGCGGATCATTCTCGCGACGGAGATCGCGGGCAAAGACGAGGCTGACATAGAGGACTTCTTCGACCCGGCGTTGTTCGTCGATCTGGTCAATAAGACCTATGCGCTGAACGGCGAGCATGAACTCACCGTCGAGAAGCTCGAGGCAGCAAATACCGGCACTACGCGGCTGGTGAAGAAGGCTGAGGCCTACTTTCGGCTTCTCCCGCAGGAGATTCCCGAGTTCAGCCACTTCGACCCGTCGATGTACCTGCTGCAGAACCCCAAGTTGCTCGCCGGCAAGAGCAAGCCGGTGCAGGAGACGCTGAACCGATTCGAGGCAGCGTTCAATCGCATTTCTAAGTTCGTATAACGTCCGTAGCCCGCCGGACAGAGGTGGAACGCCAACTGTAACCTCAACTCCGAGTGCCTCATCGTTTGGGTTATGGTGCCAGTGTACGAAATGCACCTAACTCCGTCGCGCCCACCGCTCCGGGAAATGCGCGCGGCTCCACGCCTTGCGCCAACGCACTCCAAGGCCCACATCCCTGGCATGGACGCGGCGACCCCCTTTCGACCCGTCGAAGTGCATCCGGGCAGCAGCACCGAGCGCCTCCCCGCCCTGGGCGGGCGCGCAGCTTAGGCGCCTGACCTAGGGCCCCCTCGCGCCGGTGACTGTGCCGGCTCCCTGAACAGAAGCGGCGTTTGCGACGGCCCATGGGCCGCGAGCGCGCGCATCGAGGAGGTGCACTCATGGACCGTTTCGTGGTCGAAGCAGAAAGACGCGTAGTCGGGATCGCAATTCGCGTGCCCGGCGGTTTCAGGTTCGTCGCGTCCGATCCGGATTTCTACGCGATGGACCGCAAGATCTTTCCCCGCGCTCGCTTGCTGGTGAGCCGCGTCGCCGCGCTTGGCCGCGCGCTGCGCGCGCGACGGGCGGAGCGCCGCTTCCGCTCGGGCCTCTAGGGGCCCGCCGGCGCCGGGGCGTCTCGGTCACTCGGCCCGGCCTCCCTGGTTTGCGATCTGCTCGATCCGGTTCAGGAATCGTGAACGCCGGATGGCTGCCGTTCGGTAAAGCCGAGCAGCAAGGTGCTCGCGACTTGCTGCGCGCTCGAGGCGAGCGCTTCGTCGGCAAGTTCGCCGGACGTCCAGAAGGACAGCACGCCGCGAAAGGCGAAGGCGAGTTGCCGAGGTAAACAGCGTAGCGCCTCTTCCTGCCGGCTTGCGATCAAGCCCTCGCCGTCGCCCAGCGCCAGCCGCCACAAGGCCGTGGAATGGGTCAGGGCCTTTCCGGGGACAGGGCCGGCCGTCCCGATCCACCCCATCACTGCCCGATTGATCCTCGGCTCCTCCAGCATTCCCGCGGCCGCAATGCCGATGGCGAGCAGCACGCGGTCGGCTGCGTAAGGGAGCGGTCGCTGTTCGGCGAAGCGCTTCGCCATCGTGTCGATGCGCCGTTCGGCAAGGGCGTGCATGATCGCTGCCTTGCTCCCGAACTGATTGAACGGCGTCGCGAAGCTGACTCCGGCCTCGGCCGCAAGGTCGCGCATCGAGAACTCGGCCTTTCCCTCGCGGAGCAGGCGCTCCGCCGCGTCGATCACGCGCTGACGCAGCGGCTCCCCCCGGGCGGCGGTCGAAGAAGGTTGGGTCTTGTCGCGTGCCATCTCACTATCTATATCATGATATAGTTATCAACTCAGCCTGGAGTTAGACCATGGCGGCTGCCTTGCCCAAGACTTTCCTCATCACCGGCGTCAGCTCGGGTCTCGGGCGTGCGTTCGCCGCGGGTGCGCTCGACGCGGGGCATCGCGTGATCGGCACCGTGCGGCGGGACGGCGACGCCGAAGCCTTTACCGCGCTGGCGCCCGGCCGCGCCCATCCGCTCGTGCTCGACGTGACCAGCTTCGACGCGATTCCGGCGGCGGTGACCGATGCCGAGCGGACGGTCGGTGCGATCGACGTGTTGGTGAACAATGCCGGCTATGGTCACGAAGGGGTATTGGAGGAATCCTCCATGGACGACCTCCAGCGCCAGTTCGCGGCCAACGTGTTCGGCCCGGTCGCGATGATGAAGGCAGTGCTGCCGGGCATGCGCGCGCGGCGTCGCGGCCATATCGTCAACGTCACGTCGATGGGCGGCTTCATCACCATGCCCGGCATCAGCTTCTATTGCGGCAGCAAGTTCGCGCTTGAAGGCATTTCCGAAGCGCTGGGCAAGGAAGTGGCGGATTTCGGGATCCGCGTGACGGCGCTCGCTCCCGGTCAATTCCGTACCGACTGGGCCGGACGATCGATGGATCGCACCCCGCGCAGCATCGCGGAGTATGACGCGGTCATGGATCCGATCCGCGCCGCGCGACAAGCCAAGAGCGGCAATCAGCCGGGCGATCCGGCCAGGGCGGCGCAAGCGCTGCTTGCCTTGATCGAAGCGCCGAACCCGCCGGTGCGGCTGTTCCTGGGTGCAGATGCGCTGGGGCTGGTCGAACGGAAGCTTGACCAGATGCAGGACGAAATCGCCGCCTGGGATGCTTTATCGCGCTCCACCAGTTTCACGTCCGCCTAACGGCGCTTCAATTCCCTAGGCACCCCTCCTCGCGAGGCGCCGAACACGACACCGCCGGAGCTCTCAGGCTCCGGGGCCGGCCGCGTGCGCATTCACCTAACCATCCGCATGGAAAGAACCCTGTCATGACCATGACTGCCGATATCTCGACCTCGAACCGCAACGGGCTCACCGGCTATTATGCCCTCCGAGCGCTCGTATCGACCTTGTGGGTCGCGCTGGCGCTGACCATCGGCAAGGCGCATCTGCCGCTCGGCATCGCGCTGATCATCGCCTATCCGGCATGGGACAGCCTCGCCAATTATATCGATGCGAAGGGCAATGGCGGCCTTCGCGCCAACCCGACCCAGATGCTGAATGTCGTCGTGAGCGCGATCGTCGCGCTCGCGGTCGCGGTTGCGGCCACGCGTGATTTCCACGTCGTGATCGCCATCATCGGCATTTGGGCCGGGCTTGCCGGTATTCTGCAATTGACCACTGCCGTTCGCCGCTGGCGCAGCTCGGGCGCACAATGGCCGATGATCTTGAGCGGCGGGCAATCCGCCTTGGCTGGGGCAATCTTCGTGAAGAAAGCGACTGACGTGACCGCGAGCCTGACGGTTGCCGATGTCGCGCCCTATGCGGCGTTCGGCGCCTTCTACTTCGCCATCTCCGCCGCGATCCTCTTCTTGAAGCGCAGCGATCAGGCGGCGTTTCGGTCCCGGTAGAACTGGACGCCCAGTTGCAGGCTTTCGGCGATGCGGTCCGCCTTTTCCTGGAACGCGGCGGCCGCCTCGGGCGCGAGTATCTCGGTGCTGGTCTGGCGCCACAAAGCGAGCCAGCGCGCGAAATTGTCCGGCGTCATATGCGGCTCATGCCGGACATGGGCGACCATCGGCTGGCCCTTGTAGCGGCCGCTGGTCAGCAGCACCGACGACCAGAACGCCTGGAGCTTGGCGAGGTGGTGCGGCCAGTCATGGATCGCGCCGTTGAAGATCGGGCCGAGCACCGCATCCTCCCGGACACGCGCATAGAAAGCGGGAACGAGGGTCGCGATGTCGTCTTCGGTGATCTGCATGGCTCGGAGATAGCTGGGCCGGGCCCAATTGCGAATCCGTGTCAGTACGTACGGCCGCGGAAGACGCTGGAATGGGGAAGGGGTCTGGAAGAGGGGCCGCCGGACCAAAGAGCCGCCCGGTCCCCCGGACGGCTCTTCATCGCGTCAGAACTTGATCGAGATCTTGCCGTAATAATAGCCGCCATTGATCCCGTAAGGCGAGAAGGTCAGCGGCGCGTCGAGGACGTTGCCGCCATTGACCAGGGTGAAGTTGGTCGTGCCGGGGACCAAAGCGACCGTCGGCGGTTTCTTGTTGAACAGATTGTTGGCGCCGATCGTCAGCGTGACCGTGTGGGCGATCGTATAGCTGGCGTCGAGGTCGACGATGAAGGCGGTGCCGATGTCTTGCCTGTAATAGGTACCGCCATCGGGCGACGAATAGGCCGTGCTCTTGCCGAACAGCGTGCCGCGTAAGGTCGAGGAGAAGGCGCCCAGCTTGTAAGCGGCCGACCCGACGATCTTCACCTTGGGCGATGCCGTTTCCAGATTGGCGATCGCCGTTTTGTCGAACAGCGCGATCGGCATGGTACCGCCCGGCGGCGTGAGTTGGGCCGGCGCGAGCTCGATCTTGGTCGCCTTGGTCTCGTTATACGTGCCCGATATCGTCCAATCGACCTTACCGGCATCGCCGAAGTCGCTGAAATAGGTCAGCACCAGGTCGACGCCGCGCGTCCTGGTATCCGCGCCGTTGGTGAAGATGTTGATGCCGGTCTGGCTCACCGTCGGGTCGAGCACGTTGCCGTTGGCGACGATCGCTTGCGTCACCACCGGGAAGTTGATCGCGCCGCCGCTGCCGAAGATCGATCCGGTGCCGAGAATGCGGTCGCGGATCTTGACCTGATAGGCGTCGAGCGTGATCGTCAATTTGGACGCTGGCCGGAACACGAAGCCCAGGCTGTAATTGGTCGATTTTTCGGGCTTGAGATTGCTGAACCCAAGCAATTTGGCCGCCGCCGAATTGGCCGGAAGCTGGACGAAGGCCGAGCTCGGGGAGACGTTGGTCGCCGAATAGAAGCTTTCGGCCAAAGTCGGCGCGCGGAAACCGGTCGACACCGTACCGCGGATCGCCACCGCCGGGCTAAAATCGTAGCGGCCGGTCGCTTTCCAGGTCCAGGTCGAGCCGAAGTCCGAATAATTCTCATAGCGCAGCGCGCCGTCGAGCTTCAGTCCGTCGACCGGTTCGATCGAAAGATCGAGATAGCCCGCCCAATTGTGCCGGCCATGCTTGCCCGCGTCGGAGGGGCGGAAGCCGGGATAGGATTGCCCGCCTTCCTTGTAGATCGAGGCGGGATCGCCCGATCCGATCTCATAGATGTTCTTCCGATATTCGCCGCCGAACGCGATGTTGAGCGGTTGCGCGAGGCCGAGATTGACCTCTTTCGAGAAGTCGGCGTTCGCGGTCCATTCGGTCGCCTTGAACAGGCCGTTGTAAAAGTCGGTCGGGGTGAAATGGGTGTCGATGAACAGCGAGCGATTGGCGGAATCGAGCGTGTAGATCAGGTTCTTGTCCTGGCCGTAGGTCAGGCTGAGGTCCCAGCGGAACCCGCCAATGTCGCCCTTGGCGCCGCCGGTCACCGAGTAATCGTCCTCGCGAATGCCTTCACGCGGATTGAAGCCGTTGGGCGGCGTGTCGCCATCGGGATCGTAGACGATCGAGCCCGGCGCGCCGAGCGTGCCGCCGACGCCCAGCACCGGCGAGGCGATGATGCGGTCGGGCACGCGCAGATTCTCGTACGCGGACGCGATCCGCTTCGAATAGCTGCCGAAGCTGTAGAGCTGAACGTCGCCGAAATCGTAGCCGGCATTGTACTGCACGTTGGTGAGGTGCGAGCGCGCATCGCCATTGATCCGGTTGACATAGGGAAAGCCGGGAATGCCGGCATAGAGCGCCTGTTGCGCCGCCGAGAGATTGGTGCGCAGCACGCCATTGGTGTCGGTCACGCGGCGATCCAGGCCGCCGACCTGGCTGAAAGCGTGGAAGCGGTGGAAGAAGGTGAGGTCGATGAACCCGTTCTCACCGATCTTGGTGCCCATGGTGAAACTGCCGGCCCAGGTCTGGCCGCCGGTGTCGTAATAGGAGCCGCCGGTAGCGGTCGCTTCGCCGCCGCTGGTGTCGTCCTTCAGGATGATGTTGATGACGCCGGCGATCGCGTCCGAGCCATATTGCGCCGCCGCGCCCTGTTCGAGCACTTCGATACGCTTGACCGAGGCGGGCGTGATGAGGTCGAGATCGGGCGCCGCCGCTCCCTGATAGGGTCCGCCGAGGACCGCGAGGTTGGCGGTGCCATGCCGCCGCTTGCCGTTGACCAGCACCAAGGTGTGGTTGGGGCTGAGCCCGCGAAGCCGCGCCGACAGCGTCAGGTTGGCGGTGTCGCCGCCGAACGCTTGGGCGTTGAACGACGGGACGAGCTGGGTCAGCACCTGATTGAGATTGGGTTGGCCGACGCGGCTCAGCGTCGCCGCGTCCAGGACCTTGATCGGGGCGGAGCTTTCCGCCGCCGTCGTGCCGACGACGCGGGTGCCGGTGACGATGATCTCGTCGCTGGCTTGGGCGCCTGCCGCGGGAAGCGCCGTTGCCTGGGGATCGTCAGGCGCGGCGGCGGGCGTGCTGCTCTCCGTCTTGTCAGCTACCTTGTCGGCGGTGCTGTCAGCCGTCTTGGCCTGTGCGCTCGCTGCCCAGAGCGTGCCGAGTGCAAGTGCCGCAATAGATACCGATCTTTTCATTGAAGGCCCCTTTCAACAGAAAGCCTTCAGACCCCCCTCCCATTCAGTGACGTTCGGGAGGCGCCGGCGGACGTTCTCTGTCCTGGCTCGCCGCGACGCGAACGGATTGGCTGCCTTGCCCCCAAAGGCGCGGCAGCGAGTGACGTGGAAAATGCGACAGGACGCGCGGCCGCGTTGGACGCGGGGGAGCCGCCGCCCTGTCGTTTCAACAAAGTCGGAAACGGCGCTGGCCGCATCGTCAGGCGGTCCAGACCTTGTCCAGCGCGGTGCAGAAAGCGGCCATCTCGGCCATCGACCCGACGGTGATGCGCGACACGCTGGGCCAGATCGGCCAGGATCGGCCGATCTCTACGCTCTGGGTGCGGAACGCGGCCTGCATGTCCTTGGCCGGCTTGGTTTTCCAGTCGATCATGAACATGTTGGCCTCGGTCGGGATGACCTTCAGCCCGCGTTTCTTGACATGATCGACCGCGAAGGCGCGAGCCGCCTGCATCTGGGCGCGGCGTTGCGCGATCAGCGGCGCGGCGGTGAGGCTGGCGGTGGCGCAGGCCAAGGAGGGCATCGGCAGAGCGCCGGACTGCATGCCGCCGTCATAGCGCATCATCTTGGCGATATTGGCCGGCTGGGTCATGATATAGCCCATCCGCATCCCCGCCATGCCGAAGATCTTCGAGAAGGTCCGCATGACGATGACGTCGGGATATTTGACCGCGAAGGACGACGCCACCGGCACGCCCGCGAAATGCGTATAGGCCTCGTCGATCAGCACCATCGACCCGGCCGGCTTGTTCTGGATCAGCCATTCGATATCGGCCAGCGGCGTGATCGTCCCGGTCGGGTTGTTGGGCGTGCAGATATAATAGAGGCCGGCATTGGGGTCGGCCGCTAGCATCGCCTTCACATCATGGCGGAAATCGGGCGTGAGCGGCACCGCCTTGACCGGCGCGCCGAGCCACGTCGCGGTGCGCCCGGCGAGCTCGAAGGTCGGATCGGCGGTGACCAGGCCCTTGGTCGGCGAACAATAGGTCACCACCGATCGCGACAGCGGATCGCTCGATCCGGGCCAGGGGGCGACATGGTCGAACGGCACGCCCTCGACCGACATCACTGCCTTGATGAAGTCGCCGCGCTCATCGTGCGGGGAATAGCGATTGCTCTGCGCGATCATCTTCGCCGCCGCCGCCTGGCCAGGCGCGAGCGGCCCGGTCCAGCATTCGTTGGCGCCGATCCGCGTCTTGGCGGCGGGGGCGGGATCGGGCACGCCGGCCGATGCCCAGGCGGGCCGGCCGCTCGCCGCCGCCATCGCGCCGACGCCGAAGATCGCGGCGATACGGGCAAGGTCGCGGCGGGCATAGCCGCGGCTGAGCAGGTCATCGGCCGCTTCTTCGTTCAGAACGGTGTCGGCGATGCTTTCACTGTCGATCATCTTCCTGTCTCCCTGTTTGCTTTGGTCGGTCCCATCGACCAGTCGCTGTTGTCAGAATTTCATCGCGTTCCTCAGCATCACGAACGAAATGAAGATGAGGTAGAGGCCGAATACGCGCTTGAGCGGTCCGGCCGGCAGGCTGTGCGCGGCGGCCACGCCGAGCGGCGCCGTCAGCACCGACATCGAGGCGATGACCACCGTCGCCGGCAAGTTGACATAGCCGAGCGAGCCCCAGGGCAGGCCGTGCTCGCGAAAGCCGATGATGGCGAAGCCGATCGCGCTGGGGATCGCGATCAGCGCGCCGATGCCCGACGCGGTCGCGATCGCGCGATGGATCGAGCGGCCATGCAGCGTCATCACCATGATCGCGATCGTGCCGCCGCCAATTCCCAACAGCGAGGAAAAGGTGCCGAGCCCGCCGGCGATCGCGACGCGCGGCGCCAGGCCGGGCATCGAATCCGAGATGACGTGATCGCTGAAGCGCGGCACCAGAAAGTTGAGCGACATCAGCAGCACGCCGATGGCGAAGATCATCAGCAGGACATGCCCATCGACATGGCTGGCAAGGACGACGCCGACGGCATCGCCGAAGATCAGCCACGGCGCCCAGGCGCGCAGAATCTCGAATTCGACTGCGCCGCGCTTGGCATGCGATCGCAAGGATCGCAGCGAGGTCAGGATGATCGTCGCGGCCGATGTACCGATCGCGACATGCGCATATTGATGCTTGTCGCCGCCCAATAACGGCAGGACCAGCATCAGCGCCGGAACGACGATGAACCCCCCACCAATACCAAAAATGCCGGCGGCAAAACCCGCGATCAGTCCGGCGCATAACAGCGCGAGCAACGGAATCAGCCAAACGCCTTGTGAAGCAGTCAAGAGCGACCCTCCCTTTTAGGTGAGGCCTCTCCTGCGAGACGGGGCTTGTCGCCGCCCTGTCGATTCGCAAGCTGCGCAACCGATCGCGCATTTGCAACAAGAAAATACGGCGCCGCCGTTTTTCGTAACTAATTTACTTAATGAAGGGACTTTGGTCGCCAATCACCGTTCGTGCAGTCGGGCAAGCGCGACGCCGGCCAGGTTCTGCGATCGCTTGACATGATGGATGCGCAGCCGGCCCGACCGCGGTTGCAGCGCGGCCAGGGCCTGGGAGTGATGGAGGTGGTCGCTCGGGCATCTGACGGTGCCATTGGCCTGACCGACGACCGCGAGCGAATCTCCCAGCAATATCGCTTCGTGCAACCCGAGTTCGCCGGCCAGCTCCACCGCGTGCAATAACGCCAGCCATTCCGCGTCCATCGCCGAGCCGGGCCCCAATCCCTGCCGCACATAGTCCCGCCCGCGCACGACGACCGCGGTTTCCATTCCCGTCGCGGGGCGCCAGCCGCCGTCGAAGAATATCTTCACACGTCCAGCGATCGCCATTCCCCCGGCGCGATGCCGTCGAGCGACCAGTCGCCGATGCTCCACCGCACCAGCCGAAGCGTCGGGTGGCCGACCGCCGCGGTCATGCGGCGGACCTGGCGGTTGCGGCCTTCGCGGATCGTCAGCCGGATCCAGCCATCGGGGATGTTCTTGCGGAAGCGGATCGGCGGGTTGCGCGACCATAGATCGGGCGCTGGGATGCGCTCGGCCTCGGCCGGGCGCGTGGTGCCGTCCTTCAGTCGCACGCCGCTGCGCAAGGCCTCCAGCGCATCGTCGGTCACGTCGCCCTCGAGCTGGGCGAGATAGGTCTTGGCGGTCTTGAACTTGGGATCGGCGATGCGCGACTGCAGCCGGCCGTCATCAGTCAGCAGCAACAGCCCTTCGCTGTCGAGGTCGAGCCGCCCGGCGGGATAGACGTCCGGCGTGTCGATAAACGCCGACAGAGTAGGGCGCGTCGACCCCTCGGTGCCGCGATCGGTGAACTGGCACAGCACGCCATAGGGTTTGTTGAACAGGATCAGCTGCGGCATGCGGCGCCTTTGATCCAGGTTAGGCCAATATTCAATATTCGGAATTGGCGAGTTGATCGCGCTCTGTTCCCGAGGAGGCGGGAACCCAGTGAAATCAGGTACTTCGTGGCCCTGTTTCGGTTAATGCCTAAACCGTCACCCCGGCCTTGTGCCGGGGTCTAACGTGCCCCCGGCCCAGGCCCATGAACCTCTTGGCACTACGCCTGCCTCTCGTTGGACCCCGGGACAAGCCTGGGGTGACGATCTGGAGATGGCGAAGGTCGATCGAACTAGGCTGCGACCACTTCTACGACCTCAGCCCGCTCGCCGCCCAGGCTCAGCGCCACCGCCTCGGCGACCTTGATGCCGTCTACCGCCGCCGACAGGATGCCGCCGGCATAGCCCGCGCCTTCGCCCGCCGGGAACAGGCCGGCGGTGTTGAGGCTCTGAAAGTCCTTGCCGCGGGTGAAGCGCACCGGCGACGAGGTCCGCGTCTCCACCCCGGTCATCAGCACGTCGGGATGGTCGTATCCCGGAATCTGGCGGCCGAACACCGGCAGCGCCTCGCGCATCGCGGCCACCGCGAAATCTGGCAGGCATTGGCTGAGATCGGTCAGCTGCACGCCGGGGCGATAGGAGGGGACGACCTCGCCCAGTTCCTGCGACGGCTGCCCGGCCAGGAAGTCGCCGAGCTTCTGCGCCGGCGCCTTGTAATTGGAGCCGCCCGCGACGAACGCGCGCTCTTCCCAATGGCGTTGCAGCGCGATCCCCGCGAGCGGATCGCCGGGATAATCGCGTTCCGGATCGATCGCGACGACCAGCCCCGAATTGGCGTTGCGCTCGTTGCGCGAATATTGGCTCATGCCGTTGGTCGCGACGCGGCCTTCTTCGGATGTCGCCGCCACTACGGTCCCGCCCGGGCACATGCAGAAGCTGTAGACCGCGCGCCCGTTCGAGGCATGGTGGGAGATATGATATTCGGCCGCGCCCAGAATGGGGTTGCCCGCGCTGGGGCCGAACCGCGCTTTGTCGATCCAGGATTGCGGATGCTCGATGCGGACGCCGAGCGAGAAGGGCTTGGCCTCGACGAACACGCCCGCCGCCTGGAGCATGGCGAACGTGTCGCGCGCGCTATGGCCGATCGCCAGCACGACGCGGTCGGCCTCGAGATACTCGCCATTGTGGAGATGGAGGCCGCGGATGTGGCGCTGGCCCGCGGCGTCGGTCGCGATATCGACGCCGTCAACGCGCGTGCCGAACCGATATTCGCCGCCCAGCTGCTCGATCGTCGCGCGGATGCTCTCGACCATCGTCACCAGGCGGAAGGTGCCGATATGCGGATGCGCCTCGGTCAGGATCTCCTCCGGTGCGCCGGCCTTGACGAATTCGGTCAGCACCTTGCGGTCGAGGTGGCGGCGGTCCTTGATCCGGCTGTAGAGCTTGCCGTCGGAAAAGGTGCCCGCGCCGCCTTCGCCGAACTGCACGTTGCTTTCGGGGTTGAGTACGGACCGGCGCCACAGGCCCCAGGTGTCCTTGGTCCGCTCGCGCACGACCTTGCCGCGTTCGAGGATGATCGGGCGGAACCCCATCTGCGCCAGGATCAGCGCGGCGAACAGGCCACACGGACCGGTGCCGATGACGACGGGGCGCAAGCCGCTGCCGGTGGCGCGGGCGATCGGGCGATAGGCGGTGTCGGGGCTGGGCCGGACATTGCGATCGTCGGCGAAGCGCGCCAGCACGGCCGCTTCGTCGGTGACGGTCAGGTCGATCGCGTAGATCAGCATGATCGCATTCTTGCGCCGTGCATCGTTGCCACGCCGGGCGATCTCGAAGCTCAGCAATTCGTCCGCGGCGATCCCCAGCCGAGCGCAGATCGCGGCGGGGAGGGCATCGTCAGGATGGTCGAGCGGCAGAGCGAGGTCAGTCAGGCGGATCATCGGGCGGCTGTAGCGGGTGAGGGCGCGGGGTGCCAGATTCCCCTCCCGTTTACGGGAGGGGTTAGGGGAGGGCGTGTTTCTTGTGCCGCGATCCGCGACACTCCCTCCCCCAGCCCCTCCCGCAAGCGGGAGGGGAGAAGAGCGTTCAGCCCTCCGCCTTGTCCGCCATGTCCATAAAATTGCGAGCCGCGTCGCGATCGGCCTCGTCCTTGAACGCGACATCGAGGTTAGGCGCGACGCCGAGCATGTACATCAAGGTCCACAAGGCGAAGCGGCGGGGGCGGTCCTTTTCTAGGCCCAGCTCGACCCGCATCCGCTCGGTTCCCGCCTCGAACGCCGCGGGGGTCAGCGCCGCCAAGTCGGCGGTGCCGAAATAGTGGCGCAGGCGGTCGTCGAGATCCATGTCCGCTTCCATAGTTCGGTTCAGCTGAATTCACATATACCTCCCCGGCGAAGGCCGGGGGCTAGCCGCAACGAACTCAAGACGGCGGGATGCCATCTCCACGTCATCGACACTGGGCCCCGGCCTTCACCGGGGAGGCGGGTGGATCGGAAGGCGGGGCTAACGCGCCCTCACCAACGCCGTATCCAGCGCCTGCAGGAAGCGCGAGCGGTCGGCCTTG